>Ga0075421_100009006_pt1 | contig 12290 bp, 7 predicted proteins | sample SoiMetdeltSBSDD5_FD_75292 | JGI IMG/M metagenome (GOLD analysis project Ga0075421, IMG submission 75292) | Bulk soil microbial communities from a Populus tree surrounding site in Tennessee, USA - Soil MetaG P. deltoides SBSDD5 | ecosystem: Environmental > Terrestrial > Soil > Tree plantation...
CTGTGGGATCTGACGATCACGTTCGCGATGTATCCGGAGCCGTTGTTCGGCGGCGTGCTGCGCCTTCTCCTGTTCACCGCGATTCCGGCCGGATTCGTTTCGTATCTGCCGGCACGGATGCTGCGGGATCCGTCCTCTGTCATGCTGGCCGCGGCTCTCGGGGGAGCGCTCGTGCACGTCGCGGTTGCGGTGTGGGTCTTCAATCGAGGGGTGCGGAGATATACCTCGGGTAGCAGGTTCGTGGCGTTCGGCTGATCGTTCGCGCGCCTTTGCAGCCAGAGATGTCTCGCCGAGGAACATGGCGCCGGTTCGACCGGATTCTGCACATTACGTGACAGAGGTGGTCATGACCGGCATCGTGGATCCCGTCGCTCTGATAGCAGTGCTCGCAGTCCTTGCGCCCGGGACGGTTCTGGCGCAGACAACCGGCCTGTCACCGTCGAATCCAGAGAAGAGCTGGAACCTGGATTTTTCCGGGAGCGTCGGAATCAGCCCAGGCATCGGCATCGCTACCACGGGATTGGGTGTCTCAGGAGCAATCACGTTCGCACGCACGACCGAGCTTGGCGAGTTCGCGCACCGTTGCTGGGGTTTCACGGCGATGGTCACAACGGATCGGGCGCGCTCGACACCTGAGGCCGCAAACTTTCGTGAGGTCGCTGTGTTCGCTGGTCCACGATGGGACTACGGCGATACAGACGGAACGGGCTTCGTGCGTCTCTTCGGTGGGGCCAGACAGTTATCGCAACGAGAGCCCACACCGCAGGGACGGGCGGCGGCTTCGAAGACGACGTTTGCGTTGGGCGCGGGCATGGGAGTCGAGGTGTTAAGGGTGTTGTTGGACGTAAATTGGGTCATGTCGCCCTGGGAGAAACTGTCACCGTACCGGTTGACCGTCTCGGCCGGCTACATGTGGTCGTTTCGACTGGGCCGCGGGCAATGAGGTGACGGTCGATTACGTCAGGGGAAGGATGTGCCGTCTGGCAGGGCGCCGTGCCAGGAATCTGTAGTGCGCACAGAGTGCGACATCGATTACCAACCCGAGTACAAGGCCGAGCGCGTACTCGGCCCCACCAGGACTAGGCGCCCCGCAAACGATCAGGATGTCCATACTTTGCCGGATTCGCGACTCACGATGTTGTTAGACACGCGATCGGCGTTTCAGTTCACCGTTTGAGTAACCGTTGCCGTACTGCCTTTGTAGTTGCTGCTGCCGAGATATGTTGCCGTGACGATGTGACGGCCGCCGGCGAGAGCGGGAAGCACGAACGTCGCCTGCGCCGTCGATCCAGAGACCGTCGTCAGCGTCACAGGTCCGCCCACCACCTCGCCGTTCACCATGAACAGCACCGCCCCGGCCGGCGTGCCGTTGGAGCCGGTGACGTTCGCCGTCAGCGTCACGGCGGCGCCGAGCGTCGACGGGTTCGGCGAGGCTGACACGGCCGTCGATGTTGCGCGATTCTTCCAGCCAGACGATCCGACTGCCTGCACGAACACGCCGGAGATGACGGGTGGTGCGCTCGCGCTCCCCGGGTAGCGGACCGTAATCGCATGCGAACCGGCCGCGAACGCCGTCGTCGTGAACGTCGCCGATCCGGACGCGATCGTCGATGTGCCGAGCAATGCCGCACCGTCGTAGAACTGCACGGTGCCGTTCACCGGCCCGGAGGTCATGCTAAGCGTTGCCGTCAGCGTGACCGATTGTCCGACCGATGAGGGGTTGCGGTTCGACGTAATGTTGATACTCGGCGTTGCGGTCGCGGTGTTGACGGTGTGTGAGGCCGTGCCTGTACCGGTCTCGAACGACGCGTCGCCGTCGTAGCGGGCCTCGATCGAGTGGACGCCGGCGTTGAGTCCAGCGGTGGTGAGCGACGCGCTCCCGCCCGTGAGGGCGCTGCTGCCAAGCAGTTGCGCGCCATCAAAGAACCGCACCGTGCCGCCAGGCGCGCCAGCGGCGGGTGCGGTTGCGCTGACGCTGGCAGTAAACGTCATCGACTGGTCGAGACCCGAAGGTGCCGGGCTGGTCGAAACCGACACGGTGACAGCACCGCGCACGATCGTCAGCGTGCCGGTCGCGAATGTGATCACGTAGTTCGACGAGCTCGGTCCCGACGGCGTCACAGGATAGTTGCCAACCGCCGACTGCGCCGTCGCACTCGTGGCGAACGCCACGACGCCGCTCAACGACGCGAACGTATCGCCGTTTACAAAGCCGATCGCGGATGCCGTAAAGACGGGCAACGGCGCGCCGAACTGTTTCACCGAATCGTTGGCGCGGATCGACAGCGGCGCTTTTGCGACCGCTATCGACCGGGCTATGGTCGCGCCTGCGTAATTCGTCAAGTCGGTCGGCGAGAACGTCGCCGTGAGTGCATGCCCCGTCCCGGCCGCCAGCACCGTGCCCGGTACCGGCGAGTACGTGAACGTGCCCGGCACGTTCGACGACGCATTCAGCTGACCCGCACCAAGCGGCGTGCCGTAAACGATCGCAGAGGGATCGTTCCACGTGAGAACCACCGACGCCTTGTTGATCGTAATTGTCGTGGTGGCCGACGCCGCGTTGTAGTTGGCGTTGCCAGCGAAGCTTGCGACGACCGCATACGAACCCGCGGCGACAGGCGAGGCAGTCGATCCGTTGTATGTGAACGACGCCGTCCCGATCGAGACGCCGTTGGTGTCGGTGACGGTGGCGGTCGCGGGATGCGGCTGCCCGTCATACGTGAACGTTCCTCCTGTCGCGGTCACCGCCGCGGCGGCCTTCGAGACGTCGATCGTCGCGGTCACCCCGGCGCTGCTGTAATTGCTCGAATCGGTCGGCATGAACGTGGCTGTGAGTGTCTGCGATGCGCCCGCATTCAGCACCGTGTCAGCGGCCGGCGAATACGTGAACGCGCCGGGCACGTTCGAGGTCGCGTTGAGCTGTGTCCCTCCGAGTGGCGTGCCGAAGACGATGGCCGCAGGTTGAGGCCAGTTCAGCGAGGGTGCGGCCTTCAACACATCGATCACGGTATTCACGACGCTATCGCTGCTGTAATTCGGATCGGCGGAGATGAACGTCGCGGTCAGCAATTGCGAGAGACCCGCACTCAGGACCGTGCCCGCTGTTGGCGAATACGTGAATGTGCCCGGCACATTCGCAGTCGCGTTAAGCTGTGCGGCGCCGAGCGGCGTGCCATAGACGATGGCTTGTGGCATCGTCCAGTTCACCAGCGGCGTTGCCGGCAGGATCACGATCGCCGTTGTCGCTGAAGCCGGCTCGTAATTGGCGCTCCCGGCGTACGTCGCGACGACGTCGTAGGTTCCGACATTCACTGGCGCCTGTGAGGCGCCGTTATAGGTGAACATCGGTGTTCCAAGTGAAGCGCCGGCGATGCCCGTTACCGAACCTGTGGCGGCTTGCGGCTGGCCGTTGTATGTGAACGTTCCACCGTTCACTGTCACGATCGCGCTGGCTTTCGCCACGTCGATTGTCGTGGTCACCGTGCCGCCGTTGTAGTTGGCAGGATCCGAGGGGATAAACGTCGCGGTGAGTGTTTGCGCCGCGCCTGCGTTCAACACCGTGTTCGCAGCCGGTGAGTAATTGAACGATCCGAAAGCATCGGCCGTCGCGTTGAGCTGGTCGGATCCGAGCGATGTCCCGTAGACAATGACTGCCGGCCGGCTCCAGCTGAGGACAGCCGTCGCCTTCAGGATCGTGACGACGGCAGATCCCGTCGCCGACCCGTAGTTGCCCTCGCCATCGTACGTTGCAACGGCAAGGTAGGTTCCCGCGTTGACCGGGACGTCGGTGGATCCGTTATACGTGAACAGTGCACCCGGACCGAGATCGACGCCTCCGACCCCTGTGACGGTGACCGACGCACCGTGGGACTGTCCGTCGTAGGTGTACGTTCCGCCGGTGACATTCACGACAGGCGTGGCCCTGTTGATCGTGATCGTCGCGGAGCCGGTCGCGGAGTTGTGATTCGCGTCGCCCGCGAATGTGGCGACAACCTCGTACGTGCCCGCGGTCACGGGCGCGGCGGATGCGCCGTTGTACGTGAAGCTCGGCGTGGCAAGCGTCGCACCTCCAGCACCGGTAACCGTACCGGACGCGGCGTGCGGTGTCGCGTCGTAAGTAAACGTTCCACCATTTACCGTTACGGTGGGCGCCGCCTTGCCGATGGCGAACGTCTTCGTGGCGGTCGCCGCCGCATAGATCGCCGTACCGTTAAAGGTCGCAACCACTGTGTAGGTGCCGGCGTTCACCGGGTTGTCCGTCACGCCGTTGTAGGTCACGGAATCGGGCGGAAAGAAGTCAGGGTACAACCCGGAGACCGTCACACCCGCCGGGTGCGGGTGACCGTCGTAAGTCACATCAGCTGCGAGGATCTGAATGTCGACGGTCGACTTCGTGACCGTGAGCGTCGCGGTGGCCGAGGCAGCCTCGTAGTTCGAGTTGCCGGGGAACGTTGCGACGACTGTGTATTCACCCGGCAGCACCGGCGGATCGGGTGACCCGTTGTAGGTCAGGGTCGGCGTTGCGATGACGAGGTTGAAGCGATCCTTCACCTTCCCGACGACCGCGCGCGGTGAACCCGTGTATGCCCAGGTGCCAGCTCCTTCGATCACCACGTTCGGCGTTGCCTTGTTGATCGTGATCGTGTTCGTCGCCGTCGCGGTGTTGTAGTTGCCCGTGTCGGCCGGTGTGAACGTCACCGACAACGTCTGCGCGCCGGCGGGCAGAACTGTCCCCGACGACGGTGAATAGCTGAAGGTGCCCGGCAGGTTCGCGGTGGCATTGAGTTGCGTGCTGTTCACAGGGAAGCTGTACGTGATCGGCGCTGGAGTCGGCCAGGTGATGACGGGCGTGCCTTTGCCGACGAGCACATCGGGTTCGACGTACTGCCTGACGTAATCAACGTCGCCGGCAAACATCGCGTACGTGAAGTCCTGGAAAAGAAAGCGCGGCGCATTTTTGAGCGGCGCATCCCAATGCACTCGGCCGTCGGCATCGGTGATGCGAGTAGCTATCGACGTCGAGTACGGATACGCGCCGACGATCGAATAGAGCTCGACGGTCCGGCCGACGACTGGCAGGCCGTCCTCGTCGACCAGCCGGACGTCGAACGCGTAGGTCGGCGAACCGAACGATGCCGGAATCGGCTGCGTGAACTGGAAGGATGTCCGCTTCGGCACGCACGCGCCGGCGTTTCCGGCGAGGAACAACTCCTCAATCTGATAGTCGTTCAGTCCGTGCTGGAAGAGCTGCACCTCGTCGATGACGCCCTTGAAGTAGTCAGTGTTGTTGTCGGCGCCGCCGATAGTAAGGAGGTAGCTGTTCGGGTTGTAGACGTCGCCGGCGTTCGGCTCGGTGTGTGCGAGTCGCCCGTTCAGGTATGTGCGGACGACCGTCCCGTCGAGCGCGACGACGACGTGGCTCCAGCGCCCGAGTGGCAGCTTCACGCCTGTGTCGCGATAGCTGAGGCCCGGAATGTTGAACTTCCTGAACGCCCATCCGATATTACCTGTCTCGAGTCTGGCGACCGCGAAGAACTCGCGCGCGCGCATGATCGTCCCACGCGTGGTCGCCGATGGGTTCACCCAGGCGGCAAACGCGAGCTTCTTGTCGTTGAACATCGTCGGTGCGTAGTTTGCCTGCAGGTAGCCGTTGGCGCCGGCGAACTGGTAACCCTGACCGACGATCGCATCGACAAAGACGTCAGAGCTCAAGCCGACCCGCGTGGCGTTCGTCGTAAGGCTGGACCGCGCGTTCGAGGTGCTCCCTTCCATCCGCCACCAGCCGCCCATGTCGGGCAGTCCGTATGCGCAGACGCCGGACCCGACGGCGTAATCAACCGAGGCGTAACCGGGGTTGCCCGCGCGATCGGTGATCGACACGCCGTACGCGTGATAGCCGGGCGTGGTCGTATCCACCGTCGTGTCTCCCTGGCACACCGCGACACCCGAGAGTGCGTCGGAGCAGGAGAAGGACGGCTCGACGACCTGCCCGAGATCGTAAAGCGTGGACTGCGGCGACGTGATCGTCGCGGTCGGCGCCGTCGCGTCACGCTTCGCCGTTGCGGAGAGCGACGAAGTGCCGCCCTCGCTCGTCGCGGTGCAGGTGTAGGTGGTGCCCGGAGTATCGACACCAATGATCGCGGTGTCGCACCCGGACGTGGTCGTCACTGGGCTGTCGTTATCCATCCAGGCCCAGTACAGCGTCACGTTGCGATTGAACCAGCCGTTCTCGTTGGGGGCTTCGCTGAAGCCGTACCACAACTGAGGCGGCGTCGTATCCGTGTAGCGGAAGGCGGCGTCGAGCCAGGCGTTTCGGTAGTCCGAAGGGCCGCCGCCACCCAGAATTCCGACCCACACGGTGGCAGGTGCGTGCGCCGGCGCCGTCGCGATCAAAGTCGTCGAGTCGACGAACTCGATCGCGTCCGCGTCGAGTCCGTCGAAAAATACCCGCATGCCCGGCTCGAATCCCGTGCCGGTAAAAGTCACCTGCGTGCCGCCGCTATCGGGACCGACGCTCGGGGAGATGCTCGTCAGTGAGAGTCCCGAGAGTTGCGTGAAGCGGGCGGTCTTTTCGAAGATCTTGAGCGTGAAGCTCCTGGGCGTTGGATCGGGGTTCGCCTGGTTCGCCCGGAGCTTCACCACGCCGCTGCCGAATCCCATCGGCGGCGTCTCGAAGTCGACCCATGGCTGCCAAGCGTTCCAGTCGACCCACCACTGCGTGTGCTGCTGCGTCACGACGTTGTACTCTGCCGCGCCGCCAGGGCCGCCGCCAACGCTCTGTTCCTCGGGAGTGATCTCGAAATGGACCGCGACATAGACGCGATCGGCATCCGTGTAGACGTTCGGGGTCAGATTAAAAGCTTGCGACACGAACGCGACGAGCGAGCCGTCTGACGAGATCTCTGGCTGCACAGCCGGGTGGTCGGGATTGTTCCCATCCGGCTTGATGCTGACGCGCGTGACCGTGTTCATGAAACGGTCGACCACATAACTTTGCGTCGAGTTCGGTGGCGGCGGCATTTCGACGTTCATCGCTGCAGACTGCACCGACACGTACCGGCCATCGGCGCTCAGTGTCGGCCACTCGGTCGGGCCGCTCCCGGGCACACGAATACTGGTTGACGGCAGCCAGCCGACGTCGACGCGCTCCACGAACAACGACGCCGCGTCGACGATGAAGACGTCCCGGCTGTTGTTGGTGTCGTCGAACGGCGCGGGCGCCAACATCGGATCCGCTGAGGTGAACGCGACGTATTGGCCGTCGGGCGTCATCGAGATCGCCGGTGAATCGATGGGATAGAGAGACTGGCCCGCGCCCGCGTTGAGGCGCCGGGTATCGCGCCCGAAACGGTCGCGCCGGAAGACGTCCCACTTGCCGTTGGTGTCGCCGGGAACGAGATTGCTGGCTGCGGATCGAAACGCCACGTATCGCCCGTTATCGCTGACTTCGGCGGTGGCACTCGGCCCGTTTCCGGGCACGTTTGCCTGGTTGCCTTTCGGCACACTAACCATCTGAAAAGCATTCGGGGCGATGGGGCCTGGCTCGTCGAAGATGCCGTTGTGATCCGGATCGCGATCGCGGATCACGATCTGTGGCACGCCCGCGGGAACGCCTGCGACGAGGTTGGTTGCCGCCGTCCTGAAGACGACGAAGCGGCCGTCGCTGCTCAATACCGGTTCGTCGCTGTCGCCGTTCCCGAACTCGCCCAGGGTGGGTTCGACGGAGAGAGGCGATATGCCCCACGTCAGGACGTCCATCGACCAGACGTCGCAAATCGGCAACTGGTCCGGACGCATCCATGGTTCGCAGATCGTGAATGCGACGTATCTCCCGTCCGCACTGATCACCGCATCGCGCAGGTCGCCGCCGCCGCCGCCAAAGAGGAACCGCGTTTCGTTGAGACGACGGTCGCGGAGGTAGAGCCCAGGCCCGTTGAAGCCGAAGAGCGACGGTGCGTTCGCCGTGAAGACGACGTAGCGTCCGTCGCCGCTGACAGCGTGACGCGACATCTGGCTCGGGCCGTCCGCGGGGATCGGCGGGTTGGAAGTCGGCTGGCTCTCGCTTCGGCCACTGACCAATTCGATCAGCCCGTCCCACCGCATCGCTGGCTCCTGCGCCTTGACGGCGGAAGTACCGCGACTCGAAACGGCAGTGACGATCAACGCTCCCCACAACAACGCCCGACTCGCGCGGCCTCGCACAAACGCACCCATGGGTCCTCCGCAGACGTCGCCTGAATTGAATGAGCTGGGACGCCGGCCGCAGTGCCTACGTCATGCCAATCTGCGGGTGATCCGGGGGAGTATGAGTCGTGGTCGGAGACGACGCGCTACCAATGAGTTGTGGCCGTTACCCGTTTTTTGCAGGAAATGTCTGCACGGTTTGGCATGCGATCGTCGAGTGACGGATTGGAACACGCATTACAGGATTGGACCGTGCGCGTTGGTGTGCATTCGAGCCTAGAACTGGTTCAAAACGTCGTTCTATCGAGAACGGAGGAGCGTCCACGTCAGCAGGCCTATGCTGATCACCATCCAAAGAGACGCCCACATCCACGTCGGCAGCACAAACAACCTGGCCATTGTCGCGGCATCCGAATGCCCGCCATTGACGAGGAACAGCACGCGAATATCGAAGACAGAATTGAGCGCGACTTGAACGGCCAGCAGGCTCAAGACAAACGACGAAACGGGCCCGCTTCGCTTTCGTGAAAGCGCGATCAGCGCCACGGCGAGGATCAGCACGACGACGATACCGAACACGTTTCGCATCCAGACAATCAGCGTGACGAGCATCAACGCGCCGATGGTCCAGAGGATCCCGTGTGCAGGTTTCTTCCCGCGCGCAGCAATCATCAGCGCGCATCCGACGATGCTGGCGCCGAGATAGCCGGCGGAAGCGACCAGACCCTGAGCGACGCGGCTTGCGGGCATCAGGCTGCTCGTAACACCGGAGGCGTTTGGCGCGATGACGATAGAGTTCACGTGGCCGCCGACGAGCACCGTCATGACGGCGTGCGCGCACTCGTGGACCCACGTCGTAAACAGCCTGAACGGGTAGAGCACGACCGGTCCCCATCGCGTAAGGCTGATGGCGAACGATAGCGCGGCGGCGATCCAGAGCCAGTTGTCAAAGGTGCGTCGAAATGTCACTGAAGTCTGTTTCTCTTCGAGGTCTAGTGTAATTGCGCCCAATCAAATGGCTCCTGGAATATCCGGGGGGCTCGCGTGGTTGTAGTCCTTTGACGGGACTGGCCCTTGAACCCCACGCATATCATCGGCGGCTATCGCGAGTTCGCGCCGGGCGCTGAAGCCGAGAGCTTCTGCGAATCGGTGTGGATTCATCAGACGCCGAGCGGTCCGGCGCCCGCGGGGGCCGCGCATCGAATCCTGCCGGAGATGGGCGTCAGCCTGGCCTTTCAGGGATTTCGTGATCCGGACGGTCGTCCACGCGACTGGTCTCCGATCGTCGCCGGTCCGAAGCTGCGGGCACAGGTGTTCGACTTGTTGCCCGGCCGCGAGCTCGCCGCGATCAAGATCAAGCCCGAGTGGGTGGGGCCGCTGCTCGGTATCGATCCGCTGGCGGTCGAGGGCCAGGCGGTCGACCTTGTCGGGGTGGCACCAGCGCTGGCCAACCGGCTTCATGACGTTTTGTCGCAGACCCGTTGCGCCGAAGCCGCGCTGCGGGTGTTGATGGGGGAAATGCTGACGACGCACCGCGCGTCAAAAACGCCGCCGTCTACCGTTGCGCGTGTCGCGCTCGACACCGTCAGGCACCGCGCGGGTCAGGTGTCGGTCGAGCGGCTTGCTACGACCCTCGGGCTTTCGGATCGACATTTTCGCCGCCACATCCACGATTCGACGGGCGTCTCACCTAAAACCTACGCTCGCCTGCTGCGCTTCGTCGAGGCGATGCGTACCGCAGACCGAACCGTCGATCCCGTATGGGCGGACGTCGCCGTGACGGCGGGCTACTTCGATCAATCGCACTTCATCCGCGACTGCGTGGCGCTCGCCGGCACTTCACCGAGCCTCCTCCATTCGGAACGCCGTCGTCAGGTCATCGCGGCGCGAGCAGTGTCCGTTTTGTCCAATCGCGCCTAACCATGCGGGCGTCACACTGGCGCCATGCACACATTTCTTCCCATCCTGCTTGCGCTCGCAGCGGCCCAGCCCGTTCCATTCGACGCGTCGCGGTGGACGCTCGTGGATCACGGCGCCACGACAATGCGGTACCTCGATCGTCCGTCCCTCTTCATCGACAATGGTGTGGCGTTGCTGCGCGACTCGTCGTTCGGTGACGGCACGATCGAGTTCGACGTCGCCCTGCACGGGCACGCCAGCTTCGCCGGTGTCGCGTTCCGCGCGCTCTCTGAAAACGACTACGAACTGATCTACCTGCGACCGCATCTGTCCCGGCGGCCCGATGCGCTGCAGTACACGCCAATCGATAATGGTGGGGAAGCGTGGCAGCTTTATAAAGGCCCTGGCTACACTGGCGAGGCGGAACTGCCGCTGAACCGGTGGTTGCACGTGAAGTTGGTCGTCGCGGGTTACGAGGCACGGCTGTTCGTCGACGGTGCGTCCAACGCGCAATTGACGGTGACGTCGCTGAAGCGCCCATGGACCCGCGGCATGATCGGGTTGTGGGGATCTCTCGGCGGCGCGAACTTCTCCAACGTGATCGTTTCACCCACCGACACCACGGCGCCGCCGGCGCGTCCGGCTGAACCGCCCCCTGCACCTTACACGCTGACGAAGTGGGAGCTGAGTCCCGCGTTCGAGACGACGGCCGTGAACGATGACGTCCTGCCCGATCGCACAGCGGAGGGTGCGTTCGCGTGGACTCCCGTGACTGCTGAGAGCTCCGGGCTCGTCAACATCGCAGAGTACCGTCGCAGGACTCGTTCGTCGCCCTCCAGCCTGGCGCTCGTGTTCGCGCGTTCCTCCGTCACGGCCTCGCGGGCGCAGCGGATGAAGCTCGTGTTCGCCTACAGCGACCGAGTGCGCATCTTCGTGAACGGACGCCCGGTCTTCGCCGGCGACAGCACGTTCCAGTCACGCGATCCGTCGTTCCTTGGGATCGCGTCTCTCGGTCCGGACGCGATCTACGTGGACCTTCGTCCGGGGCCGAACGAGATCGTGCTGGCCGTGTCGGAGAAGTTCGGCGGCTGGGGATTCGCCGCCAGGCTGGAGCCGCTCGAGCGCGAGAAGGAGCTCGAGCGGCATTAACGTTGGGTCAGGACCGGGACTGACGCCGCGTCGCGGCGTAACTCGACGAGTCGTCGAGATCGTCGACTGACAGAGCGGCGAAGCCAGGCTTGAGGCCGTTGGATTCCTCGATACTGCCGAGGGCGATGATCTGTTCCCATGGAATCAACAGCGACATCATGACGTGTGATCCACCCTTTGCGCGCGTGAGATTCGCTGGTACTTCGCCGAGCCAGATGCCGGCAGCATCCTGACTAACTAGCGGTCCCAAGAGCCTGACCACTGGCGCAGTTGACAGCCCCGGACTGGCGGCTAGTAACGGCGCGACGTTTGACCACCAACTTTGTGACACGAGGACAAAAGCAGCGTTCCGCTGTTTAGGCATTTCACGACCTCCGCTGTTGATTCATTCCTGTTCTTCGTCGCTGTGTGGGTCGGCGCCATAGGAAAGCAACAGTTCCACCATCCGGCTGTTGCCGCTTTGCGAGGATCTCGCGTATCGGAGCGGCGTAAAACGACTGCCAGGTACAGGTGCATTCACGTCGGCGCCCGCGGCAAGGAGTAGCTTCGCGACATCCGTGCGCGCGTCGGCATTCGAGTGGTCATCGAAGCCTGCCACCGCGCAGATCAGTGGCGTTCTCATCCCTGGGCCGCTCGCATTGACGTTGGCACCTCGAGCCAGCATCACTTGAACGACGGCCGGATGACCGTTTGTCGCCGCGGTATGGAGCGGCCGCTCTTGGATCATATTTTGTGCCTCGACATCCGCACCTGCGGCGATGAGTTGGGCCGCGAGATCTTCCCGGCCGAACCGTGCCGTCATATGGAGCGGGGTGTCGCAGAAGCCGCCGTACTGCGTGTTGATGTCGGCCGGATGCCGCGCGATCCATTTCTCGAGATTGGCCGCCTCGTCGGGATGACGGGTCGGGCTCACCCACTTCTCCATCTCGGACGGAATGTCATCGCACCGCCGACCGGCCGTCCCGAGACTGCGGTAACCGATTTGCTGCCAGCAAGAGACCCCGACGACGGCTATCAGGCACACTGCTGACCAGGGGGAGAGAAGCCGCCGCTCTGCA
>Ga0075421_100009007_pt1 | contig 12289 bp, 11 predicted proteins | sample SoiMetdeltSBSDD5_FD_75292 | JGI IMG/M metagenome (GOLD analysis project Ga0075421, IMG submission 75292) | Bulk soil microbial communities from a Populus tree surrounding site in Tennessee, USA - Soil MetaG P. deltoides SBSDD5 | ecosystem: Environmental > Terrestrial > Soil > Tree plantation...
CGGCCCCCATGCGCTCCCCCCTTCCCCGGCTGCTCCTGTCGTGCCTGTGCCTCTCCACGGCGGCGTTCGCGGCGGACCCGGCACCGCCCAAGACCACCTCGACCAAGGACGCAAAGAAGAAGCCGGCGGTGAAGGTGCCCTCCTTCACCCTGCCGTCGATGGGCGAGGTCCCCAGGGCGGACGGGCTGGTGAAGCCCAGGGCGGAGACGGGGCCCACCGGGCCGTCCGCGGTGCGCGGGGAGGACGCCACCTACACCGTCACCAAGGTGACGTTCGCCAAGCAGTTCGTGCGCGGGTCGGGAGGGCAGCAGCCGGTGCAGCCGTTCACCAGCGTGGCGCTGCGCGGCACCCCGCTCATCACCGAGAAGTTCAGCTCGCTGGTGAAGGTGAAGTGCCCGCAGAAGGCGAACGCCTCCATCGAGCTGGCAGTGCTGGACCCGCGCGGCGACACCGCCATGGACGCCAGGGGCGAGCTGATCTTCAAGGGCTCCGCCTCCGACGAGATCGAGTACCTGGTGGACTGGGACCCCACCCCCGCCCGCGCCGGCGGGAAGTACCAGCTGCTGGTGCGCATCGCAGGACAGCCCATGGGCTCGTGGCCGTTGCTTGTCGAGGAAAAGCCCTGATAGGACGCGCCCGCCCTAGCCCTTCGAACGGAGAGAGAGCACATGCCCTACAGCGACCGCATGAAGCAGATCCTGTCCTGGTACTCGTCGGACAACCCGGGCGTCCTCACCAACCTGGCCCGGATGCTCAACCACGGGACGCTGGCCGGCACCGGGAAGATGGTGATCCTCCCGGTGGACCAGGGCTTCGAGCACGGCCCCCACCGCTCCTTCGCGCCCAACCCGCCGGGGTACGACCCGGACTACCACTTCCAGCTCGCCATCGACGCCGGCTGCAACGCCTACGCGGCGCCGCTGGGCTTCCTGGAGGCGGGCGCGGCCAGGTTCGCCGGTGAGGTCCCCCTCATCCTCAAGCTCAACAACTCCGACACGCTGGCCAAGATGGACCAGCCGTGCTCGGCGGTGACCGCGTCGGTGCGGGACGCCGTCCGGCTGGGGTGCGCGGCCATCGGCTACACCATCTATCCCGGCTCCGGCGCGCGGAACGAGATGTACCAGGACCTGCGCGAGCTGATCCTGGAGGCCAAGGACCACGGCCTGCCCACCGTGGTCTGGTCCTACCCGCGCGGCGCCGGCATCTCCAAGGACGGCGAGACCGCGGTCGACGTGTGCGCGTACGCGGCGCAGATCGCCGCGCAGCTGGGCGCCCACGTGATCAAGGTGAAGCCGCCCAAGGACTTCGTCGAGCAGCCGGAGGCCAAGAAGGTCTACGAGAAGTTCAAGATCCCCACCGCCACCCTCGCGGACCGGGTGAAGCACGTGGTGCAGTCCGCCTTCAACGGCAAGCGGGTCGTCATCTTCTCCGGCGGCGAGGCGAAGGAGGTCGGCGCCATCATGGAGGAGATCAAGGGGATCAAGGACGGCGGCGGCTTCGGCTCCATCATGGGCCGCAACGCCTTCCAGCGCCCGAAGGAGGAGGCGCTCAAGCTGCTCAAGGACGTGATGGCGGTCTACCAGGGCAAGTAGCCCGCCATCGCTGGCCGGGACGGGCTGACCGGTCACCTCGAATCGGGGTGGGCGGGTGTGAGCCGCGGTGGTACGGTCACCGCGGGGCGGCTGTGTTGCTGGCGGTGTACAAAGGCACGGTCCCCATGAGCGGTCCGCCCCGGCGCCGGCCGGTTCCAGCGATCACGCCTCCGGTCTTCGAAGAGGAGCGGCCCACGCCCGTGACCTCGACGAGGACGAAGACGGATACGGAGACGGAGCTGTCGCCGGAGCCGCCCACCGTGCCGGCGATCTCGATCACCGCGCCGACCTTCGACACGGTGGCGAAGGTGCCGCTGCCGGGGAGGATCTCGCCCAGCTTCGCCGAGGCCGCGGCCACTGGGCCGTTCGCCAAGACCCACGTGCGCGAGGGTGAAGGGCGGACCATCTTCGACCTGCCGAAGCAGGCGCCGTCCGAGAAGATCACCGCGCCGAACTTCGACGAGGCCGCGCGGTCGGGGCCGTTCGCCAGGGCCAAGGGCCGCGAGGGCGACGTGCAGACGGTCTCCGAGCGCGTGCAGGTGAAGCCGGACGACATCCCGCTGCCGCTGCCGGCCCCGCCCCGCGCGGCGCCCGCGAAGCCGGCGCCGGCGCCGGCGCCCGCCAGGCCGCCTCCCGCCAGGCCGCCGCTCGAGGCCAAGCCCACCGAGGTGATGGACCCGTGGGAGTACAGCGGCGAGATCCCCGAGCAGGCGGCGTCGCTCTCCTCCGACTACGAGGGCGGCGGCGTGGAGCTGGACACCGCCGGCCGGCTGGTGGCGCCGGAGCTCAAGGCGCGCGGGCGCGGCAAGCGCGACCGCGAGGACTCCGACATCTCGTCCCCGGCGGACCTGCTCAGCGTCGCGATGGACGTGTGGCCGGACGAGCCGCCGCCGGCGTCTCCCGGCTCGATGCCCCGGGTGGAGCCGGTGCCGCTCCCCGGCCCGGTGAAGCCGCCGCCCGAGCCCGACACCGCGCCGCGCCCTCCCCCGCCGCCCCGCCGCTCCAACCCCCGCGCCCAGGCGTCGCCCAGGAAGGCGGCGGCGGCGGCGGCCGGGGCGGACACCGTGCTCAAGCCGCTCCGCGGGCCGGCGGTGCCGGAGCCGGCCGAGACGGTGATGAAGCCGATCCGCGGACCGGCGGCCGCGGTGGCGCAGAGCGAGACCGTGCTCAAGCCGCTCCGCGGTCCGACCACGGAGCCGGAGGAGCAGTTCTTCGAGGAGTCGGCCGAGTACGAGCGCGACGCGCGCCAGGACTACAGCGAGGACTACGGCGACGACGTGCCGATGGAGCAGGACCCCGCCGACCAGACGGAGGAGCCGTCGGACTACCCGGAGTACGAGGAGCGCGGATCGCTGGACGCCCAGACCAGCCTGGAGAACGCGCTGCAGGACTCGACGGACGTCCGCGCGCTGCTGAGGTCCACGCAGGGGTCGCGGTGGCCGGGGAGGCTGCTCAAGGTGTTCCTCCTGTTCCTGCTCGCGGGGGGCGCCGCCGTCGCCTGGCTCAACTACACGGGCCAGTGGAGCTCGTTCCTGGACGGGCTGCGGTAACCTCCGCCCGTTCGATGCGGACCCCCGGCCACGCCGTCCTCAACGTCGCGCTCTTCGCCCGGCACGCGCCGCCGGCGGTGGTGGTGGCGACCGTGGCCGGCGCGGTGCTCCCGGACCTGCCCATCATCTGGCTCTACCTCCAGCAGAAGATCCGCGGCACGCCCACCCAGGAGATCTGGCGCGTCCACTACCAGCGCCCGTTCTGGTCCAACCTCATCCACGGGATGCACTCGCTGCCCCTGGCCGCGGCCGGCCTGGCGGCGGGGGCGCTCCTGGGCCAGCCGGTGGCGGCGGCGTTCTTCGCCAGCGCGCTCCTCCACGCGCTGTGCGACCTCCCGGTGCACGGCGTGGACGCCCACCGGCACTTCCTGCCCTTCTCGCAGCGGCGCTTCACCAGCCCCCTCTCCTACTGGGAGGTGCGGCGGCACGCCCGCGCGGTCACGCTGGTCGAGTGGGCGCTGGTGGCGGCGGCGGGCGCGTGGCTGGCGGTGGGCTGGGGCTGGAGCGCGGCGGCGATCGCCGGACTGCTCCTGCTCAACCTCGGGTACGCGGCCGGCTTCACCCGGCTCTTCGTGGCGCCGGAGCCGGTGCCTTGATCGCGCGGGCGCTCCTGCTGGGCGCGGCCTTCGCGGTGGCCGCGTTCGGCGCCGCGCTGGTGGAGGCGATCAAGTTCCAGCGGCGGGTCCGGGTCGGGCTCTCGCCCGTCGACGCGGCGTCGATCGCCCTGGCGGTCGCGGCGGTGGGCGCGCTGGGCGCCGCCAGCCCCTGGGCGGGCGCCGCCGCCGCCGCGCTGGGCGGCCTCTTCTTCGCCGGGCTGTGGCTGGACGCGGTGCTCTTCCGCGTCTACTCCATCGAGCTGGGGGTGGCCGGGGCCCGCTCCATCGTGGTGCCGGTCCTCTACCGCGAGCTGTCCGAGGTCTCCTTCGCGCGCGACTTCCTCCGCGCCCACGCCCCCTTCCTCGCCGCGCCGCCGGCGGTGGCGGTGGCGCTGCTGGCGCCGTCCCTCCCCCGGCCCGCGGCCGCGATCGCCGCGCTGGCCTGCGCCGCGGCGGCGGTCCCGATGCTGCGCCTGGCCCCGGCGCCCGCGCGCCGCTCGCTCGCGGCGTGGCCGCTGTCGGCCGCGCTCGCGGGAGCGGCCCTGTGGCTGGATCACCCCGCCGCCTGGGCCGCGGCCGCCGCCTCCTCCGCCGCCGCCCTGGCGCTGAACCTGCGCGGCCCGGCCGGCCCCAGCGTCTCCGCCGGCTTCGTGCGGGCGCGCAGGCTCCCGCGCTCCCGCGGGTTCACGCCCCGGCCGGAGCACGCCGCGCAGCTCCTCCTCGCGCCGCGCCCGCCCCGCCGGAGCGCCCTCCACGGCGCCGCCGCCGGGAGCGACGTGCTGCTGCTCACCATCGAGTCCCTGGGCCGCGGCTTCGCCTCGCTGCACGGCGGGGAGGCGCGGATGCCGTTCCTGGACGCGGTGGCCCGCGAGGGCGTGCGCGTGCGGCACCACTTCTCCCCCTGCCCGATGACCAACGAGGCGCACCAGGTGCTCTACGGGGGCGAATACGCCGCGCTCCGCCGCCCCGCGCTCCCGCTCCTGCGGGCCGCCGGCTACCGCGCCGTCTACCTGACCCCGTACCGGACCTCGCACTACGGCCTAGACGAGCTGCTGGCCCGGGCCGGCTTCGACGCGGTGCTGGACCGGCAGGCGCTGGGGAGCGGGCGCGACCGCGCGCTGCTCGACCGCGGGCTGGAGCTGGCGCTGGGGGCGGCGGGCGCGGAGCCGCTCTTCCTCCACGTCCACACCGCCAACGCGCACCTGCCCTACCTGGTGGAGGACCCGGCGCGCTTCGGCCGGTTCGACGCGCGGGAGGACCTGGGCCGGTACCTGGACGCGCTGGAGGAGGCGGACGCGCTGGCGGCCGGGCTCTGCGCGGCGTTCGCCGGGCGCCGCGGAGGCCGCGAGCCGCTGCTGATCCTCTCCGCCGACCACGGGCAGTCGTTCGGCGCGCTGGGGTACCGGTCGCACGGCAGCGGCATCGTCAAGGAGCAGGTGAACGTGCCGCTGGCGATGCGCCACCCGCGGCTGCCGCCCTCCGAGGTGCGGTGGGGGTCGCACTTCGACGTGCTGCCGGCGGTGCTGGACCTGCTGGGGGTCGACGACCCGCGGCCCATCTTCGGCGACTCGCTGCTGGCCGAGCGCGGCGCGCCCTCGCTGGTGCTGTGGGCCGGACGCCCGGCGCGGAGCACGACGTCGAATCTTGGCCTGCTCCTGGGAGATCGGAAGTACATGCTGGACCTGGTGCGCGGCGACTGCCTGGAGCTGTCCTGGGACGACGAGGTGCGGGAGCTGCCCGCCGCCGAGCGCGCCTACTTCCAGGCGCTCGTCGCCGGCGCCTTCCAGGAGGTGGGGCTGCGGTGAGCCGGGTGCTGGTGCTGTGCCCGAATGCGTGGGACCGCGAGGCGCTGGCGCGGCCGGCGGTGCGCGACGTCCACGAGGTGCTCTTCGCCGGCGAGGAGCTGATCGACGGGCTGACGCCCTGGAACATCCTCACCTTCGACGTGGACCGCTGGATGGATCGCACCGCCGCCCGCTTCCGGGGCGCGGGGCTGGACGGCGTGGTGGGCACGGGGGACTACCCTGGCTCCATGCTCGCCGCGGGCGTGGCGGAGCGGCTGTCGCTCCCCAGCGCGGGGCTGAGGCCGGTGGTGCGGCTCAGCCACAAGCTGATCAGCCGCGAGATCCAGCGCGCGGCCGCGCCCGAGGCCACCCCGGACTTCGAGGCGGTGGACCCCTTCTCGCGCGACATGCCCCGCCGCCTGCCCTACCCGTACTTCCTCAAGCCGGTGAAGGGAACCATGTCCATCCGCGCGCAGCTGGTGCGCACGCCGGAGGAGCGGCGCGCGCTCCTGCGCTTCACGCTGGCGGAGCGGATCCAGAAGATGCTGCTGCTGCGCCCGTTCCAGCAGCTCCTGGACCGCTACGCGGGGGACGGCGTGGCGGCGGCGCACTACTTCGTGGCGGAGACGCCGCTGTCGGGAGACCAGGTGACGGTGGACGGCTTCGTCCAGCGCGGCGAGGTGACCATCCAGGGCGTGGTGCACTCGTTCTTCTACCCGGGCACCATGAGCTTCTCGCGCTTCCAGTACCCCAGCCCGCTCGCGCTGGAGGTGCAGGCGCGGATGGGCGAGGTGGTGACCCGCGTCATCCAGCGCTCCGGCCTGGACAACACCTGCTTCAACGTGGAGCTGTTCCACGACCCCGCGACCGGGCGGCTCCACCTGATCGAGATCAACCCGCGGATGTCGTACCAGTTCTGCGACCTCTACGAGCGCGTGGACGGGACCTCGTCCTACGACGTGCAGATCCGCCTGGCGCTGGGGCAGCCCGCGCGGTGGACGCGCGGGGGCGGGAAGGACCGGGCGGCGGCCAGCTTCGTGGTGCGGCGGTTCCGCGACGCGCGCGTCCTCTCCGATCCCGGCGGGGAGCGGACCCGCCAGGTGAAGGAGCGCTGGCCCGGCACCATCGTGAACCTGCTGGCCCACCGGGGCGAACGGCTGTCCCAGCACGACCAGGACGTGGGCAGCTACCGCCTCGCCATCGTGAACATGGGCGCCCCCAGCCTGGAAGCGCTGGAGGCGGCCTGGGCCGAAGCCGAACCGATGCTGCCGTTCGAGCTGGAGGAGGTCAGCCCTCGACGGTGAACTTGAGGCTCTGGAGCACGGTCCCGTCCGCGCCGACGATGTCCACGCGCCAGTCGCCCTTCATCTCCGGCGTGATGGTCTTCGCGCTCCAGGTGCGCGTCACGGGGTACTTGATCTCCAGCTCCACCTTGCCCATCTCTTCAGTGCCCTTGAACCAGGCGTGCGTCACCTTGGAGCCGACCTCGCCCTTCACCTTCATCCAGCAGAAGACCTTGCCCACGTCGGCCTTGAAGGTGGAAGCCTCTCCGTCCAGCTCCCGGTTCGTCACGCCGGTGCCGACCTTGGCGGCCAGGACCTCCGTCCCGCTGATCCCTGCGGCCACGGGCTTGTCCGCGGGCTTCGTCTCCTGGGCGAACGCCAGCACAGGAACCAGACACAGCGTCAACAAGATCCGCTTCATGTCATCCCCCGGGGTTGAGTGAGGCCCCCCAGCGATAGCACACTCAGGGGGCGATCCAATGAGCGATCCGAAGGGCGATAAGGACCGCAAACGCGAGGAGACGAAGGCGGACCGCCCGGCGGCGCCGCTGCCCTCCATCACCGCGCCCAGGTTCGAGCGGACCTCCGGCAACCCCGCGCCGGAGGTCTCCGTCACCTCGCCCGCCACCGCCCCGGAGCTGGAGGCGGAGGAGGAGCGGACCAACACCGAGACGCAGCTGGATCCCGCGGCCTACGCGGCGACGCCGGACAAGGACCCGGACGAGCTGTCCTCGGAGTTCCAGCCGATCAGCGGCAAGGAGCTCGACGCCCGCGGCCGGCTGGTCAAGCAGACGCCCGCGCCGCCTCCGAAGGAGATCGTGCCGATCTCGAGGGACGTGGTGCCGTTGCCGAGGGACGACGTCCCGCCGACGGAGGTCGACGTACCGCACCTCCGGCCCCACAAGCGAGCAGCCTCGAGGACGGCGTCGGGCGACCGGACGGACCCGGTGGCGCCGGAGCCGCCGCCGCCGCCGCCCAGGAAGGTCTCCGGCAAGCGGAGCGAGCCCGGCCGCTGGATCCTCAACCGCGACGGCCACGTCGACAAGGAGACCTCCGGGGAGGCCGAGCAGGGCGCGTTCGATCCCACGGTCCTCAAGGCCGCGCCGACCGAGCGCCCGCGGCGGATCCCCCGGGCGGCGGTCATCGGCGCCGGGGCCGCGGTGCTGGTGCTCCTGGCGGGCGTCGCGGTGTGGACGCTCCGGTCGGGCCAGCTCGGAGGCTCGAGCGCGTCCTCGCACTCCCTGGACGCCGGGGAGCAGGTGACGCGGATCCGGATCACCAGCCGGCCGAGCGGCGCGGCGGTGAAGATCAACGGGCTGGCCTTCGGCGTCACGCCGGTTGATCGCGAGAGCCCCTTCGCCCCCGAGGCCGAGCTGGAGGTGGAGGTGATGCTCAGGGGCCATCGCCTCTGGACGCGCCGGTTCAACAGCGGGCAGGACATCTCCGTGCACGCACAGCTCAGGCAGGCGCGGTAGCAGGAAGGATGTTGTTTGCCTACATCCGGCAGTGAATAGGTCCGCGGCGCGCCGCGTCCGACAGGTGTCGAAGAAGCCATGACAAAGACTTGGGAGGAACGATGAAGCGAATGATGGGAGTTGCGGCCGCGATGTCGCTGACGGCCTGCATCGTTGTCCCGACGAGGGGCGTGTACCGGGAACCACCGCCGGTATACCAGCCGGCGCCGCCCCCTCAGCCGACCTACCAGCCGTCGCCTCCGCCGCCCGTCTATCAGCCGGCACCGGCCTACGAGCCGGCCCCCCAGTACCAGGAGGACACCTACAACTACTGGTCCTACGACTTCGAGCCGCAGGTCGGCGCGCCGGCGCCCGTGGCCGTGCGCTGGGCGCCTCCGCCGATGCGCTGGGAGCCGCCGCCGCCTTCGCCCTACTCCGGCGCGTACTGGGTGGGCGGGTACTGGCACTGGTATGACGGCGAGTGGGTCTGGGCGCGCGGGCACTGGGTGCTGCCGCCGCAGCCGCGGTACGTCTGGGTCTCGCCGTACTACGAGAACCGCGACGGGGTGGTCATCTTCATCGCCGGCCACTGGTCTCCGCCCGGCTTCCGGTTCGTGGCCCCGCCCCGGCACGTCCATGTCCGCGTGGTCGAGTCGCGGCCCGGCTACGTCGGGTATCGCCCGGAGGGGCCGGCCGGCGTGTTCATCCCGCCTCCACCCGGTTCGCGGCCCGGCCTGATCGTCCCCGCGCCCGTGGGCACGCACCCGGCCGTGGTGGTGAGCGCGCCGCCGGCGGTGCGCCCCGGCCTGCAGGTCCAGGGGACCGGCGGGACCAACGTCACCGTCGTCGCGCCTCCGGGCGTCACCCGCTCCGGTGAGCCGCTCCGCACCGCCGTCCCGGTCGCGCCGCACCTGGCCGCCTCGCAGGCGCCGGTGGTCCGCGTGGCGCCGCCCGCGGCCCGCGCCGTCGGCGCTCCGCCTCCGGCCGCGGTGGGCGCGCCTCCGCCGGCCGCCGCGCCTCCCGCGTGGGGTCGTCCCGCGGCGGCTCCGCCCGCGGCGGTGGGTGCTCCGCCTCCGGCCGCGGTGGGTGCGCCTCCGCCGGCCGCCGCCGCGCCTCCCGCGTGGGGTGGCCGTCCCGCGGCGCCTCCGCCCGCGGCAGTGGGTGCTCCGCCTCCGGCCGCCGCGCCTCCCGCGTGGGGCGGTCGTCCCGCGGCGCCTCCGCCCGCGGCGGTGGGTGCTCCGCCTCCGGCCGCGGTGGGTGCGCCGCCTCCGGCCGCCGCGCCTCCCGCGTGGGGTGGTCGTCCCGCGGCGCCTCCGCCCGCGGCAGTGGGTGCGCCGCCTCCGGCCGCGGTGGGCGCGCCTCCGCCCGCCGCCGCGCCTCCGGCCGCCGCTCCGCCCGCGTGGGGTGGCCGTCCCGCCGGTGGGCCTCCGCCGGCCGCGGTCAGCGCTCCGCCTGCTGCTCCGGTGGGCGCGCCCCCGCCAGCCGTGACTCAGCCCGTGGCGCCCCAGCCCGCCTGGGTGGGCCGTCCCGCGGCGGCGCCTCCGCCCGCTGCTCCGGTGGCTGCTCCGCCGCCCGCGGCTGTCCGCGCGCCTCCGGCCGCGGCGCCTCCGCCGGCCGCCGTCGCCGCTCCGCCCGCCGCCGCCGCCCCGGCGGCAGCGCCTCCCGCCGCGCATGCGCCTCCGCCCGCCGCCTCCGGGGCGATCCAGGCGGTGCCGCCCGCGGCGGGCCACCCGCACGGTGAGGCCCCGGGCAAGGCGAAGGACAAGGACAAGGACAAGGCCGACAAGGACGACGACGACAAGAAGGGCCGTCACAAGAAGTAGGCGGCGGCGGCGTGGTCCGGCTCCAGCAGCCGGACCACGTCAGAAGGCGCCGGCGATCCGAAGAAGATGGTCCCGATGTACGTCACCGGCAGGCTGAGCAATCCGCCGCTGGTGGCGCCGATGAAGGCCGGCCCCGGGTTGAACGGCGCTCCGTGGGCCGTGGCAGTCACCGCCACCCCTATTCCCGTTCCGAGGAAGAGGCCGACGAACCCTCCGGAGAGCCCTGGTCGCATCCCGCGTGATCGGGGGAGTCCACCGGTGGACTCCTGGAGTCGCCGATCTGGAAGCCGGCGGGGATCATCAGGGTCGCGCTCGCGAGGCCGATGACCGCCTCGAGCCGCCTCGGTCCCTGGAGGTCAGTCCATCCGCTCGCGGAAGAGCTTCACCAGCTCGTTCATCCTCCGCCCGCTCGGGTCCTCCTTCTTCGTGTCGGCGATCACCAGGACCAGCTTCCCCGCCGCGACCGACGAGCCGACCACCTTCCCCACCAGGTCGAAGCCGGCCTCCTCGGCGTTCTTGGCGGCCTCGGCGTCGCCGAACTCGCAGAGCGTGACGTCGAGGCCGTCCACCGTGCCCGCCGAGCACTTCCCCTCCGGGAGGCCCTTCGCCGCCGGCTTGAGCTCGCCCACCGCATGGCCCTTGTCCGACCACGCCCTGGTGACCGACTCCTGGGAGCTCGAGCATCCGGCCGCGGCCAGCGCCGCGATCGCCGCCGCCGGCACCACCACCGCCAGCGAGCGCCTCATCAGTCCTTGCCCTTGAACTTCTTGTGCTTGAACTTCTTGAACTTCTTCTGGTGCCCGGGCGGCGGCGCCGGAATGACGATCACCGGGGGCGGCGCGGGCACTCCGATGATGACCGCGGGCGGCGCGGGAAGGTGGATGCGCACGTCGAGGACCGGGCCGTGGTACGCGGGCGGCGGCGGCCCCACCACCACCGGGCGCTCGTAGACGATGGGGCGGTAGACCTCGTTGACCGGGGCGACGTAGCGGGGCTTGTCGCGCTCGTATTCCTGCGGGTACGCGCCGGTGAAGTAATAGACGTCGTCCTTCCGTTCCCAGTCGCTGCGGTGGAGCGGTTCGTACGGATGCCAGTGCGGGCCGTCCAGGTAGCAGTAGACGTGTCCGTCCCTCGATCCGAGCAGGATCTGCACCGCCACCGGGTGGTGGCCGTAGTACCGCACCCTGGGCCCGTCCCATCCGAAGGGCACCGGGTCGCCGACGAACACCCAGAGGCCGTTGACCTGGCGATAGAGGGCGAGGTTCACCGGCACCGCCGGGTGAACGTGCACCACCTCGAGGAAGCAGAAGCCGCCGTCCGGCCGGCCCGTTCGAGGGTGAGAGCCGGCGTACCTGACATCCTTGGCCGCGGCCACCGCCGGCACGGCGAGCAGGACGGCCGCCACCATCGAGAGCGCGAGACGCCTCATCTGGACCACCTCCGGTTCCTGTGGAAGGCCGGGGCACTCTACGGCCGGGCACGCTTGCGGTCGCAAGCCCCCTGGCGAGCACAGTGTGTGTTCGTGGCCGTTCCCCTTCCCCGGCATCCGCGCGAGGATCCCCCGCGACCACCATGTGGGAAGCGGCCACCGCGCGCGGTCTGACTCCGGCCTCGCTCCGCCGGGGCGCGCTGGCGTGCGCGGCGGTGCTGGGGGGAATCGGGTTCCTCTCCGAGGTCGTCGCGGCGCGCTGGCGCGGCCCCGGGACCGAGCGGGCGATGGCGTTCTTCTCGCTGAGCTACGAGGGCAACCTCCCCACCTGGTACTCGTCGGTGCTGCTGTTCGCGTGCGCGCTGGCGCTGCGGGAGATCGCGGCGCGCGAGCGGGAGGCGCGGTCGCTGAACCGCTGGCACTGGGCGGGGCTGACGGCGGGGTTCGCCTTCATGTCGCTCGACGAGGTGGCCCAGCTCCACGAGCACCTCAGCAACCTCGTCGAGGGATCGGGCGTCCTCCACTACAGCTGGATCGTCCCCGCCGGCGCCATGGTGGCCGTGCTGGGCGGGGTGTACGTCCCCTTCCTGGTGCGGTTGCCGGCGCGGCGGCGGCGCCAGCTCCTGATCGCCGGGGCGCTGTACCTGGGCGGCGCGATCCTGATGGAGCTGCCGCTGGGCTGGTGGACCGAGCGCGCCGGTCCCGACAACCTCGGCTACGCCGCCATCGACCACGTCGAGGAGGTGCTGGAGATGGTGGGCGCGGGGCTCTTCCTGGC
>Ga0075421_100009009_pt1 | contig 12289 bp, 12 predicted proteins | sample SoiMetdeltSBSDD5_FD_75292 | JGI IMG/M metagenome (GOLD analysis project Ga0075421, IMG submission 75292) | Bulk soil microbial communities from a Populus tree surrounding site in Tennessee, USA - Soil MetaG P. deltoides SBSDD5 | ecosystem: Environmental > Terrestrial > Soil > Tree plantation...
TTTCGACGCCGCCGCGCTGGACTTGCTGGAGGCCGAGAGCGCACTGTTCCACTCGCTGTTGGGGCCGGAGGCGTTTGCCGGGCTCCGCCAGCGCATCGAAGCGTACGCGTTCGACGACGCCGCGGCCTGGCTGGACGTGGAGGTGGGGCAGACCGGGTCGGAATATGAGCTTGGCCACCCCGTTCCATCGACGTCCACGGCAGCCGCGACCGACAATCCTCAGGCCGTCCAACTGGCGATCGATCGGTTGCATCAGTACCTGACCGACTGCGACGCCGCGGCGGTAGACCACCTCGAGACCAACCGTGAGCTGGTCCGTGCGTGGTTTTCGCGCGAGGCGTTTGCCGAGCTTGAGCAGCGCATCCAGGCCTTTGCGTTTGACGAGGCGAGAGCCTTACTCGAGGAGGCGATGACGAGTCATGCCGGCTGAGCTGTTTGCCCCACACCAGGTAGGTGTTCAGCTACAGGGATCTAAGCTGCTGAGGCCGGGCCTCGCGATGTGGTTAGCCAGATCCGAGTTCGCGACCGTGGTCTAAATGTCCCTTCAGATGCAGGACATTTGCTCCTCATCAAGACGCGCAGACAACGCTACACTCGACGAAGGCTGACCCTCTGGGCGGCTCACCGGAGGCGAAGAGATGCCGAGAATTCTGGCGGTAGACGACGACCCGGGAATCCGGGACGCGCTGGGCGTGGCGCTACCGCTCCAGTGTCCGAGTGCCACGATCACAACGGCGAGCAGTGGTGAAGAGGCGTTGCGCTCTTTCTTCGACCAGGAGCCGGATATCGTCCTTCTCGAAGTCTCGCTCCCAGGCCTCTCCGGCTTTGAGGTGCTGCGCCAGATGCGGCAGGTCTCCGACGTCCCCGTCATCATGCTGACCGGCCGGGATGATGAGATCGACCAGGTGCGCGGCCTCGAGCTCGGCGCGGATGACTACGTCGTCAAGCCGTTCGCGGCGCTCGCCCTGATGGGACGGATCAAGGCCGTCCTCAGGCGTACCAGGCTCTCGCCTCTTGCCCGAGGCGGCCAGGACTTCACGGCCGGCCCGCTGTCAATCTCGTTCGACAGTCGCCAGGTCGCCGTCCATGGGCAGAGCATCCACCTGACACCGTCCGAGTTCAAGCTGCTTGAGCACCTGACCCGAAACCCGGGGCACGTGCTGACGCACGACGCGCTGCTGAACCGGATCTGGGGGCCTCATTCCTATCGGACCGCGGATCACCTCAGGGTGTACGTCAGCCGCCTCCGGGCCAAGATCGAGCCTCCGGGCGGGCCGCACTACATCGAGACCGATCGCGGCGTCGGCTACAGCTTCATCCATACGGACGATTGGCGACCGGTCGGCGCGTCGCCTGCCCATGGGCCCGACGTCCTCAGCGGAGCAGCATCCGGCGACGCTTGTGAGCCAGCCTTGGCGTCTCGGTAAGCCGGTTGCCTCAAGGAGACTGCGATGTTCACTCGGATACTGGTCCCGCTGGATGGGTCACGACGCTCCGAGCGGGCGCTTCCGTACGCTGCCGGCCTGGCAAAAGTGTTCGGGGGCGAGCTGGCGCTGATCCACGACGAGGCGATCGGGCTGCGAGACGACGACGTCCCGGCATCAGCCGACACCCTCGGCAGGATCACGGATCTGGTCCAGGCACTGCAGAATATGGGGCTCCGCGTGTGGAGCGGTGTCGTCCACGGTCCAGCCGCCGAGGCGATCCTCCGTGCGGCCGACGACGCGCATGCCGACCTGATCGTGATGTCGACGCATGGGCGCAGCGGCCTGGGACGGTGGCTCTACGGCAGCGTTGCCGACGAGGTCCTTCGCCACACGACCCTGCCGATCGTGCTGATCACAGCAGCGTGCGAGCGGCGCTGGAGGATCGAGGGCCCGTTCCGGCTGCTCGTGCCGCTGGACGGCTCCCCGCTTGCCGAGGCGGCGCTCGGGCTGGCCAGAGAGGTCGGAGATGCGCTGAACGCGGAGCTGATGCTGCTGCGCGTGGTCGAGCCGGCCGATGGCTTCGCTACTCTGGGAACGTCGTATCTCCCGGCGCAGAGCCAGGGTGAGCTCGACGACGCACAGGCGTATCTCGACGACGTCTCCGCCAGCTCCGGCATGCCCGGCCGAAGAACCGCCCGACGCATCGCGGCCGGCGACCCGGCAGCAAGAATCGCCGCGGTCGCCCGCGACGAGGACTTCGACCTCATCGTCATGTCCACACACGCATCCGGCGGACTGGCGCGGCTGACGATGGGGAGTGTCGCGACGTCCGTCCTCCACCGGGCAGCTACACCGACGCTGCTGTTGCGGTCGGCAGTCGCCCACCGGTCAGTAGCCGGCGCCGGCGATGAGAGCGCGACTTCGCCGCGCACGACGACGGTGATCTAGCCCGGATGCGAGCCAGTTGCGGCGCCTGGCGGGCGGGTGATCGACCATCGGCGATCACCCGCCCGGGTCTCTCAGGGCCCTTCGCCGACGATCGCGACCGCGATCAGGACGTAGAACAGGATCGACGGGAGATCCTGAATGACCGTCGCCAACGGTCCGCTGCCGAACGCCGGATCCAACCCGAGGCGCTGCCGAAGCCTGGGCAGGCTCGTGGCGATCACGGTGGCGATCGATCACGCAGCAAGCAGCGACAACGCGACGGCCAGCACGACGTCTGGCCGCCCCCATCTCCACAGGGCTACCGGTGCGAAAGCCAGCGCCAGGCCGCTCTCGCCATGATGGACGGCTTTCCAGGCCGCCACCTCTTGGTCGACACCGGGCATAACCACCGGGGGATCCCTATCCACGATTTGACAGACCTGAATATCCTCGGGGACCGCCAGCACACCTTCGATGTTCAGCAGTCCGACGAGCCTGTCGTCCTCGCAGAAGGCGATCTCGGCGACTGTATCCAAGGTGTTGCCCACGAGAGCGGGACGGATGTCGCCGGCCCGCGCCGTCGGAGCGGCGATCGGCACGCGCGACGTGAGATGCTCCGCCGCAGTCGCGAACTCCACCTGGGGCAACGTATCGAGCGTTTCGGACGTTATGGATCACCTCGTCGAGACGCCGCCGGCTCAGGTTGCCAAAGGCGAAGGTCGGCAGAGCCCTCCATCGGCCGATTGGAGATGGACGGCCGTGCCCATTCAGGAAAGACCGCCTCGCGCTGCGCGGGCGGGCATGTGGCCACACTCGTAGTGAATGGCCGCCTGTCACGCTTGCAGATGGCCTGGACGAGGCTACGCGCCGCTGGAGCCACGGCCGGCAGGCCGCCGCCAGAGACCCACTGGCCGGTCATGAAGAACCGCTCCAGGCCAGGCAACGTCCGGCCGGTTCCGCCGCGCAGGCTGCTCATGAGGTTGCCACGGGTCGGCAACCAGGCTTCGTAGGCCCCTCGCCAGTTGCCAGTGATGCGCTCCCAGGTCATCGGCGTCGCCACGTCGAGCGCCTCGACTTCGCCGGCGAGTCCTGGGAAGCGCTGATCGAGCGCCTGGACGATCGCCTCGGCGATCCGGTCCTTCTCGCTGTCGTAGTGCCCACGATCTCGCGCTAGCCCCGCCCACTGGTCGTAGTCCGTCTCAAGCAGAACTTCCAGCACCGACTTGCCGGCCGGCGCGAGCGTCGGGTCGTACCCGAAATGTCGGACGGTCAGCGACTCGCGGACCTCACCGGCGATCGCGGCCGGGGTGGGCAGCGGGAACGTGAGCGCGTGCGGCTCGGCTGAGAGGTCACGCGCCACGCCCAGCGAGACTTGCACCAGCGGTCGGAAGATCGGCTGGGCCTGATAGGCCCGGCGGATTGCAGGATTGGCGTACCTGCCCTCGAGCAGGCCGAAGATCGTCGCGTGACCGTCGGCCGCCGAAACGACGTCGTCCGACCGGTGCTCGGAGCCATCCGCCAGGCGGACCCCGACGGCGCGGCGGTCCTCGACCAGGATCTTCTCGACGCGGGCACCGTAGCTGATCTGCCCGCCCAGTTCCACGTACCGTTGCTCGATGGCCTGGGCGAACGCGAGCGACCCGCCGATCGGATAGCCGGCGTCACGAGCGTGCATCCAAATGAGCGGCATGAGGCCGAGCAGCGCGGGGAATTCTGGCACATTGCAGATGGACCTGATGGCGTCCCGCACGAAGCGGTCGGTGAAGCGGGCCGCGAGCTCCTGCCAGGTAATGCCCAGCCATCCCGCCAGGGTCGGGACGGCCGGCAGCAATCGGACGCCAGTGGCGAGCCAGTTCGTCGCACCAGCAATTCCGTGGGCCGAGCTACTCCCCCGATCGAGCTCCGCGCAACGACGGATGACCTCGCAGAGTGCGTGGCTGAGAGCCGCATCCGCCGGCGCCAGCTCGCGCAGGTGGCGCTCCAGGCGATCGGCGTCGGCGTAGACGACCAGCGTCCGGCCGTCGCGCCCTTCAATGCGCAGGAATTCGTCGTGGTCGACAACGTCGCGGCCGGTGAGGGCGCCGAGCTCCTGCCAGGTGCGGTTGAGCGGCGAGCCCGGGCGTGAGCCCATCAGCCACTGCAGGCAGCCGTCGAAGATGTAACCGTCGCGCCGCCAGGAGGTGCAAACTCCACCCGGCAGTCCATGCATCTCGAAGATCCGGGTCCGGTAGCCGTTCATCTGGGCGTAGCAGCCTGCGGCCAGGCCAGCCACGCCGGCCCCGATGATGGCGATCGATCTGTCTCGCATGGTCCCCTGGCCTTTCCACATGCGCCATGTCCATTACAGCACCTGCCGCGGATTGACGACCGTGACCGTCCCTTCAACGATCGCATTGCTCCCTTGCCGGCCAGGTGGCGGGAGGTGAATGCTAAGTAACCGTTCGGTCGTCTGCCGACCCGCCGACCGCCCTCCAAGACGACCGCGTGTCAGCGCTGGTCGAGTTGCGCGCATGTAACTGAGCGTTCACCGGCGATAACGCGGCCGTTTACGAACGGGCACGACGATGGACGTGGAGCCCGAGGCCTGACTCTTTCGTCCTGAACGGAGGCCGCGATCGTGGAGACCATCACGACGCACGGAGTCAACGGAGCAGCGCGCGAGTCGACCGGCCTGATCGAGAGCCTCGTCGAGCGGATCGGTGGGCGGGCCCGCACGGCCACGATCTACGGCGACCCGGTCGAGCGCGACGGGGTGACCGTGGTCCCGGTTGCACGGGCCATGTGGGGGTGCGGAGGTGGTGCCGGCCGCGACGATGAACAACAGATGGGCTCTGGCGAAGGCGGTGGGATGCTGCTCACGCCGGTCGGCTACATCGGGATCCAGGGCGGCTCGTCGAGCTTCCGACCGATCTTCAGGCCGCCGATCGGAGCCATCGGCTTGGTCGTCGGCATCTGCTCGGCCTGGCCATCGCCCGCATGGCCGGTATGCGTCGCTGCGCGTAGACGAGGCAGCGGGCGGCAAACCCGACAAGCCGGGGCGGGAGCGACTCGCGGGTTCCAGCTCGAGTGCGGGCATCGCCGCCGAGGCGATGCCCGCACTCCTCGCTGTGTAACCGGGCGTTCACCGTCAGCAACCGTGCGAGACAGGCTGACGCCATATCGTCGAGGTAGAGGATGAGCACAGTGAGCGGCAGGCTTCCGTCAACGGTGACTCAGCCCAGGAATCGGGGCACTACTGGAGGACACGACGATGGTTGAGAGAATCCTACTCCCGCTCGATGGCTCCCCCTTCGGCGAGCGCGCGCTACCCTACGCCCTGCGCCTCGCCTCGGCCACGGGGGCCAGGCTGATCCTGATGCACGGGCACTCGCCCCTGGTGATCACGAAGGAGCCGGACTTCGACGTCGCGGCGTATGCCAGGCGGCTGCGCGAGGGTAAGGCGATCGTGCCATTCAACTCCACTCTGGGGATCGAGATCGAGGACGTGACGCACGACATCTACCTGGACAAGGTGGCCGAGGGGATCTGCGAGACGATCGTCGAGCAGGGCGCAGACCTGGTGGTGATGCCGACCCACGGGTACGGCGGCTTCGGACGCTGGCTGTACGGCAGCGTGGCTGACCAGGTGCTTCGCCAGTCGCCCGTCCCGATCGTGCTCGTCCCGGTGACCTGCGATCACGACTGGCCAGCGGGCGCCCGGCTTCGGATCCTGATCCCGCTCGACGGTTCGACGTTCGCCGAAGAGGTGCTCGATCCGGTCGGCATGCTGGCCTCCGCATTGAAACCCGAGCTGCTGCTCGTCGGCGCCGCCGGTCCCCTCGAGTACGGGTATGCCGATGGCATCCCGTTCGAGCGGTCCGGATTCGACGCCGCGCTCCGCGAGACACGAGACTATCTTGATGGTGTTGCGGCTCGGCTGCGCGCGGACGGGCGCACGGTGACGGTGGACGCCGAGACCGGCCGGGCCGGCACGGTGATTGAGAACATCGCCCGACGGCGGCACGTCGACCTGATCGCAATGGCGACCCACGGGCGGAGCGGCATGGCGCGCCTGGCCCTTGGTAGCGTGGCGGCCGAGATGCTCCACCGCTCGCCCGTTCCGATGCTCCTCTGGCGCCCGGCGGCGCTGCGCCACGTCGTCGAGCCCGCGACCGCGTCGACATCGGCGCTGTAGGAAGGGGACCAGCCGCGTCGAAGACCAACCCCGAGTTGACCGTAAAGGGCCGCCGAGCGCGACTGCCTGGGCAGTCGCGCTCGGCGGCTCGCATTTGCATGCGACTTGAAGGGCGACGTGTAGAACGAGCGTCGCGGCGGAAGGATCAGGAGGGCGTGGACACGGCCTCAAGCGCCTGCTCGAGTACGCGCTCGGGTCGTGCCGTTGCATCCAGGGCCACGGCTTCGGCGAGCTCGTCGGGAGCGGAATACGCGGCCCGAAGTGCCGGCCAGATGTCGAGCGTGGCATCCGAGGCCGTCAGGGCGTCCGTGGCGCGTGCGGCGAGACGATGACGGATCGTGGCCTCGTCAGCCTGACAGACGAGGACGCGAAGACGTGCCCCGTATCGCGCGGCGATTCGCCGCATCGCCTCACGCTCGGCCGCATGTCCGAAGGTGGCATCGACCACGACCGAATAGCCTCGTCGCAGCCAACGCAGCGCCCGCCTGCGAAGCGCGGCGTACGTCCGCCGCGTCATCGACTGGCCGTAGATGCCCCGACCGAAGGCTGCCACTCGCCGGTCGGTCGGTCGCAGTCCGGCGAGCGACTTCCGCACCACGTCAGACGACAGGTGGACCAGGCCGAGATGGCGCGCCAACTCCCGGGCCAGCGTCGTCTTCCCACTGCCAGGTAAACCCATCGTCACAACGATCGTCGGTCCGCCGAGCCCGCCGGCGTACGCCCAGGCCAGGTCGAAATACGCCCGCGCCTCGACTTCGATCGCCACTCGGTCCGTAGGCGTGAGGTCGTGCTGGTCGAGCCGCAGGCTCCTTACCTTCCCCCTGACGTACGCGCGATAGCATTTGTAGAAGCTCAGCAGTCCGCGCACATCCTCATCGCCGCTCCGGCGCACGTATTCGTCCACGAGCTCCACCGCGAGATCGGCCCGTCCGTAGTGGTCGAGGTCCATTGCCAGGAACGCCACCTCTGCGGCCACATCCGAGCATCGGAATCGCGCCGCGAACTCGAGGCAGTCGAAGAGCTGAATGCTTCTTCCTTCGACACAGATGCTCCCGGCGTGCAGGTCGCCGTGCCCCTCACGGATGCGGCCTTCGGCCACGCGTCGCTCGAACAAATCGCTCCTGTCGGCCAGGAATTGCTCGACGTAGCTGAGAATCTGTGCATGGGTGGCCGGCGCGATGGTGCGGCCGATGAACCTGGTGGTCTGCGCGAAGTTCTCATCCCAGTTCGCCCGGACCGTGGCCAGGCTCCCGTACTCGTCGACCCCTGATCCAGTCGCCGCGATGGCGTGAAGCTCCGCAAGGCGGCACGCGATCCTGCGGACCAGGGGCGGGCCGACCTGCTGCCTCGACAGCATCGTGAGAAGCATCCCACGTTCGGGCAAACGGCGCATCCAGACGGCCGGCTCGACCGGCCCTCCCGGGCCGTCAACAAAATAGGAGCCGTCTCTCTCCACGATGTCGACGATGCCGAGATACACGTCCGGGCAGATGCGACGATTGAGACGGATCTCCTCCGCGCAGTCAGCCAGGCGTTGCTCGCCGGTCGTGAAGTCGAGGAACCCGAGGTTGACCGGCTTCTTGATCTTGTAGGCGAACGGCCCGGCCAGGATGACCCAGGAGATGTGCGTCTCGTGCAGCTCGATGTCGTCGGCCGGGTGTTGAAAAGCCTCCGGGCGCAGGAGCGCCGCGACGAATGGAGGGTTTGATGCATTGGTCCCCACCAGCTCGCCTCGTGACGTCCCTTTCGCGAGCGCTGTCTCTGGAGCTGGTACAGCTGGCATGATGCCCGCTCCTCTCAACAATCGTGACGGTCGCGGGTGGCTGGTTGTGGACGCCGCCTCCTGTGCGCTCATGTCAGGACTGGGGGCGCTGAACCTGTCTTTCGGTCGAACCGGGCGCCCGCTCTGCGCAGGGCACGCACGTGCGTGCCCAGGGGAGCACTTCAAGTCTGTGGATCGCGATCAGCTGTCCACAGCCGTCGCACACCCCGAAGCGTCCGTTGGCGAGGCGCCTGAGCGCTCCCTCGATGCCGTCCAGGCGGGCGCTTGCCGCCTCCGCGAGCCCGAGGCCGAGTTCTTGCTCGGCGAGGTCGCTCGCCAGGTCGGCGTCAGGCCCGAACGACGCGCCCTCCGATGCCTGGCTCGCCCCAAGTCGCTGCCCGGCCTCGGCGAGCGCCTGCAGGCGCGTCTCGATCCGACCGCGTTCGTGTTCTAGCATCGTTTCCAGGCGATGCCGCGTCGTCGCTGCCAGTTGCCTGTTCACCTCGGTACCTCGCGCGAGACCTCCTCAGGGGTCCCACCTGTATCTTCGGCGACGCGAGTTTCTACGGACGTTGTCGAGGGTGAACGGTCGGTGAACGGTTGACCCGTGAGATCAGACGTCCGATCTTCAGAGCATCGCCAGACTACGCTCTGCTGTGATTCAGGTTCTTCAGGCATGGTGTAGAAGCTGGCACGTAGGCTGCCGTCCGAACATCCATCTCGGCGGACGCCTTTCGACCTGTCGAGCTCTCAACGCCACCGCCCCTCGGAGACCAGACGCGATGACAGACTCACTCCAATCCACTCCGTATGCGCGCTGCTCACGGCGCTCGCTGCTCGTCGGCGTCGTGACGCTCACCGGTGCGGTCGTGCTGACCGCCTGCAGCAGTTCGGCCACAACATCCAGCCCAACGACCGCCCCGTCGACCCCGTCGGCAACAGTCAGCAGTGCCCCTCCGGCTGCTTCGCCGGCGGCTGCCGCGGCCTCGGTGTCCAAGGTCAACGCGAATACTGCAAGCGTCGCCGAGCTCCAACGGGCATTTGAGGCCGCCGGCATCTCGAGCGCCGCCCGCTGGGCCCGTGAAGTCGAAGAGTATCGCCCGTATCCGACTGACGACCCTTCGTTCGCCAAACTTCGGAGAGAGCTCGCCAAGTACAACCCGGGCCCGGGCGTCGTCGATCAGATCATTGCGACGCTGGCGTTGTAGCGTCCATGGCGATCGCTGACGACACCGCGTCTCCTGTCCTGCGGCGAGGCCTGCTGTGGCTGGCGGCAGTCACAAGCGCTGGCATCGGCGTCGAGCTCGCGGCAGACCGGCATTGGACGCAGCCCGTGCAGCTGGTCGCCTGGATGGCCCTGGGTGCGATCGCCCTGGCACTGTTCCTCGTAGCCGTGAATCCGACCAGGCCGAAGCTGTGGCTCGCTCGTCTACTCGTGATCATCGTGATGCTCAGCGCGGTCTGGGGCATCTGGGAGCACGTCTATGCGAACTATGACGCTGGCGGACTTGATTTCGAGTACACCAACACCTGGGATGGGCTCGCGGAATCGACGCGCTGGTGGCTGGCGGTCACCAAGACGGTCGGGCCATCACCACCACTGGCACCCGGTGCCCTCGCCCAGGCCAGTCTGGCCGTCCTCATCGCCACCTTGCGCCACCCGATGCTTCATAAGACACCGTAGCCAGCGGTCGGGCTGAAACCACCTGCCGAATGCGTACGGCGACGTACTGGCCTGCTGGTTAGGCGCCATACGCGCTATCTCGACGACCGGGCCTCACCACACTCCCTTGCGCCAGGTGAGGCCCGGTCGTCGGGATTTCCTATCGTCCAGACACTGCCGTGGCGTGCAGCGCAGGTGGCGACTGGTCGGTTCTCCGTGGGCGCGCAGTTCTGAGCTTCTCCAACAGTAGTCGGATGGAATCCGCCCAGCGTGGGTCTACCGGCTCATTGAGGAACCGTTCGCCGACGATTCTCGTCAGAGTCTCGAGCTCGTCCGGTGAAAGCGCCAGCGTGACCATGGGTACGGTCGGCGCCTCCTCGGACGCGGCCGCCGGCTGCTCGCTCGTCGGAGCCGCCGCCGGCAGAGCCTCGGGCACCTGCTCGACTTCGTCAGGCCGCACGAGCATGATCGGAACGCCGGTCTGCCTGATGGTGGCCGTCGCGACGCTCCCCAGCAGGGCGCGCGTCATACCGCCTCGACCGTGCGTTGCCATCACGATCAGCCCGACGCCGTAGTCACGGGCGATGGTCATGACGCCGAAGTACGGCGTACCGTACCTGGCGTGGACCTCCACGGGCCGTGCATCGGTCCTCAATTCCGCCGCGATTTCTTCGAGGTAGTGGCGGGTCTGAATCAGCAGGTTGTCGTTCGGGTCCGGCTCGACGAACGTGTACCCTTCGGCGTACATCGAGTAGGTCGGGAAGGTCACGACGGAGGCGAGCACAGCGACCCGCCCAACACGTCCGCAAGCTCGCAGGCGGGCGCGAGGGCCGCCTTGCTCGAGGCGGAGCCGTCGAGCGGCACCAGGATCTTGATCTGCTGATCGGGTGGCCACGCGTCCAGCCCATGTGGCGGCACGGTCAGGACTGGCACCGGTGCATACCGCAGCACCGTGTCGGCGACACTGCCGTAGATGAATCGCCCCAGACCGCCGCGCCCGTGAGTCGACATGACGACCAGGCTGACGTCTTCGTCGGTGGTCGCCTCGAGAATCGCCGACTCAGCCTGTCTGTCCACGACGCGAGTCGTAACGTTGAGGCCGTCCGCCGCGAGTGCAGTCGCGACGGCGTCGAGCGCCTCCTGTGCCTCGCGCTTCATAGCCAACCCCGCGGCCTCCGTTGGAACACTCAACGTGTTCACCGCACGTAGCAACAGAAGTGACCAGCCGGCCCTGGTGGCGATCGTCACCGCGAACGGCACGGCGCGGTCTGCCAGGGCGGACCCATCCAGAGGAACCAGAATTGTCTTCATGTCCAGGGTCTCCCAATGGGCGAGTCTTCGCCCGTTCTCACCGTATCGCTGTCGTGCAATCCAGTTGAGTGACATCTGCCTCGATGTTCTCGGGTCGTCTATCCCGCGGTCACTCGTATTGCGGGCGTGGTCGGCTTCGTGTAAGGCTCACTCGTCTGGGAAGTGGACCCGCACCGTCATGCCTGGCCGAATTTCGGGCGGCGACCAGTCGAGATCCACAACGACCGGGTAGTGATCGTCACCATCTGCAGTCTCTTGCGACCGCAGCGCGACTGTCCGAACCCGACCGTGAAGTTCACGGCCCTCGATCGCGTCCACTGTGACCGTGACCGGCTGGCCCGGGCGGATGCGCGCGACCATGAACTCATCCACGTCGTCGGTTTCGACCCGCAGCCGGCTCATATCGCCGACCACGGCCATCACGGAGCCGGCCGAAACCGTGTCGCCGTTGTGGATCGGCAGGTTGGTAACCGCCCCGCGCCAGGGAGCCGTGACGATCGAGATCGAACCGTCAGGCGCCCGGACCCGCGCTATTTCCTGGTTCTCCACCACGCTGGCTCCGATGTCCACCGAGAGACGGGTGACCACGCCGCCAACCAGCGTGCGGACGACGGCCTCGCTTTCTGGATGGATCTCGCCGCGACCCACGCGCTTGACCGTGGCGGCCTGCTCGGTGGGCGCGGTCGGCGACACTGCCGGGCCGAAACCGCCGACCAGCGCATACACGCCCGCGACGGTCGCCACCATGAGCGCGGCCGCGAGCGCCAGGAATGGCCAGCGTCGGGTTCGGCGCCGTCGAACCGCCACGACCGGCAACGGCGCCGCCGGAGCGAGCGCCGCCACCGGCATCGCTGGGCCGACATGGTCGCCGCCGATGATGGTGATCGGGCATGGCGATCCGTCCGGGGGAAGCATAGCGGGACGGAGACGCGCCGGGTCGGTACGAGCCAGAGCGGCCGGTCCGGTCGTCTCACGCATGTGACCATCGCGGATCTCGATCTGGCGCTCGGCGACGGCCGCTACTT
>Ga0075421_100009010_pt1 | contig 12288 bp, 6 predicted proteins | sample SoiMetdeltSBSDD5_FD_75292 | JGI IMG/M metagenome (GOLD analysis project Ga0075421, IMG submission 75292) | Bulk soil microbial communities from a Populus tree surrounding site in Tennessee, USA - Soil MetaG P. deltoides SBSDD5 | ecosystem: Environmental > Terrestrial > Soil > Tree plantation...
GGCGACATCGGCAGGAAGATGCCGACGCGATCGCCGGCGCGCACTCCGAGTGTCGTCAGTGCATTCGCGAGACGGTTGACCTCGGCCGCGAGCTCCGCGTACGTCAAAGTCCGGCTCGAGCCGTCGTCACCCTCCCAGATGATGGCCGGCTTGCTGCCGCGTCCGGCGTCGACGTGCCGGTCGAGACAGTTGTCGGCAAAGTTCAGACGACCGTCGACAAACCAGCGCGGCCACGCCGGGCCTCGCGCAGCGTCGAGCACACGGCTGAATGGCCGCGTGAAACGAATGCCGAGGTCGTCGATCACACCGCGCCAGTACCATTCGGGGTCTTCGACCGAGCGTCGTTGCAGCTCGGCCAACGTGGTGACGCCCAGGCGCCGCATCAAACGCGTGATCCGCGCGCGCTCGATGTATTCGGGCGTTGGCCGCCAAACGATCTGCTCGCTCATGGGGGTTCCTATGATATCCCTTCGCCCATGACCGACAACGTCCGTCTCGACCGCGACGGTGCGCTGGCCACCGTCACCCTCAATCGCCCGGAGCGCCGCAACTCGCTCAGTGACGCCATGCTGACCGACCTCGGTCGTGTCGTCACCGAGCTGCGCGACGATGACACCACCCGCGTCGTCATTCTGACGGGCGCGCCGCCGGTCTTCTCGGCCGGCGCGGATGCCGGCCTGAAGAGCTCGATGTCCGCCGAGGAGCGCCGCCACGCAATGGCCAGTCGCAGATCACAGTTCCGTCGCCTGTTCGAGCGCGTGAACACGATGCTCGAAGGCCTCGAGCAGATCACGATCTGCGCCGTCAACGGCCACGCGGTGGGCGGAGGCTGGGGCCTGACGCTGGCCTGCGACTTTCGGATCGCCGCCGCGGAAGCCCAATTCTGGATTCCGGAGGTCGACCTCGGCGTACCGCTCGGTGTCGCGTCGACCACGCGCTTCGTTCGCCTCATCGGGCCGGCGCGCGCGAAGGAAATCATCCTTGAGTGCCGCCGGTACGGCGCGGAAGAGGCGCGCGCCCTCGGTCTCGTCCATCGGGTCGTGGCCGGAAACGACCTCATGAAATACTCGAGGGAATACGCGCAAGTCATGCTGGCCAAGCCGTTTCGGCCTCTGGCAGAGATGAAGGCTCGTATCAACGCCATCGCGCGGACGGCGGTACCCGAGGTCAACGCGATGACCGAGGGATTCTTACCGAGAGACTAGACTACTCGTCTTTTGTTTGGTATCTATCCGGCATGGACCTCCGGCGCCGGATGGAGCTCCTGGCCGCCTCCGCGCTCGCAGATCGCGAGGGCGTTCCGCAGCTAAGGCGCCCCTCGCCCGTTGGCCGGCATCCCCTGGCATCCGTCGGAATCGCCGCCGTTCGATTGCCAGGCGGCGGCTGCACGAATCTGATGCGGGTGATGCAGACCAACGCGTGCTCGTTGTCGTGCGGCTACTGCCCGACCTTTCGTGGCGGCAACGTGCCGCGAGTGTCGATTTCACCCGACGAGACGGCGCGCACGTTCATGGACGTTCACCGCAAGGGACTCGCCTCGGGGCTATTCCTGACTTCCGGTGTGCCCGGTCGTCCGGCCCGCGCCACGGATCGCATGTTGGCCACGCTCGATTTGCTTCGTCGGAGGGAGCACTTCACCGGCTACATCCACGTCAAGCTGCTGCCGGGCGCCGAGCCGGCACAGGTCGAAGAGGCCGCGCGGCTGGCCACTCGGATCTCGGTCAACCTCGAGGCGCCGAGCGACGCGTACGTCCACCGCCTCACCTACGACAAGAGCTTCTCTGCGGACCTGCTGCCAAAGCTCGAGCAGGCCGGCACGCTGCTCGCGGCCCGCCGCCGCGTTCCCGGAACGCTGCCGGTCTCGGGCACCACGACACAGTTCGTCGTCGGCGCCGCGGGCGAGCGTGACCGCGAGATCCTCACCGTGGTCGATGGGCTCGAGCGTCGCCGGCTGCTTCATCACGCGCACTTCAGCGCGTTTCAACCCGTCGAGGGCACGCCGCTGGAGAATCTGCCGCCCACGCCGGCGGCGCGCGAGCTACGGCTCTATCAGGCCGAGCATCTGCTTCGGCAATACGGGTTCGGCTTGCACGAGCTCGCTTTCGACGGCGCCGGCAACCTGGATCTGGACCGCGACCCGAAGACCTCCTGGGCCCGTGCACAGCCTTCGTTCTTTCCACTCGAGGTGACGCGCGCGCCGTACGAGGCGCTGCTCCGCGTGCCCGGCATCGGCCCCACGACGGCCCGCACGCTGGTGGAATCGCGACGAAGCACGACGCTGCGCGGCCGAATGGATCTGCGCGCGGCGGGCGTGGACGTCGTGCGAGCGGGTTACTACCTCACGCTGCGCGGGCGCCGGCTGACCACCGCTCCTCCGCCCGAGCAGCTACGTCTCTTCGCGCCCGGCGGCCACCTGACGCAGGCGCCCTTTCGGACGCCAGTCCCGCCCTGCGCCTACCGCTGAGCTCTCGCTCAGTTTGCCTACTGCGTGATGACGGTGCCGATCGCCGACGTTCCGTCGGAGAAGGTCACGGTGACCGTCACCGTGCGACCCGGGGCAAAGCCCTGGCCGCCACCATAGTCGGAGGCGAACACGGTGAGGCTACCGCCGTCGGCGACGAACGTGTTCACCGCCATCGTCGACGTGTTGTTCAGCAGCACCGCGTCCAGTGACTGCGCCACACCGAGGAGCCAGGCGGAGTTCGGCGAGGTCGTATCCCAGACACCACCAACGCCGTTCTGCAGCTGAACCGCCGTCACCGTGCGTCCGCCGGCGGCCGTCAGCGTGACCGTGATCGTCGCGTCCGCCGCTCCATCACTGCCGAGCGCCGTGTCGCCGCCGCCGACGCGGTCGCGCACCTTGCCGTTGTAGACCAGCGCGATCGTCACCGGGACCTTCACCGTGAAGCCGTTGATCAACGCCGCGCCGCTGCCGGCCGGATTCGTCACCGTGACGTCACGCGATCCCGCACTCGTCGAGGCCGCGATCACGAACGATGCGGTCAGTCGAGCTGAGGATACGAACGCGACGTTCGTGACGCTGACGCCGGTCCCCGCAGTTACCGTCGCGCCGTTGACGAAGCCACTACCGTCGATCGTCACCGGCACCGTAGAGCCCATCGTCCCCTGGTTCGGGGTCACGGCCGTCACCGTGACGCCGGAGGTGGGCACCGTCGCAACCGCCTGCACCGACGAGCCATCGGAAAACGCGACGGTCACCGTGAGGGTGCGGCCCGCGGCGAAGCCCTGTCCGCCTCCGTAGTCCGACGCGAACAGCCTGAGGCTGCCGCCCTCCGCCACCGACGCGTTGATGGCCATCGTGGTCGCATTGTTCATGAGCGCGGAATCGAGTGAAGCGGCGACCCCGAGCACCCAGGCGGCGTTCGGCGCCGTGGTGTCCCACGTGCCGCCGGCGCCGTTCTGCAGCTGCAGCGCCGTCACCGTGCGGCTGCCGACACCGCTCAGCGACAGCGTCATGGTCGCATCGGCGGCGCCGTCGGCGGCGAGCGCCGTGTCGCCGCCGCCGACCTTGTCACGCAGCTTGCCGTTGTAGGCCAGCGTGGCCGTGACCGGGGTGCTGACGATGAATCCGTTCGTCAGCGTTCCACCGGCGTTACTCGGATTCGTCACCGTCACGTCGCGCGGCCCGCCGGCCGCGGCGCTGTCGATGACGAACGACGCCGTCAAGCGCGTCGCAGACACGAACGTCACGTTGTTCACCGTGATGCCGGCGCCCGCGCTGACCGTGGCGCCGCTCACGAAGCCGCTCCCATCGATGGTCACCGCCACCGTCGAGCCCTTGTTGCCCTGATTCGGCGTCACCGCAGTGACCGTCACGCCCGCCGTCGTCACCGTCGTCGTGGCCTGCGCGGACGTTCCATCCGAGAACGTCACGGTGAGCGTCAGCGTCCGCCCGATTGCGAATCCCTGGCCGCCGTTGTAGTCGGAGGCGAACAGCGCCAGGCTGCCGCCGTCGGGAACGAACGTGTTCACGGCCATGGTGCCTGCACTGTTGAGCAGCGTCGCGTCGAGGGAGGCCGCCACGCCGAGCACCCAGGCGGCGTTCGGGGCGCTCGTATCCCACGTCCCGCCGATCCCGTTCTGCAGCAGCAGCGCCGTCACCGTGCGGCCACCGGCGCCGCTCAGCATCAGCGTCATCGTCGCGTCGGCCTGCCCGTCGCCGCCGAGCGCCGTGTCGCCGCCGCCGACGCGGTCGCGCAGCTTGCCGTTGTAGGTGAGCGTCAGCGTCACGGGCAGATTCACCGAGAAGCCGTTGGCGAGCGAGCCTCCGCTGCCGTTGGGATTGGTGACCGTGACGTCACGCGGCCCCGTGCTGGCCGCGCCGTCGATGGTGAACGTCGCGGTCAGGCGAGTCGACGACACGAATGCGACGTTGCTCACGGTGATGCCCGTCCCCGCGGTCACCGTCGCGCCGCTGACGAACCCGCTGCCATCGATCGTGACCGGGACCGTCGCGCCCCGCGTGCCCTGGCTCGGCGACACCGAGCTCACGACCACCCCCGCGGTCGCGGTCGTGACCGCCTGTGCGGACGTCCCGTCCGAGAACGTCGCGGTCACCGTCAGCGTCCGGCCCGCGGCGAAGCCCTGGCCGCCGTTGTAATCCGAGGCGAACAGCCGCAGGCTGCCGCCATCGGGCACCGTCGTGTCGATCGCCATCGTCGCGGGGTTGTTCAACAGCGCGCCGTCGAGCGAGGTCGCCACGCCGAGGAGCCAGGCGGCATTCGGCGACGTCGTGTCCCACGTGCCGCCGATCCCGTTCTGCAGCTGCAGCGCGGTGATCGTGCGGCCACCGGAGGCGCTCAGCGTGAGCGTCAGCGTCCCGTCGGCCGCGCCGTCGGCCGCCCGCGCGGTGTCACCACCGCCGACCCGATCGCGCAGCTTGCCGTTGTAGAAGAGCGACAGGGTCACCGTCTGCGGCGTGGTCACCGTGAACGCGCGCGCGAGCGTCCCGCCGGCGCCGCTCGGGTTGGTCACCGTCACGTCCCGCGCTCCGCCCGTCGCGTCGGCGGCGATCGTGAATGTCGCGGTCAGCCGCGTGGAGGAGACGAACGTGACGTTGCTCACCGTGATCCCGGCGCCCGCAGTGACGGTCGCGCCGCTCGCGAACGTGGTGCCGTCGATCGTGACCGAGACGGTCGTCCCGGACGCACCCTGATTCGGCGTGACCGCGGTCACCGTCGGTGTCGTTCCGGTGACCGATGTCGTCGTCTGCACCGATGTGCCGTCTGACAACGTTGCGATGACCGTGAGCATCTGTCCTGTCGCGAATCCAAAGGCGTTGCCGTAGTCGGATGCGAACAGCGTGAGCGTGCCGTTATCGGCCACCGGCGTGTTCACCGCCATCGTGGCGGCGTCGTTGAGCAGCGCGCCGTCCAGCGACGTCGCGACGCCCAGGAGCCACGCGGCGTTCGGCGAGATCGTGTCCCAGACGCCGCCGCTGCTGTTCTGCAGGCGCAGGGCCGTGATCGTTCGTCCGCCGGCGGCGCTGAGCGTGAGCGTCAGCGTACCGTCCGCGGCGCCGTCGGCCGCCCGCGCGGTATCGCTTCCGCCGACGCGGTCACGCAGCTTGCCGTTGTAAACCAGCTCGAGGGTGACGGCGGGCTTCACGGTGAAGCCATTCTTGAGGGTGCCGACATCTCCGCTCGGCAGCGTGACGCGCACGTTGCGCGGCCCCAACGCCGCGGTGGCGCCGATCGCGAACGTGGCCGTCAGCTGCGTCTCCGACACGAATGCGACGTTGCTCACCGAGATGTCCGCGCCCGCGGTCACCGTCGCGCCGTTCACGAAGCCCGTGCCGGTGATCGTCACCGGCACCGTCAGGCCCAGCTTCCCGCTGCTCGGGGCGATCGCGGTGACGGTCACCACGGGCGGCACGAGCTCGTCGAGCGCGCTATCCACCTGGATCCGCGGCCGCGTCACCGGCGAGCCGCTCCGAACGTCGGTAATCGGTACGCCGGTCGTCTGGAGCGCGTCGAGCACCTGATCCACCGTGGCCGTCGGCGCGGCCTGCTTCAGCAAGGCCCATGAGCCCGCGACGTGCGGCGTCGCCATGGACGTCCCACTGAGGATGGCGAACCCGCCGCCGGTGACCGACGAGAGGATGTCTTCGCCGGGGGCGAACAGCGACATGAAGGGCGCCACGTTCGAGAACGACGAGACCTCGTCCGCCTTGGTCGTCGATCCAACGCTCACGGCCGACGAGATACAGGCCGGCGACGACAGCGTCGTCGGCGAGCCATCGTTGCCCGATGCCACCACGGTGGCGATGCCGGCCGCGCGCAGGTTGTCGATGATGTCCTTCTCCGGCTCGCTGTCGCAGCTCGCGCTGAACGATCCGGCACCGAGACTGAGGTTGACCGACGCGATGTTGTGGATGTTCCGCAGCGCGTAGACGCGCTCGAGGCCGGCGATGAGGTCCGAGGTGTACGCGCCAACGCAGGGGGTGTTGAACAGGCCGCAGTCGGCGACGGACGTGAATTTCGAGAACACCTGCACGGCCATGATCGAGGCGCCCGGCGCGACGCCCGAGAACGGCACGCCGGCCGTGGCGCCGTTGCCCGCCGCGATACCGGCCACGTGGGTGCCATGGAAGCAGCCTTGTGCGTCGAGCGGGCACGGCACCGCCGCCCCCGGACCGACCTGCTCGTCAGCGCCGTTGGGGCAGAAGGTCGTGCTGTGGCGCGCGACGGTGCTCGAGTAGCACGCTTCCTCGACGACCTTACCGATCAGGAACGGATGCGTGGAATCCACGCCGGTGTCGAGCACCGCCACGACGGTGCCGGTGCCATCGAACCCACGTCCCCACACCATGTCGGCGCCGATGAGCGGCACGCTTTCGGGCAGCAGCGGCTTCTTCAGCGCGTCGTCGAAAACGCGATCGACCCACAATTGCGAACCCTCGAGCTCGGCCAGCCCCGCCGCGTCGAGTTCCAGCGCCAGGAGGGGCACGAAGTCGTAGTGGTGAACGACTCGATAGTTGTATTTCTTGAGGCGCGCGAGCACATGGCCGCGGGTCTTTGCGATGTCGGACCGTTGGATGGAGGCCGCGGCGTGCGAGAGACGCCCTTCTGGAACGTGGCCGCCGCCCGGGAGCCGCAGCTGGACGATCACGCGCGCGCGTCCCTCGTCCGACATCTTTTTCCGAACCTTCGGCGATACGGTGACGGTGGACGAGTCGGCGGCGCCCAGCGGCGAGGCCAATGGAATCAGCGCGAGGATGACCAGCGCGACCACGACAGAACGTCGGGTCCAACGGTTCATGGAAGCCTCCGCGGGGCATCGAGCCGCACGCGAACGACGGCCCTAACGGAGCCGTTCCAGGGCGCGAAAATGGCGTCCGTCGCGGAAGGTGCAGAGGGGATGCCACAGCCATCACGCCTTCAGATCAACGAGTTGCGGCGACCAGGTGATCGATCGGGGAGCGGCCGCGCCGGTCCAATCTGTCACGAGCGGTACGAGAATAGTCAGTCCCGACGATGAACTGCGAGCTCTGAGTCAGCTATGACGCCGCAACTCGTCGAGAAGGCTGGCGTCGATTTTCTCGCGAACCGTGCGCCGATCGAGGCCGAGCCGACGTCCCGTCTCCTGGTAGCTGCCGGTGTCCGCATACACGAGCGTGCAGTACCGGCGCAGGACGTCCTCGGCGCTGAGCGCGCCCCCCATGACCTCATCGGCGAGGCGCCGGCGCACGGACGGATTGCCGGCACGCGGAGGCCGGTATTCGCCGCGAATCATCACGTTGCGCACGCACTGCTCGAGCTCTCGCACGTTGCCCGGCCAGCCGTAGCTGTCGCCGAGATGGCTCGCGATCCACCCCTCGGCCTCGCGCGCCAGCCCTTCCGCTTCGTCCTCGCCGGCGACGCGCGAGGCGATGAATCTCACGAGCGCCGCGCGCTCGCCCGGAGCGTCTCGCAGCTGTTCGGCGAGCGAGGGGGTGACGATCAGATCGGAGCAGAGACGGTAGTAAAAGTCCTCGCGAAAGCGGCCGGTTTCCATCTCGCGCGGTAGATCGCGGTTGGTGGCCGCGACGAGCTTGCCGGAGAAGCGACGGTCGCGGGTCTCGCCGAGCCGTTGAAACGTGCGCGTCTGCAACACCCGCAGCAGCTTGACCTGCACCACCGCCTCCAGCTCGCCGATCTCGTCCAGAAACACGGCGCCGAACGGCGGGCACACCTCGAGCCAGCCCGGCCGATCCTGGATGGCGCCGGTGAACGCGCCACGGCGGTGACCGAACAGCTCCGACTCGATCAACGTCGGTGACAGCGCCGACGGGTTCAGGACGTAGAACGCCCCCTCGTGATCCTCGGCGAATGCCTGGCGCTCGGGATCGAACGGGATGTAGCGGGCCAGGCCGATCGCGCGCGCCACCAGCTCCTTGCCGGTGCCGGACGGCCCGCAGATCAGCGTCGCGACGTCGCCCATTCGCTGGTAGAGCGAACGTCGGTAGCGCCGCATGTCGCGCGTGAAGATGGACTGCCAGACCGCGGCGCGTAGCCGCACGATCGGCGCCGAGTTTCCGATGATGTTGCGGAAGATGTAGTGGAAGGCGCGCCGTACCTGGAAGAACCCGGCGAGCAGGTGCGGCACGTCGCGATCAACGATCAGCGTGGCGCGCGGAATCTGCAGGAAGCGCTCCACGTCCTGCTTGAAGCGGCGGTAGAACCCTGCCGGCGCGGTGGCGGCGCGACGGTCCTCGAGCACGCCATAGAGCGCCTCTTCATAGCGGCTGAACAGCAGGTAGACCACCACGTCCTCGTAGAGCCGCATGTCCTCGGCGCTCGGTCTGGCGCCTTCGGTGAGGCGCGCAACGAGGCGCCCGGCCAACCCTTCGCTGAGCTTGTTGAGCGCCGCGACGTTCGGCATTGGCTCTGGCCGGCCGCTCGCGTGCCAGAGCGTGCCCCAGGCGACGAAATCAGAGCCGAGCGCGGCGCGCTCGCACTCGATCCGTTCCGGTAAGAACGGATTGCAGTACGCGAGGCGCGAGATGGCCTGGGCCAGCGTGCGGTCGCCGGCGGTGAACAACGGCCCCCCTGGCATTAGCTGTACACCCGACATGAAATGTACAGGCGCAGGGCATCAAATGTCCACGTTTCGCGTCCCGACGCGGGCTCGCGGCGACGCCCGGCAGCGGCAAGCGGCCGGATCGCCGGCGAATTCCGCCGGCACCTCGCTCCTGGCACACGTCGTGACTCTGCCTGCGCGGACGACCGAACAAGGAGGACGCTCGATGGACACGGCGACGATACGAGAACTGCTCGAACGGCACGTCACGGCATTCACGAGGGCCCCGGCGTTCGCCGAGCTGGAGGACGGAAAGGCCGAGTACGACGGCTTCATCGAGAACGTTGCGCGCACTCATCTGCAATCGCCGCAGCTCGTGGCCTTTCTGTATGCGCTCGCGCCACCGGCCGCCGCGCCCGATTTGCTCGAGAATCTACTCGAGGAGACCGGTCGCAAAGGGCCGTTGGAGCGGCCGCATCCGCAGTTGCTCGAAGACCTCTTGGTCGCGGCCGGCCTCGCCGACCGGCTGCCCACGATCCGGGCCGAGGCCGAGGACGACCTTCGCCGGCTCGTGGCCGAGCCCCTGCTCTACGGCACGCTGCGCGACGTCGGCCTAGCCGCGCTGACCGAGATCGTCGCCTTCGAGTTCATGCTCTCGCACCTCGCCGGCCGCATCGCCGTGGCGCTGGCCACCCATCGCGGCCTGCCGGCGCGCGCGCTCGAGTGGTTCACGCACCATTCGGAGGTGGATGTCCGGCATGCCGAGCAGGGGCTGGAGAACCTCGCGACCTACGTCGGCTATTACGGTATCGGCGACGACGAGGCGCTGGCGATCATCGAGACGTCGCTGCGCGAGGACGTGTTCGCGCGCCGCTATTTCAGGACGCCGAAGGCCGCGGAGCCACGACGATGAGGCTCGTCGGCGCGGCGCTCTACCTGGTCCGCATTCCGTTCGTCGAAGCGTTCAGTCACAGCATCACCGAGCGGCGGTGCTCCGAAACAGTCGTCATACGCGTGCGCGACGACGCGGGCACAGAAGGCTTCGGCGAAGGGACGCCGCGGCCCTACGTCACCGGCGAGACGGTCGAGACGATGCTCGAAGCTCTCGCCCATGAGCTCTGGCCAGCGGTCGCCGGGCGCGAGGTGCCCCCGGCGGACGATCTTGCCGCCCTCGCCGCGATGCTGCCGCAGACGTCCAGCGCGGCCGGCATCACGCCGAATGCGGCGCGCGCCGCCATGGAGCTCGCCGTTGTCGACTGCGCGCTTCGTCGCGTCGCGCGGCCCATGGCCACGATCCTCCCGCCACGTCGGCCACGCGTGACGTACAGCGGCATCGTCACGGCGGGTCCGATCGAGCGCGCCGTACAGCACGCGCGGCGGATGCGCGCCATCGGCATGCGCGAGATCAAGGTCAAGGTCGGCTTCGACGATGACGTGCCGCGCGTGACGGCGGTGCGCGAAGCGCTCGGCACGGCGGTCTCGCTCCGGCTCGACGCCAATGGCGCGTGGACGTTCGAGCGCGCGGTGGCCGTGCTCGACGCGCTGGCGCCGCTGCAGATCGCGGGCGTCGAGCAGCCGTTGCCGCGCGGCCCGGTCGAGAATCTGTCGCGACTGCGCGCGACGACGTCGATTCCGATCGTCGTCGACGAATCGCTGCTGACGGCGGCCGATGCCGACGCCCTGATCGAGGCCAAGGCCGCGGACGTGTTCAACGTCCGCGTCTCGAAGTGCGGAGGCCTCGCCGCATCGCTCGCCATCGCGAGCCGGGCCGCCACGGCCGGCATTGGCGTCCAGGTCGGAAGTCAGGTCGGCGAGACCGCGATCCTCGCCGCCGCCGGCCGCCACCTCGCCGCGACGCTGCCCCGCGTCGCGTTCGCCGAGGGGTCGTTCGGCACGCTCCTGCTGACCGAGGACGTCAGCGTGGATAGCGTGCGCTTCGGGCATCGCGGCGAAGCGCCGCTGTTGACCGGCCCCGGCCTCGGCATCCGGGTCGTCGAGGAACGCTTGCGTCGCTATGCCGCCACGATTCGCCATCTGCCTGGGGATAGATGAGATGGGTCGCCTGCTTCGCGCCGCCATCGCCGCGCACGAATGGCGCCAGCGCCGCGCCTTCGAGGTCGCCGCCGAGCATCCCGATCGCGCGCAGACGCGCGTCCTGCAGCGGCTGCTCGCCGAGAATGCGACGAGCGCGTTCGGACGAGAGCACGGTTTCGCCACGATCACGACGCCTGCCGACTTCGTCCGGCGCGTCCCGATCCACGACTATGAGGCGTTGCGACCGTGGATCGCGCGCAGCGCCGCTGGGGAGCCGAATGTCCTGACCCGCGAGGCGCCGCTGATGTTCACATCCACGAGCGGCACCACGGGCGAGCCAAAGCTCGTGCCGGTGACGCCGTCGTGGGCGGCGCAGTCGGCGGCGCTCATGCGCCTGTGGACGGCGCACGCGCTGCGTGATCATCCGACGATGCTCGACAGCCACGTCGTGGCGCTCGTGAGCCCCGCGCTGGAGGGCACGACCTCGTCTGGCCTGCCGTATGGCGCGATGACGGGGCTGATGTTCCAGCGCCTGCCCGGCGTCATTCGCCGGCGCCACGCCGTGCCATATGCCGCGGCGCTCGTGCGCGACCACGACGTGCGCTACTTCGTCGCCGCCCGCCTCGCGCTCGGGCGCCGGATCACGTCGATTGGAATGCCGAATCCAAGCACGCTGCTGCGGTTGGCCGACACGGCCGCGCGGCGCTCCGAAGCGCTGGTGCGCGCCATCCACGACGGCACGCTCGGCATCGATGATCCCCAGCCAACGCCGCATGCCGGCCTCGACGGCCGCGAGCTCGGCCGCGTGTTGGCCGCCGGCCTCGCGCCGGATCCGGCGCGCGCCGCAGCGCTGGCGCGGGTCATCGAGAGTCGCGATCGGCTCGTGCTCGGCGAGTGCTGGCCCGACCTGGCGCTGGTGGCGTGCTGGCTCGGTGGCAGTGCTGGCCTCCAGGCCCGCCACCTCGACGCCCACTTCGCGCCGCGCATCGCCAGGCGCGATCTCGGCCTCGTGGCCAGCGAGGGCCGCGTCACGATCCCCGTCCAGGACCGCTCGGCGGCAGGGCCGGTGGCCGTGCACACGAGCTTCTTCGAGTTCCTCCCCGAAGACGAGGTCGACACGCGGGCACCGCGCACACTCTTGTGTCACGAGCTCGAGGTCGGGCGCCGCTACTACGTGATCGTCAGCGGCGGCAACGGACTCTATCGCTACGACCTCAACGACATCGTCGAGGT
>Ga0075421_100009013_pt1 | contig 12286 bp, 11 predicted proteins | sample SoiMetdeltSBSDD5_FD_75292 | JGI IMG/M metagenome (GOLD analysis project Ga0075421, IMG submission 75292) | Bulk soil microbial communities from a Populus tree surrounding site in Tennessee, USA - Soil MetaG P. deltoides SBSDD5 | ecosystem: Environmental > Terrestrial > Soil > Tree plantation...
ATACGGCTCCCGGTAATTAGCCGCGCGCGCTAGCCGGCTGCGTGGCATGATGTGGGGCGTCCCTGGCAGGGAGGCCCTGTTGCACGTCGAGGATCACGAGTCGCTGGAGCAGTTGCGTGAGCTGGCGCGCCGGCAGGGCAAGGCGCGGGAGCACCTGCGGTTGCGCGCCGTGGTGCTGGCGCGGGAGGGCAAGACGGCGCCGCAGATCGCGTCGGCGCTGGGTTGTGGGCGTCGGCCGGTGCAGGAGTGGGTGAGGCGGTACAACGCCGGCGGGGTCGCGGCGCTGGCCGAGGGCAGGCGGCCGGGGCGCCCGCCCCGCCTGCCGCCGGGGCGCGCGGCGGAGCTGCGGGCGCGGCTGGACGCCGGCCCCACGGCGGCCGACGGCACGTGCGCGTTCCACGGCGGGGACGTGCGGAGGATCCTGGAGCGGGAGTTCGCGGTGGTGCTCAAGCTCACCGCGGTCTACGACCTGCTGCACCGCCTGGGCTACAGCCGCCTGTGCCCGCGGCCGCGGCACCCCGGCGCGGCGGGCGAGGCCGAGCGGGAGGCTTTCAAAAAAAAGTGACCGAGACGGCCGGGCGGCTGAGGGCCGAGCTGCCGGGGCGGCGGGTGCAGGTGTGGTTCGAGGACGAGGCGCGGTTCGGGCAGCAGGGGACACTCACGCGGGTGTGGGCGAAGAGGGGGTCGCGCCCGAGGGCGGTGCGTCAGACGCGGTACCAGTACCTGTGGGTGCTGACGGCGGTGTGCCCCGAGACGGGTGCCGCCGAGGGGCTGATCAGCCCGAGCCTCAACGCCGGCGTCGTCGACACGTTCCTCCGGCAGTTCTCCGACTCCCTCGAGCCCGGCGTGCACGCGGTGCTGGCGTGGGACGGCGCCGGCTTCCACACCGCCAGGTCGCTGCACGTGCCGCACAACGTCACGCTGCTGACGCTGCCGCCCCGCTCGCCGGAGCTGATGCCCGTCGAGAACCTGTGGCACTACGAGCGGGAGCACCACTGGTCCAACCGCGAGTACGACGACTACGACGCGCTGCAGGAGGCGGCGACCGGAGGGTGGCGGGCGGTGTGCCTCGACCCCGCCAAGGTCAGGAGCATCTGCGCCGTGCCGTGGCTACAGGAGCGCGCGAATTAACCGAGAGCCGTATAATCCGTAATTCGTAATGCGTAAGTTGAGGGGGCAATGACTTACGACGAATGGGAAGCGGACGTTCGGGCTACTTGAAGAACGACCCGCTTTGGAGCGTCGCCGCGTATCGGAAGGGGTTGTTTGTCGGTGATTTGTCTTGGCCGGACGCCACGAAGGCGGTGGCAGATCGGAGGACTGTCTCCCTCAGCGATCAGCTCTATCGCGCGGTGGGGTCGATCAGCGCCAACATTGCCGAAGGCTACTCCCGCGGAAGTGGGAAGGACCGTTGCCGCTTCTACGAGTACGCCCTCGGCTCATCGAGGGAAAGTCGCGACTGGTATTACAAGGCCCGGCACGTCCTCGGCGAACAGGTCGTCAACCACCGTTGTGAACTGCTCGCCGAGATCACTCGGCTCCTGCTCACGATGATCCCCGACCAACGCCCGCTCGGTCCCCCCTCTTGATTACGCATTACGGATTACGCATTACGCATTCGCCTGCTCATACGATCACCGTCACGATCACGCTCCGCTTCCTCGGCCGCGTGTCGAAATCCATCAGGACCACCTGCTGGTATTCCCCCGTCAGCAGCTTCCCGTTCGAAAACGGGACCATCAGCCCCGGCCCCACGAGCGCCGCCCGGACGTGGCTGTGGCCGTTGTCGTCGTTCCAAGTCGCCTCGTGCTCGTAGCGGTCGTCGGCGCCGGCGATTCGCTCCAGCACCGCCGGCAGGTCGTGCTTGATCAGCCCCGGCTCGTACTCCACCGTCGTCAGGGCGGCGGTGGAGCCGACGACGAACAGGTGCAGCAGCCCCTCCCCCTTCAGGTCCCGCGACCGCTTGGCCAGCTCGGGCTGCAGGTTGACGATGTCCGTGTTGCCTTCCGTGTACACTTCGATGGTAAAGCGCTGCATCGTCGCCGTAGCGTAGCGGCACGGGACTAGAGGGCAAGGCAGGTAAACCGGGCTTCGACGTCGGGGATGTTCCCGCCGTTCCGCCGCGGAGGCCGGCAGTCGCTCCGCGGTTTCGCGGCATTGACTTTCGCAGGTGCGAAACCGCGGAGCGAACGCGGCAGGTCCCCGGCGGAACGCCCCTGCCCGCTCGCCCCACCCTACGGCAACTCAAAGCACGCCGCCTCGCGGTCGTTCCGCACCAGTAGCGTCCTCCCCGACATCGCGGGCGGGTTCCACGAGGTCGTCTCTGAGTCCAGCGCCTGGAACACCCCCAGTTCCCGGTACGCCTCCGAATTCGCCTCAACGAGTGCCACGCGGCCGTCCTCAGCCTGCACGATCAGCAGGTCCCCCACGAGCACCACCTGGCCGTACCCGTACTCGCCGCCGCGCCACTTGCGCTTGCCGTCGTTCAAATCGAGGCAGACGAGGACGTTGTTGTCCAGGCCGTACGCGTGCCCCTCGCGCACCGTTGGGTTGTTGAACTTCGCCCGCAAGCCCCGGCTCGCCCAGAGCTGCGACGACGCCAGCGGCCCGTCGGCGGTGCCGGGCACGACGCGGAACAGCGCCGAGCCGACGCCGTACCCCGCGGTCACGAGGACGCGGTCGCCCACGACCGTCGGCTGCGCGACGTTGTACGTGCCGCCCTTCCACGGCTGTTCCCACACCACCTTACCCGTCTGCGCGAGGTAGCCGGTGACGCCCGCGCCGTCGATCATGAGGACGAGCCGCTTGCCACCGAGCGTGGCGGGCTGCGGCGAGCAGTAGCTGGGCGTGCGGCCCGCCCCGCCGCGCCAGGCGGGCTCGCCGTCGGCGGCACGGTACGCCAGCACCGACGGCCCCCCGACGCCGCCGGTAGTGATGACCAGCCCGCCCGTGACGAGCGGCGAGCAACTGTTGCCGTAGTCGAGCGGCCGCGCGCCGCCACAGTCGGCCATCACGTCGCGGGACCAGACGACGGAGCCGGTGGCGCCGTCGAGGCAGTCGAGGACGCCGGTGCCTCCGAACGCGTAGACGCGCCCGCCGTCGATCGTCGGCGTCGAGCGCGGCCCCTCTCCGGCAATGGCCTGGTCGAACCGAACGGGGCGGGCGCGGCTCCAGCGGAGGTCCCCGGTCGCCAGCTCGTAACACGTCACCCGCTCCTCGCCGCCCGACTGCTCCTGCGTCACGGCGAAGCCGTTGACGACCGCGAACCCGCTCCACCCCGCCCCCACCGGCCGCCGCCACAACAGTTTGGGAGGCGTGGACCAGTCGCGGCTGAGAGGCGGCTGAACTGCGTCCAGCGCGTTGTCCCGCCGCGGGCCGAGGAACTGCGCGAAGTCCGTTGGGGAGGCGACGGACACGTTGACGGGTATCTGCGGCAACTCACCGGACGGCTGCGAGTGACTCACCGTCGGCTGCGAACGCGGGGGCTTGTCCACGTCCCACTTCCACGCCAGCCTTGGAATCCCCGCTCCGCTGGTGGCGCCACTGACGCGTACCGTCATCGCCGCAATCACGCCCAGTCCCGCGAGCAGCAGCGTGGCCAGTCCCACCGTCAGCAGCCGGGTGCGGAGCCGCAGGCCGGCAAAGACCAGGAACCACAGGCCCAGCAGCAGCAGGTCGAGCAGCCCGATGAGGATCGTCAGCGGCACGCGGAAGCTGTCGTCCACGGCGTCGCTGACGAAGACCCATGCGACCGTCGCCGCCGACGCCAGGAGCAGCGCGACCGCCGGCCACCAGGTCGTACGCTTCGGGGGCTTCGGCGGCGTCGGCTCTGATGCGGCGACCGGGTCGTCGGCGGGTTGCGGCTCTGCCATGCGTTCATTGTAGAGCGGCTGGCCCGATAAACCGGATAACCGGTCCCGCCGGGCGAGCTACACGGGTGGATCGCCGAAGAACAGGAACAGCGCCCCGCCGGGCGCTGCCCATCACTTGCGGGTGCCGGTTGAACGTCAGCAAGAAGACATTCCTCTGCCTCGTCGGGCTGCTGCTCACCTTCGTGGCGGCCTTGCTGGCCGTGGCGCCGGGGCCGGAGCAGTCGGGGCTCACCTGGCGGCTCGTGCAGCTCGGCAAGGCGATCGAGATGTACGGCCACCGGCACGACGGGCGGACACCGCTCAACCTCGACGCGCTGGCCGAGGAGGACCTGCTGGGGCGAGAGGTGGTGGACTACCTCGCCCGCCGGGCGATCTACATTGCGCCCGACCAGCCCCGGTCGGCCGCGTCCGCCCGCGCGATCATGGCAGTGGGCGATCTGGCCGGGGCGGAGAAGAAGGTGAGTGTGCTGACGGGCGACGGCAACGTGGTCCACGTCCCAATCGACGCCTTCCGCGCCGCCGCCGCAAAGTACGACCCGCACAACAACGTCCACACGCCGCTCGTCATCGAGACGGACGCGGACGGCAACTTGAGAGTCGTGGTGCCGCCGGAGGCGAGGTAGAACGGAGAATACGGGGGGAGGCACAGAGGCACAGAGGCACGGAGGCGTGCCGGCGGCCCTCGAAGTTTGAGTGGTGTAGGCACGGGTTGAAAACCCATGATACGGATGGGCATTTCCCGTTGCCGCGCGGCAGGTCGAGTGGCCTCCGCGCCCTTGATCAGATCCGCCCCTCCACCGCCCGGCGGACATGCTGCTCGTCCGGCGCCGTCCGCGTGTCGTGCAGGTGCCGGTAGATCTTCTTCGCCTCGTCGTTCTTCCCCGCCCCGGCGAGCGTCTCCGCCAGCAGCAGGCACGCGTCGGTCGCGCGAAACCGGTCGGACCCCTTCATCTCGTCCGCGACCTTCGTGACGACGTCCGCGGCCCCCGCGTCCCCCGTCCGCGCCAGCGCCCACACCGCGGCCAGCCGCACCTCCGGCTCGGCATCCCCCGCGGCCTTGCGAAGCACTTCAACGGAATTCGCGTCCCGCACGACCCCCAGCCCCTTCACCACCGCCGCCCGCTGCCGCGCCGGCCATTGCGCCGCGCCGGGCGACGCCAGCGCCGCCCGGAACTGTTCCGCCGCCTCCGGACCGACCACCTTCTCCAGGGCCATCGCCGCGTCGGCGTAGACCGCCTCGTCGCCGAGCTGCTTCCCCAGCGCCGGCGCCGCCTCGGCCCCGCCGCACAGGACGAGTTGCCGCGCCACGAACGCCCGAGCGCCGTTCGGCCGCCGGCCGTTGAGCGTCGAGGCCAGCGCCGCCGACACCGCGCGCCGCGACTCCTCGCCCTTCCCGCACGCATACGTCACCAGCGCGTGCAGCGCGTGCCGCGCCTGCGAGTCCGTCCGCCGCGGCTCCTCCTCCCCCTCCCCGCGCGGCGTCACCTCCGGCTCCGCCAGCATGTCCACCAGCCCCACCACCGCCTCCCGCCCGCCCGCGTAAAGCTGCTCGACCGCGCCGCGCACCTCCGCGTCGTCCACCTCGCCAAGGATGCCCGTCCACTGCCCCTTCTCGACGGGCCGCGGCATCCGGGAGACGAGCTCGGCAAAGCGCGAGGGGGTGGACGGCGTGGTAGGGCCAGTTTGCGTTTGCATGTTCGGACTCCGGACGCGTCACTTCACTCTTTTAAAGGAAGAGGAACGCCAAGACGCCAAGAACGCCAAGGACAGCCAAGCAGGGAGCGAAGGCGAGGAAGCAAAGCCAACCGATTTGGCGCGCCCATACGTCATGCTGAGACTGAGGTACTCCGAAGCATCTCTCGCGGCACCTGCAAGCCACGATACATCCTTCGCTCCGCTCAGGATGACGCGGTGCACGCTCACCCTCCCTGTATGCCTTTCCTTGGCGCTCTTCCTTGGCGTCTTGGCGTTCAATCCTCTGCCGCAGGCTACAAATGCCAGGGTGCGCGCATCGGCTGGTTCACCAGCCGGTTCGCCTCCTCATCCCCGACCACCTGCTCCTTCACCGGGTCGTACTTGATCTTCCGCCCGGTCCGGATCGCCACGTTCGCCAGGTGCAGCAGCGTCGCGCACCGGTGCGACGCCTCGGCGTTGCCGCCGGCCTGCTTGCGGGTCTTCACCGCCTCGGCGAACGTCAGCAGCGGCTCCGGGTCCGGCATCGCCTTGATCTTTTCCCGCTCGCCTTCCGGCAGGTCCTCCAGCGACAGCCCCCGCGCTGTTTTGCGCGAGTACCGCTCCCCCCACTCCTTGCTGTCGAACACGAACGTCAGCCCGTCGGCGTACTTCAATTCCACCCACCCCCACATCCCCGTCACCTCCGGGTGGGCCGGCGGGGCGTGCGCCTCGACCTCCACCGGGCTCGTGTCGTCCTTGCCAAAGGTCCACTGCACCGGGTCCCAAAAGTGCTGGCCCATGTCCGACAGCCCGCCGCCGTCGTAGTCCCAGTAGCGGCGGTGCGTGCCACCGACGCGCTCGCGGACGAACGGCTTGAGCGGCGACGGGCCGCAGTACAGGTCCCAGTCGAGGTTCTTCGGCACCGGCCGCACCGGCAGGTCCGGCCGGCCGCTCCACTCCTTCACCTTCCACGACTCGCTGTGGACGTGGACCGCCGGGCACGCCTTGAGCAGTCCGCTGCGCATGATCTTGTGCGTCAGCACGCGGTTGGGGTCCTTGGAGGCACCGAAGCGGCCAAAGGTGCCCACCTGGAAGACCCGGCCGTACCGCTTGAACGCGTTGACCACCGCGCGCCCCTCGGCGATGAACCGCGTCATCGGCTTCTCGCACAGTACGTCCTTCCCCGCCTGCGCCGCCGCGATCGAGATCAGCGCGTGCCAGTGCGGCGGCGTGCCGATCGCGATCAGCTCGATGTCCTTGCGCTCCAGCAGGCGCCGGAAGTCCGAGTAGACCGTCTTGTTGTCCGCGCGGTCGAGGAACTTGACGTCGCACTCCGCGAGCTTGCGGACCGCCAGCCCCTGGCTCATCGCCTTGAACGTCTGCGGCCCCTGCCCCCCCACGCCGATCAGCGCCGCCCCGAAGGTCTCACTGGGAGGGGGCTGGTCCTGCGCGACGCCCAGCACGTGCCGCGGCACGACGTGAAACACCGCCGGTGCCGCCGTCGCCACGGCAACCCCTTGCACAAATCGCCTGCGGGAAGGACGACCGCTTCCTTTAGACATGACTGAACCTCCGCCCCGCGCACGCCCCGCTCCCATTACGCGCCCGTGCGCGGGGTGTTGGCGCGGGGGTCGGAAGGCCCTCCCCAGAGCGAGAGAACCTCCACACGCCGGGGCAGGCTCTGCGCCGCCCCGGATCACTCTCGCGAACAATCCGGGGCGGCGCTGCGCTTGCCCCGGCGTAACGGGCGTTCGTCACTCGCCCATCCGTCATTCCCCAGTCCCGCACCCCTTTGGCAACAAAAAAACCCCGCCCGCCACACGAGTGTGGCGGGCGGGGGTGATAGCTCAGGCGTTTCCCCTTCCTCGTCGGCGACGCATCCACTCGCCGCCGGGGTCGGGGTCATTCCCGATGGGACGGGTTACGAACCGCCCGCGTCGTCCGTCGGCAGCATGATGCTGTCGAGCTGGTCTTGCGAACCCTTGGCGACGGTGCCGCCCGTGTTCACGGTGCCGGCGGTCGACGTGAAGATGTTGTCCTTGAACGCCGGGTTCGCGGGACGCTGCATCCCGCAGAACGGCGTGTTCTGGAACTCGACGTGCCCGTCGGCGTACAGCACGTTCTGACCGTCGCCGTTGTGGTTGTTGCTGTTGGCGTTCAGCATGTCCTTACGCGGCGAGTTGGGGTTCACGCTCGTCACGTTGTCCGCCGGCGTGCCGCCCTTCGTGCCGGGGTTCATGTCCGACGCGATGGCGAAGTCGCTGGTCAGCGTGTAGTTGAGCTTGAACCCGGCGTCGGACGCGGCGACGGTCGGGTAGGGGTTCTGGTAGCTGTAGGTCAGGTTGAGCGGGATTTCGGTGAAGTTCGAGCGCTCCTGGACGCTCTTGTTGCCGAAGGTGTCACGCTCGCCCTGGCTGCTCGGGCAGATCATGACCTCGCTCGTGAGGTCCTGCGTCTTGAGCAGCAGGAACAGCGCCGCCGGAACGTTGTTGTTGCCGACGGGGCTGGCGCCCGTGGGGGTCGGGGGGAACGAGTTGGGCTGGTTGTTGCCCTGCGTCGTCGTAACCGGGTTCCCGGTCGTGGCGTAGTACGTCCGGGGGAAGTTCCCCTTGTTCTCGTTGGCGTACATCTGGATGCCCTGGCCGATCTGCCGCAGGTTGCTCGCGCACTTGACGCGGTTGGCCTGTTCGCGCGCCCGGTTGAGCGACGGCAGGAGGATGCTGATCAGCAGGGCAATAATGCCGATCACCACCAGCAGCTCGACGAGGGTGAAGCCACCCTTCGTCCTCTTCTGACTCAGCTTCATAAAGAAGCTCCTTTCAATAACGCGTCGCGATGGCGGGCCTGCTGGTCGACCGACGGATTCGGATGGATGAAAAAAGTGCCGGTTCAGCTTGGACGTGGGCTAAAACGCTTGCGTTCGCGCTTAATCCAAGGCTGGACGTCGGTCGCACGGACGGGCCCTTTCGCGACTGACTTTCTTTACGCCGGCGACCGCCGCCGACGTGGATGCGCTGAGATAAGAACGAGTCACACCATCCATTGGTTCGCGGACGTCCCGAATTTGTGTTGAGGGGAATGAACGACCGCGTACCGCTCCGCCTGCCAAAAGAACCGGGCATTGAGAAACCCGGTCGACTTTCAACATTCTGACGGCGTGAGCGTACCAGAACGCCCGTTTCAGCGTCAAGCGGAAACTGCGCAGTCGACAATAACTCGGCGGTTTCGGCGTTGGGAGCGCCTTGGTGCCTCCGTGTCCGCCGATCAGTAGAATCCCGCCATGAAAGCCATCCGCGTCCACGCCTTCGGCGGCCCGGAGGTCCTCAAGCTCGAAGACGTGACAGACCCCCGCCCGGGGCCGGGTCAGGTGGTGGTGACGGTAAAGGCGGCGGGCGTCAACCCCGTCGAAACCTACATCCGCTCCGGCCGCTACGGCCCGCGGCAGTTCCCATACACCCCCGGCTCAGATGCCGGCGGCGTCGTGGAGGCAGTGGGAGACGGGGTGAGCCGGTTCAAAACGGGCGACCGGGTTTACCTATCCGGCAGCCTCAGCGGCACTTACGCGCAAAAGGCCCTGTGCACCGAGACCCAGGTCCACCCCCTGCCCCCCCACGTGACCTACGCCCAAGGGGCTGCCATGGGCATCCCCTACGCCACCGCCTACCGCGCCCTGTTCCACCGGGCACAGGCCCGGGCCGGCGAGACCGTCCTCGTCCACGGCGCCAGCGGCGGCGTCGGCACGGCCGCCGTCCAGATGGCCCGGGCGGCGGGACTGACCGTCCTCGGCACCGGCGGCACCGACCGCGGCCGAGCCCTCGTCACCGAACAGGGCGCCCACCACGTCCTGGACCACCGGGCCGGCGACTACACCGGTCGCATCCTCGAACTCACCGGCGGGCGCGGAGTGGACGTCGTCATTGAGATGCTCGCCAACGTGAACCTGGACAAGTCCCTCAACCTCCTCGCCAAGCATGGCCGGCTGGTCGTCGTCGGCAGCCGGGGCCGGATCGAGATCGACCCCCGCGACACCATGCGCCGCGACGCCGACATCCGCGGCATGACCCTCTTCAACTCCAGCGAAGAAGACCTCCGCCAGATCCACGCGGCCCTGGTGGCGGGCCTGGAGAACCGAACGCTACGGCCGATCGTCGGAAAGGAACTGCCCCTGGCCGAAGCCGCCCGTGCGCACGAGGCGGTGATGGAGTCCGGCGCTTACGGGAAGATCGCGCTGGTCCCCTGAGCCGCAGTCAGCCGCCGGACTTCGCTGTCCGATACAACGGGGGCGTTCGCGGGGAATAGATAAGGTCGCCGTGATTTGTACACGATTCCTGATCGTCCTGACGCTCCTGGTTCTTCTTCGGGCGGCCGGCGCCGCGGGGGCTCCCGCGATCACGCCGGAGCAGGAGAAGTTCTTTGAGGACAGGATCCGCCCGGTGCTGGCGGACCAGTGCCTCAAGTGCCACGGGGCGGACGCCGCCAAGGTGAAGGGGGACCTGCTGCTAACGTCGCGCGAGGGGCTGCTCAAGGGCGGCGCCTCAAAGCAGCCGGCGGTCGTGCCGGGGGAGCCGGACAAGAGTTTGCTCATCCGGGCGATCAAGTACGAGCACCCCGACGTCAAGATGCCGCCGAAGGCGAGGCTCACGCCCGAGCAGGTCGAGCACTTCGTCGCGTGGGTGAGAATGGGCGCGCCGGACCCCAGGGTTGCGGGCGCAGTTTCATTGGCCCCGAAGGCGCCAACCCCGGCGGAGGCGGCGAAGTCGCACTGGTCGTTCCTGCCGGTGAAGGACGCTCCGGCGCCGCAGGTGAAGAACGGGGCATGGGTCCGCAACGACATCGACCGGTTCATCCTCGCCAAGCTCGAGCAGAAGAACCTGCCCCCCGCCGCCCCCGCGGACAAGGTCACGCTCCTGCGCCGCTCGACGTTCGATCTCACCGGGCTCCCCCCGACGCCCGAGCAAGTGGACGCGTTTCTCGCCGACGAATCTCCCGACGCGTTCGCAAAGGTGGTGGACGGGCTCCTCGCATCGCCGCACTACGGGGAGCGCTGGGGCCGCCACTGGCTCGACGTGGTGCGCTACGCGGACACCGCGGGCGACAGCTCCGACTACCCGGTGCCGCAGGCGCACCTGTACCGCAACTGGGTGATCAACGCCTTCAACGCCGACAAGCCGTACGACCAGTTCCTGAAGGAACAGATCGCCGGCGACCTGCTGCCGGCGTCGGGTGACGACGATCGCAATCAGAAGCTGATCGCCACCGGCTACCTCGCGACCGCCCGGCGGTTCAGCGTTCGGCCGGAGTCGCTGATGCACCAGACGATCGAGGACACGATCGACGTCGTCAGCAAGTCCACCCTCGGCCTGACGCTGGGTTGCAGCCGGTGCCACGACCACAAGTACGACCCGCTTCCGCAGGCGGACTACTACGCGCTGTACGGCGTCTTCGCCAGCACGCGGTACCCGTTCGCCGGCTCGGAGAACGACCAGTACCAGAAGGACTTCGTGCCGCTGGCCGGCCACGCCGAAACCGCCGACAAGGAGGCGAAGGAAGTCGCCGGAAAGCGGGCGGCGCTGGAGGCGGAGCTGAAGCAGATCCGAGAGAAGTTCCGCGACCGCGACAAGCTCTCCGGCGAGGAGCGGCAGCGGCTGCGCGACGAGTCGCGCAAGAAAAGCCGCGAGCTCGGCGAGCTGGTGAAGCGCGGCGTGTCGGTGCCGACCGCGTACGCCGTGGTGGACGACGACGAGCCGGCGGACGCGCAAATCCACCAGCGCGGGGAGCCGGGCCGGCGGGGTGAGACGGTGCGCCGCGGGTTCCTCCAGGTGCTCGGCGGCCAGAAACTCCCCGAGGGACACAAGGGCAGCGGCCGGCTCGAATTGGCCGGGTGGATCACCGACCGTTCAAATCCGCTCACCGCGCGGGTGATGGTGAACCGGATCTGGCAGCACCACTTCGGCGAGGGGATCGTCCGCACGCCGAGTGACTTCGGCGCGCGCGGCCAGCGGCCGACGCACCCGGAATTGCTCGACTGGCTGGCGGTGCGCTTTGGGGAGTCGAAGTACTCGGTCAAGGCGATGCACCGGCTGGTCATGCTGTCGGCGGCGTACCAGGCGTCGTCGAAGGCGGACACCGCGCTGGCGTCGGCCGACCCGAACAACGAGCTGTTCGGCCGGTTCACCCGCCGGCGGCTGGAGGCGGAGGCGATCCGCGATTCGGTCCTGGCGGTGAGCGGCGACCTGGACCGGGCGGTGACGCCGGGGCCGCACCCGTTCCCGCCGATGAAGCAGTGGAACTTCACGCAGCACAACGCGTTCTCGGCCGTTTACCCGACGCGGCAGCGCAGCGTGTACCTGATGACGCAGCGGATCAAGAAGCACCCGTTCCTGGAGGTGTTCGACGGCGCCGACGGCAACATCAGCACCGGCCAGCGGACGAGCAGCACGACGCCGATCCAGGCGCTGTTGATGATGAACGACCCGTTCGTCCACGAGCAGGCGGAGAAGTTCGCCGCGCGGTTGCTCAGCTCCGCGGGGGACGACGCGGGGAAGCTGGAGCTGGCGTACCGGCTGGCGCTGTCGCGCAAGCCGACGGCTGAGGAAATCACGGCAGCAACCGGTTACCTGAAGACGGCCCGCGAGCGGCTGAAAAGTGCCGGCACGGCGGCCGATCAGGTCGACCGCGCCGCATTCGCCGGCGTGGCGCGGGTGCTGATGGCGAGCAATGAGTTTGTGTATGTAGAGTAG
>Ga0075421_100009014_pt1 | contig 12286 bp, 8 predicted proteins | sample SoiMetdeltSBSDD5_FD_75292 | JGI IMG/M metagenome (GOLD analysis project Ga0075421, IMG submission 75292) | Bulk soil microbial communities from a Populus tree surrounding site in Tennessee, USA - Soil MetaG P. deltoides SBSDD5 | ecosystem: Environmental > Terrestrial > Soil > Tree plantation...
TGCTGCGGAGAATCTCATCGTCCGCTTGCCGCAGCACCGAGCGGACGCGCGCAAGCTCGCGCTTCACTGACGGGCTCCCGCGAGACGCGAAATCGGCGGCGTCCGAGATGAACCGGTCGCCTTTGATTTCGGCCGCGAGCCGCCCGATGCGCTCCAGCGTGCCGAGCCTCGCGGCCGCCCCGGCCGCGTCGCCCGCGCCATCCGCTGCGAGGTACTCGTCGAGCACCTTCTCGGTCGCCAGAGAGGCGACCGCCGCGTAATGGGCCGCCATCAGCGACCGCATGCCCGCCTCGTCGCCGGCCCCCTCGGCCGCCAGAAACTGGTCTTGCACGCGGCCGCCTTGGTTGTCCGAGCCATCGGCCCTCGCCCGTAGCTTGCCCAGGTGCGCGCGCGCCTCATCGGCCCAGGCCGTGCTCGAGTCGAGCGCGAGGTAGCGCTCCCAATCAGCGCGCGCCTCCGTGAAGAGGGCCATCCGCTCGTAGCAGAGGGCACGGTTGAAATACGCTTCGGCGAGCTTCGGGTCGAGCTTGAGCGCGGTCGTGTCGTGGGAGACCGCCTTCGAGAGCAGCGGGGCCGGCTCCTGGTACTTGCTCTGCTCGAAATAGATCGCTGCCAGATCAGCATTCAACCGGGCGTTGAGCGCCGCTTCGTCGAGGTCGAGCGCCAGCTTGATCTGCTCCTCCGCCTCCGGGAACTTGCCGAGCAGAAGGTAGAGGCGGCCGAGCGCGTGGCGTGCCTCGGCGGTCGGGTGCGAGGCGACCGCGCGGGTCAGCTCGGCGAGCGCGTAGCTGAGCTGGTCGCGGTCGATCCTCGCCGGCTCCCCGTCGCCCCGCGTCGGCTCGTAAGGCTGGTAGATAAAGCCGCCGGTGACGCGGGCCTCGATCGGGCGGCTCCGCGAGTAGCTGCGGCGCAGCGCGGCGAGGCCGTCCTGGATCGGCGAGCTGCGCCACGGCGCCCAGTAGGCGACGACTCCGAGCAGCGCCAGAATGACGGTCGCCGCCAGCCCGTAAACCATGAGCAGCGGCCGATTGGCCGGCGGCCGCGGCGTCCCCTCGCCGGCCGGGGCGGGGTGGTGGTGGTAGGAGTCGTGCCGGGACTCCGCGGCCGGTGCCGGCTCGGCCTCCGGGCCGCCGGCCTGCTCCCGGGCGTGGGCGAGCGCCTGGAAGCCGAGCGGAAATAAGTCCTCCATCTGGCGCCGCTCTTCCTCGGTCTCGTCCTCGGCGCGCATCCGCAGCTGGATCGCGAGCTGCGCTGAGCAGTCGTCGCAGGCGAAGAGGTGCTCTTCGACCTCCTCCTGCTCCGCAGCGTCGCACTCTCCATTAGCATAGGCCGCGATCATCGTTTCCGGCAGGTGGCTCCCGCGCCAGGGCGGGTCCTCGTCGGTCTCGTCGGCGGCGCAGAGGTGGAGCAGGATAGTCAGCTGCGCGCGGCATTCTTCGCAACGGGCGAAGTGCCCTTCGATCTCTTCCTGCTCGGCGGGGGTGCACTCGCCGTTGGCGTAGGCGGAGATCATGCCCTCCTGAGGGTGAATCTGGTTCCTGTAAAGATCATGATCACTATCACTCATTAAAACCTCCCGTTGAGGGAACTTTCCGCCCGCGGGCAATCCTCGACCAGGGATGCGCCCCGAGCGGGCCGCGTCCGTCTTCATCGGGGTGAAGAGAGCAGAGACGGAAAAGGGTGAGGCAGAAAGGTGCCGGTAACTCAACTTCAGCCATGTCAGTCAGAAGTCACGCATGTCAGAAACTGCTTGCCCGGATCGGCCTGCAGCTGCTCGGCTGGATGAGGGGGGCGGGGCCGAATCCTCGAACGCGCCTAAGCGGGCCAACCTGGGAGGGCAACACATCTTATGCGCCGGGATTCTTTAAATCAAGTCGGCTCACGCCGGGCTCGGTCTGAACCGAAATTAATTTGAAGGCGGCGTGATAATCAAAACACCCCGGGCGGAACGCCCCGGACGCGGGCCTGAGATCGAGATCCGCGTCCGGACTGCCGCGATTTCGATCTGTCCAGTTACCTTACAAATGGCGCAGCTAATGCTATAATCGGGGGGCTAAATTTCGATCACGGCGGGCTGAAGAAGATGAACAAAAGACATTGCTCGTGGCTCCCGGCTGCCGTCCTTCTCTCCCTGGTCTGGGCGGCTGTCCCCGCACAGAACCAGAAGGCTGGCGCTGAGCTCGACGTCCAGCATTATCAAATCGACGCAGAGCTGGCCCCCGACGCGCAGCTCCTGCGTGCCCGGGCCGAAGTGCGCTTCGTGCCCCGGGCCGAGACGCGCTCCGTCGTCTTCGAGCTGAACGGGTCGCTCACGGTCAAGCGGATCACGCTCAAGGCCGGAGGCGCCCGCCCGGCCGCGCCAGCCGCCCTGGAACGCCGCGGGGCCGCAGGCCGGCCCGCCAAAGAGCCAGCGGCCAAGGAGCCGGCCGCGACCGACTCGTCGGGCCTCCAGTTCATCCAGGACAACCGTGAAAACATGAACGTGCGGGTGGACCTCGGGGCCGTCATGCCGGCGCAGCAGCCGGTGACGCTCCTCTTCGAGTACGAGGGAGCGCTCGAATCCCCGCAGGGCGGACCCATCCAGAACGCCCGGCTGGCCTACGTCGGCGAGCAGGGCTCGTACCTCTTCTATGCCGCGCGCTGGTTCCCCTTCCACGAGTACGCGGCTGACCGCGCGACTTACGCGATCAATCTGACCGTGCCCAAAGGTGTGCTCGTGGCGGGCTACAGCGAGCAGCCGGTAGCGGCGGCCCCGAAGGGCGAGACGCAGATCTTCTCCTTCGTCAGCACCAAGGCGGTGCTCCCCGGAAACTTCGCCGCGGCCAAATACATGCTCCGCACGTTCAATCAGGGCGGCTACACGATCGATTTTTACGTCAAGGCGGGAGACGAGAAGTGGGCCGACCGGGTGGCCGAGAACATCGGCAAGCACCTCGAGTTCTACTCCGCCAAATTTGGCCGCTACGCCTTCGGCAACCGCTTCGTCGTTGCCGAGACCGACGACGAGACGCTCGAGAGCTACAGCGGGGCGGGCATCCTCTTCCTCTCGCCGCGCACGCTCGCCGCAGGCAAAGACGACCTCGTCGCGCGCGAAGTGGCCTACCAGTGGTGGGGGCAGGCGGTCGGCATCCGCTCCTTCGACGACATCTGGCTCTCGCAGGGCATGGCCGAATTCAGCACCCTCCTTTACCTCAAAGAGAACACCAACGCGACGCAGTTCCAGCAGGCCATCCAGGCCGAACTCGAGCGGGCGCTCGCCTTCGAGCAGTCGGCCTCGATCCGCAACGCCCCGGGCCAGCTCGACGACCAGACCCCGGCCTACCGCTCGGTCATCTTCTACAAGGGCGCGCTCGTCTTCTACATGGGGCGGCAGCTGCTCGGCGAGCAGAAGTTCGACCAGATGCTGCGCGACTACTACGCGCAATTTCAGGGCAAGACCGTGAGCCTCGACGAATTCGAGGCTTTCGCCGCGAAGGCCGCGGGGCGCAACCTGCGCACCTTCTTCGGCCAGTGGGTCGACTCGACCGGGGTGCCCGAGTTCCGCTCCGAGTACCGCATGATCCGGACCAAGGACGGGTTCCGGGTGCCCGGGACGGTCAAGCAGGAGCTGGACACCTTCGAGATGCCGGTCGAGATCCTGCTCCGGACCGACGCCGGGGTCGAGCGGCAGACGCTGGAGATGAAGGGGACCTCGGCCGACTTCGACATCACGACCAAGAACAAGCCGGTTGAGATCATCGTCGACCCGGACGCCAAGATTCTGCGCAGCTCGGAGGAGCTGCGTCAAGGGATCATCGTGCGGCGCGGGATCGAGCATTTCCGCGAGCAGGAGTACACCGAGGCGGAGCAGCAGTTCCAGGCCGCGATCAAGCTCAACCGGAGCAACTCCTGGGCCTGGTACAACCTCGGCATGCTCTACCTGACGCAGCGCAACTACCAGAAGGCGCTTGACGCCTTCGACGAGACGCTCAACGGCAACCTCCGGCCCGACTGGATCGAGGTCTGGTCCCACATCTACCGCGGCAACGCCTGGGACGCGATTGGGCAGCGCGAGCGCGCCATCGCCGAGTACAATAAAGCGATCAGCAACGGCAACAACTACGACAACGCCCAGGCCGCGGCCCAGACTTACCTCGCCCAGCCGTTCGACCCGAAGAAGGGGCGGCAGGTTTTGAGCGAAAGCTAATCACGGCATGATCCGATTTCTCACCCTCTGCTCGGGCCTCGCGCTGCTCGCGGCGGGCCTTAACCTCCAGGCACAGACGCGCGTCGAAGTCTCGCACCGGCGCGCGGACACCGCTCCCGCAGCGGTGCGCTATCACTACCTCTTCGAGAACGAGCGGTTCACCACGCCGCGCGAGGAACTGGAGTTCGGCGCGGACGGGCGCGGCAAGTACCGGTTCACGCGGAAGGACCGCGGCGAGGTGGTCAACGACCTAGCGGTCTCGCCCGAACTCGCAGCGCGCGTCGGGGCGCTCTTCAGCGAGCTGCGCTTCCTCGAGAGCAGCGAGGACTACCAGCACAAGAAAGACTTCTCGCACCTCGGCAAGATCACTGTCGGCGAGGCGCGCGACGGCCGCGAGCGGGCGGCAACCTTCAACTACACCGACAATGAGATCATGACCCGCCTGGTCGAGATCTTCCGCAACATCGCCACCCAGGAGTGGCGCGTCTTCGACCTCGAGAACGTCCGCGCGACCGACCCGATCTCGACCCCGGCGCAGCTCCGGCTGCTCGAGAGCGAGCTCAAGTCGAAGCGGATCGCCGAACCGCGGCGCCTCGTCCCGCTGCTCCAGGAGCTGCGCACCGACGAGAGCGTCCCCCTCATCGCCCGCAACCACGCCGAGCGCCTTATCAAAACGATCGATAAAGAAAAGTAGTCGGCGGGCGAGTTACCAGTGCGTCAGCCCCAGGCGCTTGAGCGAATGTGCCGTCGGGTAGCCGGTGACGTCGATGCGGCTCATGGTCTGGAACTGGCGCATGGCCTCGACCGTCGCCTCGTCGTAGAGCCCGGTCGGCTCGCCCGCGTAGCAGCCCTTGCCGGCGAGCGCCTGCTGGATCGCGGTCACGCGGTCGGGGGAGATGTTGACGTCGATTTTGCGGGTCGAGATGTTGAAGGGTCGGTCGGCAGGCTCGACCGCAGGGCGGGGCGGGGGATTGAATGTCGCCGAGGCGTTTTCAATCACTTCGATGCGGTCGGGGAGGCTCAGCCTGACGGGGACGATCTCGACCTCGGGCGCCGCCGCGACCACCGCCGCCTCACGGCGGCTGGCGCTTGCCCGGCGCGGCGCCCGGGCCTCGCGCCCACGCCGCCCGCGGCCCGCGACGCGGCCCCGGCTCGATCCCTTATTTTCCGGCCTGGGCTTAGCCGCCGCGCCCTTCTTCCCCTTTCCGGGCTTGGCGGCCACAGGCTTGCCCTTCTTCTCGGGCTTGGCGGTGGCGGCGAGCTGCCCCTTCTTGCCCTTCCTCTGTTTGGCGGCGGCCGCGGCCTCCACGCCGGAGCCACAGGCAATCAGAGACAGGGCCAAGAGCAGCGCGACGAGTCGGTGAGGGGAGGCCATAGCTCTAGATCTCAGACTTCAAGTTTCAAATCCCAAATTCCAAATCTCAAACTCATGGCTTATTGAACGAAATGAAACGCCGGGGCGGTTTCTGCGTTTGCCGGTAGACCTGGAGGACCACCGGCTCGCCCGCCCGGACGCGGTCGAGGAGGCGCTGGAACTGCTCGGCCGTCGCCACCGGCTCGCGGTTGATCGTCTCGATGATGTCCTGCCGCTTGAGCTCGGCGTCCTCGGCGATGCTCCCGGGCTCGACGCTCACGACGAGCACGCCGCGCCGCTCGTCGAGTTGGAAGGCGCGCGCCTGCTGCGGCGTGAGCATCGCGATGTTGATCCCAATCGCCTGGCGCTCGACCTGCTGGATCTTCTCCACTGGCGGCTCGCCGGCGTCGGCCTCCTCCTCGCGAATCACCCGTCGGCCGATGACCGCCGAAGTCGCCATCTCCTGGCCGTCGCGGAAGAACTTGATCGGCACGCTCGCGCCCACCGGCGCCGCGGCGACGCGGCGGATGAGGTCCAACTCGTCCTTGACCCGCTGGCCCCGGAATTCGACGATCACGTCGAGGGGGCGCAGCCCGGCCTTGACCGCCGGCGTCGGCTCGCTCCGGCCCGCGACCTCGACATCCGGGCTGACGTTGGTGATGATCGCGCCGCGCGCCGACGGCAGGCGGTAGACGCGCGCGATCTGCGGGGTGACGCGCTCGCTGTAGACGCCGAGGAAGCCGCGCACGACCCGCCCCTGCTTGAGCAGCTGACTGTAGACCGCGACGGCCTCAGTCGAGGGCAGGGCGAAGCCGATCCCATTGTAGTCCCCGGTGCTCGTCGCGATCGCGGTGTTGATCCCAATGACCTCGCCCGCGAGGTTGATCAGCGGCCCGCCCGAGTTCCCGCGGTTGATCGCCGCGTCGGTCTGGAGGAAGTGCTGGTAGCGCGAGTTGGAGCTCAGCTCGTTCGCCTCGCGGTCCTTGGCGCTGATGATCCCGGCCGTGACCGTCTGGTCGAGGCCGAAGGGCGAGCCGATGGCGAGCACCCAGTCGCCGACGCGCGACTGGTCGGAGTCGCCCAGACGCGCCGCCGCGAGCGGCGCCGGCGACTCGATCTTGACCACCGCCAGGTCGGTCTCGGCATCGCTGCCGATGACCTTGCCCGGGAGCTCGGTCCCGTCGTAGAGCTTGATCCGAATCCGGTCAGCGCCCTCAATGACATGATGGTTGGTCAGGACGTAGCCCTGCGCATCGACGATCACGCCCGACCCGTTGCCGCGCCGCGCGTTGCGCTCGCGGCCGAAGGGCAGGATGTCGAGCGGCGAGCGACCCTCGGGGGTCTCGCCCCGACCGCGACGCGCGCCCTGGGCCGGCTGGCTGACGGTGCTGATGTTGACCACCGCCGGCTCAACCTGCCGCGCGATCTCGACGAAGGCCGACGAGAGCTCGGCGGGGAGCATCCGATTGCCCGCCCGCACCGGCGGCCGCTCCGGGAGCGCGACCCCGATGATCACGCCGCCCGCCAGCCCGCAGGCGGCCACCGCGACGAGCACCGCGCGACGACGCGCGCGGATGTAAGTCTCGATCAATGGGCTGTTCTTGAGGGCAGCATCTTCCATCATGACTCCCGATGCTCCTTTTCCCGGTTCTCTGGCAACTCGGTTGTGGGTGGGGGCAAATTATAGCAGACTCCGGGCGCGGAGCCAGAGATTTTTCGGCGGGCGCGGGAGAAGAGTGTGACACGGGCCGGGGGGCTCGGTCGAAGCCCCGCCCCCCAGCCCGCTCGCTCGTGGGATGGCCTACGGTTTCTTCCGGGGGGCGCCGCGGCTGCCCTTGGTATCGACCTTCTGGGGCGTGATGTTGTTGCCGACCTTGAGGTGGTCGATGACCGCCTTGGCCTCGGCCACGCGCGGGTCGGTCCCCGGCGCCTTGTCAACGAACCGCTGGAGGAAGTTGGCGGCCTCCTGGTATTTCTCGACGCCGGAGTAGGCGAGGCCGAGCTTGTAGGTCGCCTCGATGTTCTCCGGGTCGGACTGGAGGATCGCCTCGTAGGCGGTGATCGCCTCCTGAGACTTGCCGGCGTCGAAGAGGGTTTCGGCCCCCTTGAGCGTGTAAGTCTTCTTGACCCCCGGGTCGTCGGTCAGGTTCCCCGCCTCCTGGTAGTCCTTGAAGGCGGCGTCGGCGGCGGCGGCGTCACTGAAGCGCTTGGCGAGCACGGCGTTGGCGTCGGCCTTGATCTTCAGGTACTGGGCCTTGCTCTTCTTGGCCTCGGGCCCCTTGGCCGCGTCGCTCAACTGCGGCTCGACCAGGGCGAGGGCCTTGTCGGCGGCCCCGACCGAGTCGACGAAGTCCTGCTTGGCCGGGTCGCGCTGGCCGGCGTTGAGCTGCGTCGCGCCGCGATTATAGAGCGCGAGCGCGAGGTTGGCCCAGATCGCCTGCTGCTCGGGGTCGGCCGCCGAGGCCTCCTTGAAGGCCGTGATCGCGCCGTTGTAGTCCTTGTTCTGGGAGAGCTGCACGCCCTCCTGGAACTTGGTCTTCATCTTCTCGAAGTCAGCCTTCTGCTTCTCCTGCGCGGCCTTGGCCTTCTCGTACTCCTCGGCCTGCTTCTTCACCTCGGCCTGGCTCGGCTGCTTGGCCGCCTGGCCGCCGGCGGCGGCGGTGGCGCCCGCAGCCGCGGCCGGCGCCGCCTTCTTGACTTCGTCGTAGGTCAGCACCTTGCCGTCACCCGGGGCCAGCTCGATGGCGATCAGCTCACCCGTCGGCCGAATGCCCGAGGCGTAGTAAGGAGCGAACTCGGGGGCTGAGACGAGCAACGTGTACCGCCCGACGTAGGGTACTCCCGCGTGCAGGAAATGGCCCTTCTTGTCGGCCGTGACATCGTAGTTCCCCTTGATGTCCTCGCGCACGATCTGCACCTTGGCTCCCGGGATCGGCTCGCCCGTGCCTTGCTTCTTAACGTCGCCCTCGATCCGGCCGACCTGCGCCGCCGCACTCATGGTCCCGAGCGCGAGGAGCGCGAGCGCCGCCCAGAAATTCCTAATCTTCATGATCTGCCCTCCGTCTGGTACTGCCGCTATTCAATTGATGGTGATGAGACCGGACCGCAATTTTAACTCCCGCCCGGTCAGATTTCAATCGCATAGGGGATCGGGTCCCGGGTGCCCGCTTCGCGGAAGCCCCGGAGCCGCAGCGCGCAGCTGTCGCAGACGCCGCAGGCCAGGTCCTCGCTTTGATAGCAGGACCAGCTCAGGTGGAGCGGCGCCCCGAGCTCCAGCCCGCGCCGGACGATCTCACCCTTGCGCATCCCGATGACCGGGGTCACGATCTCGATCCGCGTCTCGGGCCTGGTCCCGGCCTCGATCACGCGGCCGAAGGCCTCGTAGAAAGCCGGCCGGCAGTCGGGGTAGCCCGAGCTGTCCTCGGCGACCGCGCCGACGTAGATGCGGCGCGCGCCGAGGACCTCGGCCCAGCTCGTTGCGATGGCGAGCAGGTGCGCGTTGCGGAAGGGCACGTAGGAGGTCGGGATCTCCCGGGATTCAAGGTTCGCCCGGCTGACCTCGATGCCGCGGTCGGTAAGCGACGAGCCGCCGATCTCGGAGAGGTGCGCGATGCTCGTCACCAGCCGCCGCGGCGCGCCGTAGAAGTCGGCGATCTCATGGAAGGCCCGCCGCTCTCGCGCCTCGGTGCGCTGGCCGTAGCTCACGTGGAGCAGGGCCGGCTCGCACTCCCGGGCCGCGATCGCCGTCGTCACACAACTGTCCATCCCGCCGCTGCCCAAAACGACGCCGATCATAACTTCAAATCTGCAATCTTCGACCCGACATGTTCAGACCCCACGCGCCTCGGCCCCCCAGATCAGTTTATGCAGTTGTAACTGCAGCCGGGCGCGGACGCCGGAGGCAAGCACCCAGGCGGCCAGATCCGCCCACGCGACCGCGCCCCAGACGGGCGAGATGAGCACCTCGGGGGCACGCTCGCCGAGCCGGTAACGGTCGATGACGCCGAGCGCGTAGTCAAAGTCGGCGCGGTCCTTGACGACGAATTTGACTTCGTCGCGCGGGCCGAGCCGTTCGAGGTTGGGCCAGTGGTTGCGCCCGGCCTCGCCGCTGCCTGGGCATTTGACGTCGAGGATCTTGACCGCGCGCGCGTCGAGCGGGCTCACGTCGAGGCCGCCGCCCGTCTCGACGAGCACGGTGTAGCCCCCGTCGCAGAGCCGCCGGACCAGCTCGCAGCACTCGCGCTTCTGCACCAGCGGCTCGCCACCCGTGACCTCGACCAGGGGGCAGGCATAGGCGCGCACCCGCTCGAGGACCGCGTCGACGCTCAACTCCACGCCGCCCGCGAAGGTGTACTCGCTGTCGCACCAGACGCAGCGGAGGTTGCAGTAGGTCAGCCTGACGAACGCGCACGGCAACCCGGCGTAAGACGACTCGCCCTGGATCGAGTAGAAGATCTCGGTAACGCGCATGCCGGCTCTATCTTCCGGGATAGAGCCGGCCGGCGCAAGCGCCCGCCAGGCTCAGAAGAGTTTCTCGGCGGGCGGTTTGACGCCCTTGAGACGGAGGTAGATGGTCGTCTGCCCGCGGTGGTGCGTCTGATGCTCGAAGGCCGCGTTGAGGACCGCCTGGGCCGGCCGGTTCATCCCGGCCACCGCCGACCGCGCGTCGAGCTTGGCGTCGTTCATGCCCTTGATCGCCGCGATCATGTAGTCGTAGCTCTCGAGGACGAGCTTGGTCAGCGCGGCCTTCGACTTGTTATATTCCTCGACCTTCTCCAACTCGCGCAGGTCATAGGGCGGTTTCTGCCCCGAGAGGCGCGAGGCGAAATTAAAGTTGGCAGCGGCGAGGTGGAGCATCTGCTGGGCGAAGCTGCGCACCTCGGGGGTTGGCTTGAAACCGAGGTCGGCCTCGGGCATGGCGTCGAGGTACTCCTTGGTGTAATCGCGCGCGCGCGTCCACTCCAGGGTGAGCCCTTCGGCGCGGGCGGTCGGGTACTCCTTGACCGGCTGCTGCGCCTGGGCGGGCGCGGCCTGTTGGGCGAAGCAGACGAGCGAGAAGGCCGCGCTCAGCGCGAGCGTGCTCGCGAGGTAGCGCAAGGCTTGCAATCTTTCTCTCATGACGAATCTCCTTGTTTGGGTCTCCGGGCGGTGGCGGCAATCCGAGCGACGCGCCACCAGCCTATACGGGGTCCCCCTCGGCAGGGTTGCGGGCGCGCTTGTAAAAAGTCGTAAAAGCTGTGATCGAGCTGTCAACGCCGCAGGGACATGGTAGACTCAGGCGTCTGTCAGTCAAGTGACACACGCCACCCGGCAGGAATCATGGAAGAGATCTTCGGGCCGCAGGGACTGATTGCCCGCTCTCACCCCGACTACGAGTACCGTCCGGGCCAGGTCGCCATGGCCGCCGCCGTCGCGCGCGCGCTCAACGAGCGTCACCACCTGCTCGTCGAGGCCGGGACCGGGACCGGCAAGACGCTCGCCTACCTCGTCCCGGCCGTCGCCACCGGGCGCCGCGTGATCATCTCGACCGGGACTAAGAATTTGCAGGAGCAACTCTTCCACAAAGACGTTCCGTTCCTCCAGGCCGTCCTCCCGCGGAAGTTCCGTGCGGCCTACCTCAAGGGCCGCTCGAATTACCTCTGCCTCAATCGCCTCAAGCGCGCCGAGGATTCGCCGGTGCTCGACGGCATGCACGAGATCGACTACTTCGACATGGTGCGCCGCTGGGCGTACGAGAGCGCCACGGGCGACCGCGCCGAGCTCGCCGACCTGCCAGAGCAGGTCGGCTTCTGGCGCCACCTCGACGCGCGCTCCGACATCTGCATCGGCTCCAAATGCCCGAGCTTCGAGCCGTGCTTCATCACGCGCGCGCGCCAGGCGGCGCTCGACGCTGACGTGGTCATCGTCAACCACCACCTCTTCTTCGCCGACCTCGCCCTCCGGGGTCGAGAGTGGGGGCAGGTCCTCCCCGACTACAGCGCCGTGATCTTTGACGAGGCCCACCAGCTCGAGGACATCGCAGCCCAGTACTTCGGGGCCTCGGCCTCGAGCTACCAGCTCGACGACCTGATCGGAGACGTCTCGCGCCTGCCGATCTCCGACGTCGCGGCCGCGCGCGAGGTGACCAAGGCCAGCGCCCGCGTCATCCGCCTCGCCGACCAGTTCTGGCAAGGCTTCACGGGGCAGGATTCCGGCTCGCCGCTCGCGGGCGGCGAGGGGCGCTTCGTCCTCCGGCCACAGATGTTCGTCCGCGTTCGGCGCGACGGGGAGACGGAGCCGACCGCGGCCGGGGAGCGGTATCTCGCGCTCCGGACGGCGCTCGACCGGCTGCTCGGCGCGCTCCAGGTGGCCCCTGACGCGCCGCCGGAGATGGAGGCGATCCTGCGCCGGGTGGACCAGTTGCGCTTCGACCTCGAGTTCATCCTGCTGGGCGACGACGAGAATTTCGTCTACTGGTGCGAGCGGCGCGGGCGTGGTCTCTTCCTCCAGGCCACCCCGATCGACGCCTCGGGGATTCTCCAGGACCGCCTCTTCAGCAAGGTCGAGACGGCCGTGCTCACCTCGGCGACGCTCACCAGCGCCGGCTCGTTCGACTTCATCCGCGCGCGGCTCGGCGTGGAAGAGGCGCAGGAGCTGATTGCCGAATCGAACTTCGACTTCGAGAGTCAGGCGCTCCTTTACCTCCCTCCGCGCATGCCCGACCCTCGCGACGCGTCCTTCACGCACGCGGCGGCGGCGGAGATCAT
>Ga0075421_100009015_pt1 | contig 12285 bp, 9 predicted proteins | sample SoiMetdeltSBSDD5_FD_75292 | JGI IMG/M metagenome (GOLD analysis project Ga0075421, IMG submission 75292) | Bulk soil microbial communities from a Populus tree surrounding site in Tennessee, USA - Soil MetaG P. deltoides SBSDD5 | ecosystem: Environmental > Terrestrial > Soil > Tree plantation...
AACTGTCTGCGGCCTCTAATAGCCCATTTGACGCTGGCCATCGCGCGCGCTACTCCGACGTGATTGGGAGGATGGCCGTGCCGTACCGCATCGCCAGTGGTCGGCCGCAGCGTTCTGATCTCGCATCGCGATCCGTTGATGCCGCAGACGGCATCATCAGTTCGGTTCGCGACCTTGCGCGTTTCGATAATGCGCTCCTGGCGAATGCCCTGCTTGCACCCGCGACGAGGAACGCCGCGTGGACACAGGCGTACGCTGGCGGCACACCTTTGCCGACCGGCCTGGGTTGGTTCGTGCAGAACTATCACGGCGAACCGATCGTCTGGCAATTCGGCACGATACGCGGCGGGCACTCCGCGATCATCATCAAAGCTCCCAACAGCGGTCTGACGTTCATCGCGCTTGCCAACAGCGATGGTCTCAACGCGCCGTTTGCGCTCGAGTCCGGTGACGTGACCTCGTCGCTGTTTGCCACGTTGTTCCTCAGACTCTTTCTACCTTGAGGGTGAATCCGGTCGCCAGGGTGGCGGTTGCAGGCCTGCTGGTCGTACTGTCTCCGCACATGGCCGACGCGGACTGGGTGTTCGCACCGTTTGTCGGCAGCGCATTCGCGGGCTCGACCGCACTTCCCGATCTCGAGCAGGGTGCCAGCTCCGCACAACTGATTTTCGGCGGGTCCGTCGGATGGTGGAGCACTGGACTGTTCGGCGTCGAGGGTGACTTTGGCTACGCTCCGAGGTTCTTCGATCGTGACAACCTCGCTGGCATCGTGACCAACAGCAACGCCCTCACGCTCGGCGCCAACATAGTGGTCGCGACGCCAGTGAGCGTGACGCGCGAATCGTTGAGGCCCTATCTCGTTGCTGGTCTCGGCTGGATGCACGCCTCAATCGACGACAGCAACAATCTCTTCCCTGAGCTTTTCGGTCGTGCTCGGAACGCCGTGGGGATGAACGTGGGTGGCGGCGCGGTTGGATTCATCAGCCAGCGGACTGGCTTTCGCTTTGAGCTGAGGCACTTCCGCAGCCTCGAGCGCGACACCGATCTCTTCACTGGCGAACGGGAATCACTGTTGAGTTTCTGGAGGGCAACAGCTGGGGTCGTTATACGGCGATAGCGTGAGTTTGGTCTGGCCGGGTACTTGCACTCCTACCCGTATCATGACTCAAACGATGCCTTACTTACGCCTGAAACGAACACTCGCTGGGCTGGGCGTCGCCTGTATCCTGACGCTGTCCACTGGGGCGCAAACCAGAATCGTTGCCCCCAAGAACAATTACAGTCCAGCAGACGATGTGAAGCTTGGCCGGGAAGCGGCCGCCGAGGTCGTCAAGGAGCTCCCGCTGCTCAACGATCAGCGGGCCGACGACTACGTCGAGACCGTCGGCAGGGCGCTCGCCGCCGCGATTCCGCCCGAGTTTCAGCACAAGGAATTTCGCTACACCTTCGACGTGGTGAACCAGAAGGAGATCAACGCCTTCGCACTGCCGGGCGGACCGATGTTCCTGAATCGAGGAATGATCGAGGCTGCCAAAACCGAGGGCGAAATGGCTGGTGTGATGGCGCACGAGCTCTCGCACGTCGCGCTGCGTCACGGGACGGCTCAAGCGACCAAGGGCCAGAAGTTTCAGATCGGCTCGGTGTTGGGACAGATCGCCGGAGCGATCGTCGGCGGCACTGCCGGATCGATCATCTCCCAGGGAACGCAGTTCGGTCTCGGCGCGGCATTCCTGAAATACAGCCGCGAGTACGAATCACAGGCCGACATCCTTGGTGCGCAGATGCTCGCGCGCGCGGGATACAACCCGCGCGAGATGGCGAACATGTTCAAGACGATCGAAGCCGAAGGCGGCAGTCGAGGACCGGAGTGGCTCAGTAGCCACCCCAACCCGGGCAATCGCTACGATGCGATTAATCGTGAAGCGGCTTCCCTGAGGGTGCAGGGCAACGCGAACACAGGTCAGTTCCAGGAGACTCAAGCCCGGCTGCGCGGAATGTCGCCCGCGTACACCGCCGAGCAGATCGCCAAAGGGCAGGCGAAGAGCAACCCGCAGTCCAGCAACACGGGGTCCGCTCGCACGACGGTGTCAGTTGCGCAGCCCTCGTCGCAGTATCGTTCGTCGTCGCCGTTCCCGTTCCTGCGTCTGAGCCTTCCGTCGAACTGGTCGGAGGTGAGCGGCGACGAAACCGGCATTACCTACGCACCCGAGGGTGGGTACCGGGAGAACTCCGGGAGGCTCGAAGGTGTCACCCACGGGTTCCAGATCGGTGTCGCGCAGAGCACCAATGGCAACTTGCAGCAGGACACTGATCAACTGGTAGCGGCGTTCGCGCAAAGCAATCCTCAGCTGCGTCGGCAGGAGGGCTACTCGCGCGAGACACTTGGTGGACGCACGGGCGTGCGCACGACGCTGACCAATCAATCGGACATCACCGGTCAGCCTGAGACGATCTCGCTGGCGACGACGCGGTTGAGTGACGGCCGCCTCTTGTATCTGGTGGGCGTGGCGCCGCAGCGCGACTCCGGAACTTACAACGAAGCGTTCCGCCGAGTTCGGCAGTCCGTACAGCTCAACGAACGGTAGAACGCCACCACGTGAGAGGCTGCGTAGAGGCGGGTCTTGCGACCCGCCTTCCCTCTATTTGAAAGAGCAATCGTCGACGTGATCGTTCACAAGGCCCATCGCCTGCATGAAGGCATACACGGTGGTGGGTCCCACGAACGTCCATCCCCGCTTTCGCAGATCCTTGCTCAGGGCCGTTGACTCTGGCGTTGTCGCCAGGGTCATGAGAACCTCGCGGGTAATCCGGCGCGGCCGTGAAGCGCGCGGCGGTTGCCAGCGCCAGATGTACTCGGCCACCGAGCCTTCCTGATGGCGAAGCTCGATCGCACGCTGCGCGTTGTTAATGGTCGATTCGATCTTGCCGCGGTGCCTGATGATCCCTTCGTCTTTCAGAAGACGGGTTACATCCCTCGCCCTGAAACGAGCCACTGTGTCGATGTCGAAGTTGGCAAACGCGCGGCGGAAGTTCTCGCGCTTCCTCAGGATGGTCAGCCAGCTGAGCCCGGCCTGAAACCCTTCGAGGCAAATCTTCTCGAACAGGCGGTTATCGTCCCTGACCGGCTTGCCCCACTCTTCGTCGTGGTACTTCACGTAGAGCGGATCGTCTCCACACCACCAGCAACGTTTCATGGGGTCAGACCCCTTGAGTCGATTCGTGTCAAGGGGTCTGACCCCGCTCTTCATCGAAAGATCCCGCGAATGCCTTCCCCGATCGCACCAAGAACCCCTCGGAGCGCGCGTTCGGCACGTTGCTTCAAGCTGCCCGAGTGCAGCTCACACAACTGAGTCGGGATGTCATCCCCGGGTTTGAAGTATTCGACGTAACTCGGGCACCCGTCGAGCGCCCGATGGTACGACACCGAGCACATCGTCTCAGCGCGAAGCCGCGGAGGCCGGGGAAACGGTTCGGCGGGCATCCGTCGCGCCGTGCGGCGCATGAAGTCTGCCCAGATCGGCAACGCCACCCGCGAGCCCGACGCATCGCTGCGGATCGTCTGAGGATCGTCGAAGCCAATCCACACGCCAGCGACGACGGACGAAGAAAAGCCGACGAACCACGCGTCGTGCGAATCGTTGGTCGTGCCTGTCTTGCCGGCGATCTCCATTGGAAGCCCCTGACGCTGCACGCTCGCCGCGGTCCCGCGGCGCGTGACGTCCTGGAGCATGGAGACCATCTGATACGCGACCTGCTCGGACAACACCTGTTGGCGCTTGAGATGAACGTAGTCGACTTCATCGCCATCCCGGTCCTCGATCGAGATCAGCCCGCGCGGCTCGGAGCGATAACCCATTCCCGGGAAGACCGCGTACGCAGCCGTGAGCTCGAGCGGGGTCACGAGGCCGCTGCCAAGCGCGAGCGAGGGCACGTCAGGTTGATCGGGAACACCGAGGTCATTCGCAAGCTTGATCACCGGGCGGGCCCCGACGCGCTGCTGAAGCAGGACGGCCGCCGCATTGCTTGACTCGAGCAATGCCTCACGCAGTGTCATCGTGTCGTGTGTCTTGGCTCGATCGTCGCGTGGAATCCACACGCCCTCGGGTGCCTGCACGGCCACCTGCTGAAGGCCGCTGAGCGTCGAGACGGGCGACAACCCCTGCTCGAGCGCTGCCGCATAGACGAACGGCTTGAATGCCGATCCCGGCTGTCGGTGGCCGCGTGTCGCGCGATTGAACGGCGTGGTCTGGTAATCGGATCCTCCCACGAGTGCCAGGATGCTGCCGTTGTGAGGATCCATCGCGACCAGAGCGGCCTGGAGACCAGGCAGGCCGAGGCGACGCAAACCGTCGCGGACGGCGATCTCCGCCGCATCCTGCACCTCTGGCACGAACGTCGTATGGACTTTCCAATCTGGCGGGTTGTCGTTTCCGATGATGTCCCTGAACTGCTGCCGCAGGAACTCTTTCGCGTAGCGATGTCGACCGGTTACCGCTGATGCGGGCCGCACGCGCAGCGTCTCACGGCGCGCCGTCTGTTCCTGAACGGCGGAGATCTTTCCTTCCTCTCGCATCCGCCGCAACACGATGAAGCTCCGCGCCCGTGCATGCTCGAGCCGATTCCACGGCGAATACGATGCTGGTGCGCGAATCACTCCCGCCAGCAGCGCGGCCTCACCCAACGTGAGATCCGAGGCCGGCTTGCCGAACGTCCGTCGCGACATCGCCTCGACGCCGTAGATCCCACTGCCGAGATACACCCGGTTCATGTAGAGCTGGAGAATCTCTCGCTTCGAGAGGAAAATCTCCAGCATCACAGAGAGCACGGCCTCCTTGACCTTGCGTCCATACGTACGCGCGTTGGAGAGGAACAGCGTTCGCGCCAGTTGCTGCGTGATCGTGCTGCCGCCCTGTCGTTCCTCGCCGCGAAAGTTATGAACGACCGCTCGACTCAGGCCGATTGGATCGATGCCCGGATGCAGATAGAAGCGATGATCCTCGACGGCAATGACGGCATCTTTGAAGAAGGTGGTGATGTGGTCAAAGGGGACGTCCTGTCGCTGTTCATCGAGCCGGAACCAGGGCCGGTCGTCGGCGTCATAGAACACCGTGTCGCCGACGCCCCGATTGAGCTTGTAAATGGCCCAGGCATGGCGGACGGTCCACACCCCCGAGACCACGATCGCCGCGATGGCAATCGCCGCGGTGGCGAGAAAAGCCCAGCGAAAGGTCGGTTTGCCAGAAAACTTGTCCCGGAGAAGGTCTAGGAGCTTGTGCAGCGACACTCGTTTACTCTACTGCTCGCTTGTGTTGAGGCCTTTGGCGCAGGCTGATGGCGAGAATTCGGCCGATTCAAACGGGAACGACGTTGCCGTCAAGACCAACACAAGCGAGTTCCGAGGTTAAATGGTAATAGATAGCGGGCCAACAGATGACTCATTCTCTTAGACGCTCATTGCTGCCGCTTGTTCTGGTGCTCTCCTCTCTGGGCGTCGTGGCCCAACAGGGCAACGCGTCCAAGGAAAGCGATTTCCTCAGCCGCATCAGGCGGTTGACCGTCGAAGGTCGCCGCGCGGGCGAAGGCTACTGGTCGCCTGACGGCCAGCGCCTGGTGTTCCAGAGCGAGCGGGAACCGGGGAATCCGTTCTATCAGATCTATCTGATGGATATGACAACCGGCGACGTCTCCCGTGTGTCGCCCGGCCTCGGAAAAACGACCTGCTCGTTCATCAACCCGGAAACCGGCGACGTCCTGTTCGCGTCGACGCACCACGATCCCCGTTCCAAACAACAGCAGGACGAAGAGCTCAAGTTTCGCGCGTCCGGCCAGGAGCGCCGGTACTCGTGGGACTACGACCCGGAGATGGAGCTCTACGTCCGTTCCGCCAAGACCGGCACGCTGCGTCGTCTGACAAACATGAAGGGGTACGACGCCGAGGCGAGCTACTCCCCTGACGGCCAATGGATCGTGTTTTCGTCGACGCGCCAGGCGTACGAGCGGACGCTGTCGGCGACGGAACAGAAACAGCTCGAGACCGATCCCAGCTACTTCGGCGAGATCTACATCATGCGAGCAGATGCCGATGGGTCGGGGGTTCGACGCCTCACCAATGTTGCTGGCTATGACGGTGGCCCCTTCTTCTCGCCAGACGGAAAGCGCATCATCTGGCGGCGCTTCGACGAGCGCGGTGTGATCGCCGACGTGTGGACGATGAACCTGGACGGAACCGACCAGCGTCAGATCACGGACTTTGGCTCGATGAGCTGGGCGCCCTACATCCATCCATCGGGTCGCTACATCGTCTTCTCCTCGAACAAGCTCGGGTTCGAAAACTTCGAGGTGTTTCTCGTCGACATCGACGGGACGAAGGAGCCGATTCGCGTGACGTATTCGGATGGCTTCGATGGACTCCCCGTTCCCTCGCCGGACGGGACTCGGCTGGCGTGGACGTCCAGCCGCGCCGGTGGGCGTGAGGGTCAAATCTACCTCGCGCAGTGGAATCACCAGCATGCGCTCGACGCGCTCGCGGCCGCGCCTCCCCGTCAAAAGGCCACTCGAGGATCAGCACAATGACGATGCGCCGACTCTCGCAAATTCTGTTTGTCCGCCGAAGCCTCGGCGCAGGCGGGAAGCCCCTGCTCTACACCGCGTTCCTTCTGTCAGTCGCTGCGCTGTCCGCGCAGACCCAGGCACCCGTATCTACGCCGAACACGCGGGCCTACGTCGAGACGCTGGCGTCTGAAAAGTTCGCGGGACGCGAGGCAGGCTCGAGCGGGGAACGCGGAGCCGGTGATTACATCGCCGCGCAGCTGGCACGTCTCGGCGCCAGGCCGCTTCCGGGACGGCAGGACATGTTCATGTCGTTCGACTTCACGGCCGGAAGTCGAGACGGCGGATCGCAGCTGTCGATGGGCACCCAGCGGTTCACGGCGCCCACTGACGTCGTCGCGCTTTCCTTCTCGGACGATGCGACGGTATCGGCGCCTGCGGTGTTTGCCGGGTACGGCATCGTCGTGCCGGAGTCGCAGAACTTTGGATACGACAGTTACGCAACGCTCGATGTGAAAGACAAGGCGGTCGTCGTCCTCAGATATTTCCCCGAGGACGCAGACAAAGAGACCAAGTCGATCCTCGCCCGCTATTCCGATCTTCGATACAAGGCACTCGCCGCACGACAGAGAGGCGCGAAGGCGCTGTTGGTTGTGACAGGCCCGCGTTCACCGAACGCCGGCCAGACCGTGCCGATTACGTTCGACACGGCACTCGCTGGTTCTGGCATCCCCGCCGCGAGCATCAGTGGCAAGGCGGCGGCTGCGCTGTTCGGCTCGCGGTCGCTCGAGTCGGTCCAAAAGGAACTCGATAGCGGAAATCCTCACGTCGCGGGGTTTGCGCTCGAAGGTGTGACCGTCGAGCTCGCGACCAGGCTCGTTCGTGAGAAGCGCACGGCTCGCAACGTCGTGGCATACCTGCCGGCGACTTCCGCCGTGAGCGGCGTCGAGAAGCCGTGGATCGTCATCGGTGCTCATTACGATCATCTCGGACTTGGACGGAACGGCAACTCGCTGGCCACCGGCGCCGATGCCGGCAAGCCGCACGTGGGCGCGGACGACAATGCGTCCGGGAGCGCCGCGGTGCTCGCCGTTGTCGAAGGTGTGGCGCGCCAGAAAGTGCGCCGGCGACATCTCGCGGTCGCGTTGTGGTCTGCCGAGGAGTTGGGGCTGATCGGTTCGAGCGCGTTCGTGAACGGACCGCCGATTCCGGTGAACGACATCGCGGCGTACCTCAACTTCGACATGGTCGGGCGCATGCAGGACAACAAGCTCGCCGTGCAGGCGACCGGCAGCAGCGCAACGTGGGCATCGCTCGTGGAGAGAGCGAACGTCGCCGCGGGGTTCAACCTCACGCTGCAGCCCGATCCCTATCAGCCCACAGACGTTGCGACATTCAATCAGGCATCCGTCCCGAGCCTGAATTTCACGACCGGCGCGCATCTCGACTACCACAAACCGTCCGACACGGCGGACAAGATCAATTACGAGGATCTCGATCGCATCGCGGTGTTCGCAACGGCGATCGCGACGAGGTTGATGGAGTCTGAGCAGGCACCGCAGTTCGTCAAGGTCGAGCAGTCGTCTCAGACGGTGAATCGCACTGGCGTTCGCGTGTTCACGGGCACGGTGCCGGACTACGCGGCAGAAGCCAAGGGCTTGCTGCTTGGGGGAGTGATTGGCGGTGGTCCTGCCGAGCAGGCAGGGTTACAGAAGGGCGACGTGATCGTCGAGATTGCGGGACAGACGATCGCCAACATCTACGACTACACCTACGCGCTCGAGCTCCTGAAGATTGGCGAACCCGTGAAGGTCGTCTACATGCGCGGCTCAGATCGACGGGAGACGACGCTGACGCCGGCGGCACGACGCTAGGTGACGAACTGCAGTTCCACGTTCCACTTACCCGGAACCAGGAACCTGGAACTCGGAACGTCAGCTACTTCGTGACGTCCCCGTCGACCTTGGCGACGAGCTCGTCGTCGGCGGCCAGGATCTCTTCGCATTCCGCCGTGAGAGGATCGGTGGCGTCCACGGCGCCCTGCATCCTTGCGTAGATGAGCGCTACGACGAAGATCACGACGACCAGACCCAGAGACAGCCATCGCGGGATCTCCAGCCCGATGATGTGGGCATCGTGGAGATACTCGAGGCACAGCTTCACGCCGACCCACGCGATGATGATGAAGGCGCCATCGACGAGCGCGGGATAGCGCTGGACGAGCGCGATCAACTGGCCCGCCACCAACCGCATCGCAACGATGCCGAGAATCCCGCCGATGATGACGACCCAGAGCTTGGGTGACATCGCCACGGCGACGAGAATGGAGTCGATCGAGAATGCGAGGTTGATGAGCTCTACGCGGACGACGGTCGCCCAGAACGGAGACAGCCCGATCATTCCTTTGGCTTTGGGCGCCTGCCGCCGATCCTCCCCTTCTTCGCGACCCCAGAAGTGGGAGTAGGTCAGATACAGCAGGTAGAGACCACCCAGTACCTTTACCCATCCAACTTGAATGAGATAAACGGCCAGGGCTGTGGCCGCGGCTCGAAAAGCGAACCCGCCGAGCAGGCCGTATCGAAGGGCCTTTTGATGGTCCTGCCGGGGTAAACCCAGCACCATGATGGCCATGACCAGCGCGTTGTCTGCGCTGAGGAGGCCTTCGAGAACGACGAGCAATCCTATGGTGACGAGGTCGGGGGCGGAGATGTCCAAGGCGTTCCGTCCATCCTACTCTGTGGGCGTCCCGGTGGATCCCTGAACTTGACACGACTCGTATCAAGCCCTACACTCGATCCGTATCAATGTTGGAATGACGGAGTGGCACTGGACGATCTCTTTTTCATCAGCACGGCTGCCGAGCAACTGGGGATGCATCCGCAGACCCTGCGGAAATATGAGCGCCTCGGCCTGATTCGCCCCAGCCGGACCATCGGCAGCATGCGCCTCTACGCACACGAAGAGCTCGAGCGGCTGCGCCTGATCAAGCAGTTGGTCGACGGACACGGGATCAACCTGGCGGGGGTGCAGCGTTTGCTTGCGATGGCAGAAGTGATGCAGCGAATCAGACCGCTCCTGGATGAGTCCGCGTTGAGCACCGGCCACGGCAGGCGGCAGCTGCTCAACGAGATCAAGCGACTGAACGATTTACTCGGACTGTAAGCAGCTTCGGACTGTAGGCGACCCGAGGCGAAAAACCCGACACCTGAGATCAGCTGTGGACTTCAAGGACTACTACGCAACACTTGGCGTTTCGAAGACGGCCAGCGAGAAAGAGATCAAGCAGGCCTTCCGGAAACTCGCGCGCAAGCACCACCCGGACGTCAATCCCGCGGACAAGGTCGCCGAAGCGAAGTTCAAGGAGATCAACGAAGCGTACGAGGTGTTGGGCGATCCGGAGAAGAGAAAGAAGTACGACGAGCTCGGAGCCAACTGGCGGATGTACGAGCAGCAGGCTCGGAGCGGTGGACAGCCCTTCGGCGGCGCCTGGGGTCCTGCGCCCGGTGGCGCACGAGCGAGCTACCGCACGATGACGCCGGAAGAGATGGAAGACCTCTTCGGCGACTCCAATCCGTTCTCGGATTTCTTCACCACGTTCTTTGGTGGAGGCGAAGCTGGCTTTGGCGGAGCGACGGGAACTCGCGAGGCTCGAGGAGCGCGCGGCCGTCGGCGCGCGGGACGCGATATCGAGAACGAGATCGAGCTCGCGCTGGAAGACGCCTATCAGGGCGCCACGCGCCGGCTCGTGCTGCGTCACGACGGGCAGGCGAAGCACATCGACGTCAGGATCCCCGCGGGCGTTACCGACGGGTCGCGAGTACGAGTCAGCGGTGAAGGTGAGCAAGGTGTCGGCGGAGCCGAGTCGGGAAATCTCTATCTCCGCGTGCGACTCGCGGCGCATCCAGTGTTTGAACGAAAGGGACGCGATCTCTACGTCAAGTCCGCTGTCCCTTTGACGACGGCCGTGCTCGGGGGTGAGGCGAGCGTACAGACGCTCTCAGGCAAGCCGGCGAGATTGCGTATTCCCCCACTGACTCAGAACGGACGGCTCTTCCGCCTCAAGGGGTACGGAATGCCAGCCGTTGGCAAATCCGATGACACCGGGGACCTCTACGCCCGCGTTGACGTCCAACTTCCTACGAGGCTCAGCGAGAAGGAACGCGAACATTTCGAAGCGCTGAAGAAACTGGGTGGTGACGACAGCAAGACACACAGCGCGGCGTGAGCACGACAGCCATGAACCTGAACAAACTTACTGAAAAGGCCCAGGAGGCCATCGTCGGCTCGCAGAACCTCGCGACCGAACAAAACCACTCGGAGGTGACGCCAGAGCATCTGCTCGTCACGCTCGTGGAGCAATCCGGAGGCATCGTGCCGTCCGTTCTGCGGCGGATGTCGCTCGACCCTGCGCGCGTGGCGAGCGAGGCGCGGGCGCTGCTCAAGTCGGTCCCGCAGGCTTACGGCGGCGACGTGAGGCTCTCGCCTCGCATGAAGCTCATTGTCGATTCGGCACAGGCCGAAGCGACGCGTCTCCAGGACGAGTTCATCAGCACCGAGCACCTGTTCCTCGCGCTGGCGGCGGAGGCCGGCCGCTCTCCCGCCGCGCAGTTGCTGCAGCGCCTCGGCGTGACGAAGGATGCGCTCTACAAAGCGTTGACCGACGTTCGCGGCAACCAGCGCGTGACCTCGCAGAACCCCGAGGCGACCTACGAAGCGCTCGCGCGCTACGGTCGCGATCTCACGGAACTGGCTCGCAACGGCAAGCTCGATCCGGTGATCGGGCGCGATGAAGAAGTCCGTCGCGTCATTCAGGTGCTGTCGCGGCGAACGAAGAACAACCCGGTGCTCATCGGCGAGCCTGGCGTCGGCAAGACCGCCATCGTCGAAGGGCTGGCCCAGCGGATCGTGCGCGGCGATGTTCCCGAAGGGCTGAAGGACAAGAAGATCTTTGCGCTGGATATGGGTGCGCTCGTCGCCGGGGCCAAGTACCGCGGTGAGTTCGAAGAGCGTCTCAAGGCCGTGCTCAAGGAGATCGCCGAATCTGAAGGACGGATCGTGCTCTTTATCGACGAGCTCCATACCGTCGTCGGCGCGGGCGCTGCCGAGGGCGCGATGGACGCCTCGCAGATGTTGAAGCCGATGCTCGCGCGTGGCGAGCTGCACACGATTGGCGCGACCACGCTCGACGAGTATCGCAAGCACATCGAGAAGGACGCTGCGCTCGAGCGCCGGTTCCAGCCCGTGCTGGTCGGAGAACCCACAGTCGAAGATACGATCTCGATTCTGCGCGGTCTGCGCGAGCGCTACGAGATTCACCACAAGGTCCGGTTCAAGGACGCTGCGCTGGTGGCGGCCGCGGTGCTCTCGCATCGCTACATCACCGATCGTTTCCTGCCGGACAAGGCGATCGATCTCGTGGACGAAGCGGCGTCGAAGCTGCGCATGGAAATCGATTCGATGCCGGCGGAGCTCGACGAGGTACGTCGCCGGATCATGCAGCTCGAGATCGAGCGCGAGGCGCTCCGGAAAGAGACCGATCCCGCATCGAAGGATCGATTCTCGAAACTCGAACGTGAGCTGGCCGATCTGAAAGAAGAACAGACGCGACTCCAGTCGCACTGGCAGCAGGAGAAGGAGGCGATCAGCGCCACCAGCCAGCTCAAAGAGCAGCTCGAAGAGGCGCGCCGGCAGAAGGAAGATGCAGAACGCAGAGGCGACTACGCTCGCGCGTCGGAG
>Ga0075421_100009016_pt1 | contig 12284 bp, 11 predicted proteins | sample SoiMetdeltSBSDD5_FD_75292 | JGI IMG/M metagenome (GOLD analysis project Ga0075421, IMG submission 75292) | Bulk soil microbial communities from a Populus tree surrounding site in Tennessee, USA - Soil MetaG P. deltoides SBSDD5 | ecosystem: Environmental > Terrestrial > Soil > Tree plantation...
GCCGGGACCCGTGTGCCCGGCAAGAAGCGGCTTGAAACCGAAGCTGGCGGCGAGTTCGTCCCAAAGCATCTGTCCGCCGCCGACGGCGAGCCAGGCGTGCTGGTCCGGCGCGCTGAGGCCCTGGGCAAACGGCAAGCCGGCAAAGAAGGAAAACCCCCTGTGCGCGCCGGCGTGGCAGCTCACCCTGCCGTAGGCGAGCTCGGCACCATCCGCGTCGTGCGACATCTCGATACGGAAGTGGCCATTGGATGCGGCTTCGATGCGGCGCGCCAGGCGATCGGGTTCGAAGCTGGATGCGGTGACATCGCTTGCAAGGAGCAGCCGCTTCGATCCGCTCAAGATCGCAGGGGCAGGCAGCGCCGCGACATCATCGGCTGAAAGCGCGGCGGTACCAACGGCACCGGTTGCAACCGCGGCAGCGCCGCTGGTTTTCAGGAAATCACGCCGATCCATACTCGACTCTCCGCAACTGGGCGCGCGATGGGGCGCACGGCACCGCGCGCGCATCAAACAGGATCGCGAGCGCCGCGGCAATAGCACGAGCGCGCCGAGTCAAGGTTGCATGGGCCCGCGATCAATGTGCGCCGCGATAGTGCGTCAGCAGCAAGTCGCGACCGAACAGATCCCGCGGATCGATCCACACGGAATGCACGTGATTGGCGCCGTCCTGCGTGTTGTCATATTCGATCAACGCAGCCGGGCCGTGCACGCGGAAATAGTGCGGCCGACCGCGTACGAGGCTGCCGGCCCAGGCGAAATGCAGAGCATCGAGGCCGGCCTCGCGCACTTTCGCCATTGCCGCCGTGGCGATCTCCTCGCGCATCGTGCCGGCGTAGAGTTCCAGGATGCGCATGATGCCATCCTGCTGCGCCACGTTGAGCTGCGCCAGCGAAACGCCTTCGTAACGCTGCAGCGATGCCTCGCGCCCGGGTCCCGCGACGATGTCGCCGAGCGAACGGTCGGCAATCACGGCCCGCGTTCGCACCCCGCCATCGAGCGACTGGATCAGCGAGAACGCCGCATCCTCTTCCGCGCCCACGAGCCTGAAGCCGGCATGCGCATGGCCGCGCGGAACGTGCGCCGGGTTGGCGCCGAAGAACACGGGCGTCACCGCCACTCCGTACTCGGGTGCCACCAGCACGCTGATCGAGAGATGGTGGCCCTCGAAGCGCCACGCCCAGGGGGCGCTACCCGCCGGATCGCCGAACACGACCAGCGCATAGTTCCCGGGATCGCGGAAGCTCGCAGCACCGGTAAGTTCGCCAAGGATACGCTCCAGCGTAATCAGCCCGCGCACCTGATCGAGCCCGCGCATGCTCAGAAGCGCACCGAGCAGGTCCCACGCGGCGGCCGACTGCGTCGCGTCCATGGCGCGGAACGTGATGCCCGGCCGGCTACGCGGAACATAGTGCCAATTCTCGCGCAGACGGCTCACCCATTCGAGCTGGGCCTCGCGCCGCTGGCGCTGATCGAGCCGCGACAGCCAAGTCCCCGCCGCTCGCGCCATGTCGCTTGCAACGCCAGGGGCATTGGCCCAGGCAAGCCGCCGCGGCAGCGCCGCGGTCATTCCCGCCGCGAGGCCCGAGCGCAGCACGGAGCGGCGGCTCTCGTGCCGATGCGAGTGGCCATGAGCAGGGCCGTCGGCGTGGTCATGGTCGTGCACGTCGTGAGCCTCGTTCGCCGCTATGGGCCTTGCATCTGCCGCTACGGTCGGCCACGCCATCGCACACTGTTACACGGTTCGGGCCTGGCATCGAGGTCCCGGCGACACGGCACAACGACGTGAACAGACGTGATCGCGACCGTGACCGGGGAAACTGCAGCCCGGTTACATGCTAACGTACACGGCAAAGAAGGCCGTCGCCGCGGCCGTGGCGACGAGCAGGAGCAGGAGAGGATCGCGGTAGGGATGCATCGCATCGGCTTTGTCGGATATGAGCCCCTGAACGCGCCGGTCCGCCCCAGGTTCCGCCGCATGGCCGGCCGTGGAGCGCGGCTTGCAGCGCTGCGGGCGTCGGCCGGCGGCTTTTGGCAAGGACGTGGCTATGCCCGCGCGATCTCTGGGTAAGGCCCTGCGCAGCGCCAGGATCAAGGGCTGGCTTGCCCGCCTCGCCCGCCTGGCAGAGTACGGCACGGACGGATATCCGGCGCCGGTTCGCCGCCGCCTCATGATCATGAACGTGGCGGCCTACGTCATCGCTGCCTTCACCCTGATCTACGCGCTCGAGCAGGCGATCATTGATTTCAACACCTGGAAGCCCGTGATCGCCATCAACCTGATGCTCGGAATCATTGCCCTGTCGGTGCCGTTCCTGCACCGCTTTCACGAGCTCGCCGCTCCTCTCACCGTCTCGGCAGCCGAGGGCGTTGGCCTCTTCGTGCTGACCTACCTGCTCGGCCTGGAGGCCGGGCTGCACATGCAGTACTTCGCCGCCGTCGGCGGCTTCTTCGTCATCATCGGCCTCGCGCGTCTGAGGCTCATCGCCGCACTGATCTTCATCGCCTTCACCCTCCACATGCTGGCGTGGTTCTTGTTCTCCTCGGAGCGGGCGCCGCTGAAGGTTCCAGCCTCGGACCTCGCTGCGCTCTACGTAACCGCGGTCATCACCACGTTCTGCATGATCGGGATCGTCGTCTACTACGCGTTCCGGCTTGCGGAAGCCGCGCAGGCCGAAACCGACGCGCTGCTGCACAACATCCTGCCCGCGCAGATCGTTGACCGGCTCAAGGGGTCGCCGGGCGCGATCGTTGCCGACGAGATTGCGAGCGCTACGGTGCTCTTCGCCGACCTGAGAGGCTTCGTCCCCCTGGCGAAGCGGCTGGGGCCCGCGCGCACGGTCGAGTTGCTCAACATCGTCGTGCGCGCCTTCGACGACCTGGCCGAGACTTGGCGCGTCGAGAAGATCAAGACGATCGGCGATGCCTATATGATCGCGGCAGGTATCCCGGAGCCGGCCGCCGACCACGCCGAGCGCATGGCCGGGATGGCGCTGGCGATGCTCGATGCGCTCGCGCAGGTCTCGGCCGAGCAGAAGGTGGAACTCGCGCTGAGGATTGGCATGGCGTCCGGTCCGGTGCTGGCCGGTGTCATTGGCGCCAAGCGCCTCACCTACGATGTCTGGGGCGACACCGTGAACCTCGCCTCGCGGCTGGAGGGCCAGAGCCAGCCCAATCGCATCCTCGTGTCGCACGCAACCAAAGCGGCGCTGCAGGAGAGCTTCTTGCTGGAGCGGCGCGGACCCGTCGAGATCAAGGGCTACGGCCTGGAGGAAGCCTGGTATCTGATGGCCAGAGCGACCGACCAATCCGACGCGCCGGATGCTGATGCGCCACCCCTGTCGGCCGCCCGCGGCTAGGGCGATGCTGTCATCCGAGAATTCGCCGCAGGCGAATTTTGCAAATCACGGCACCAGGTGCCGGCTCTCGGGCTAGCCCCTTTGGCCGCCACGACACCAGGGCTATCTCGATCTCCGGCTTTGCGGCCACAGTCGCGGGAAGCTCCTGACCTTCTTTGCGGCCGGCTCCAGCAGCATGGGGCGCAGCTCCGCCACCGACTGCGGCCGATCGCCCGCCCGGACCTTCAGGCAGGCGTCGATGGCCATCAGGAACTCCGGGCGATAGCGGCCCTTCTTGATGTCGCCCGCCGCCAACGGCATGCGGTCATCGCTCACGCGCAGCGTGGCCTCGTCGGGCGGCCGTCCCTTGACGGCGCGGTAAAGGGTGCCGCCGAAGGCATAAAGATCCGACCACGGCCCCTGCAGCCGGCTGTTCGACGTATAGAGCTCGTGCGGCGAGTACCCCGCTTTGACGACGCCCGTCAGGTCGTGGCTCTTCTCGGCGACTGCCCGCCGCGCGGCCCCGAAATCGAGCAGCACCGGCGTGCCGTTGGGGCGCACGACGATGTTGTCGGGGGCGATGTCGCGATGCAGAAAGTCCTTGGCGTGCATCAGCTCCAGCGCATCGAGCAGCGATGCCGAGATCTGGTCGAGCTCTTCCTGCTTGGCCGGTCGGGCGAGATGCTGCAGCCAAATCTCGAAGTTCCGGCCGTGCTCCAGACGCATGGCCATGTAGGCCGTCGAGAGGGCTTCGAACACGCGGGTGACCTGCACGATGCTGCGATGGTCGAAGAGTGCCAGCGTGCGTGCCTCCTGAAGGAAGTTGGAGCGGCCCCACTCGAAAGTCTCCTTGTGGCGTCCGGACTTGGGCGTGACGTTGTAGTCGGCATCGCGATCGCCGAACTCGGCCGGGTAGAATTCCTTCAGGGCCACCTTCGTGCCGAGGCTCGCATCCCTCGCCTCGTACGTGATGCCGAAGCCGCCGAAACCGATCACTCGATCGATGCGGTAGCTGACATAGCCGTCGCCAACGACGGAGCCTTCAGGCAAACTCAGGCGGCGATCGTCAGACATGGTCGCGATGGAATTGATGCGGGGCGCACTGCACGCCCTATTTAGCATCGCGGCGCCTGTCACGCGAGCGTGCCGCGCTGCAAGCTCCCAACCGCCGCGGCGGCCTTTCAGGGAAGCGGGTGCGGGCGTGTCACCGGCCCCCGTCATTGCCCTGGCGAACGAGGCTCAGTCGGCGTCGGGCTCGGCACAGGTCTGGGTGCTTCGGAGTGCTGCCGGCCGGGCGGAGGAGAGCGCTCGTGGCTCAATTCCGAGCCGAGGATTAGAAGACCCACTCCGAGGATGAACGCGAGGCCGAAGACGATGGGTGCCCACACGATGCTGTCATCGTCCCCTCTGATATAGCGGGTCAGCGGGTGTCGCGACCGGGATGTGCGCCGGTCTGCCATGGAGACCTCCATGCCTGCGTGCTCACGCGCAGAACGAGGCCACACGCAGCCGGTTCCAACCAGCCGGCGGCGAACCCAACCCGCTCACCCGCAGCTGCGACAAGGAACCCCTTCAGCGGCGCAGCCGTTTCAGTCCCAGGACAGACTGTGGAGGTTCACCATGGCCTTTCAAGACCCCGATGAGCATCGGCCGGCGCAGGACTACATCGATCGCGCGGATCCGCAACTCGGGTGGACGCCCATCATCTTAGGCTTGGCCTTTGTCGGAGTGCTGGGCGTCCTGATCTTCGGGACAAACTGGAATTCTGCGACGGACCGTCCAGCGACAAACCAGAAAACCGAGCTTCCCAATCCGGCGCCAGGAGCGCCGCCCGCTCCGACGCCCACACCGCCGGCCCAGCGATAGGCGGGGACCTCACCAGTCGGCGTGCCTTGCCGGCGCAACGCAACCAGCGCGAGCTTATCGCGGGGCTGCGGCGTGCCCGCTGCCCAGCGCGATGTCGAGGACCGATTCGACCGCACCTCAATTTCGCTCGGCGAATCAACGAATAGGGCGAAACGGGCGGCGACGGGCAGGAGGGAGCGATGCTCAACGAACTGGAATGGGGCGAACTGTCGGACGAGGACCGTGAGTCGGTCACCATGTTCATTGCCCGATTTCAGGATTTCTCGCTTCCCTTCCAACGGCTCCTGCTGGAGATGCTGGGCGAGTACCACGCACGCGTGAAGCGATCCTGGAAGGCGACCATCCTGGAAAGCCTTGAAGGCAGCCAGCCTCCGGAGATGCGCAGGAAGCTCCTGCGGCAGCTGGAGGTCATCCTGACCGAGACGATGGTGTTCTATCGCAGCAAGAAGGACCCGGCGCGGGTATGGAACGGCATCGGCCATGTGCCGGCCTGGCTGGCGGAGGAAAGCGCCGGTCAGGCTTTGAAGCTATGGCGCGTGGACAAGAGCGAGGTAGAAGAAATCTGGATGCGCCCGAATACTTAGGGCTCCCCGAATACTTAGGGCTCCAAGGCCCCAAGAACCGGGTCTTGGCCCGGTGGAGTTGGGCGGGTTGAGCTATTAGCGTGACATTGGGGCCAGGTATCCCCATATTCACGTCTCGGGATAACCATCCGTCGAAGGACAAACCATGCTTCGTCTTCGCTTGATTGCCCTTCCGTTGGCCCTTCTGGGCTTGTTCGCGTTCGTCGCAGCCGACCTGGCCAATGCGCGGACCGGGGGTGGCAGGAGCTTTGGCAGTCGGGGCAGCAATACGTACTCCCCACCGCCGGCAACCAACACGGCGCCGAAAGCCGCTCCCATTGAACGGTCGATGACCCAGAAGGGTGCGCCCTCGGCAGCCCAATCGGCGCAGCCGGGCGCTTCGGCCGCGGCACAGCCCTCCCGGTTCGGAGGCTGGCGCGGCCTGCTCATGGGCGGCTTGATCGCCGCCGCGCTCGGCAGCATTTTTGGTTTCGGCGCCTTGGCGAGCGTTCTCGGCTTCCTGCTCCAGTTCGCGCTCATCGCCGGCATCATCTACCTCGTGGTGATGTTCATCCGCAGCCGCAGCCAGCCGGCCCTCGCACGGGCGACGCCGCAGGGTACGGCAGCCGCACCCCCGCGGCCCGACATGCTGCAGCGGCAGGGCCTGGGAGGCTCGGGCGACGCGCACGGCAAGTCTGTCCTCGCCGTCGGCCAGGAGGACCTCGATACGTTCGAGCGACTGCTCGGCGAGATCCAGACCGCGTACAGCCGGTCCGACACGCGCACGCTCGAGGCCGTGACCACCCCCGAAATGCTGTCGCACCTCAGCCAGGAACTGGCGGACAACGCCAAGCAGGGCGTCCGCAACGAAATTTCCGGCGTGAAACTCCTGCAGGGCGACGTTGCGGAGGCCTGGCGTGAGAACGGCTCGGACTACGCTACGGTGGCCATGCGCTATGCCCTGGTCGACGCCACCGTCGAGGAGGCGACCGGGCAGGTTGTTTCGGGCGATCGGTCGCGGCCGACCGAAGCAACCGAGATCTGGACCTTCCGACGCGATGACCGCGCGCGAGAGGAAGGGTGGCAGCTCTCGGCAATCCAGCAGGCCGCCTAGACCGGGCAAGGTCCTGCTCCTCCAAGGCTCCGATTCCGCGCGCACCGGCAACGCCGGTGCGCGTTTTGGTCTTGCGGCCGCCGGAGCGATGCGATTTTTGAGGTCACGATGCCGGTTGCGCACGCACGACGCGCGTTATCGCCACTGTCGGCGATTCGGCCGTGTCGCGCGATCCAGAGTCAAGTGCCATGCGTTCTGCATCGGATCGGGCCGGAAGGCATCGCATCGGGCAGCGCGACGACACACTTAATTCAATATTAACCGACGCTCCCAATTCTGCGGACCACGGCAGGCGAGTGCGCAACGCAGTTCGGCCTCCCTTGTGAAATCGTGCCGCGTTTGTAACCAACTCGGTGCCTTGATTCCAGGGAGCCACCATGAGCAGCATCAATACCAACGCCGCCGCAATGACCGCGCTGCAGGCGCTTACGCAGACCAACAAGATGCTGGTCCAGGCGCAAAACCGGATTTCGACCGGCTTGCGGGTGGGCGAGGCTTCCGATAACGCCGCCTACTGGTCCATCGCCACGACGATGCGATCGGACCGTTCCGCGCTGTCGACGGTGCAAGATGCGCTCGGCCTGGGCGCCAGCCTGGTCGACGTGACCTACGTCGCCATGAGCAAGGCCATCGAGGTCGTCGACCAGATCAAGAGCAAGCTCGTCGCGGCGCGCGAGCCCGGCGTGGACAAGTCCAAGATACAGACGGAGATCACCCAGCTTCAGGATCAGCTCAAGGGAATCGCCTCCGCGGCATCCTTCTCCGGCCAGAACTGGCTGTCGGTCGACTCCAGCGCCGCCGGCTTCAGCGCCGCGCGCACCATTGTCTCCTCGTTCCAGCGCACCAGCACCACCATCACCGTGCAGACGATCGACATCGACACGTCCGGTATGGATCTGTTCGATAGCAACGCGGCAGCAACCAACGCTGCGGCGGGCATTCTCGACGCCAATAGGACCGCGACCGGCACGATCGACAACACGGCTACCACGTGGTCCATCGCCACCCTGACCATCGCCGCGTTGACCGACAGCGTAGCCGACGTCGCGACACTGAACGGCTATATCGCCGGCGCAGACCTCGCCATCAAGGAGATGAGCGACGCGGCCAGCCGGCTGGGTGCTCTGAAGTCGCGCATCGGCCTGCAGCAGGATTTCGTCAAGAGCCTGATGGACTCGCTTGATCGCGGCATCGGCACCCTCGTCGATGCCGACATGAACGAGGAATCGACCAGGCTGCAGGCGCTTCAGGTTCAGCAGCAGCTCGGCGTCCAGGCGCTCAGCATCGCCAACTCCTCGACCCAGGCGATCATCAAGCTCTTCCAGTAGGCTGATCGATCAGCTCCCGGAATGATCGCGCGGCCCGCTCCAAGCGCCGGGGCGTGGCGGTCCTGGGTTCCGGATACTTCGCGAAATTCCGGAATGACAGCACGGCGCAAAGTTCCGGGATGACAGTGCGCCGGGTGGATGTCCTTGGCGGTCAGGGGGCGCTAGCGCTGGTTGTGCGTGCCCTTGATGGTGTCGCCCTGCAGCTTGGTGAAGGGCACGAACGGCACCGGGCGGCCGGCGTAGATGTCGGAGCGCTTGACGGCAATCTGCTCGCCCGTCTGCTCCTTGTTGACCTTCAGAATGTGCTGGGCGCCGGGCGGGCCGACCGGGATCACCATGATGCCGCCGGTCTTGAGCTGCTGCAGCAGCGGCGGCGGGATATGGTCGATGCCACAGGTGACGATGATCTTGTCGAACGGCGCCTGCTCTTCCCAGCCGTAGTAGCCGTCGGCCTGCTTCGTGTTGATCACCTTGTACTCGCTGTAGCCGCGGCCGATCAGCGTGTCGTAGAGCTTGCGCGTGCGCTCGGCCAGCGGCTTGATGATCTCGATCGTCCAAACCTTGTCGGTGAGGTTGGAAAGGTAAGCCGACTGGTAGCCCGAGCCGGTGCCGATCTCGAGCACCTTCTCGCCCATCTTGACGTCGATCGAACTCGTCATGCGTCCCACCACGCGCGGCCCGGTGATGGTCACGCCGAAGCCGATGCTGTGGTAGTTGACGTCGTAGATGACACCCTTGTCGTGCGGCAGGCAGAACTCCTCGCGCGGCACCATGAGGAAGGCCCGCTTGTTGCGTGCCTCCCAGAGGTCCTTGTGGCCGACCATGTTCTGGAAGCGGTCGAAGCGGGCGCGCAGGTACTTCGGGTCCTCGCCGCGGTTCTCCTGCATCCAGCGCACGAAGCCAGCGGCGCTCTCCATCGGCGGCGACAGGTCCCAGCTGTACGGCTTGGGGACATTCGCGCCCGCTGCCCGGGGCAAGACCGCACCCGCCGCTGCCGCCGCCGCCATCGTCAAGAACGTGCGTCGCTGCATGTGTCGTAGCCCTTTCATTGACCCCACCCGTTGGGCCTTGTCGGCGCGGCGCACACTGTGCCGCAATCTCCGACGCCAGATAAAGTCCTGGCGGGCAAATTAGGGTAGGCTATGCCGGAGAGGCAACACCCGATGCTTCCAGTGTGGCCGATTTGCCCAGCGGCAGACTGATGCACTTTTGCGCACCAACAATGACATTGCCCGCGGCAAGCTCGGGGACGGCAGTTTTGCACCGATCGCGTGCCCGCCTGTCGGAGGCCGCGATATGATGGACCTGATAGCGGAATTTGCGTGCAAGGGAGCAAGATGGGCCTCGTCGGCAACTGGAGCTACCCCACGTCCGTGCGCTTCGGCGCAGGCCGCATCGCCGAGCTTGGCGCGGCGGCGAAGGCTTCCGGCCTCGCGCGGCCGCTGCTGGTGACGGACCCCAGGCTTGCGACGCTTCCTCCTGTGCAACGCGCGCTCGAGGCGTTGGCCACCGATGGCCTCGCCGCCGCCATTTTCAGCGGCATCAAGCCCAACCCGATCGCGGCCAACGTTGCCGCCGGACTGTCCGTGCTCCAGACAGGGCAACACGACGGCGTGATCGCGCTCGGCGGCGGCTCGGCTCTGGACGCCGGCAAGGTCATCGCCTTCATGGCGGGGCAGACGCGGCCGATGTGGGATTTCGAGGACGTCGGCGACTGGTGGATGCGGGCGGACCCGAAGGGCATCCTGCCCGTCATAGCCGTGCCGACGACGGCCGGTACAGGCTCGGAGGTCGGGCGCGCCGGCGTCATCACCGACGAGACGACGCACACCAAGAAGGTCATCTTCCATCCCCTGATGATGCCGAGGATCACCATCTGCGACCCGGAGCTGACCGTCGGCATGCCGCCGGCGATCACGGCTGGAACGGGCATGGATGCACTGGCCCATTGCCTTGAGGCCTACTGCGGCACCGCCTACCATCCCCTCGCCGACGGCATCGCGGTGGAGGGTATGCGGCTGGTCAAGGAGAACCTCGCGCGCGCCCATGCGGACGGCTGCGACCTGGAGGCGCGCGCACACATGATGTCGGCGGCGGCCATGGGCGCCACGGCGTTCCAGAAAGCGCTGGGCGCGATTCACGCGCTCTCCCACCCAGTCGGGGCCCTCTACGACACGCATCACGGGCTCACCAACGCGGTGTTCATGCCCTACGTACTCGTCTTCAACCGGCCGGCCATCGAGCACAAGATCGCACGGGCGGCAGCCTATCTCGGCCTTGCGCCGACCTTCGACGCCTTCCTCGCCTGGGTGCTGGCGCTGCGGTCCGAGATCGGCATCCCGCATACGCTGGCCGGCCTTGGCGTGGATGACGCCAGGTTCGAACTGATGAGCCGGATGGCGCCAAAGGACCCGACCGCGGGCGGCAATCCCATATCTATCGACGAGGCGGCCTGCCTGCGCCTTTATGCGAAGGCGCTCGGCGGAGAGATTTGAGGGCAAGCTTCCCTCTCCCCGCGTGCCATCGGGGCTTTGCTCCAGACAGCGCGTGTGGTCGGATGGCCTGTGGGCATGCTGGGAGAGGGAGAAGCAAGCCATGCAATTCGGCGTCTTCGACCATCTCGATTTCAGCGGGCTGCCGCTCGGCGAGCACTACGAGAACCGCCTCAAGCTCGTCGAGGCCTACGACCGGCTGGGCATCCGCACCTACCATCTGGCCGAGCATCATGCTACCCCGCTCGGCATGGCGCCCTCACCCAGCGTCTTCCTGGCCGCGGTGGCCCAGCGCACGCGGCGTCTCCGCTTCGGGCCGCTCGTCTATACGCTGGCGTTGCATCATCCGCTGCGTGTGGCCGAGGAGATTTGCATGCTCGACCAGATGAGCGGCGGCAGGCTGGAGCTTGGCGTCGGCCGCGGCGTCTCGCCTTACGAGGTCGCCTACTACGGCGTCGATCCGGCCAAGGCTCAGGCCATGTACATCGAGGCGTTGCAGGTCATCCTCGGCGCCCTCGCGTCCAGGACGCTCGACCACGCGGGCGAGTTCTACAAGTTTCGTGACGTGCCCATCGAACTCGAGCCGGTGCAGCGTCCCCATCCGCCGCTGTGGTATGGCCTGGCGCGGGTCGAGGGCCTTCCCTGGGTCGTCGCCAACTGCGTCAACGTCGTCTGCAACGGCCCGCCGCCGTTCGTGCGCCGGATCATCGACGGCTACCGGCAGGCATGGGTTGCCGCGGGCCACGGCACCGATGCGCTGCCGTTGCTCGGAATGACGCGGACCGTCGTCGTTGCCGAAAGCGACCGTGAAGCGCTGGCCATTGCGCGGCGGGCGCACAAGCGCTGGCACCAGAGCTTCATGCAGCTCTGGAACAAGCACGGCTCGCGCCCGATCAGCGCCTTCTATCCCGACAACTTCGATGAGGTGCAGAGCGGCGGGTTCGGCATCGCCGGCGCGCCCGGGACGGTGCTCGATGCACTGGCGCAGCAGATCGGCACGGCCGGGGTCAACTATCTGCTCTGCCGCTTCGCCTTCGGCGACACGACGCTCGCTGAATCAACGAATTCACTCGAGCTCTTCGCACGCCACGTGATGCCCGCGCTGCGTTGCATTGGAAGCGGGCCAAAGAACCCGGCATGATGATCCGCACTTGGCCCAGGGAGGACGCCCATGAAATTCGGACTGCGCTACTGCAATACCGCGCGCTATGCCGATCCGAAGGAAGCCGTCGCGCTGGCGCAGGCCGCCGAGGCGGCCGGCTTCGAGTCGCTCTGGACGGTTGAGCACACGATCGTGCCCGACGGCTATGCCTCGGCCTATCCCTACGACCCGAGCGGCAAGATGGCCGGGGGACGCAACGACATGCAGCTGCCCGATCCCCTGATCTGGATGGCCTACGTCGCGGCGGCAACGACCCGTATCAAGCTGGCCACCGGTATCCTAATCCTGCCGCAGCACAACCCCGTGCTTGCCGCCAAGCAGATCGCCACGCTCGACTATATGTCGCGCGGGCGCATCCTGCTGGGCATCGGGGTGGGCTGGCTGCAGGAGGAGTTCGCCGCACTCGGCGTGCCCTTCAACGAGC
>Ga0075421_100009017_pt1 | contig 12284 bp, 8 predicted proteins | sample SoiMetdeltSBSDD5_FD_75292 | JGI IMG/M metagenome (GOLD analysis project Ga0075421, IMG submission 75292) | Bulk soil microbial communities from a Populus tree surrounding site in Tennessee, USA - Soil MetaG P. deltoides SBSDD5 | ecosystem: Environmental > Terrestrial > Soil > Tree plantation...
CCGCCCCCCAAGCCCCCTTGATCCCGATCGTCAACGGCGGCCGAGTATCCGCATGCTCGATGAACTGGGTGATCGCCCGCGCATAGGCGTCGTACCCAAGCCGATCCTCGGCACTCCAGTAATCCCGAGCCACAGTCGGGTTCGGCTGCCGCCACCCACTGACGACCCCGGTCACCGCGGCGTAGACCCGCCCTTCCCGGTCGAGCGCAGCGATCGCCGTGGTGTCACCCTCGTCAGCGACGGCAACCGCCGCGACCTCGACCAGCTGACCGTCCGGCCCTTCGACGGCGAACGCCTCACCGGCCGGCTCGGCAGAGGCGGCGTCGAACCGGAGCAGCGCGCCGTGCTCGGGCACGACGACGAGGCTCCGCTCACCGGTCGCGAGGCGGACGGCGACCCTCCCGGCGAGGCCTGGCAGGTCCGGCAACGAGCTGCCGTCCGTCGGGAGCCAGCGGCGCACCTCGCCGAGCGAGGTCAGACCGACGAGCAACGGGGTCTGGGGCGTCCCGGCGACGTGAAGCTCGCCGACGTGGTGCTCCTCACTGCCCAGGTCGAGCAGGACAGCGCCGGTCTCGAGCGAGAAGACGCTGATCCTGGTGGCGATCACAGCAGCAACCGAGCGATCGCCGAGGGCGAAGACGACCGGCGTCCCGCGCGTCGGCGCCGGCAAGGTGAGGAGCTCGGTGTCGGCCCGGCTCGGGAGATCCGGGTCGAGCGTGAACGAGGCGGCTCGCCAACGTCCTGGACCGACGGGCACCCAGACCAGCAGCGCGCCGGTCGCCGCCGTGGCGCCGATCGGTCCGCTCCCGTCGTAGCCGTCGATGTGCCGCTCGCCGATCAACGAGCCGTCGGCGAGTCGCCGGACCGTGACCGAACCGTCCGACCACCCGCTGACCACGACGGGGGTCGTGGGGCGGCCGTCGGGGATCGTCAGCGCGCTCAGCGCGCCGTCCGACGAGGAGCGGCCGGTGGGTTCGCCGGTGAGCAGGTCCACGTGCGTGAAGCCGGAGAGGCCGTCCGGGACCACAGCGATGGGCCGGCCGCCGACGAAGCCGACGTCGAGCAGGGGTGGGGCTCCCGGCGGTGCGGCGAAGCCCTCGACCATGCGGAGCTGCTGCGTGTCCGGCGGCGGGAGCCCGAACTCGTCGAGGGCGGTCCAGGTGGCGGGGCCGACGACGCCGTCCGCTTGGAGATCGTGGTCGACCTGGAACCGCTCGACGGCGCGCGCGGTGCGGTAGCCGTAGATGCCATCGATGTCGCCGGGGTGGTAGCCGGCGGCGAGGAGCGCCGACTGCACCCTGCGGACATCGTCGCCGGCGATCGCTCCGTGGAGGAGAGGCGGCGGGGGTTCGGGAAGCACATGGCCGGTGGGTTCGGCGCGGAGGGCGCGCCAGGTGGCGGGGCCGACGAGGCCGTCGACGTCGAGGCCTCGGGCCGCCTGGAAGGCCTTGACCGCGCGGGCGGTGTCCGGGCCGTAGACGCCGTCGATCTCGCCGGGATCGAAGCCGCTCTCGCCCAGAACCAGCTGTGCCAAGCGCACGCTTTCGCCCGAGCGTGCACCGTGAAGAGTCCGCCGGCCATCCGCCATCGAGCGCCACAGCCTACGACGCTGGGCGTCTTGCGGCGGGCTTGCAGTGGGGGAGGAGCGTGGGCCGCGACCCGCGTCCGTCCGGGGCGAGGGCCACCGCACCGCTGCTCCAACGCTCCCACCTCCGGAGAAGGTCACGATGGTCAAACGATTCGCCCATCTGTCCACCCGTCGCCCCAAGGCGATCCTCGTGCTCGCCGTCATCGCCTTCCTCGTCGCCGGTGCGACCAGCGGCGATGTCGCGGAGCACCTGACCGTCGGCGGCTTCGTCGACCACGGCGCCGAGTCGGCCCGCGCCGACGAGGTCCTGGCCGAACAGTTCGACACCGGCGCCCCCAACGTCGTCCTGCTGGTGACCGCCCGTGACGGCACCGTCGACGACGGCGACGTCGCCGCCGCCGGGGCCGACCTGACGCAGCTGCTGAAGGACGAGCCCGGCGTCAACGGCGTCGTGTCGTACTGGTCGGAGAACAACGCGCCTCCGTTGCGCAGCGAGGACGGCAGCCGAGCCCTGGTCATAGGCCGGATCGACTCCCTCGACGACGACGTCGTCCACGACCACATCGAGGAGCTGGCCCCCCGCCTGCGCGAGGCAGGCGACGGGACGCCGGTCACCGTCGAGGTCGGTGGGTTCGCCGAGGTCTACCGCGAGCTCGGCGCCACCATCGAGAAGGACCTGCTCACCGCCGAGATGATCGCCCTGCCGATCACGTTGCTGCTGCTCGTGGTGTTCTTCGGCAGCGTGGTGGCGGGCCTGTTGCCGCTGGCCACCGCGGCGCTGTCGGTGATCGGCACGATGCTGGTGCTGCGGCTGCTCACGCTGGTCACCGAGGTGTCGGTCTACTCGCTCAGCCTCACCACCGCGCTCGGCCTCGGCCTGGCCATCGACTACAGCCTGTTCATCGTCGCCCGCTACCGCGAGGAGCTGCGCCGCCAACCCGACGACCCGCGTGCAGCGGTGGCCACCACCGTGCGCACGGCGGGGCGGACGGTGGCCTTCAGCTCCCTGACGGTCGCGGCGTCGCTGTGCGCCATGTTGCTGTTCCCGATGGACTTCCTGCACAGCTTCGCCTTCGCCGGTGTGGCGGTGGCGCTGCTCGCAGGGCTCTTCTCGGTGCTGGTCCTGCCAGCGCTGCTGGCCCTGCTGGGTCACAAGGTCAACGCCGGGACCCTGTGGAAGCGCTCGGTCGTCCCGCCCGAGCAGGGGCTGTGGCACCGGACCGCCAGCTTCGTCATGCGCCGACCCCTGCCGGTGGCCACCGGTGTCATCGCGATCCTGCTCGTGCTGGGTGCACCGTTCCTGCGGCTGCACATGACCCAGCCCGACGAGCGGGTGCTGTCGGAGTCGTCGGTCAGCCGCCAGGTCCACGACACGATCCGCTCCGAGTTCTCCTCGACCGAGGAGGGGGCCCTGTCGGTGGTGGCGCCGTCGGCCGACGTCGCCGACGACGACATCGGCGCCTACGCGGCCCGCCTGGCGGCCCTGCCCGGCGTCGCCCGGGTCGACGCCGCGACCGGGTCCTACTGCGGCCCGGGCATGGTCGACGAGTTCGGCTGCACGCCCGGCGACCTGCTGGTCGGGCCCGAGACCTCGCCGCGCTACGCCGGGTTCAGCGCCGGCGGTGGCACCTACCTGTCGGTGGTGCCCTCGGTGGCGCCGCTGTCGGACGCCGGCGAGGACCTGGTCGCCGATGTCCGCGCCGCCGACGCACCGTTCGACGTGCTCGTCGCCGGCCCCGGGGCGGCGCTGGTCGACACCAACGACAGCCTGCTCGACCGCCTGCCGCTGGCGCTCGGCGCCATCGCCCTGGTCACCTTCGTGCTGCTGTTCATGATGTTCGGCAGCGTGGTGATCCCGGTCAAGGCGGTCGTGCTCAACCTGCTCAGCCTGTCGGCAACCTTCGGGGCGATGGTCTGGATCTTCCAGGAGGGCCACCTGTCGGGGCTGCTCGACTTCACGGCCACCGGCGGCATCTCGGCGTCGATGCCGATCATGATGTTCTGCATCGCCTTCGGGCTGTCGATGGACTACGAGGTGTTCCTGCTCTCCCGCATCAAGGAGGAGCACGACCGCGGGGCGAGCGACACCAACGCGGTGGCCGTCGGCCTCGAGCGCACGGGACGGATCGTCACCGCCGCCGCGGTGCTCATGTCGGTCGTCTTCCTGGCGTTCGTGTCCAGCCGGGTGAGCTTCATCAAGCTCTACGGCGTCGGGCTGACGCTGGCCGTGCTGCTCGACGCGTTCGTGATCCGGGGGACGCTGGTCCCCGCGCTGATGCGTCTCGCCGGTCGCTGGAACTGGTGGGCGCCCGCCCCGCTGCGGCGCTTCTACGACCGCTACGGCATCCACCACGGGTCGTCGGAACCGGCGGACGAGGCGGTCGTCGGCGTGGCGAGCGCCACCACCGAGCCCGCCGCCCCGCGGGAGATGGTCCCTTCGTGACCTGAAGCTCGCGTCTCCGGCCGTCGCGTGAACGGCCGGAGACGCAAGCGCGTCGAAGGGGGGACCGACAAGTGATCTTTTGGCGCGCCCAGCCAACCGCCAAAGACCCGCCCACCAGGGGCATACGGCGATTGCTATGACCGGCGATAGCCGATTGCAGGATTCCGGGTGGTGGCCCGACCGCTCACGATGAATGCATGGTGCGATCGGACACTCTGCCCGCCGCTCAGGGAGAGGTGGTCGACCTTCGGGAGCTCCCGGAGGTCGTCGCCGTCTTCGGCGGGCGCCTCGAGCGGTGGCGGGCCCTGGGCTTCGCCGGTCTGCCGACGGCGCACCCGCCGGTCCCGCCCGACGAGGCCCGGCGGCGCAGCGAGGCCGACGAGCGCACCCCCACCGCGCTGGCGGTGGCGGCCAACGGCGTCCACCAGGGATCGCACGCCGGCATGCAGCTCTACGTGTCCCATCGGGGCGTCCGCCAGACCGAGGCCGCGGTGGGCTGGGCCACGGGCGACGCGGCGATGACGAGCCGCACGCTCCTGCCGTGGTTCTGCGGGATGAAGCCGCTGTTCGTCCTCGGCTTCGCGCTGCTGTGGGAGGCCGGTGAGGTCGACCTGTGGCAGCCGGTGTCCGACGTCGTCGCCGAGCTCGCCGGCGGGGGCAAGGAGCGGCTCACCTTCTGGCATCTCCTGACCCACACTTCGGGCCTTTCCCCGGACCCCATGTACGCCGCGCTGTGGGGCAGCAAGGAGGAGGTGCTTGCCGCCATCTGGGAGGCGGCATTGCCGGAAGGCAGCTACCCCGGCGCCCAGGCCTATTACGCCCAGTTCTGGGCTTGGGCCGTGCTGGCCGAGGCGATCGAGCGGCGCAGCGGCATGCCGCACGCCCGGTTCCTGCAGCGCGAGATCCTCGATCCGCTGGGCGTCGACGATTGCGCCCTCGAGGTGACCGACGAGGTGTGGGCCCGCGACGGGCACCGCATGGGGCCGATCTACGACACCGAGTCCGACGACGCGCCGCAGCTCCTCCCCGCGGGCGCCCCGCGCGGGCAGTTCCCGATGTACGCCCCCGGTTCGGTCGGCGTCGGGTCGGCGGGCGCCCTCGGCCGCATCGCCGAGGCCCTGCTGCCGCACCCGCCCCGCCCGCTGCTGCAGCCCCAGACGACCGCCGCGCTCTGCGCCCGCCACCGGGTGGGCATGTGGGACGAGCACTGGGGCGCCTTCCTGTCGTGGGGGCTCGGCCTCGTCGCCGACGGCTGGATCTTCGGGTCGCTCTGCTCGCCGCTGACCGTCGGCCACGTCGGCTACAACACCTCGTTCTTCTGCGTCGACCCGGCCCACGAGCTGGTGGTCGCCGGCATAGCCAACGGCCTGTGCAGCGCCCACACCTCGGCCGAGCGCGACCGCGGCGTCACCGACGGCGTGTACCGCGACCTCGGCCTCGCCACCCCGGCGCCGCCCGCTCCCCGCATCGTGGCGGTCGATCCGCCCGTGGGGCTGGGGCTGGCCACCGCCCGGGCCCGCGCCGAGGCCCGGTTCTGGGACCCGGCATCGGCCGACTCGCCGATCGACCCCGAGGGTCCGGACGACCCCGCGGACCCCGGCGACGACCCGATCAACGCCACCAGCCCGACCAGGCCCACCAACCCGACCAACCCCACCAGCACGGCAGCCGAACCAGCGGCCAACCCGGAAGGAACCCCATGACGGTCATCCACCTCCAGGGCGTCAGCAAGCACTACGGCCGGGTCCCGGCGCTGTGCGACGTCAACCTGCGCTTCGAGCACGGCCTCAGCGTCGTGGTCGGACCGAGCGGCTCGGGCAAGACCACCTTGAGCGAGATCATCGCCGGATGGCGGCCCTGCGACGACGGCCGGGTCCTGTTCCCCGAGGCCAACGGCTCGGGCCCGCCCCGCATCGGACTGGCCCCCCAGGAGCTCGCGGTCTACCCGACGTTGACCGTCGGCGAGAACCTGCAGATCTTCGCCGAGCTGAACCGGCACCCGGGGCTCGACCCGGAGCGCCAGATCGCCGCCACCGCGGTGCTGCTCGGCCTCCGCGACCTGCTCGGTCGCCCGGTCGGCAGCCTGTCCACCGGCCAGCAGCGCTGCGTCCAGACCGCGCTGGCGCTGGTGGCCAACCCGCCGGTGCTGCTGCTCGACGAGCCCACCGCCGGCGTCGACGCCGACGAGCGCCGCCACCTGCTGGGCGTGGTCCGCACCCTCGCCGACGAGGGCCGCACGGTCATCCACACCACCCAGGACCTCACCGAGGTCGAGCTGCTGGCGCCGGGCCAGGTCGTGGTCCTCGACCACGGCGTGGTGCGGTTCGCCGGCCCCCTTGCCGAGCTGCCCGGGCGCGACCTCCGGTCGACGTACCTGCAGCTCGTGGATCGAGGGCGGGAGAATGTCTTGGCACCCTGACCCCGGGCGCCGGCGGCGGAGCCGCCGGGTGCGGCTCGCGCTGCTGGTCGACCTCGACGGGGTCCTGGTCGACACCGAGCGCCCGGCCCTCGCCGCCCTGGCGCGGACCTTCGCCGACCACGGGGCGCCGGTCGATCCGGCCGAGGTCGACCGACGGTTCCGGGGCCGGAACCTCGACCAGTGCCCCGACGAGGTGGCCGACGTGCTGGGCGGCGACGTGCCCGCCGGGTTCGTGGCCACCGCCCGGGCCCGGGCCCGCGCCGGTCCGGCGCCGCGGGCCGAGCCCGGTGCGCTCGGGCTGCTCGCCAGCGCCGGCATGCGCCGCATCGTGACCAACTCGTCGATCGCGTCGGCCCGGCGCACCCTGCACGAGGCCGGGCTGGACGGGGCCGTCGCGCCCGACGAGGTCGTGACCGTCGAGCGGGCGGCGCGGGCCAAGCCGGCCCCCGACCTCTACCTGACCGCGCTCGCCGACCTGGGCGTCGGGCCGTCGGACTGCCTCGCCGTCGAGGACTCGCTCACCGGCCTGCACGCGGCCCGGGCGGCCGGGGTGCCCGCGGTGGGCTACGCGCCCGTCCACCACCATCGCCGGGTGCTCGACCAGGCCGGCTTCGCCACCGTCGGCGACCTCGCCGAGGTGCGGGAGATGGTCCGGTGAGCCCCACGACCGGCGCAAAAAGGGGCGCGCGGGCCGAGGGCAAGCGGGTGCTCATGATCGGGCTCGGGCACCTCGGCGTGCGGGTGCTCGAGGTGCTGCTCCGCGACCCCGGGCCCCACGTCTACCTGCTGGCCGGGCGCGAGCCGGAGCGCATCCGGCGGGTCGCCAACCTGGCCCGGCAGTACGGCGCCGCGTTCGGCGACCGGGTGGCGGTCGAGCCGGTCGAGATCGACGTCGCCGACATCGCGGCGACCGCCGCCACGCTCGAGCGGCTCGACCCCGACCTGATCTTCGCCGCGGTCTCGCTCCAGTCGTGGTGGGTGGTGAGCACGCTGCCCCCGGCGCTCGCGGCGGCCCTCGAGCCCGCCTGCGTGGGGCCCTGGCTGCCCATGCACCTGACGCTGATCTACGAGCTGATGCAGGCCGTGCGGGCGGCCGGCAGCGACGCGACCGTGGTCAACGCGGCGTACCCCGACGTGACCCACCCGGTGCTGGCGACCGCGGACCTGGCGCCCGACGTCGGCATCGGCAACATCGCGATCCCGCTGGTGGGGTTGCGCCTGGCGCTCGCCGACGAGCACGGGGTCGACCTCGACCGGGTCCAGATCCGGGCGGTCTTCCACCACCACGTGAACTACAAGGCGACGCGCAGCGGCGATCCCCGGCCGGCGCCGTTCCACGTCAGCGCCTGGCTGGGGGCGCCCGACCAGCCGGCCGCCGGCGAGCCCCTGCCCGTCGACCCGGCCACCGTGTTCGCCCCCCTCGCCACGACCCTCAAGCGAGCGAGCGGCCCCCACTTCCAGCACATCGCCGCGGCGGCGGCCGGCGTGGTGCTGCGGGCGCTGCTCGACGAGACCGAGACCTACACCCACGCGCCCGGACCGGCCGGCCTGCCCGGCGGCTACCCGGTGCGGATCGCCGAGGGCGTGGTCCAGGTGACCCTGCCCGACGGCATGGACCTGGCCACCGCCCGGCGGATCAACGACGGCGGCGCTCTCCTCGACGGGATCGAGCGCATCGCCGACGACGGGACCGTGCACTTCCGGGCCGAGAACGCCGAGCCCCTTCGGCAGTACCTCGGCTACGACGCTTCCCCGCTGCCGCTGGCCGAGAGCCGGGCGCGCAGCGTCGACCTGATGCAGCGGTTCGTCGAGCTCGCCGTCACCGGCGCTCACCGCGCCGGGCAGCCCCACGACGACCTGGACCAAGCAAGGAGCCTCCGATGACCAACTCGGCGCCGGCCAAGCCACCTCCGCACTGGATGGACGCTGAGACCGAGAGCGCGATGGAGAGCGAGCACCAGTTCATCTGGCGCGCCATGATCGAGACCGTCGACGTCGACCTGCGCAACACCCGGGTGCTCGACGTGGGCTGCAGCCGGGGCGGCCTGCTCCGGATGCTCGTCGACGAGGCGCTGGTCGAGCAGGGCTTCGGCTACGACCCGGCGGCCGGGTCGATCAGCGTCGCCGAGGAGCGCAGCGAGGGCCGGCCGCTCACGTTCGCGGTGGCCGAGGGGCTGCCCGAGGGTTGGCGCGACTTCGACGTGGCCTTCAGCCACGAGGTGCTCTACCTGCTCCACGACCTCCAGGCGCACGCGGCGGACATCCGTCGGGCGCTGCGGCCGGGAGGCATCTACTACGCGGTGATGGGCACGCACGACCGCAACCCGCTGATGCCCGCGTGGCACCGCAACATGTCGAAGCGGCTGTCGATGCCGCCGATCTACTCGCTCGACGACGTGGTCGGAGCGTTCACCGATGCGGGGTTCGAGTCGCATCTCAGCCGGCTCCGCTTCGAGTTCATCCCGACCGCCGGCCACAGCGGCGACGGCGAGCTGTACTCGTGGATCGAGTACTACCGCCGCTACAAGCTCATGTTCAGGTTCTTGAAGCACTAGCTCGCGGCGCGCGAGCGCGGGGCGACGACGGCAGCACAGGGAGGTCGAATCGTGGGGCGGCCTGGGGGTCAGGCGGGCCGGAGCGGGGAGCCGCTCGCGGTCACCGAACGATTGGTGAGCCGGGTCGGCGCATGCCGGGACGTGCTGTGGGGGCGCCGGGTGGAGGGCCACTCGGGCCGGTCGATGTTCGACGAGGAGGTGATCTCCTTCGCCCACGGCAACGGCCTGCGGGCCCCGGCCCCGGCGGTCGTGGCTGCCGGCATCGGGGCCCTGCTCGACCAAAGCGGCTTCCCGCTGCAGCGCTACAACTTCCTCGAGCGCTACGAGCCGCTCGAGGAATCGATCCACACCACGATGCTGCGTGAGGGGTTCCCCCTCGAGCACCTCGACGCCATATGCATCGACGCGGGAACCTCGAAGCTGTTCACGTCGTTCTTGTCGACGGTGACCGCGCCCGGTGACGTGGTGCTCGCCGCTCCGGGCTTCTATCACGGGCTCGTCGGCTGGTGCCGGATGCTCAAGTTGGGCATCCGCATCGTCCCCGCGGCCGCCGAGCGGTCCTACAAGCTGACCGGGGCCGGTCTCGACGCCGCGTGGAGCGCCGGCGACTGGTGCAAGGCCCGCCGGGCGGGTGTCGTGGTCGTGTTCAACCCGACGCCGTCGGGCGCGATCTACACCGCGGCCGAGCTGCGCGAGGTCGCCGACTTCTGCGTCGGCCACGACCTCACCGCGATCGAGGACAACGTCTTCGCCCGCACCCGCTACGACCCCCACGCCCCGATCGCCCACCTGGCCGACGACGAGCGCATGCGCGACCGGGTCGTCTCGGTCGACGGCTGCTCGAAGGCCGACGGGCTGGCCAACCTGCGGATCGGCTGGGCCGTCGGCCCCCGCCACCTGATCGAGCGCCTGGAGCAGGTCAAGGTGGCGACGACCGTCGCCCTGCCCTACGTCACGCTGGTCATGGCCGACGCCGCCCTCCGCCGGGAGTGGCAGCTGCGCCAGGGCGACGCCGCGGTCTGCCGGCACCGGGCCGAGCTCGTCACCGCCGGCCTCGCGGAGCTGAACGAGCTGCTCGACGTGCCCGGCGAGGCCGGGTTCCGGGTGGTCCACCCGCCCCAGGCCGGCCACTCGATCATGGTCGACGCCGGCCCGGTGGGGTCGGCCGGCGGCCACCTGGCCCCGTTCCGCAACAGCCTGCAGCTCGCCGAGGACTGGCTGGACCGGGCCGCGGTCGCCGTCTCGCCGCTGTACTCGTGCGGCCTCGACGGCCACGAGTTCCGCTTGAACTTCGCCTCGATCAACCGGACCGCCCGGGCGGGCAGCGGCCGGCGCGAGCACCCCGCCGGGCGCGACCCCCGGCGCCGGGCCCCGCGCACCGTGGGGCGTGACGATCACGACGCGGTGCGTCAGCTCGCCCGCCTGGTCGAGGCCGAGGGCGATGCACCGCCCCCGATCGACACGGCGCCGGGATTGATCCACGAAGGGCTGGTCAGGAGGCTGGCCAGCGCGCTGCACCCGCGAGCGCTCGGGCGCCCGCGAACGCACCGGGTGGTGTCGTTGGCGCGCGTGACGCGCGAGCCTTCGTCGTCGGCGCGATCTAGGCTCAGTGCTGCAGCTACGGGGTGACGGCGCACCCTTGCAGACCGGCCGAACGGGCGCGGACGGACTTCCTGGAGGGTGTAGCTAGATGCTCTCGACCTACGACCTGCACGTCTTCACGACGGTCGCCGAAGAGGGGAGCTTCAGCCGCTCGGCCACCCGGCTCCACCTCGCTCAGCCGTCGATCTCCGACAAGGTGGCCAGGCTCGAACGGCAGCTGGGCACGGCGCTGTTCGTGCGGAACAACCGGGGGGTGCAGCTCACCGGGGCGGGACGGCGCCTCTTGCCCTACGCACAGCGCTGCATCGGCCTGTGTGAGGACGCCATACGGGCGGTGCGGGCCAACGACGCCGAGCTGGCCTACCGGGTGCTGATGCACTCGAGCTTCGCCCCGACGATCATGCCGTTCCTCATCGACGTGCTCACCGAGTTCCCGCTCGAGCTGTCGAACAACGACGCCCACAGCGAGCACGTCGTCGAGGCGGTCGCCGACGGCGCCGCCGACATCGGCTTCACGATCGCGGTGCCCCACCCCCACAACGTGCGCCTCGAGCCGTTCTACTCCGACCCGGTGGTGTGCGTGGCCCACAGCGACCACCCGCTCGCCGAGGCCACCGAGCTGGCGGTCGACGACCTCATCGGCCACGAGCTCGCGGTGAACGTGTGGGGTGACGGCGCCGACCGGTTCGTCGAGATGCTGCGGTCGGCCCCGATCGCGGCCACCTCCCTCCGGCCGGTGTCGCCGGCCGAGACCGCGGCGGCCCTCGCCCGGCACCGGCGCCACATCGCGGTCTGCACCCGTTCGACCGTGTCGCTCGACCTGGCCGAGGGCCGATTGGTCGAATTGCCGGTGGGCGATCTTCCCGTATGGGTGGTCCGCGTCTTCCTGGTCGTGCCCGACGAGAACCCGTGCAACGAGCCCACAGAGGCCGTGCGGAAGGCCGTCGCCGCCGTGAACAGCAGCGAGGGCGCACAGCTCTATTGAGCGTATTCACCCCTGTGACGACAGGGGTGGCGAGGGCGATCGCCTGAACCTGTGGCTGGTGATCGCCGTCTGCCCTCTTCATCGAGGCCTCTCATTTGCGCATATTGCGAGTAGAGCTTTTCCGCGTCTCCGCATGGCTGGGAGGCCCCCGATGGGTACCGAGATACAGCTCGCCGGACTGATCGCCGTGGTACGGGCAGATGGCGTCCCTTGCTATCTCGAGCCCGGTCAGGCCCAGATCGCCTTCGCCTGGATGCTCCTCGAGCGCGACCGCGGCACGACCCGCGACGGGCTCGCCGACGTCGTCTGGCCCTACCAGCTGCCCCGGACCTGGGGCTCGGCGCTGCGGAGCCTCGTCAGCCGCCTCCGCGCCTTCCTGATCTCGGGCCTGCAGCTGCCCGCCAGCGCCCAACCCTTGGTCGCCCAAGATGGCCGCTACCTCGTGCGCCTCCCCCCCGACGTCGTCATCGACGTCGAGGCGGCCGAGGCGGCGGTGGTCGGGGCCCAGGACGCGCTGGCGGCGGGCGACCCTGCCCGGGCGCTGCGGCTGGCCTCGGCCGGCGCCGACTGCCTCCGTTGCCCCTTCCTTCCCGGCCACGACGGCCCGTGGGTGACGGTCAAGCGCGACCACCTGGCCGAGCTGCTGCTGGCCGGGCTCGAGACCGCGAGCCAGGCCGCCGTCGCTCTGGGCG
>Ga0075421_100009018_pt1 | contig 12284 bp, 9 predicted proteins | sample SoiMetdeltSBSDD5_FD_75292 | JGI IMG/M metagenome (GOLD analysis project Ga0075421, IMG submission 75292) | Bulk soil microbial communities from a Populus tree surrounding site in Tennessee, USA - Soil MetaG P. deltoides SBSDD5 | ecosystem: Environmental > Terrestrial > Soil > Tree plantation...
GGACGGAGGCCTGGAGCAACGGGCGTGCTGTTATCCGCGTTCCGAACGATCCCGGCACCCCTTCCAAGCGCCTCACCTTGTCGGTCTATCTCGAACGTTTGCCAGCCGACATCCGTGCTGCCGTCCTCGTCAACGGACGGCTGCTCCTCGACGAAATCGCCTCTCGCAGCGGCGATCGGACCAGTTGGAGCAGAACCGTCGAATTGCCCGATTTCGGCGAGGAGGTGTGGTTGAACATAGAAGTCCGGAGCACCTATGCTCTCCCCGACACGCGTCCGCTCCGGGTTCGCCTGCTGGCACTTTCCTTGGAACGGTGAAGTCTCATCGCGATCGAGTCGATCGTCACGGTCGCAGCAGCCTCTGCGCTCGCTATTTGGCGGACATCAACTGATCGGAGCGGAATCGAATGACGGTGCTAGTCACGGGCGGCGCGGGATATATCGGCGGACACATGGTCCTCGGCCTGCTCGACGCCGGCGAGGAGCCGGTGATCATCGACAACATGTCGAACGGCGTGCCATGGGCAATCCCCAATGGCATGCGTTTCGTGCTGGGCGACAGCGGCGACTACGAGACGGTTGCGCGTACGATCGAGAATCACAAGGTGGACGCGGTCATCCATTTCGCCGCGCGACTGATCACTCCGCAGTTCTACGACGACCCGCTCGAATACTACCACGCCAATACGGTCAAGAGCCGGACGCTCCTGTCGGCCGTCCAGAATCTCGGCGTCAGGCACTTCATCTTCTCGTCGACGGCCGCCGTGTATGGCAATCCTCCGATGAATCCGGTGCCGGAGACGGCGCCGCTTGCTCCGATCTCGGCCTATGGCACGTCCAAGCTGATGACCGAGATGATGCTGCGCGACGTCGCCGCCGTGCGCGACCTCAAATACGTGGCGCTGCGCTACTTCAACGTGGCAGGCGCCGATCCCAACGGCCGGTACGGCCAGTCCACCACGAAAACGACGCTGCTCGTCCAGATCGCTGCCCAGGTCGCGCTCGGCATCCGCCCGCACATCGAAATCTACGGCGACGACTATCCCACCATGGACGGCACCTGCGTGCGCGACTACATCCACGTCAGCGACCTCGTGGATGCGCATCTGGCGGCGCTTCGTCACCTGCGCAACTCGGGCAAGAATCTCATCGCCAATTGCGGCTATGGACGCGGCTACTCGGTCAAGCAGGTGCTCGACATGACCGAAAAGGTTTCCGGTCGCGGCTTCGAGCGCAGGATCGGACCACGGCGGCGCGGCGACGCCGTCGAGGTGGTCGCGGAAGCGAATCTCATCCGCAAGGAGCTCGGATGGTCGCCCCGTTACGCCGACCTGGCGACGATCGTCGAGCATGCTTTGCGATGGGAGGAGCAACTGCAAAAGAAATACCGCTTCGACAATCGCGCGTGAAGGGGCCGTTCGAGCAGCCGCTACGGCGTCAGCGAGGTGGCGCGCTCCTTGGCAAAATGCAATAGCCCGATCATGACAAGGAGAACGGCTGCATAGGCTGCGGCAAAGGCATAGATTGGAGCGATCGTGCCGTACGACGGCACCAATACGAGATAGAGCGCATACAGCGCGACGCCCAGCGCCAGCTCCGCAACGAAGACGACGAGCACGCGCCCCCGCGACATGAAATAGTAATACAGCAGCAAGGTGGCGGCCTTGAGCGTGTCGCCGACGAGTTGCGGCAGCACCAGGTTCGAAGCGGCCAGGAATTGCTCCGAATAGATGATCACGAGAAGGTAGTCACGCACGGCATAGATCACGCCGCATGCCGCCACGAACAAGCCGAGCAACAGCACCCCGAAGCGCCATAGAAAGCGCAAGGCGCCTGCCGCCTCCTGGCGGCTGGAGAGCTGCGGCAGCAGGTAGTTGATGATGATGACGCCGATGAACATCATGTTGGCGTCCGATATCTTGGCGACGGCCTGCCAGAGTCCGACCGCGCTCCATCCGAGCCGCTCGCTCATATCGACCCGAATGAGAAGCTGGGCAATCGGCACTGCCGCCACCGAGGACGCCATCACCGCCGCATAGGAGAGCAGGTCCGTCAGCAGCGCCCGCTCCCAGATGATCCGGAACATGCCGTCGTGCGCCACCTGCCGAAGAAAGCGCCACAGCGCGACGGCGCCGATGAGAGATGGGCCAACGACGAGTCCCAACATGGCGCCGTCCAGCCCGAGGCTCTGCGTGAGCGCGACTAGCAGCAGAAGCGATAGGATATTCGCGACGATCTGGACCGTGGCGAAGGTGCGGTTGTCGCCGATACCGCTGAAATAGGCGAGGAACAGGTTGCCGAAGCCGACCAGAATCTGGGCCGCGGCGATGCCCACGAAGACCGGCGCGTAGCCCGGCTCGCCGAAGATTGCGCTGCTGCCGAACAGCGCGAGCATGACGGCGACTGCGGCAAGGCCGATCGAAGACAGGACAGTGATCGTGTTTGCGGCCGACATCCAGCGCCGGCGTTCGTCCTCCGAGGACGCCGCGGAGACGTTGCGGATGACGCCGTTGGTGATACCTCCACCGGCGAACAGGTAGAAGACCGCGGCGATCCCCATGACCTGCGTCAGCAGGCCGAAGGTGGACGGCCCGAACTGCCAGGCGAGATATTTGAGGAGAACCAGACCGGCCGCCAGTCTGACCGCCGTGGAAAGAACGAGAAAGACGTAAGGGGACGCGTCAAACAGAGGACGGCTCCGAAGCATCCAGGCTCACGCCTCGGGTCGACAAGGACGCGCGGCCCAAAGCTTCGACGACAGCAAGTTCCAGGATAGCTTGCACGAAACGAACAAAGCTAGAGCGCGTCCCGATTCCGCTCAATCGGGATGCAAGACCCCGCTGCTTGCGCGCGGAGCCCGGCCAAAACGGAAGCCTCGGCGAAAGGGCGCCGGGGCCTGTCGTTGCTCGGCTCAACTCAGCCGGTCAGTTCCAGATCCAGCCCCAGCCGTGCGACTTGATGGTGAGACGGGCGCGCGCGATGTCGCCATGCGCGCCATGCTCGAAGTTGATATGATCCTGCGGACCCACGATCGCGCAACCCGGGTTGAAGCAGAACGCGGTCTTGCTGCGCAGCTCGAAGTGCTGGTACTCGGCGCCCAGAATGACATCGACGAGCGCGCCCTTGTGCACCATGTATTCGAAGCCGGCGCCCGCGTACCAGCCGTGGTGAAAGGTATGACCGGTCGCATTGATGGCAGCCAACGCGCCGGCAAAGACGCCGCAGGCTGGACCGGGGAGCACCACAACGCCGGTAGCGGTGCAAACATATTGTCCATCGATGGTTCCGCCAGCATAGCCGCCGGTGGCGAATACCATCAGGCGGTCCCAGGCATAGCCGAGCCGCGGCCCGGCGGTCAGCAGGTTGGAGATCTTGTTGTAGGCCCCGAGCGTGGTGAACGGTTCGGGCGGAGACAATGACACGGTGCCCGAGATGTCGCGCCAGCCCTTGCTGTAGGCGACCTCGACACCGATGACCCACTGAGCCCACTGCCACTGCACACCGGCATGGAAGCCAGCGATCGCGTCCCTGTTGTGGGACGTGAACGTTTGCGGCACCAGTCCCACCAAGTCGAGACGGGGGTAGAAACGGTCGACCTCGGCCCACACGCCGCCGAGGCTGAGACCGATATAGATCCCTGACCAATCGTAATATGTTACCGGCGGGGGTGCCTTGGCCTTGAGCGGTATGTCGGCGGCGAGCGCCGGCCCTGCGATCATGCCTGCAAGCGCCAGACTCCCAGCAACGATAAGCCTTTTCATGACTGCCCCCATTCAATTACCTCATGTCTAACATGGCTTCCCGCCGGATGTTGTTGCCGCATTGACACACCAAATCCGAATAATTCTGGCGCTCGTGGTGCGTTTCGCCGCAGGCTTTCCAGCCGCGCTCGCCGAGCAGCCTTTGCGGGTTTGCGGACTTGGCCTTGCGAGGCCCCGCTGACCCGGCGCGGAACTGCCTGTTCGCGGTGGCGGCGGCCATCAGGGATCACCGGGCGAAAACATGTGAAGAGCTGATTCGGGGCGACGCCGCCGCGGTGAGCCACCAACCCATGGTCGTGGCTGACGCGAAGTCGCCCGACCATCGAAGCTTCTCGACGCGTCCAGCTTCGGCGGCGATGAAGCGGCGCGATGATCTCGCCTCACTCCTAGGGGTAACCATAAGTCGCTTCTATCACTCACAATTCGCAAATAGGAAAGCGCGTCCGGTCGGTTCCGGCCATCGCTCTCACGGTCTTTTGGTATGTTGACCGGGATCGCAATTCGCGTCACGTTCGGACCACGATGACGACGGGATCGGTAGCGGCAACACATGAATGGCTTGCTCTCGACGGCGGGACCCCGGTCCGGGTCGCGGCTGCGCCTCCGTGGCCTGAATATGCTCCCGACGAGATCGCGGCGGTCGTCGAGACATTGCGTTCCGGCAAGGTCAATCAATGGACCGGCAAGCAGGTCGGCCTGTTCGAACGAGCCTTCGCCGAGCTTCACGAGATGCCGTTTGCGGTCGCGTTGGCAAACGGGTCGCTCGCCCTCGAGGCAATCCTGCGGGCTTGCGGCATCGGGCCGGGCGACGAAGTCATTGTGACGCCGAGAAGCTTCATCGCCTCGGCATCATGCGTCGATCTGGTCGGTGCGAAGCCCGTCTTTGCGGACATCGATATCGATTCGGAAGCGATCTCGCCGGCCACGGTGAGCCCGTTGATCACGCGCCGCACCAAGGCGATCATCGTTGTCCACCTCAATGGGCGTCCGGCCGACATGCCCGGCTTCATGGAGCTTGCCGGCCGCCACAACATTTTCGTCTTCGAGGATTGCGCGCAGGCTCATGGCGCGCGGATCAACGGCAAGCTCGTCGGTTCTTTTGGGCACGCCAGCGCGTTCTCCTTTTGCCAGGACAAGATCATCTCGACCGGCGGCGAAGGCGGAATGGTGCTGTTCAGGGACGAGAGCCACTGGCGGCGGGCGTGGTCCTACCGCGATCACGGCAAGGACTACGATCTCGTGTTCAATCCTTCGGCCTCGCCGGGCTTTCGCTGGCTCCATACGAGCTTCGGCTCGAATTGGCGGCTGACCGAGATCCAGGCGGCGATCGGCCTGCGTCAGCTTGCCAAGCTGCCGAAGTGGACGGCGGCACGCACGGCGAATGCCCGAAAGCTGGAGCAATGGCTGAGACCCTATCCGTCCGTGCATATCGCTCCGCTGCCCGCGAATTATCAGCATGCCTATTACCGTTTCAGTTTCCGTGTCGAGCCGACGCGACTGAAGGCGGATTGGAGTCGCGATCGGGTGATACGCGCGCTCATCGCGGAGGGGATACCCTGCCTGTCAGGGGCATGTCCCGAAATCTATCGCGAAGGCACCTACGCGGAGTCCATGGCCGGTTTTCGGCGTTTCCCCAACGCCGCGTATTTGGGCACCGTATCGCTCGGATTGCTCGTTCACCCGACTCTCGACGAGAGCTTCCTCCAAGATTGCCGGGTCGCGCTTGAGAAGGTGTTCGACGCTGCAACCAACTGACCGTGTTTGGACGCCGGGGCGTTGCGGCTCGAGCTTGAGCTTGCACGGGACGTCATTTCAATCCACCGCGGTCCGACAACAAAGCTCGTGAATGGGTTCTTCGATGCGCCGCATCGGATCTACGTCCAACTGCCCGATTTGTGAGGCGAACGGAGGGGAACGGCCGGATCTGCCGACAGTGCGCGATTTGCGACCCGGTCGGTCTCGGCTGCAGGTGACATGAGATTCCGATTGCCGGCGCCCACTCTGCGCCAACTGCTCATCCTGGCGCACGACCTCCTCGCCACGGCGGCGGCGGTGGTGGCGAGCTTTTTCATTCGCTTCGAGCTGGCCGGGGTGGTCGAGCGGTGGCAATTCCTGGCGATTCTGCTTCCCCCCTTCGTGCTCTATGCCGGCCTGGTCTACGCTTTCTTCGGTCTCTACAAGGCGAAGTGGCGCTTCACCTCGCTGCCCGATCTCTACAATATCGTGCGCGCCACGACCGTGCTGGCGGTGACGCTGCTGGCGCTCGATTACGTGCTGCTGGCGCCCAACGTCTACGGCACGTTCTTCTTCGGCAAGATCATCATCGTCGTCTATTGGCTGTTGCAGATAGCCTTCCTGGGGGGGCCGCGGATTGCTTACAGGCACTTCCGCTATACCCGCACCTTGCAGCACGCCAAGGCGGGCGATTCGGCGCCGATCCTGGTCGTCGGTCGCACCGCCGATGCCGACGTGCTGTTGCGCGCCATCGAGAGCGGCGCGGTGACGAAGATCCGGCCGATCGGCATCTTGTCGCCGTCGCCGGCCGATCGCGGCCAGGCGATCCGCGGGGTCTCCGTGCTTGGCGATCCGGACGATATCGAGCGCGTGATCGCCGACCTGCGCAAGCGCGGCACCAACGTGACGCGGCTGGTGCTCACGCCGAGCGGGTTTGCCCCCGAAGCGAAGCCCGAAACGGTCCTGATGCGTGCGCGGCGGCACGGGCTCACCACCAGCCGGCTGCCTTCGCTCGACGACGGCGGCGAGGTGCTCCAACTGGCGCCGGTCAACGTCGAGGACCTGCTGCTGCGGCCCGGGGTGAAGATCGACTACCGGCGCCTGGAAGGCTTCGTGAAAGGGAAATCGATCATCGTGACCGGCGGCGGCGGTTCGATCGGCGCCGAAATCTGCGCCCGCATCGTGACCTTCGGCGCCGGTCGCGTGCTGGTGATCGAGAATTCGGAACCCGCCTTGTATTCCGTGATGGAGATGCTCGCCACCAAACTTTCGGCGGCGCAGATCGAAGGCCGTCTCGCCGATGTCCGTGATCGTTCCCGCATCTTCCGTGTGATGGCCGACTTCCGGCCCGACATCGTGTTTCACGCCGCGGCGCTCAAGCACGTGCCGCTCCTGGAGCGCGACTGGGGGGAGGGGGTGAAGACCAACGTGTTCGGCTCGGTCAACGTCGCCGACGCCGCTGTCGCCGCTGGCGCCGCCGCCATGGTGGTGATCTCGACCGACAAGGCGATCGAGCCGGTCTCCGTGCTCGGCGCCTCGAAGCGCTTCGCGGAGATGTATTGCCAGGCGCTCGACAACGACCTCGCCCGGCGCGGCGACGGGCGCGCCATGCGGCTGATCGCGGTGCGCTTCGGCAACGTGCTCGCTTCCAACGGCTCGGTGGTGCCGAAGTTCAAGGCCCAGATCGAAGCGGGCGGGCCGCTCACGGTGACGCATCCCGAGATGCTGCGTTACTTCATGACCATCCGCGAAGCTTGCGACCTGGTCGTCACCGCGGCGAGCCACGCCCTCGAAGCCGGGCACGCCGGCGTCGCCGTCTACGTCCTCAACATGGGACAGCCGGTCAAGATCGTCGATCTTGCCGAGCGGCTGATCCGGCTGTCGGGCCTGGAGCCCGGCCGCGACATCGATGTCGTTTTTACCGGCATCCGGCCGGGCGAGCGCCTGCAGGAAACGCTGTTCGCGCACGACGAGCCGACGGTCCCAATCGGCATCAAGGGCATCGTCGCCGCCGAGCCGGTCAGTCCGCCGCTCGACGCCATGCGCGGATGGCTGGTGGCGCTGGAGCAGGGCTTGGCGCGGGAGGACCGCTCGGTGATCTTCGGCGTGCTGCGCGACGCGGTGCCGGATTTCGGCGGCGAGGCGGCGTAGCTTTTTTCATTTTGCGCATGTCCCAATTCGAAAGCCGGTTCCCACCCCGGATCAAGTCCGGGGCAGGTTTTTTCCGGCACATGCTACCGCCTGGCGCGTGCAAAGGTCGCGAGCAGCCAGGCCACCAGCGCCGCGCTCGCCGCCAGCGCCAGCAGCGACACGATCGGGTTGCCGACTGCGACGGTGACGAGCGCCAGCGCGACCAGTCCGAGATTGACCAGGAAGATGCGGGCGACGATTTGAGGAACGGTGAAACCGTTGTCGGTCGCGCGCTGATAGAAATGGGTGCGGTGCGCTTGCCAGAACCGCTCGCCCTTGGCGACGCGGCGGGCGAGCGTGATGGTCGCGTCGGCGAGATAGTAGAGCGGGAGGATGAGCGCCGCCGTCAGATGGCCGTTGCCCGCGAGCGCCAGCAGCAGCCAGCCGAGCAGAAGACCGATTGGCAGGCTGCCCACGTCGCCCAGAAAGAGCCGCGCGACAGGCTTGTTGAACGGAGCAAAGCCAAGCGTCGCGCCCATGAGCGCGGCCGCGACCAGGGACGGCAGCGGTCCGATCGCGCCGGAAGCACCGAGCAAGACGATTGCGCCGGTGACCGGCACGGTCTCGGCCACGGTGATCCAATCGATGCCGTCCATGAAATTGACGAGATTGACCAGCCACACCACGCCGAGCAGCAGGCAGGCGCGCTCGACCCACCACGGCAGGACCGGCAGGACTCGCACTTCGCCCGGCAGCGCCACGATCACGGCACCGACCGCGATGAATTGCAGTACGAGCCGCAGCGCCGCCGGCAATGTGCGCAGGTCATCGATGGCCCCGATGAAGGCGAGGCCTATCGCGGCGGCGGTGATGGCCAGGAATTGCCCGCCCTCGCTCGGCGCGAACGCAGGCAAAAAGGCGACCGCGCCCCAGGCGACCGCCAGCGTCGCGACCACGACCGCGATGCCGCCGCCCTGCGGCGTCGGCTGACGGTGCGACGAACGCGCGTTCGGACGCGCCAGCGCGTAGCTCCTGAGCCAGGGCCAAGTCAGGGCGATCAATCCGGCGGTGAGGACACCTGCCAGGATCGCGACCGGTCCAAGCACGACGAGCGCTCGTTCAATGCCGGCAGCATCAATCATCTCGGCGACACCCGGCATTGCCGCGGGAGGCGACGCGTCGTCTTGAAGCCGCTGTCAAAGGCATGGGGTCAGGCCAGGTCGGAAAACGGCTTCCTCGATCGGGCCACCAAGCGGTACGCCTGCACCCAGTAGTACCTCGGATACATTCCGAGCGCGAAGGGCCGGCCGAAGCGCAGCTCCAGTTCGCGAGCCCTGGGAACGAGCATCTTTCGAAAGGCTCTCGCCGACGAAAAGATCGCGCCGTAGCAGAGCAAGCTCCGCAAGCGCCGCTCGGTCGGGCGTATCGTGTCGAGCCGCAGCAGGCTCTCCGCGGTCAATATTCTGCAGGCCAGGCGGGTATGCACCGAGGGCGCGCCGACGGCGAGGCGCGCGACCAGCGGGTTGGGAACGAACATGCGCTCGCACAGCCGCGCAGTGAGATCGAGCGGCTGCAACATGTTGAGCGTCCGTGCCGTTCTGAACAGCGCATCAACATCGATCCGCGGCCCCAACCTTGCGGCGGCGTGGTAGAAGTCGACCAGCGGCTTGATCTCCTGATACTCGTGAACCTGGAAATGGGTCGCCAGGTGAATCAAGGTCAATTCGGGCGACATCCGCCACCCCGGCAGTTCGTCGGAGGTTTCCCGCGGCCGGCAATGGCTCCAGATGATCGCGGGGTCGCTCGGCGGTATTTCGTAGCCCTGAATCGCCCAGTGCAGATCGACCAACGACCCGTCGGAATGCCGCAAGTCGATGCCTGCCTTGTTGTGAACCAGGTACTCTTGCAGCGTTTGATAGATGCCGAGCGAATAGCCGAGATCCCGCAGGATCGCATACGCCGCCTCCAACCGGTCGCGGTCCACCAATATGTCGCAATCGCGGAACCCGCGCAGCGACAGATCCCCGTAGACCTGCTCGACCAGGGCCACACCTTTGAAGATGACGAAACGAATGCCGCCTGCAGCCAGCGCTTCGGCGACCTGTCGCGCCGAATTTCGGTAGACCAGCATCTGCAGCAGTTGGCCCTGGCGCCAGGCGGTCATCCGCTCCAGGATCGGGATCGGAACGCCGGTTCGCTGATGCGCCCAATCGAGGCTGCGCACCACCAGTCCCAAAAGGCCGTGCTGCACGGCGAGCCTGCTGACGACCGCCCAGCCGTCCGCATCGATTGCTCGCAGCACGGCCTCCTGCCCATCCCAATCCGCCGGCTGCAAGGACGAGCAGGCGCGCAGAAAGACCTCGTGGGCAGCCTTGAGGGTTGCGGTCCTGGTCACGGCACACTCGCTACGCCGCTGCACGTCGGACTGTATGCGGTTTCGCAGCGCATTCGCCGAAAGGGCATCTCACGGATGCTTCATCTCGCCCGTCGGCGGCGCGTCGGTGCTGGTCATCCTCAATCTCTGCAGCGGCGAACGGAGCCAGCGGACCACATTTACGTAGAAGATCCAAGCATCTAGGAAAATCTGTGTGAGTGGTCTCTTTTCATAGGCCGGGTCGACGATGCCGAACTTCGATGCTTGCTTGGTTCCCTTGTACCACGTTCCAAACACGTGGTCCCACAGCGGGCAATTGCTGAAGTGCAGATGCTGATGCTCATCCTCGATGGAATGATGCACCTGATGAACGCGTGGAGAATGAACGACCCATCGTCCGATCCACCCGTATCCCCATGGCAGCTGGCTGTGTGCCAAGAGGTCGGTGATGAAGAAGACAACGAAGTAGATCAATAGGACCCGCTGCGGGACGTCCACGAGAATGAGCGGCGACACCAGGCTCAGGAACCTGAGGATCACCGGCTCCAGTGGATGCTGTCTGATGGCGGTGACGATGTTCAGCTCGGTCGCCGCGTGATGAAATCGATGCAAATGCCAGAACAATGGCGTGTGCATCAGACGGTGTCCCCAGTACTGCACGAACGACGTGATCAGCCAATAAATCGCAAGGCTGAAGGCGATTTCGAATATTCCGGACGAGGGGAGGGCAATTCTAGTCCAGCCGTAGTGGGACGAAACCCATGCGATGAATTTGGATGCGAGGAACGATACGCCGAGCGTGAGAGCAAGTTCAAAAAAGACGATCCAGTTCAGAAGCACGAACGTCAGATTCAAGATATCCAATATCGCCGAGCTGCTGCGCTTAAAGATCAATCGAGACAGACTCGACCCGTTCCATCCGACGAAAATCGCTTCAACGACCAGGACGAAGGCCACCACCGCTCCGAGCCTTCCGATGGTCGTGGCGCCGACGGCCTTCAAGGCCGCGTAAGAATACTCATAAATCAATTGGAGTGTATCGGCGGGCTGGTTGGAAGCGAGATAGATTGCGAGCCACACGCTTGCAAAACCCGCCAGAACAACGGCGGACCCAACGCCAAGAACACTTGTCGTTTTCGCGTTGAGGCGCATGAACGGTCGATTGGGAACCCTCACCGGCGCGGATTTTGCTCTCTGGAACAGGCAAGGTCAATCGTATGAGCTGGTCGCCGCCGCCGTGAAGGATGGCAGCGCCCGGGCCGGCAAGCCGGCACCATAGCGCGGAACTTATTCGGGAAACGTCGGTTCTCGCCTCAAGGGACGACGCCGCGGCCGACGGCCTCGCCATATTCATGACGCACTTGCGATCGTGCCGCGCTACAGTGCGGTCCCGGCCACAGCGGGGCCGCCAGCAGCATCGATCGGAGGCCCTGTCGAGCGACGGCCCTGTATCCGTGTCTTCTAGATGGAGGAGCCCATGACAGCCCCGGGAAACGTGAGTGGTCAGAAGCAAGCCGACAAGCCAGCCCCAGTCGATCTCGAGGCGGGCAAGGCGCGCGCCGGGTTGCGCCCTGCCGCGCCGGTGAACGCGCATCGCATGGATCATGTGAACCTTGGCTGCCGCGACCTCGACGTGACGGCCGGCTTCTATTCCGCGCTTTTTGGACTGGAGCTCAAGGAGCAGGGCGACAACGGGGTCACTCGGTGGTGCATTATCGGCGCTCCCGACCGCTTCTACCTGTGTCTCGCTGAGAATCGTTCCGCCGAACCATTCAAACCTGAGGGCATCCATATCAATCACGTCGGCTTCGTCGTCGATGACATCGACGAGACGGTCCGCCGCATCCATGCGCTTGGCCTTCGACTCGAATATGGCGACGTCACCCTTGATTGGCCCCGCAGCAGGTCCGCCTACGTGACCGATCCGGACGGAATCGTGATCGAAATTACCAACCGGTTCGGTGGGGGGCTCGGCTGAGAACTGAGGAAACGACAACCGGGTGGGTCGAGTCGCTTCGCCGATTCGAGCCCTTGCCGCTCGAGGTACCAATGCCGGAGAGGGGGACGATCTAGTCGAGCAATTCGGGATCGTCCATACTTTGGAACTGTGGCTTCCTCACCGGCTCCTTTTGAATGCGCATGCACGATCGAAATGCGCGAGAGCGCGCTTCTTTGGCTTCCCCAAACGCCGAGGTTCGGCAGCATGCGCCGCGGGGGCTCCTGTCGCTCGGCCCGGCGATCTCGACGTGCGCACTCGGAGTGCTCGGCTTCGCCTACGCTGTCGCC
>Ga0075421_100009019_pt1 | contig 12283 bp, 13 predicted proteins | sample SoiMetdeltSBSDD5_FD_75292 | JGI IMG/M metagenome (GOLD analysis project Ga0075421, IMG submission 75292) | Bulk soil microbial communities from a Populus tree surrounding site in Tennessee, USA - Soil MetaG P. deltoides SBSDD5 | ecosystem: Environmental > Terrestrial > Soil > Tree plantation...
CGCCGCCGTCTTCCGGTCCATGCCGTCGAGCGCATTGGCGATCGCCAGCAGGCGCCGCGCCACCCGCACATCCTCCTCCACCTTGGCGAGCTTGCGCAGCATCACCGGGGTCTGGTCAGGCCTACCCGGGGCGCTTCCAAGGTCTCCCGGACCACGTCGCCGTCTTCTCAAGTCATACCGTGAGCCGGTTGACCGCGCGTTCGCTAACGCGCCGTGGAGTCGGTTGTCTCGCTTAGATCGCGCCAAGGCGCAACCGCATCGCTCGCCCGATCCAAGCTCGCCATACTGCTGGTTGGCAGGACCAGATTGCAGAAGAGACCGCCAGGACGCCACTCGAAGTCCAGCTGACCACCAAGCTGTTCCCGAACGCAACCCGCAATAGTGCCGGTACCCAATCCGTGGCGAATGGGCGCCACGACCGATGGGCCCCCGCGTTCAGACCAGCGTAACCCAAGTCGACCATCCCCCCGTCTCTGCCACTCCACCGACACGTTGCCCCCCAGAACGGATAGTGCGCCATACTTTGTTGCATTCGTCGCGAGCTCGTGCAGGGTCATTGCCACGCAGCGGGCCGCGTCAGGTGCAAGCGCCATGGAAGGGCCGCTCCACCTCACGCGCCGATGCCCAGCCATCCTATTCTGATAAGCGGCCATCTCAGTCTCGATCAACTGTGCGAGTTCGGCGGCATGCCCGTGCCCTGCCGAAAGAATGCGCTCGGAGTTCTCCAGGGCGTTCAGCCGGCCTGCGAGTTTCTCTCGGTACTCCGGCAGAGTGTCGGCCTTCGTTAGTCGAACCATGCTTGCGATCAAGGCAAGCATGTTCTTGCCGCGATGCAAGATCTCTCTGTGTAGGAACGCAAGGCAATCCTCGTCGCGCTTGCGCTTGGTAATATCGTTGAACAGGATTGCTACCCGACGCTGCGCAGGTGTCCCAACCCGGAATGCGTAAACATCGTACCATCGCCCCAATGCTCCGGCCGGCTTCTCGAACCGACGCGGCTCGCCGCCCAACGCAATGTCACCGTAGATGTCAAACCAGTGCGCCTCGTGATCCGGCCTGAGCAAGCGCATGGTCTTTCCTACAGCATCCTTAAGCCCCGTCTGCGCCTCGAAAGTCGCGTTGATCTCGAGGAAGCGATAGTCGAGCGGTCGGTTTTGATTGTCGAACAATACCTCGACAACGCAGAAGCCGTGGTCGATGGCATCGAATAGTGCCCGGTAATCGAGGTCCTTCATCGGAAGGTGCCGTAACAGAACGCGAAGCCGTTCGCCGGAACGGCAGGGACCGACACCTCTAATGCAACGGTTCGCGCCGCGTCCGCATTAGGCTTGGCGAGGTGATGGTCGGATGGACCGCACCTAGACGGCCGCCAAACCATGCAGCGATGGCCCCCAGAATGAGAGCGAACGCACCGAACAACGCTCCGCGTGAAGTCGCAGTTGCCGCCGCCTCTGCCGCGCTGGATGCTTGCTGCTTCGCTCGGTCGACAACCTCCCGGTATTGTTGCTCGTAGCGCGTCATCTGTGCGCGAGCCTCGTCTATCGAGATGTTTCGCGATTTCGCGATCGTCTGAGCCGCGCGTTCGCGGGCGTCTTGCGCCTGCTTAGGATCACCCGTCAACACGGCTCGAATCGCGGCGACTGCGGCATCCCTGAGCGCGGCCGGGTCAGTTCCCCCGGCTGCATCCCGAATCGACAGTTCGATGTCGGCAAAGGGATCGGTTGTGCGAGAGAGCGCCGGCGAAGCCGCTTGAACGGCGCTCCGGGCTGTCGCACCGAGCGTCTGCGCTGTTCCGGATGCAGCCGTCCCCAAGGTCTGGAAGGCGCCACCTATGATCCCTCCGATCGCCGTGGTCAACAGATAGAGAACGACCAGCGTTGCCAACGCCCACGCCGTCAGGCCATGCCAGGCGCCCGAGGATTCCTTCGGCTGACCGGCCAAGCGACCAGCCGTGTAGCCCCCCACCAGGGCAGCAATGATGCCGGACACGGCCCACCATATCCCGGCGCCGACCGAAAAAGTTGTCGCAGACGGATAGTCCCCAGCCGCAGGGTTGATGGTGGCTGCGCCAAGGCCGATGCCAAAGAGGTTAAGGATCAATTGGACGACCAGCGCCATTGCGGCACCGGCGAATACGGCGCCCCAACTGACGCGATTGATCATGATCGTGTGCACATCCTCCTCGGGTGTGACAGGCGTGGAATGGGGCGCGTCCCTGACCCCTCGCTCGCGAGGGGTACCAGGATCGACAGAAGCCATGGGAGTTCTCCGTGGGGGGCCTCTCGTCTGATAGCCGAGGCCGGATTGGTCGCGTGATGAGGCAATGTTACTGGAGCCCGCAAGTTCCTGAACACAAAAGAAACTTTCTGACCCGGTTCCGATGATGGCGCGCAGCCCTGAGAGTGGACACCATGTGTCAAGCGACACCCGGAACTGATCCCCTGGCGACACGAAGAACTGACCCCCTACCCGGTTTGACTGTGTGCGGTTGGCGGGTTGACGGAGGGAGGGCGAAGCCCGACCGGAGGCAGCCCGTCAACCGCGGCGTGCCTTGATCCCTCAGCCCTGCACCGAGGACTCGCCCATCGGCGCTGTCTTGCCGGCCAGAAGACCACTGCGCCGTTTGGCGCGCAGACGGAAGCTGTCGCCGCGGATGGTGACGACGTGGCTGTGGTGCAGGAGGCGGTCGAGGATGGCGGTGGCGACCACGGCGTCGCCGAACACCGTGCCCCACTCGGAGATGTTGCGGTTGGAGGTGATGAGCATCGCTCCCCTCTCATAACGGCGGCTGACCAGCTGGAAGAACAAGTGCGCGGCGTCAGGCTCGAGCGGCAGGTAGCCCAGCTCGTCGACGATCAAGAGCCGCGGCTTGGCGAGGCTCAGGAGTCTGTCCTCCAGCCGGCGCTCGGCGTGGGCCTTGGCCATCGAGGCCACCAGCGTGGTGGCGGTGACGAACTGCACGGCATAGCCGGCGAGGATGGCCTCCCGGCCGAGCGCGATGGCCAGGTGCGTCTTGCCCACGCCCGGCGGACCCAGCAGCAGCAGGTTCTCGCCGTTGGCGATCCAGCGGCCCTGGGCCAAGTCGCGCATCTGCTTGGGGTCGACCGAGGGCTGCGCCTCGAAGTCGAAGCCGGCGAGGTCCTTCACTACCGGGAAGTGGGCGAGCTTCAGCGCCATGTCGATGCGCCGGTGGTCCTTGCGGGCGATCTCCCGCTCGCACAGGAGCGCCAGCGTCTCGCGGGCCGACAGGTTGGCGCGGCCCGCCTCGTCGAGGAGTGAGTCGAGCTGGTCGCGGATGCCGGTCAGCTTGAGCCGCGTCAGCATGGCATCGAGCGGGTCGAGCACGGGTGCCGCCGCCTTCTTTGCGCGTGCCATCAGAACGCCCCTCCGGCAATCGCCTCATACTCGGCGAGCGGGCGCAGCAGTGCAGGTGCCGCCTGCGGTGGACGCTGCTGCGACAGCTCCGCATGAGCCCGCACGGGCTGGCCGCCCACGCCGGCGACACCAGCCAGGTGCCGAGCGTCGATGACGCGCTGGCGGCGGCCCTCGGCGAGCGCATGCGCCGCGACCTCATGTGAGCCGTGGCGAACGCGCAGGAGGCCGCCGGCGACGATCACCTCCACCTGCTCGCCGATCAGCCGCCAGGGCACCGAGTAGGCGTTGCCGTCGACCTCCACCGCACAGTCATTGCGCACGCGCCGTTCCAGCACGCGGCAGCTCCGGAACGGCGGGCGATCCGCGATCGGCTTGAGGCGCGCCGCCTCGTTGCGATTAAACCTCACGGCCGGAGCCTCGCCGGTCGTGCCGTGCACGCGAGCATTGGCGATGTCGCGCTCCCAGACCGCAAGGTGGGCCTCGAACGCCTCCCAGCTGTCGAAGGTGCGGCCGGCGACGGCGTTCCTCTTGACGTAGCCGACACCGCTCTCGGTCTTGCCCTTGGTACGCGCCCGATAGGGAGCGCAGGCCCGCGGCCGGAAGCCCCAATGCCGGGCGAAGGCCAAGAACTTTGCATTGAACACCACCGTGCGCGTCTCGGCGTCGTGCTCGCTCACCAGGGCTCGCGCGTTGTCGAAGAGCACCTCTTCCGGCACGCCGCCGAAGGCAAGGAACGCGCTCTCCAGCCCGTCGAGCCAGGCCTCCTGGCGCTCGTGGCGGAACGCACGCACATGCAGCAGGCGCGAGTAGCCCAGCGTGGCGACGAACAGGAACGCCTTCACTTTGCGCTCGCCGATCGCGACCAGCCGCTCCCCGAAGTCGATCTGCAGCTGCTTACCCGGCGCCGTCTCGAAGCGCACGGTCGCGCGAGCCTCGGCCAGCAGCTCCTGGCGATACGGCGAAAGCGCCCGCTCCACCGTCCTCAGGCTGGCCACGATCCCCTTCTCGGTGCCGAGCTCCTGGCGCACCACGTCGGCGTTGCCGCGGTGCAGGCGCAATCGCTCGCGCAGCCAATCATCGAGGCCATCGAGCAGCTTCCTGCGCTCCGGCTTCTTGAACGGCTGCCAGCCCCCGGCCTCCAGGTAGCGCCGCACTGTGCCACGGCTCACGCCCAGCTCCCGCGCGATCCGCTTCGACCCCCAGCCCAGCTCCTTCAGCCGCAGCATCGCTGCCACCGCCTCCGGCTCCAGCATGACCTCCCTCCGCGGCTCTTCGAACCGCGAAGCGGCTGCCGTGATTCGGCATCCATCCGATTGTGATGTCATCGAAAACCCCCTTCGTGGAAACCGCGCCACGGGGTCAATTCCTCGTGGCGTCAGGGGGTCATTTCTTCATGTCGCCGGACACACCATGATGGCTGTGCCCTTCGGTCGGCCCGGGAAACCAAAGATCAGGCGTTGCCGGCAAGCTCCTCCGGCAGATCGAGGCCTGGCTCCGCTCCAAGGCGGCCGCCTCAGCGCCGTACTTCCCAAGGCCATGCGCCTTTCCGAGTCGCGCAGGAACCGCAAAGGTCGCCCAGGCCACCGCTAATGTGAGTCAAATCCGTGAGATTGCCCAAGCACTCGAACTTGGCGATCCATGTCGGATCTAGTCCAATTGCGGTGCAGCGACGCTGCACGGCCCACTCGTCGTTCTGCTCGAGCATGGCACCGGCCAGCCGGACGATGGCCGGGAAGGGTAGCCTGGAGGGTGTCGTCTCGAAGCGGCGCGACAGTGCATACCGCTCCGGGAAGCAGACGAGCTGGATCAAGGTGAAGTGTCAGCCGTGGCGCGAAGCCAATCGGAATCGCCACACTCTGTTCCAGGTAAGTATTGGCGACCCGATGCACGCTTGCGTGGGTTCACTCTGGCCGGGCAACCGTCGCCGCCACTTGGTCAGGCGCTGAGTGCTGCAGCATGTGCCCTGTGCCCGGTATGATTTTGAGATGGCTGGCCTGCACCTCTTGGTGAAGCCTTTCCGAGTGCCAAGGGGCGACGATGCGATCCTCGCTACCGGCTGCGATGAAGATCGGCATGCGCAAAGCGCGATAACTTGGCTGCAGAGCGGCGGCGGCCTGGCGCATCATCGCGCCGTCCCCAAAACTTGCGCGCAACTGCCAGGGGCGCAGCATCATGAGCCGTGGAAACTCGCGCTGGAACCGGTCTGATACCGGGGAGGGAGCAAACATGGCCGCCAGCGTGACGGGGAGCGTGAATAGGCCGATCACCGGAGTCACGGTGTAGCGTAGGACGTCTCCGATGACCGGCATGGCGCCGATCGCGGCCACCGCGGCATCCACGCGAGGCATGGGATAATAGTACCCTGACAAAAGCACGAGCGACCGAACGAGGGCCGGGTGTCGCTCGGCAAGCGTAACCGCTACGAGTGTGCCCCAGGAATGACCCACAATCTCGGCGGGCCCGCCGTTCAAGCGGCGGAGCGCTTCTGCAATAAGGTCGGCCTGCTCGGATGGCGTCCAGTGTCGCACTGCCGGCCGGCTGCTGTAGCCAAAGCCGGGACGGTCGAACGCGATCGCGCGACCTTGCGTGGCCGCGACCGCGAACGCTTCGCTTAGAGTGAAATCTTGAAGCAAAGTCGCGTTGCCATGCAGGAAGACAACCGGCGCCCCGCTACCGAGCTCGAAGTAATGCAGTCTAGCGCCATCGATCTCGAGGAACTTGCCGATCGGCGGGTTGCGGTACTCCACCACTTTAGCAGCGGCGTACACCAAGAGCGCCAGAACCGCCGTGACGAGGACGGTCAAAAAGATAACCGACGATAATTCACTCATGGTCTCTCATGCCTCGGGACTCTTTTGAGCAACGGAACGACGAGGCCGTTGTTCCCGATCATTGAGTGTGAAAATTCGCAAGAGGAACTGCGCAGAGCTAGCCGCGCGGCCATCCCCGCAAATATGTAGCCAATTGGCTTCCTCCCGCCCGCGACCGGCGGGAACCTCCCAGGGCTACAGGTGGTTCAACTGGTAACATCTCGATGACGGTCGGGTGCACTACTACTTCGAGTGCTTTTGGGGAACTTTGACCCACCAGTGCTCTCATTCAGCAAAGAGGCTCGAATGGCGAAAACGAACAGCAACAGGAAGAAAAAGGGGACGAAGGCGCGCAAGAGCCCTCGGGCCATGGCGCTCACGACTGCCGAACCGAGGTTGAGAGGACCCGTGCCAGCCGCGCTCGAACTTGGGGAAGCAGAGCCTACCAGTTCGTCTGCAAAAACCCTACGGCCGCCCCAACTCTATGAGATGATGCTCGTTTGGTCGCCTTGGATGACCATGTTTCGTCAGCAAGCTTTACTGGCTCGCGCTTTCTTAAGCATGATGGAAGCGCAGCAGCGGTTTGCACACCTTTGGTCACTTTCCTCGCATCAGGCTGCGCAGCTCGATCCACGATAAGGATGCGAGCGTCTCTGCATCACTTATCGCTGTGTTTTACGTACCGCGGTGCCTTCCGCCGCGTCCAGCAGGGGCGCAGGGGTGCAGTTATCGCTCACGACCCGGCCTCCGCGCATCCGGCTTCCGTGCGGTCGCCCCCCGGTCCCAGGCGATATTCATAACCCACAGTTGCGAGCGAGGGGCGATATCGTGCCCGTCCTGGACGATGGTAACTAACTGCCTGCCGGTCAGAGGCGGACAACTTTTTTAGGATTGCATCCATACGCGATCTGGCAGTGCCCAGCCGGCGCGACGCCTGGTTACCCCACGATGCGACTAGCGCGGCGTTTTCGTCGCTGAGCCCGGCAAACTCGGTCACGACCGCATCGGTTGGCCAGCTTGGTGAAGCCCGGCTCGGTGGCGATGTGTTTATAGACCTCGACCTGGACAGACGCTGGCAGCTCGTCAAAGCCGCGGATGAACTCGGCCTGCTCCCCCTCCTCCTCCATTGCGTCGATCGCAGTGTGTGGATCGTGTTTCTGGGCCGTCCTCAGGTGGTGTGCGCCCCCCGCTGCGGTCCCAATCCTCCAGAACCTCCTTTGGCAAGCCATTGCCATCGGCCGACTCGAGTCCCGGCTGCGGGGGTGCCCGTTTCCCAGCCTCGGCCGACCCTTGACCGAGCTTATGTCCCGTAGGAGCCGCGTAGGCAGCATAAGGCTCTGGTGAACAGAACGAGCGTAACCTGATTGTGCTGCGAGAGCCCTACGGGCCGTCGGTCGTGTGCCTCTACGCCAGTGCACTCATGGTCGGATGCCCGACGGCTGCCGTCCGTTATCGAAGAATCTCTAATCGGACAGGAAACCAGGCTTAAGCTGCAGAGCTGCCTCATCGCGCACTGAGCCCACCCCACCCCAAGACTAAGCGCGCACGGAGTGCGACCTCCCGGCGCGCGGCTTCGAGCACCTCCCCTCACGGGAGGTGCTCGATCGCCTTTGCATCCTGCTTTTTTTCTGTGCTGCTGCATGCCGCAAGCGGCCCCATTTGCCGAGCGGCTGGTCATTTCGGCAGGCGTAGGAGCTTACCCTCAGAAGCCGGTCGGAACTTGAACAATGGTCGGGAGGTTCAAGGAAGACCACATGCCAACAAAGGAGTTCTGAATGGGCTTTTGGAACTGGCTATTCGGGACGAGCGAAGGGCGGGAGAAGAGGGTCGATGAGGCCGTCGATATGACCTTTCCGGCGAGCGATCCAGTCGCGACCGGGGAGACCACCTCTACCGAGCCCCCCAGAAGGCCGACGGATCGCGAGCCCCCTATCATAACCAAGGAGGAGATCGAGCAGGCGCGGCGTGGCAGCGGCCACAACCAGAACTAGGGCGAGGCGCTTCATGAAGCGAAAGGCGAGGTCCAGCGAACTGATCGCTCCCCGAGGCAGCAAGCGATACATCTGTCGACCGGCGTCCAATACGCACCCACCAAAAGCACGCGCCAGCGCCAAGCCTTCCGGCGCTACGCTGCGCTGCGCGCCTCCCAGGCTCGGCGCTGCAGCTCCACAACCTAGGGAGTGGTCAACTCTTCGACGCCGATCCTGGTCACGGGTTCCGTGCCGTTTGACAGGCTGGCGGCGGCCCGGCCCGGCTGTGATCGACAATCACGCCGGCTCCAGTCGGCGAGATCACTGCCGCCCCCGAGGTGGAGCCTGCCGCCGCACGGGTCGGCCGCAACGCGGCTGCCGAGGCGGACCGCTTCGCCCGAGCGACCTTGCGCCCCAACAAGACCGGCCGGGTGAAGTTAATCGAAATTCCGGCCGCCTATCGATCCTGGTGCGGCCACTTCGCGCTTCGCCGGTCCGCCCATGGCGAAACGGCGCCAACGCGCACCCCCGCACCCGAATGATTTCGATGAGCCTGCTGGCAACATCGATGCGGATTTATGCAGCGGATGGCAGACCCAACGCCAATGACCATCAGTGTGGATTGGTGAGGAGCGGCGACGCTAAGCGGCTTTCCCAGAGGGCCCGTGCGGGGTGACCCTCTTCCCACGTCTCGCTCCTCAACTAAAGGTTGTAATTGCCAATTGTGGACAAGCTATGGCTTAGCGGGGGTGGCATAACGAATAGTAATGCCAGCCCGATATCGGGGCCGTAGCGCTCGACCAGCTTCGCGACACTGTAGTATCCCACGCTCGCACTTGGAGCAGGCGACGCGGAGCATCTCGAGCCGACCCTTGAGGTGGCCGAAGGTGACGGCGCACTGCATTGGCGGCCGATATGTCATTCGCCATGCACCTTAAAGTCGCCGAGCTTTGGCAGGGAGTGGTCGGGATATCCAGCTATGCGGAGCTGGGCGCGGAGTTCCCTAACAGCCTCCTGCCGCGTGTTGCCGAAGCCGGCGGGGGATCGGACCAGATCGACGAATTCCGGCCCCACGGCCAACCAAGTGCCGCCGTCCTGAGGAGATGGAAGCCGAGCGCGATGGCGCCTATATTTCTCTTCATGGTTGCGTACTGCGGCAGGTGCAAGGAAAGGTAGTTGAGTTCGAACTGCCCGTAGGTCAAGCGCCTCCTGCTCCTGTACCGCTGGAAGACGGGCGTGTGCCTGCCGTGCGTCGACGGGCTGGCGGAGAAGGGCGGCATCCGTTACCGGCCAGAGAACCTGGAGGCGGCCACGTGGTCCGATCTACCGGCGAAACGACCAGGACACCGGACTCGAAGGCGATAGGTTCAACTGGCCGGACCGCAACGCGCCCAAATGATACCGATTTTGCACTCTAGGTTTGTGCAAGTGATTGCTTTCGCGCATCGGTTGGCATGTTGTATCGGGAGCCACGGGGGACCGCGCCATGCGAATCGCTCTTGCCGCTGCACTGGCCGTGGTGGTCGCCACCCCGGCTGTGGCCGACGTGCCCTTCGACTGGCTGACGCGTTTTGCTTTCCTGCATGCTGTAAGCGTCAAACAGCTCCCGCCCGGTCCGGAGAGCTGGAAGGCGTTCGCCTGTGTCGCCAATGCCGCTCGGCCCATCTCTGACCGCGAACCAACGCGGCCCATCAAAAACTGGCCCGTCAAGGCCGAGGCCGACGAGGCAATCACCCCGTGCAAGGCCGAGATGGATGCCATCCCGCAACATACCGCGAAGATGCAGAACGCTGCGGTTGATCTCATTGCGAAGCTCAGAGCCGATCGCTTGCGCAACAGGCCATGATCCAACCATCCGCGGCGAGATAGTCGGCGAGCGCGTCGACCGCAGGCCACCTCCGAGGCGGAGCATTTCCTCCGCTGCCCCGACTGCGGCGGCTGGATCGACATCCGCGACCTGGCCAGGTCCTCGACCACGTCGGGTCGCTGCCGCATCCGCCGACAGATCGTCCGCAGTAGGCGTATCTTAACTCACCCGTGCTACTGCGGCGGCGCTGCCCAGAGCCCCGGTCGCTGCCCTGCCCGGGCTTTCTCCACGCAGCAGGGCCCCGGTCACTCCCCCGACCGGGGCCTTTTGCTGCCCGGCCATACAATCGGGCCTCTAATGAGGAGGCGGCTCTACCGTTGAGCTACCCGGGCATCAACAGAGCCCGACCTCAGGCGCGCTATCCTCAGCGCGACCAACACCAAGGTGGCAGCACCAACTGTTGCCGGCGTCAATATCAAGGCGACTGCATCGGGTTTGAGGGGCACGCCGACCAAGCCGAAGACGATGAGGGCTTGAGGAGAGCGATGCAGGCCAGGACTGCGAAAGCAATAAGGGCTACCCGCCTTAAGCGAAGCAGGCTCGGGCTGTCTGTGCCACCGATTTGTTCATTTGGCATCGCTCGACCTCGATCCGCGCACTCCAGGGGGGCGACTGGCCCCGGCCGTCATCGCTCGCGCTGACGGGGGTTGGTTACGACCGGGGCCGTGCTTGCCTAGGCTTCATGGCAAGCGCGGCATGACGTAGCGGTTGCGTGTGGCTCTCGTGTTAAGGCGCTGTTGCAGTCGGAATCAACGAGCCCGGGCACCCGTCGTTCACGGTAAATGCTGCGAGAGAGTTGCGGACCTCTCGACCGGCAGGTTCGAAGGCGGGCTCATCGACATCCACATTTTGGCCACCGAGTAAACCTAGCGTGCCGGAGCCGCCCGGCTTGCACCACGGGGGAGTCAGGGCGCGACACTTGTATAGGGGACCGCCCGGCTTGGCCAGTCAGGGCGCGATCTCCGGTAGCCACGATTGTCTGTCCTCCCAGGTCGAGTTGCCGAAATTGGCACGGACGCCGAGAAACCGACGCCCATCCGTGCCGGCTGTCATAGAAACCTCTGCAACGCGGCGGCCGACCGCAAGCGGTCTGCGAGGTCATGCGCGGAGCGTCTCTTGTATCCCCCTAAATGGGGATGCTGAAGTTCGACGCTTCCTCCCAACTATCGTCGGCAGAAACTCGTTCGTCGCTGGAGGCATCCTTTGCCAACCTCAAACACTGGGGGGGACAGCCAGCCGCGCGCAGACTTGAAAGAGGTGCGTGTCCTTGTGGTCGAGGACCATTGGCAGGTTGCCAATGCGCTGAAGTCTTTCCTCGAGGCCAAAGGTATGAAGGTGAGCGGGCCAGTTGCGACAACGGCGGACGCTCGACGACTTGCGACGGAAGAGAAGCCTGATTTGGCCGTCGTGGACATCCACCTGAAGCTGGAAACGGCCTACGTCCTGATCCATCAACTGGATGATCAGGGGGTTCGCGTGGTGGTCCTCACTGGTTATGCCATGCTGCCGGCGCTGGCAACGAAGGTCGTCGCCGTCCTGCAGAAGCCCTTCAATGGACCGGAACTGCTGGGGGCTTTGCGCCGCGCGCTTTCGCTTTGACCTTGCATCGAGTGTAGCGACGATCGTCAGGAACCTGGAAGCGGCTCGTGAGCCGGCGCGGTCTGTCCTGCATTCACCAGAGTCCCCTTTGGTGCTGCCGCGGGGCACCTATGGAATCTGGGCCTCAGGCGCTGGCCGGTTCACCCAGCCGCGACGCGCCGCCAGGTGCAAGGTAGCGAAGCCGGCGAGGAGAGGCGCCCACACTGGCGCCAGGAGGTAGGTCGCCACGAGTGCGTACTCCCAATATTCGTCGGCCATGGGCGGATCGACGACTAGCTAGGGTCAGCAGCCACCAAGACAGGAGGGCGAGTACACCGCCACCAGGAGCGCCAAAGGCGAAGGCAACTGCCGGGGCTTCAGTGCCGGAGGCTGTGGTGCTGGTCGGCGTCATGCGAGCGCTCCTCTTGACTGGGTACGCCCGCACTCCACCCACAACAGACGAAATGGATTGGTGAGGAGCGGCGACGCGACGTGCTTCCAGCATTGGCGGACCGGGGGCGGAGGAGACCCCTCCCGTCGCCGCTCCTCAACGCAAGGTGTAGCTAGAAATTGTGCGCAATCTATGGCTGAACCCCATGTTTTGACTGGGCTAATTGCCAAGCGTGCGGAGAGCCGCGCGGCGGCCTCGCGGCTTCCGTGGCAAAGCTGCCTGATGATTGCGC
>Ga0075421_100009020_pt1 | contig 12282 bp, 8 predicted proteins | sample SoiMetdeltSBSDD5_FD_75292 | JGI IMG/M metagenome (GOLD analysis project Ga0075421, IMG submission 75292) | Bulk soil microbial communities from a Populus tree surrounding site in Tennessee, USA - Soil MetaG P. deltoides SBSDD5 | ecosystem: Environmental > Terrestrial > Soil > Tree plantation...
CGCTGTGATCGTACCGTCGTTCGTCCGTTTTGCACGCATCGTCCTTTGCGGACTCGTGGCCGCGTGTGCGCCGGCGGCTCCACGTGTCGCGTCAGGCCCTTCCCCCTCCCCGGCGAGAGCAGACAGTGCGATCCACATTCTTCACTTCAACGACGTGTACGAAATCACAGCGGTAGAAGGTGGGAAGAGTGGTGGGCTCGCCCGCGTGGCCGCTCTGCGCCGTGCGCTCCGCGACTCGTTCCCGTCACTCATCACGACGCTGGGCGGTGACTTCCTCTCGCCTTCGGCGCTCGGCACAGCGCGTGTCGGTGGTGAGCGCCTGGCCGGCCGGCAGATGGTCAGCGTGTTGAACGCCGTCGGCGTCGACGTCGCAGTGCTCGGCAACCACGAGTTCGACGTCAGCGGCAACACGTTTCGAGCGCGCATGAACGAATCGCGCTTCGTCGTGCTCGCGGCCAACGTCACGGACGGTGCGGGACAACCGCTGCCGAAGGTCGTGCCGCACACGATCGTCACGGTTCCCGTGGCTGGACGCAACGTCCGCGTCGCGATGTTCGGCGTCGTCATCCTCGACAATCGTCCGCCGTGGACGCGCTTCACCGACCCGCTCGAGACCGCACGTCGCGAGGCGACGCTCCTTCGTGATTCCGCGGACGTCATTATCGGGCTCACGCATCTTGGTATCGCCGACGACGGTCGCCTGCTCGCGCAGATCCCGGAAATCGACGCGGTGCTCGGCGGTCACGAGCACGACAACTATCTACTCCGTCGCGGACCCCGATTCGCCCCTGTGATCAAGGGCGACGCCAACGTGCGGTCGGTGCAGGTAGTGACGATCCGGCCGCCTGCCGGCGGCCGGCGCGCCGAGGTCTCAGCGCGACTCGTGCCCGTGGTCGAGGGGATGCCGGAGGACGGCGCCGTCGCGCGCGAGGTGGCGCGGTGGGTGGACACGGCGTACGCGAGCTTCGCGAACGATGGGTTCAACCCGCGCGAGCTCGTCGCGACTGCGCCGATCGCGCTCGACGGACGCGATGCGACCACGCGCACGACGCGCACCGCTCTCACCGACCTCATCGCCGCGGCAATGCGGCGCGAGGTGCCTGACGCGGAGCTCTCGATCTTCAACGCTGGCTCGATCCGCATCGATGACGTGATTCCCGCCGGCCCGGTAACCCAGTACGACGTGATCCGCGTTCTGCCGTTCGGCGGGCCGGTTGCGGCTGTCCGCATGCGGGGCGACCTGCTCGCGCGCGTGCTCGGTGCTGGAGAGAAGAACGTCGGACGCGGCGGTTTCCTGCACCGGAATGGCGTGGAAGGCTCGGCCTCGAGTGACTACACCGTGGGCGGTGCGGCGCTCGACCCCACGCGATCGTACCGCGTCGCGATCACGGACTACCTCATCACGGGGGCCGAGATGGGAATCGAGTTCCTGAAGCGCGGCGAGCCTGGCCTCGAGGTCGTCGGCGATCGGCGGGATATTCGTCAGGCGTTGATCGACGAGATGCGCGCCCGGTGGCGGTGATCTCCGTTGTCATCCTCCTGGTAGAGCGCCCTCCCGTTCAGGTCGACCACCGCTAGCTCCGGGCGACAAGGCCCCGTACCGCCCCGAGCGCGCGGTCGACGTCGCTCATGGTGTTGTAGATGTGCGGACTGAAGCGAAGTCCGCCGGTCGCCGCCGTGGCGATATGGTGCTCGCGGTAAAGCGCCTCGTGAAGCGGGCGTCCCTCACGCCCTTCGAACCGGACGATGCATACTCCGCCTCGGAGATCCGCGCGTGCCGGCGTCACCATCTGGGCCCCACGCATTCCGCGCAGCCCCTCGAACATCGCCGTCGTCAGCTCGAGCACGCGCGCCTCGATGCGATCCGTGCCGATCTTCTCATGGAAGTCGAGCGCCGCAGCGAGTCCCGCGACCGTCGCGTCATTTCGCTGCCCTAACGTCTCGAACTTCCGTGCGCCCGGGAGCGGCGTCGCAGCAGCGCTTCCCCACCCCACACCGACCACGCTGGGCCAGAGCTCCGCGCATCGCTCCTTTCGGACGTAGAGCAGCCCCGCCTCCTTCGGCCCCATGAGCCACTTGTGCGCGCTGGCCGTGTACGAGTCACACCCGAGCAAGTGCATGTCGCGCCGCAGAGCGCCGAACGTCTGCGCGCCATCCACGTGTGCCCAGATGCCTCGCGCGCGGGCGAGCGCGCAGAGCTCCGCCGCCGGAAGCCGAGTGCCCGTGTTGCTCGACACGTCGGTGATCGACAGCACGCGGGTGTTGGGCAGCAGCGCCCGTGTGAATGCATCCACGATCGCGCCGGCGTCGGCAGTGGCGGGATCCACCTTCACGCGCCGCACCGTGAAGCCGTACCGCGCCGCGCGCACCTCCCACGCCACGTTGTTCGTGGGATGGTTCTCGTCGAACAGGAGCACGTCGTCGCCCACCTTGAGCGGCACGCCACCCACGACGATGTTGTTCGCCTCGGACGTATTCCGCACGATCGCGACTTCGTTTTCGGCCGCGCCGATGTAGCGCCCGAGCCTCGTCCGTGTCTCCGCCCAAAGCCGGTTGTACTTCTCCCGATTCTGGAACGAGACGTCGGCGTCCTCCTCACGCATCGCGGCAGCGACGGCGTCCACGACAGATCGCGGCGCCGGGCACAGATTCGCCGCGTTCATCATGATGAAGCCGTCCCGGACGAGGAACTGCGCTTTCACATCACGCCAGTACGCCTCATCAGGCGCGCGCGGTGCGTGGCGCAGCGGCGGGACAGGCAACGCGCCAGGCAATCGCAGACCTTGACCAGGCAGGATCGCGATCCCGGCGGCACTGGCTGCGGTGCGCTTCAGAAAGTCGCGGCGGGTGGACATAGGAGACCGATTCGACGAATATCGATGCGGGTGGACGACGAGGCCCTGTAAGAAGTAGAGAAGCGCCGCGGGTGATGCAAGCAGCGCTCGAACCGGAGGCATTCGAAGCCCGATCAAGGGGTCAGAGTTGTTGAAACCGGCTGCAGCCGGTTCAACAACTCTGACCCCTTGCTCTTAGAGCTTGACGAGGTCGCCGTACGTCTCCGGCCGACGATCACGGTAGAACTGCCACACGTTCCGCACTTCGCGAATCTTGTCGAGGTCGAGCTCGGCGGTGATGAGCTCGTCCTTGTCACGTGACGCCTGCGCGACGAACTGCCCGCGCGGGTCACAGAAGTAGCTCTGTCCGTAGAACTCACCGATCCGCCAGGGATCCTCGTACCCGACCCGGTTGATTGCGCCGATAAAGTAGGCGTTTGCCACAGCGTGCGCGGGCTGCTCGAGCTTCCATAGGTACTCGGAGAGCCCCGCCACCGTCGCCGACGGATTGAACACGATCTCTGCGCCGTTCAATCCGAGCTCGCGTGCCCCCTCGGGGAAGTGCCGGTCGTAGCAGATGTAGACGCCGATGTCCGCATAACGAGTCTTGAACACCGGGTAGCCGAGGTTTCCGGGACGGAAGTAGAACTTCTCCCAGAAGCCTGGCGCGCAGTGCGGGATATGGTTCTTGCGATACTTGCCGAGGTACGTGCCGTCCGCGTCGATGACGGCGGCGGTGTTGTAGTAGATCCCGGCTCCGTCCTCCTCGTACAGCGGAACGATGATCGCCATCTCGTACTTCTTCGCGACCCCCTGCATCAGCTTCGTGGTCGGCCCGTCCGGAATCGTCTCCACGGCGCCGTACCATCTCGGGCTCTGCTCGGCGCAGAAGTACGGGCCGGTGAAGATCTCCTGCATGCAGAGGATCTGGACGCCTTCGCGACCGGCCTGTTCGATCAGCCGCAAGTGCTTCGTGATGTTGGCCTCGCGGATGGTCTCGATGGGTTCGTCGGTCTTGCAGGCGTGGGTGGCCTGAATCAGGCCGCACTTTACGATCCGTGGCATGTATCGGGAATCAGGAATGGGTTGTCATTCCGAGCGGAGCGCCGAAGGCGATGGTGTCATTCCGAGCGTAGGCCGCGAAGGGCCGCGCGTGCCCGCCGCAGGCGGGCAGATGAGGAATCGCGCTCCTCGCGGTAGACGGCCCTCGGTCGGGACGACTGCAATTCCTCGCTCCGCTCGGAATGACAGACGTTAGTTGGTTCTTTTACGCATGAACAACAGATACAAAACGAAGCTCAGCGCGAACGTCACGAACCAGGCGTACGCGTAGAGACGGTCGAAGAAGTTCGGATCGGCCACCGTGCCGCCGGGCACCGAGACCGCACGAATGAACCCGGGCACCACGGGGAGAATCGCGAGCACGAGCGCCGCGATCGCGCGCGGGTTGAAGCCTTTCCGATACGTATACCGCCCCTGTTCGCGAAACAGGTCTTCCACGTCGAGCTGCTGCCGCCGGATGACCCAGTAGTCGGCGATCAGGATGCCGCCTAACGCCCCCATCAGGCTCGAGTAGCCGAGGAGCCAGGTGAAGATGTAGGCGGCGGCGTCGGAGTAGAGCCTCCACGGCATCATGAGGATGCCGATCACCGCCGTGATGAGCCCGCCGGTGACGTAGCTGATGCGGCGCGGGCTCAGGTTCGAGAAGTCATTCGACGGCGACACGACGTTCGCCGCCATGTTCGTCGTGATCTGCGCGGCTAGCACGACGAGCGCCGCGAAGATGATCGTCCCCGTCCCGCCGATGCGACTCACGAGGACGACCGGGTCCCAGATCGCCTCACCGAAGATCACGATGGTCGCGCTCGTCACTGCGACGCCGATGAACGCGAACGCGGTCATCGTGGTCGGGAGCCCTAACGCCTGCCCCAGCACCTGCGAGCGCTGGTTCTTGGCGTAGCGCGTGAAGTCAGGAATGTTGAGGCTGAGCGTCGCCCAGTAGCCGACGTTCGCGGTGAGCGCGGCGGGAAACAATGCCCAGAAGGGGTTGGTCTGCTGCTGCAGCTTCGTCGACTCGGCGAGAATGCGACCGAGGCCGCCCCCGCGGTCGATCCCCCACCAGAGCAGGATGGCACCGCCGCCTAACAGCAGCGGCGCCGACCAGCTCTCGAGCATCTTGATCCCTTCGGTGCCTTTGAAGATGATCGCGACCTGGAGGAGCCAGAAGATGCCGAAGGCGATGGCCGTCTTCCCCGGCACCGCCGCCCACCCGGGCCACGCCGCGGTGAGCAGCGCGTCGAGCGCGAGCCCGCCGATCCACGTCTGGATGCCGAACCACCCGCACGCCACGATGGCGCGCAGCATCGCCGGTACGTTCGCGCCGCGCACGCCGAAGCTCGCTCGGCACAGGACCGGGAACGACACACCATACTTGGTCCCCGCGTGCGCGTTGAGCATCATCGGCACGAGCACGATCACGTTGCCGAGGAGGATCGTGAGCATCGCCTGCCACCACGTCATCCCCTGCGCCATGAGTCCTGACGCGAGGGTGTACGTGGTGATGACGACGCTCATCCCGATCCAGAGCGCCGCGATGTTGTACGTGGTCCAGGTGCGGCGCTCGGGCGGCGTCGGCGCGAGGTCGGGGTTGTAGAGCGGGCTGTCGGTGATGTCGTTCGCGACGCCGGGCGAGGGCGGTGCGAAAGCCGAGGGTTCGACACCCGTTCGGATCGTCATGCGACGCCGAAGGGAGCCGGGAACGGGGAACTGGCAACCGGGGCTGCGCGCTGCTTGCTACTCGCAGTTCCCCGTTCCCCGTTCCCCGTTTCCTGGTCTCTGTCTGCTCGGTTCCCCCATGGTTCTCGCGCCAACCACCGCCCCCTGCCCTCCGCACCCACCACGCGGTAGTTGTCCACGATGACCTCGCCGCGCGAGAGCGTCGTGCGCGAGAAGCCCGCGAGCTCCCAGCCCTCGTACGGCGACCAGTCCGCGTTCGTCTCCATGGACGCCGGGTCGATCGAGTGCGTGTGCGTCGGGTGAATGATCGCGAGGTCTGCGTCGCTCCCGATGGCGATCGACCCTTTCGTCGGCGCGAGCCCCATGATGCGTGCGGGATTCGTGCTCAGCTTCATGCACATCTCCTCGATCGACAGGCGACCGCCTAACACACCCCGGGTGTAGGTCAGGGGCAGTAGCGTCTCGAGACCGGGCATCCCCATCGGGATCTTCGTCCAGTCGCCCTCCCACATCGCCTTCTGCTCGCGCGTGAACGTGCAGGTGTCCGTCGAGATCACGGACACCTCGCCACCCTGGAGCCCCTCCCAGAGGCGCTCAACGTCCTTCGGCTTCTTGAGCTGCGGGCAACACGCGAACAGGTGGCCGTCCTCGCGCTCGAACACCGAGTCGTCCAGCACGAGATACTGCGCGCACGTCTCGGCCACCACGGGAACGCCACGCGCTTGCGCGGCGCGGATGATGTCGGCGCCTTCGCCCGTGGACATGTGGACGATGTAGAGCTTTCCACCAGTCGCCTCACACCACTGCACGGCACGCTGGATCGCTTCCGCCTCGACGAAGTTCGGGCGGGTCATCGGATGGAGACGCGCGCCGTACTTCTTCATGAGCTCGGGCGTGTGATGCCGTGCGATGAGCTCGTCGAGCACGCGCGCCGACTCGGCGTGCACGAGCAGCATCGTGCCGTACTCCTTCATCTTCTCGAGCGTGCCGTAGAGCGCGCGGTCGTCGGACTGCCACCCCTCGGACTCGTAGATCATGAACTCCTTGAACGTGGTGAAGCCGCGCTCCACCATCCCTTCGATCTGATCCTTGTGCTCGTTCCACCGCGTGATGCAGATGTGGAACGTGTAGTCGATGAGCGACTTCCCCTCAGCCTTCTTCATCCAGTTGTCGGCCGCGTCGTTGAGCGAATCGCCGGCATACGGAATGGCGAAGTCGATGACGGTCGTGACGCCTCCGCGTGCGCCGGCACGCGTGCCGGTCCGATAGTCGTCGGCGGAGACGGTGCCGCAGAAGGGCAGCTCGAGGTGGACGTGGACGTCGAGCACGCCAGGAATGACGTAGTGGCCGGCGGCGTCGACGATCTTCGCGCCGGCGGTGTCGAGCGCGGCACCTAACGCGGTGATCTTCTCGCCCGTAATCCCGACGTCGCCGACGAACGTGCCGCCCGGGGTGACGACGGTGCCGCCTTTGACGATCGTGTCGAGTCGCATCCTACCCTCCTGTCATCCCGAGCGCCCTGTCCAGCACGTCCACCGCGAAATCCGCATCCTCGGCCGTGATACACATGGGCGGCTTGATGCGCAGGACGTTGCCCTCGAGGCCGCCCTTGCCGATCAGCACACCCATCTCGCGCGCCGCCTCCATCACATCGGCGGCCGCCTGCTTCGCTGGCTCTTTCGTCGCCCGATCGCGCACGAGCTCGACGCCGAGGATGAGCCCCTTCCCTCGCACGTCGCCGATGAGCGCGTACGACGCCATCAACCGCTCGAGCCCCGCCTTGAGCCGAGCGCCGACCACGCGCGAGTTCTCCTGAAGGCCGTCCTCATCGATCACGTCCAGCACCGCGAGGCCGGCCGCCATCGCGACGGGATTCCCGCCGAACGTGTTGAAGTGCAGCCGTTGCGCGAGGACCTGCGCGATCTCCATCCGCGTCGTCACCGCCGCCAGCGGAACGCCATTCCCGATCCCCTTTGCCATCGTCACGAAGTCGGGGATGACACCCCAGTTCTGGAATCCCCAGTAGTGATCGCCCGTGCGGCCGAAGCCAGTCTGTACCTCGTCGGCGATGCAGAGGCCGCCGTGCTCGCGGATGACGGCGTACGCTTCCCTCAAGTAGTTAGGCGCCCCGTGCGTCGCACCGCCCACGCCCTGGATCGGCTCGGCGATGAACGCGGCGACGCACCCAGACGTCGAGTACCGGATGATGCCCCGAATGTCGTCCACACTCTTGGACGCAATCTCCTCCGGCGTGCCGGAGAACGGGCTGCGATAGGGATCGGGAGACACGGCGTGGTGGACACCAACGTTCGCCGGGACGGGGAACTTCCACGTGTGAAGCGACGTGAGACCGACGGAGCTCGGACTCCCACCGTGGTAACCGTTGCGAAGCGCGATGACGTCGGTGTTTCCGGTGTACAGCCGAGCCATCGTGACCGCGAGATCGTTCGCTTCGCTCCCGCTGTTCGTGAAATACGTGACCTCGAGCCCCGGCGGCATCTTCGACGCGAGCTTTTTCGCCAGGAGCGGGAAGTTCGGGTGCAGGTAGATCGTCGTCGCGTGCTGGAGCGTCTCGACCTGCTGCTCGACCGCCTTCACGACTCTCGGATGGCAATGCCCACACGAGACCGTGACGATCCCGGCGAACATGTCGAGGTAGCGTCGCCCGGTCTCATCGAAGAGCCACTGCATGTGGCCTTCGACGATGAGCAGTGGTTCCTTGTAGATCGTGAAGATCGCCGGGTTCGCGTACTGCCGGCGCATCGCGAGGATTTCAGCCTTCGACGGTCCCTCGTATTTGCGAGGGACGTAGTCGCAGGCAGGCATCTCGAGTTGTGATACGGTCGCTGTCATGTTCCTCACGCTCTAGGCACGCACCGCTTGCTCGGGCGACGCATAGCCTTCCACGATGTCGTATCCGCCCTGGTACTCGTCCCCGTCTGGGCGACGAATGGCCGACTGGGCGACCATGCGGTCCCGTCGGATGCCGCGGATATCCTCGAGCGACGTCCAGCCATCCGCCGCGTGTTGCTCCAGGAACCGATCAAAGCCGGCGAGCAGCCGCTTGATCACGTTAGGCCCGACCGCCTGGTCGAGCATCGCGGCCGTGCACACCTGCACCGTGCCGGCGCCAAGGAGGAAATACGACAGCGCCTGCGCGAAGTCCGAGACGCCACCGATTCCGGAGAACGCCTTGCCCGGGAACGCCTGGCACATCCGTGCCATGTTGCACAACGAGAGTGGCAGAATCGCCGGGCCGCCGAGCCCGCCGCTCGAGACGAGCCCGTCGACGTTGATCTCGAACTCCAGCGTCTCCGGGTCGATGATCGGCAGCGACGGAAAGGTGTTCGACGACACGATCGCGTCCGCACCACCGCGGAAGCACGCCGCTGCCTCGACGACGATATCGTGCGTGGCCGGCGTCAACTTCGTCCACACCGGCACTTTCGCCGCTTCCGCCACCGCTTCCGTCACGACGGAGCAGAGCCCCTCATCCTTTCCGATGTTGGACCCCATGTCTTTCCGGTCCATGTGCGGGCACGAGAAGTTGAGCTCCAACCCGTCCGCGCCCGCGTCCTGACACGCCTCGGCCAGCGTCTGCCAGTTGCGCAGCTCCTTGTCGTTGCCTGAGCCCGCCATGATCGACGCGATGAGCACGCGATTCGGGAACGCCTCCTTGATGCGCCGGATGCGCGGCACCCACCAATCCAGCGTCTTGTCGGAGATGAGCTCCCAGTTCCACGACGAGTGCAGCGCTGCCCCGGGCCGCTTCTTCATCGAGACGTAGGCGTCCTCGGGCGAGGTCCGCATGAACTTCGCCTTCGCGCCGACGACGTTGACGACCGGATGTAGCCCGATGGTCTTCGTCACTACGCCGCCCCACCCGGCCTCGAACGCGCGGAGGATGTTGCTCTCGGACTCCGTCGGCGGAGCGGAGGAAAGCAGGAACGGATTCTCGAACGCGATGCCGGTAAACACTGTGGATCGATTTGCCATAGGACCCCCGTAAGCCGCAACGCGGCGTGACGCGATCAACTCATCCAGTTCACGCCCGCTTCTCTATTCCACTTGGTCGTCATCTTCTTCGACTGCGTCCAGAACTCGATGGACCCTCGGCCCGTGATGTCGCCGACGCCGAACTTCGACTCGTTCCATCCGCCGAACGAGAACGGCTCGCGCGGCACCGGCACGCCAACGTTCACGCCCACCATCCCCGCACTCGCCCGCTCCATGACGTGGCGCGCGACGCCGCCGCTCTCGGTGAACACCGACGCCGCGTTGCCGTACGGCGAGTTGTTCTCCACCGTGAGCGCTTCATCCACGTTGCGTGTGCGGATGATCGCCAACACCGGGCCGAAGACCTCGTCCTGTGCGATCTTCATGTCCGGCGTCACGTTGTCGACGATCGTCGGGCCGATGAAGTAGCCGTTCTCGCGGCCCGGGACGATCACGCCGCGGCCGTCCACGAGCACCTTCGCGCCCGCGTCCTCCGCCTCGGTGATATAGCGCTCGATGCGCTCCTTCGCCTGGGCCGAGATCACAGGACCGATGTCGCGGCCGGGAACGATGTTCCGCGCGTGCTCGACCATCCGCTCGATGATGTGATCGACCTTCGCGACGGCGACCATCACGGACGCCGCCATGCAGCGCTGGCCGGCGCACCCCGACATCGACGCCACGATGTTGCTCGACGCCATCTCGAGGTCGGCGTCGGGCATCACGATGAGATGGTTCTTGGCGCCGCCTAACGCCAGTACACGCTTCAGGTTCGCCGTCCCGCGGCGATAGACGACCTTCGCGACCTTCGTCGAGCCGACGAAGCTGATGGCGGCAATTCCCGAGTGGTCGCAAATCGCCTCCACCGTCTCACGGCCGCCGTGGACCACCTGGAGGACGCCGTCCGGCAGCCCCGCCTCACGCAGCAGCTCGGCGATTCGCCCCGCGGAGAGCGGCACGAGCTCTGACGGCTTGAGGATGACGCAGTTCCCGAGCGCCAGCGCGTTCGGCAGCGACCAGTTCGGGACCATGTTCGGGAAGTTGAACGGCGTGATCGCCGCTACGACGCCGAGCGGGTAGCGCTCGATCCGGCACTCGACGCCGCGGCTCACCTCGAGCACTTCCCCCGGCGTGATCTGCGGCAGCGAGCATGCGAACTCACACAGCTCGGCCGCCTTCAGAATCTCGGCGCGCGCTTCGGTCGCGATCTTCCCGTTCTCCTCGGTGACGAGGGCGGCGAGCTCATCGATGTGCTTCTCGAGGAGCGCCTTATAACGGTAGAAGACCTGGACCCGCTCCTTGATCGGCGTGCGGGACCATCCGGGAAAAGCGCGCTCGGCACTGGCGACCGCGGCGTCCACGTCATCGTGCGACGACATCGGCACCCGCGAGATGATGCTGCCGTCGCTCGGGTTATAGACGTCGATGAAATGCTGGTCGCCGGCAACGAAGGAGCCGTCGCGGTAGTTCCGAACTTCGGGGTATTTCATGCGTCCTCCGCGCCTGCGGGCACGAGCGGCGACGGTCAATGAACGTCGCGACAGGCGTCGATGTGGTTAACTAGAGCCAACATACGACCTGTCCCGCCGGGTCGCAAAGTGTCCTCGGTGGCCTGACCCGATTTGGCGAGGAGCGCCGCCATTGCCGGCGCTGGGATGCCGTACGGGAGTCGCGCATCGGAGGCGAGTTGGCTGCGTTACTTCCTAGCCAGGCTCCACCGTACCTGCCCCGAAGAACGCCTCTTGCACGCAAGAGTGCGCAGCCGACGAAGGCGGAATCACCCCTCGTCATGGCCCGGAAGAAGGAGGGACCGTGAGCACCGCAACAACAGGTGTCGCACACGGGGCCGCACTCGCGGTCCTCACGCTCTGTGCGTGCAATCCACGCGACCGCAACGCGGCTGACACCGCGGCCGGCCGGGTAGGCGCAGCCACTGAGACCGCCGCTGGTCGCGTAGGCGCTGCGGCCGACACCGCCGCCAACCGCGTTGGCGCAGCGATCGACACCGCCGCGCGCAGAGTGCAGTCAGCCGCCGGACGCCTCGTCAGAACCACCCCGTGGACGGACGCGTCCATCCTCGCGTTCACCAGTGCGGCGAGCACGGGCGAGATTCGCGAGAGCGAGCTCGCCACTCGTAAGGCAACGAATCCGGCGGTGAAGGAGTTCGCGCGCCAGCTCGTCGCCGATCACCGGCGGCTGGCGAATGAGCTGAAATCGCTCGCCACCAAGCTCTCAGTGACTCCCGACACGGCCGACAGCGACGTCCGCGGCGTCACAGACCACGTTCGAGATGAAGTCAAGGAGCTGACGGACAAGCCGGCGGGGCTCGATTGGGATCGCGAGTACATCGATAATCAGATCGACGACCACAAGGACCTGCTCGAGAAGCTTCAGGATGCAGCGAAGGCCACGGCCACTGCTGAAATGCGCGGAGCGCTCGAGAAAGCGAGCGGCAAAGTGCAGGAGCATCTAACGAAGGCACAGGCCATCAAGGACAATCAACTCAAGAGCTGAGCCTTTGGACGAGTTGGGGTCAGAGTTTGGGTCCAAGCTCGACGCTGACGCTGAATTCTGACCCCGATTGCCTACGGCGTACCCGTGCGCGCGCGGTTCAGATCGCCGCCGCACCTACACTCCGATGTCCTCGTTCCACAGCTCCGGCCGCGCGGCGATGAACTCCCGCATCAGCCTAACGCACTCCGGATCATCGACGATC
>Ga0075421_100009022_pt1 | contig 12281 bp, 8 predicted proteins | sample SoiMetdeltSBSDD5_FD_75292 | JGI IMG/M metagenome (GOLD analysis project Ga0075421, IMG submission 75292) | Bulk soil microbial communities from a Populus tree surrounding site in Tennessee, USA - Soil MetaG P. deltoides SBSDD5 | ecosystem: Environmental > Terrestrial > Soil > Tree plantation...
ATATGGAGACTGCTCCAACTGGACGGCCAGCGCTTGTTTCAGGGTTCCATCGAAAGCTGGATCGCCCGTCGTATTCGAGAAGTCAGCGAGGATGATGTAGTCACGTTCTGTTAATGCGGGTGAACGCTGGGGAAGCAACACGATTACGGCCGCAACCGCAGCGATCAATGCGGCGGCCGTTACGAAAATCCTGGATCGATTTTTCGGTTTCGCCACAGCAGCCGCGGGAGCCACCGGCAAGGATCGGCTCGAGTCGGTGTCGCGCTTGATGCGGCGCAGGTCCGATTCCAGATCCGATGCCGTCTGGTAACGGAGGTTCCGGTCTTTCTCGAGAAGCCGGTTGATGATCTGCTCCAATGCAGCCGGGACCTCGGGATTGAGCCGTACCGGTGCGACCGGCGCTCGATTTAAAACGGCGTCGAACGTCATGGCGGTGGTGTCGCCGGCGAAGGCGGTACGGCCAGTCGCCATCTCGTAGAGGACTGCACCGAACGAGAACAAGTCCGATCTTGAATCAATACCTTCTCCCCGCGCCTGCTCGGGAGACATGTAGGCGACTGTGCCTACAGTGGCGCCTGGATCCGTCAGATCCTGGTCGTCAGCAACCGTCGGCAAATGCGACGCCGATTCCGCACTGCTATCCTGTCGTAGAACTTTCGCCAGCCCGAAATCGAGAATCTTGGCTTGCCCTCGATCCGTTACAAAGATGTTGGCCGGTTTGATGTCTCTGTGCACGATCCGTTCGGCATGTGCTGCGGCGAGCGCGTCCACGATCTGAATCGAAAGATCCAGTATTTCGTCGATCTTTAGCGCGCTGCGGGCGATGCGATGTTTTAACGTCTCACCGCGAAGGAACTCCATGACGATGAACGGCTGGCCTTCATACTCGTCGATGTCGTGAACTGTGCAGATGTGTGGGTGGTTCAGAGCGGAAGCAGCTTTGGCTTCACGTTGAAACCTATCGAGAGCCCCCTGGCGCTGTCGAAATTGGTCGGGCAAAAATTTCAACGCGACGGCCCGCGACAGCTTCGTGTCTTCGGCTTTATACACGACACCCATACCGCCGCCGCCTAACTTTTCCAGAATTTTGTAATGTGCGATTTTCGTCCCGATTTCCAAGGTGGGCCGATTCTATCATGTGACGTCACAATGGTCCTTCGACACACTGACGACCGTTTAGAGAAGGAGTCGGGATTCGATCTTATTTCGGGTTGTAGTTCAGTTCCGGCGTTGACGGCCGAATGATCGGCACGTCGAGTTGGATCAAATCATTCTTTTCAATCCTAAAAGCCTTCGTTTTGTCTTCCAGCGGACGCATGTAATCCGTGTCGAAATATGCGCCGCTCGGGATTTCATCCGCAGCGATTAACTTGTACTGGCCCGGAACGATGCCGCGCATGGTGAAGCGGCCCGAAGCATCGGCAAATGCAATCCGGTACAGTTCGTGACGCTGGCGGAGGTTTGGATCCGGTACCAGCACGACCCGCGCGTCTGCAACCGGGCCGTCCTTATCCACGACGCGTCCGTCAACCCGTCCGCCCAAACCGCTAACAGAAATCTGGAGCAACCCGTTACCGACATTGGCAGTTTGAAGCCCGCGGTCGAGCAGATCGACGCCGTTCATACGTGCCGACGAAATATAGAAATCCGGAGGCAGGCCGACAATGCTGACGCGGTAGGGCATCACGCCGACGTCCGGAAGGGATACCGCACCATCCGCCTGCACTTCACCAGATGTATCCAGGAAAGCGGTCGCCACTCCGGCGTTTTCGCTGCGCAGGCTCACATGCAATCGCTTGGCGTCGAGTGCGTCTTTCACTGCAGACGGGGAATCCTCAAAAGTCACTTGGCCGCGTATCGTCTGCCCGGGCCGGACGGTCACCACGAGGTCGTCCACTGGATCCCGGTCGACGTCGACTATGACTTCGCCTGTGAAGTTTCTCTGATTCGGAATTCGCACCGCCGCAACGATACGGTACCTGCTGGGCATGACGTTGGGAATGGAGAATGTGCGAGTCTGTTCGTTGAAGGCGATGTTGCCATGCTCCGCATACGAAGCCGGATCGACGGGCATCATGCCGATTTGAGTGACCGTCATGTTTTGCACGTCCGGCATATTTATCCGGCCTCGAACGGTCACGGTTCGAGTGGTGGTAACCGAAAAATCAATTCCGCGAATCTCGCTTCCCGGCGGCACATTTACACGTGTGGCCTGCGACGGATCGATGATTCCGGGATAGTAGGTTGTGGAGTATCTCTGCTGCCGGGAGTCAGCCAGCGTGAGTACGGGCCCGGGCACGAAGGCTCCATTCCCGTCACGCGCCGAAATGTAATAATCTCCCGGTGGAAGCCAGTACATCCGATACTCTCCAAGGTCATTTGTGACCACCTGTCGCAACAAACCCATGTTGGAAGGAATCACCGTGCGGCGTCCGGATGCGTCCCAGCCCATTACGGCGGCACTGACGCGAACTCCTTCCATCGGGTGCCCGTCCGGATCGTAAATACGTCCGACAATCGTTCCGGTCGGAACGAGCCGAAAGGCGGCGTCGCGCTTCATCTCTCCGGCGCGTAACGTGACCGGCGTGCCCAAACTTGCCGGAGAGCGTTGTCCGAAGGACTGCTGCACGTATCCCTGCTGGCGAACAATCAAACGATACGGGCCGGGATCCAAAATCAGCGAGAACCGCCCTTCCTCATTCGTTGTTACGTTGCGATTCTGGCCGGCCTGACCGGTCTGTGAGATCGCCAGCACGTCGGCGCCGGCAATCGGCGCGTTGGTGGTCATCGAGGTCACCACGCCCTCGACGACGGCTTTATCACTTTGCGCGGCCGGGCTCTGAAGCAAACTGACAAGCAACAACAGAATCATTGTTCGCATGCACAAGTTCCTTGTCCAAGATTAGTATTCAGACACCGGAAGGCCGCGTTTGGTTCCGAACTCAGTTCAGCGCAGAGGCGTGTGGCGATGCGAACGATCGCCTACTATAGGCGAGACCGAAACCTATTCATCAAGACGCGCTCGGTACGAGATTACCCGTCGCGTTGCAGATTCCGTTATTGATTGCGAAGAGTACTAACTCCACACGGTTGTACACTCCGAGCTTGTCGTAAACACTCGTGAGATGGTGTTTGACGGTGTATTCGCTGATTCCAAACGTTTCGGCGATGTCTTTGTTTGTTTGACCGTCGACAAGCGCGCCGATGATCTGCCCTTCGCGACGCGTTAACCCGAATCTGGAGACGTCCGTATCCGAGGTTTGAATTCGGTTGGTGTCGGGTGTTTTGGAAGGCGCTGCCGTACCACCCTGACGAATCATGGTTACGAAATCCGTAATCATGAGGCGACTGACCCAAAAGTGGCCTGCCGATACTGTTGTAATACTCTTGGTCAGCAGCTCGGGAGATGTTCGTCTTGGCACGACTCCATTCGCGCCATGCCGCAACCACTCGATGACATGGCTGCTTTCAACCTCATCAGACATGATGAGTGAGCTCACGTCTTTATTTCTGTGAATAGCGTCAAGCAGGGAACACAGCTCGTTGCAATCGAGGTTCAGGTCCAATAACACCAGTTTGGGCCGATGCGCTTCCAGCAGTGGCATCAGTTCGTCTTTGCTGTTGGCGCAGGCCACCAGTTCGATATCCGAGGTCGCTTCAAAATGCGCCTTTAAACTCTCTCGAAAAATGGGGAAATCGCTGGCCAGTAAGATGGGCAAACGTGTGTGGTCTGACAATGCGCTACCTCCTTGCAGCTACGCGGCGATCTTCTTGACGCCGGCAACCAATGTAGTGAGGGGGCGCTTTTATGTCAATATTTTCACATTCGCTTCATGTATGTGACTGGGCCGGCACTACTTGCGCGAGGCCGCCAGGTTCTGCTGCCGTCGTGGCAGCGACGGGCGAGCCTGTTGCCTTGAGCGACCAACCACAAGCAGCGTCGCTAACAATGCGACGACTCCACCCATGGCGAGACGGGGGTCTCCAAGTTTAAGTCTTGAGCTTAAGGTTTGAGAACTCTCAGATTGTTGACCGGAATACATACAGGCGCGACCCGGTGCCGATGTTGCGGTGTCGTCCTTGTCTGCCCGCTTGGCTACCGGCTCAGTTACTGGCTCAGGTTCAGTATGAGGTTGAGGCTCAGGCTTCTTCTGTTCAATCGGGGCCGCAGACGCCACGGCAATGCGTTGCTCTGTGGCGTTTGTAGCGGGATGTTCCGGTTCAGATACGACTGGTGCAACGATTCCGATAGGTCCCACGAAATTCGCAGGTTCAGCTAGCGCCGGCGCAGTATCTGTTTCAACCATGGGCGCGGCTGCGGGTTCAGGCGGTGGGCACTCAACATTTGGAATCGGTGGGTGGTCTTCAAATGATGGGAGGGTAACGAACGTTGAAGGCGGCGTAACTGCCTCAATTGCCTTCAAGTTATTCTGTGCGACTTCGTATCCCGGTTCGAGTTTCAGCGCTTGTTCGAAGAATTGCCGTGCGCGATCGAACTTTCCCTCCTGCAAGTACAGCACGCCCATGTTGTTGAAAGCGACAGGGGAGGTAGCTGCTTTCAGCAACTCTTGAATAGCACCTTTTTCGTCACCTAGCTTCATCAGGACCATCGCCAGGTTGTTATGTGGCTCAGGCAGCGTCGCATCAAGATCGACTGAGCGTTCCAGGCTGATTCTTGCATTTTCCCAATCCGAGACCAGCATATAGGCAAACCCGAGGTTAGCCATGACGGACGCATTGTCGGCATGTTTCGCCGCACGCTGATACCAATCGATGGCTTCCGCGGGCTCTCTCAGGTGCAGGTTGATTCGTCCCATCAGTTCGTAAGCCTGTGCCGACGACGCACCTTTGACGATCGCGCGGTTGCCGTACTTCAAGGCCAGCTCAAATTGTCCCCATGCGTCCCAGATCGTCGCCAGGTTCAGGTTCGCCTCAGCATCATCCGCCTGCGAATCCGTCAGCAGATGATAAGCATCCCAATACAGCTGATGATCGAGATAAGCGGTCACCAGCTGTGAGCGGGCTGCGGCATCGGTAGCGTCGCTCTCGACACGTGCTGCTAATTCGCGCAATTGAGGGAACTGAGAAAAAACGGTTTCCCGTTGCGCGGTCTGTTTGTGGGCGGCTTCGTTGGACAGCTTATAAACCGCGCGAATGTACTCCGAAAGTGAAGAAGGTTTGATGGGTTCGGGTTCAGTGTTTTTGCTCGCCTCACCTTGCCGAACCGACCGTTGTAAGACGCAGCCTGAGAGAATCGTAGCGAGCATGCACAATGAGATGGTTTTAGTCGCGCGTCCTTGCACAAGTACTTCCTCCGTGAGATACGAACTACTGTCCAGCAAGCGCTGGAAGAAGATCCCGAACGATGGCGATCATCGCCGGCCCAAGGATCACAATGAGGATTCCGGGAAAGATAAAGAGCATCATTGGAACCACCATCTTGATTGCCAGTTTCGCGGCCTTTTCTTCGGCGACTTGTCTGCGCTTGGTTCGCAATGAATCTGAAAATGTTCGCAGGGCCTGTCCCACGCTAGTCCCAAATCTGTCCGTCTGGATCAAAATTGCAACCAGCGCCTTAAGATCTTCTACTCCTGTTCTGTCGGCGAGGTTTCGAAAAGCATCGCTGCGGCTGCGACCCATGTTGACCTCAAGATTGCGAAGGTGGAGCTCATCGGCAAGGTCGGGGTGCGCGACTCGAATCTCGTTGCCAACTCGTGAAAGGGCCTGATCCAATCCCAGCCCTGCTTCGATGGCAATCACCGCGAGGTCCATCGCATCGGGAAGCCCGTGTTGGATGTTCAGCTTGCGTTTTTCCGTTCTGCTCTTCAGCCATATGTCCGGAATTGCTGCTCCCCCCAGGAGAGAAAGCACGCCGAAAAGCATCGGTTGACGGTACAGGTAGCCCTTTGATGCAAACAGCAACAACAAGAGGCCGGCGATCAGGAGATGCGAAGCATTTAATAACAGAACCGCGTCCTTGCGCCGGATACCCGCCTGCACCAATCTGCGCTCCTGCCGCGACATCTCTGCAGGCGAACGTGGCAGCATTTCTCCGATTGGAATCAGGACCTTTTCCAACCGTTTCAGAAGGCCAACGGTCTCTTCGCTGTCCATAACTGCCGAGGAGTTCAAGCGTTCTCGAAGGTTCAGCGGCCTTTTGAATAGTCCGTGAAGCACCAGAAGCGAAGTCAAAAAAATCAGGCAACCGATGGCTATTGCAATTTGCAGAGCTTCCACACGTCCTCCTAGACCTTAATCTTGATGATCTTGTTGATAACCAGGTATCCGATGACCTGCAGGACAGCCGCAACGGTTAAGGCCATCTGTCCACGAGGATCCGTGTATAGAGGCCGCATGTAGTCGGGTTGAACAAACGACATTCCAGCCAGGGCGGCAAAAGGCATTGCCGTCAAGATGTACGACGACATGCGGCCTTCCGCCGTGAAAGTCCGGATTTGACGTCGGAGCTTGAACCGCTCGCGGACGACGTAGGATAGAGTGTCCAGAATTTCACCGAGATTGCCGCCCGATTCGCGCTGGATCTGAAGCGTAGAGACAAAGATCCGCACATCCGGCAAGGGCACGCGGACGGCGAGATTTTGCAGCGCATCTTTCAACGGCAGACCGAGATTCTGTTGTTGAAAAGCAATCTGGAATTCCTCTCCTACGGGATGCGGGATTTCTTTGCCGATCAACTCAAAGCCGGTGGTGAAGGCGTGACCGGCTCGAACAGCTCGACCGAGAAGATCCATTGCTTCCGGAAATTGCTCTTCAAACTTGCTGAATCGTTTTTGGCGCTTAACAACAATGGCGCCGAATGGAATGGCGGTGGCGAGAGCGGCTGCCACCGCACATTGATAAGCGGGCCGGCCAAAAGCGAACGTGATGATGAATGTGAAGAACGGCACAGCAATGACCGTCGACACGAAGGTTCCCACCTGCATCCGCACTCCAGCTTGTTCCAGAAACAATCGGAGTTTTCCGATACCGGGTATCGTCAGCAAAATCCGGTTGAGAATCGGCACATCGCTCAGCAGTTCTCTTCGCAGGATGTCCGGCACATCGTCGCTCCGCATCGTTACTTCCTGAATAGCGGAAAGGCGTGTTCGCATTTTGCGGCGGCTCAGCGGCGCGTCGACGAAGAAGTAAAGCAGACTGACCGTAAGACTCAGGGTCACGGCGAAGATGACGATCGACAGAATTGGCAGCAACATTGTTAACGACGGCCTCCCATCCGTGAATCGAATGAGAACGCATCGGTTGAGAAGCGAATGCCGCATGATTCCAGGCGCTCGGCAATCTTCGGACGAATACCTGTCGGCCGGAATGTCCCAACCACTCGATTGTTCTCGTCAAAACCAGACCGTTCGAACACGAACAGCTCCTGCGTAGTGATGATCGGACCTTCCATTCCGGTGACTTCGGATACGCTCATGATTTTGCGCGAGCCGTCGGGAAGGCGTGAAACCTGCACGATGACATGGATCGCGGAAGCAATCTGCTGCCGCACTGCCCGGTCGGGCAGATTGAGCTCGGCCATTGCAATCATGGTCTCGAGCCTGGTCAGGGCATCTCGTGCACTGTTGGCGTGGATCGTTGTAAGTGATCCTTCGTGACCGGTGTTCATGGCCTGCAGCATATCCACGGCTTCTTCGCCTCGGACTTCGCCGACGATGATCCGGTCGGGCCGCATACGCAGAGCATTGATCACCAGCTGTCGTTGGCGGATGGCCCCTTTACCTTCAATATTTGGGGGGCGGGTTTCCAGCCGGATGACATGCGGCTGGTTCAAGCGCAGTTCGGCGGCATCCTCGATTGTGATGATGCGTTCGTTGGTGGGAATGAACGACGAAAGGATGTTTAACAGAGTCGTCTTACCGGCACCGGTTCCGCCTGAAACCATCACGTTGAGCTTACCTTTGACGCAAGCCTGCAACAGGTCGAGTATCTGCGGGGTCATCGTACCGTTTGCGATAAACGACTCTGCAGACAGTTTGTGACCGCCAAAACGCCGGATCGACATCGATGGGCCGTCGAGCGCCAAGGGTGGGATGATCGCGTTGACACGCGAACCGTCGGCCAACCGCGCATCGACCATGGGTGACGATTCATCAATTCGCCGGCCCACTCGTGAAACAATCCGTTCAATGATTCGCATCAAGTGAGGCGCATCATTGAAGAAGAGGTCTGTACGCTCGAGAACTCCCTTACGTTCCACGTAAATGTTATCCGGGCCATTGACCAAAATATCCGAGACTGAACTATCCTCGAGCAGCGGTTCAATCGGTCCCAACCCGAACAGCTCGTGAAGAACCTCTTCAACCAGCTGTTCACGTTCTTTTAGCGTCAGCGGCGTCCTATCCCGCTGAAGCAGTTCGCGAATAGCTTCTGCGACGCGCGTACAGGCAACGTCTTCCTGCAGCTTGTTCAAACTCTCCAGATCCATTTCCGCCAGCAGTTGCGTATGAATCTTCGCTTTCACATCACGATAGCTGGTAAATGTAGCGGTCTCAGGCATTGTTGCCTCCAATTGACGGTTTCAGAATCATTCCAAAAAGACTGCGTCGTGCTTCGACCTGAGGAAGCCCGGCGAGATCGGTTGCCAGGGACTCGATGGCTTTGCTTAAGTACCTGCAATTGGCCGAACCCAGTAAGGCGCCGGAGTTGATGGCCCTAATGCAGGCACCATATTCATTGGGCAACTTGCAGTAGAGCGGAGTTCGAAGCAGACGTTCGATATCGACGTCCGTGATGTCGTCGGATCGTGTTGCCCGGTTCAGGACAATGCGAACTTTAGCCGACGCATCCAGTTTTGCCAGGTAGGTGAGTAATCGCTCGGTGCGCCAGATCGCCGGCAATTCGGGTGTCAAGATCACGAGAATGGTTGAACTGCTGCGCGCAAGGACCTTGACGTGGTCTTCGTCGAGGTTGGTGGGAAGATCGACAATCGTGTGATCGAACGTGGTTTGTGCTACTTCCAGCAGCTGCGCAAGCTTTTCGGCTGACATCGATGCGTCCGCGCAATGTTCCGGAAATCCGGCCAGCATATGGAAGCCATGCCTCGGCTGCATGTAGCTTTCGAGCAAGACCGAATCCAGGCGTTGACCGGCAGCAAGAGCATCGGAGACCGTGAAACTCGGCTTGACGTTCAAGTATGCAGCGACGTCACCGAGTGGCCGGTCGAGGTCGATGAGCGCGGTTCGTCTCTTTGAACGTTCGGCAATCGTGCCTGCCAGGTTGATCGCCACCGTTGTCGCACCTGATCCATGTTTCGCGGATGCGATGCAGTAAATCTTTCCGCGCTTTACCCTCTTTACCTGCGTTGTGAGAGCCCGATCGGAGTTATACCGCTCAAACGCTTGAATCAGTGCCTTCTCGGAAACCGGACTTGGCAGGAACTCACGCACTCCCACTCTCATCAACTCAATCATCAGCTGTGGTTCGGTATTGCTCGAGATAACAAGCAATCGCGAGTTCGGAGCTGCTGTATGTAGTTGTTGGAGGGTCTGCAATGACGTTGCGAAATCGCCGATGTCTACAATAAGGAGCTGCGGCTCGGCATCCGCCACTCGACTGGACCAATTCTTTGCCGCACTGTCGTCGGAAACCTGCGCGACAACAGTGGCCATACCCGTTTGGATGATCTGAGCTCGAAGAGCTTCGGCCGTAGTTTTTTGTGTTGTGATGATTCCTACAGTGATCTTCAAGGGAATTTCCTCGCTATTCGATTTATGGTTTACGAATTAATCGCAGTGGTAACGACAGGACTGTGCCACCCGTCGCGGCACCAGTGCCTCCGGCGCCGCCGGCGAGCGAGCCGCAGGACGAGATACTGACCAGTCGGGCTACTACGTCACCGCCTTGAATCCCTTCCAGGAAGAATGTTGCAAATCCGATAATCTGCAGGTTCACGGTGGTGCCGGAGGGAAAGTTTCCAGCTGGGCAGAAACCGGCCATCGAGCAGGAGTCCCAAATCGGCGCTACGACAAGGTTCTTGCTCATGTCGGAAACACCATTGGCGGTTTGATACTGACCGACGCCGATCCATGTATCGTCCGGAGGGTTTCCGATCAGGTCGTTAACACCCTGGTTGGTCGGGCCGACCATGTTTCCGGTTTCCACCGAATAGGAATTACCGCAACGGAGGTATGGTGTCGCGCAAGTTGCGATGTTATTCCGGTAGTCTGCGCCACCCGCCGAACCTGGCAGCTGGATCGCATAAAATTGGCCGGGCGCAATCGAACCTGACGGATTCTGCGGCTTCAAGGTGAATTGCTGGCCGAGACGCGCCTTGGCGAAAGCCGTCACCTGTCCGCCCGAGATCAGTACTTCATTGGCGGCGCAAGCCGGGCAGGCTCCACTGGAACCGAATATGGTGTTCGGAACGAACCATGGCTTTACGCACATTGCACCAGTCGAATACTCGGCGGCTTCGGCGATTCCTTCAGCTGCAACGGTCGCAGTATTTGTGCCCAGGACGCGCGCGAAGTAAGTGTTTTGTGTGCTTGATACGTCCACTTCCACGGAGCGGTTTGCCACGTCGACATTGACCGTGACATTCGCGGCCGTTACTGGTTGGCCCAGTATCGAATTATTCAACGCCACTTCGAGCGCGTGGTTGTAGGCAGTATCGGGCTGAACTGCCGTCGGGTTGTTTATGAAGGTGAAAGCTCCGGCCAACGCTGCCGCGTCAGCAACTTCCTGCGCCGAGGTTCTGGCTCCGTAGAGGACGCCCACATCAACACCGAGCGCGACGAAGCCAACAATCGCGACCAGCATTGCGGCTACCACTACGAGAACGAAGCCTTCTTCCTTCTTATCGCTTTGCCTTGTCACGGTCTTACTCCGGGAGTAGTGGGGCGAATCTCACCGGACCTGCCGTCAAATTTCTGCTGATCGAGGAACGGTTTCGGGAATTCCGGTAGCGGCGGCACCTGTGCCGGTGACAGCGGTTCGACAAGTTTCGGGGTGACCATAACGAGCAGTTCGGTGTTGGTCTTGCTTTGACTGCGGCTTTTAAAGAGAGCGCCAAGGACTGGAATGTCGCCGAGACCTGGGATCTTTTGCGCGACCTCGGCAGTTCGATTGTCAATCAAGCCTGCGATCGCGAAGCTCTGCCCATCTCTCAATTCAACTTCAGTCAACGCCTTGCGGCTGGTCAGTGCGGGGACGGTAAACCCTGAAATGGTCAGGCCATTTGCGAAGTCCAGGGCGCTGACTTCCGGCGCTACCTTCAAACGAATGACGCCATCCGGCATGATCTGAGGTTTGAAGTTCAACCGAATTCCAAACTCTTTGAACTCGATCGTGACGGCGCCGACATTCGCTCCACCTTGAACGACAGGGAACGGGAATTCACCACCGGCGAGGAAGCTCGCTTCCGTCCCGTTCATTGCCATCACGTTTGGTTCCGCGAGAATCTGCAATACATTCTTTTGTTGCAGAGCTTTGATGGCTGCGCCAAGGTTGAGATCCGGTCTGAAGAGAAAGATATTCAGCAGATCCGAAAAGCCGAATGCCGCCGGTGTTCCGTCAGCAGTTCGTCCGATGCCCCCAGAGACCAGGTTCTGCGCCTTGACTTCAGAGCCCCCACTCACAGTTGCAGGAATGGCCCCGAGGTTTGCCGCCGGCTGCGCAAACTGGTGTGTGCCGATGAGTCCGATGGTATTCGTCGCGCCGGTGCTGAATAGAGTTACGCCGGCTTGCTGAAGTGCCGTTCGATCGACTTCGGCAAAACGTACTTGAAGTAATACGACTTGCCGGCCGTTCGTGGTTTGCACCAGATTAACGATGTTTGGGCTCATCGTGGCTGCCAGAGCCGCCGCGCGATCGCCAATCTCTTTCGCTGAAACATTGCCGGTCAGCACCAACGAACCGCCCGACTGCGTGATTTCGAGTTTTTCATTCGGGAACATCTGCCGAATCGACTCACGCAAACCAGCAACGTCGACATCGACCGCCAACTCGAAACTTCGTGCCCGCTCGTTGCTGTCCCAAAGGATTAACGTTTCCGAACCGGCTTTCATCCCGTGGATCAGAACCTGTGTTGGCGAAACGACCACTGCGGTAGCGATCGTCGGGTCCGTGACGGACACCCGCTGTAGCGGTTCCGGCGACGTGATCAGCAAGGATTTTCCAAGCTGGACACGAAGCACTGACGCGGACTGTTGAGGGAGGGGAATTTGGGGAATTTGTAATGCAGACGATGCGAGCTCGGTGCTGGCTGACTGCTGGGCCCGCGTTTCAACGCGCAGAATCAAACATACGAAGAGAACGATTGC
>Ga0075421_100009023_pt1 | contig 12281 bp, 9 predicted proteins | sample SoiMetdeltSBSDD5_FD_75292 | JGI IMG/M metagenome (GOLD analysis project Ga0075421, IMG submission 75292) | Bulk soil microbial communities from a Populus tree surrounding site in Tennessee, USA - Soil MetaG P. deltoides SBSDD5 | ecosystem: Environmental > Terrestrial > Soil > Tree plantation...
GGGCGGTCAGCCCTATCGGATCGAGGGGCCTGACCAGCGTCGACACTAGAGCCAGGACCCGAAGGGAATATTGGGGCCTCGTTTCGCTGAACCAGAAGGGTCCTGGCTTCAGCGCATCACCGCCTAGAGCGTCCCCTCCGCGGCAAGGACCGTCTGGCCGCCGCAGGCGCCGGCCGAGCCTTGCTGGACATCGCCGACAACGCTCGCTTGCGGCAGGTTTGCGAGCAACGGTACGGCGTCGCAGTGGCGGCTGCCGGCCCTGAGCGGAATCGACAGCTGGTCGAATGGGTGCTCCACCCGCTCGCGGACGACGGCGCCGACATAGAAGCTCTCCGACCGGCCATTCGGATCTCGCACATTCTCGGGCCACACCTGCAGAACGAGGCGGTTCTGGCCGTCATTCAGCGGATAGAGTGCCGTGAGGACCTCGCGCCGCCCGTCATGGAACTTGGGCGCCGCCGGCAGGTCGGCTGCCGGGGTATCGGGGAAGGCAAAACCGTTCAGGGCATCGACTGACCAGGCAGGCGCCGCCTTCCAGCCCCGGGCCTCGAGCGCCTGCTGCAAGGATTGAAGACCGCCGCGCCACTGCAGCAGCATCGGCTCCTCCGCCGCGCCTGCAAGATCGACCCGGCGCCGCGACAGGGCGGACCAGCCGCCATCCCGCCAGGACGTGCTCATGACGATGGTGCGCGAGACATATTGGTTGGAGAAGAACGGGTCATCGGCGAAACTGCGCGACAACTGCCATGAACCGACGAGCAGGCCGCTGACCGTCGCGGCAGCCGCCAGAGCCATGGCGGTGGAAAACGACACGTCCTCATCGTGAAAGGCCAGGGCGAAGATCGCGGTCAGCGCCGCGCCGAACAGCAATCCGGCACCGACGTCCGACGGCCATTCGGCAGCGAGATACATCCGCGACAGCGCCACCAGCGCGATCAGACAGCCGCAGGTGGCCACCACCACGCGCCCGGCGAGGGGACCGACGCCACGCAGAATGATGAAGCCGATCACGCCGAGGAGCGCGGCGCTGAGCGCGGCATGGGAGCGCGACAGACCGCCCTCGATCAGGGCACGACCGGCCGGCGGCGGCGACCAAGGTACGATCAGGGTCAGGATCATCACGAAGGCGAGCGTCGCCGCCATGGCGGCGACGAGGCCGAGGGCGATGCGGCGGCGCTCGGCGAGGACGAGCACCGCGGCGCCCGCGATGGTGATGGCAATGGTCACCGGCCAGCCGCTCATCAGTGTCACCGCGACCATCAGATCGTCGGTCCAGCTCGTGCGGATCGATTGCAGGAACTGGCTGATGTTGCGGTCGAAGGCGGCGATCGAGTCGCGCGTGGCGACGTTCTGGACCAGCCAGGCGCAGCCGGCAGTCGCGCTGGCCAACACGACGTTGAGCACGACGAACAGGCGGAAGTCCTCCTCGCCCGGCGAGATCAGCCGCTCCAGGAAAACGCCGACACGGGTTTGGCGCAGACCAGTATGATGGAGGGCAAGAGCAAAGCCGTCCGGCAGATAGGCAAGGCCGATCCGCAAAGCGGCGCGAGCAAGCCACACCACCGCGACCATGACGAGAATGAGAATGAGGAGGACGATGGCCAAGCGGCGGCTGATCGAGCCAAGCCATTGCAAAGCAAGGCCGGCGGAGATGCCGGGCAGGATGTGCGCCGCCGCCCAGACGACAGCGGAGAGCACGTTGAGAACCTGGAAACGGACCACCCCCATGTCCATCATCCCGGCGATCCCCGGGACGACCGCCTTGACACCTGGAATGAAGCGGCCGATGACGACGCTCTTTCCGCCATGCTTGGCGAAATAGGCCTGACCTGCCTCGAACAGGCCGCGATAGCGCGAGAACGGCCAGATTTCCTTCAGCCGATCGCGGTAGATGTAACCAACCCAGAAGGATATGGCATCGCCGGCGACCGCCCCGAGAAAGGTGGCGATGAACACCGGCCAGAACGGCAGCTTGCCAAGACCGACCAGGCCGCCGATGGCGATCAGCGTTGCGGTGCTCGGGACGAACAGCCCGATGATCAGCAGCGCTTCGCCCATGGCAATGAGAAAGGCTGCCGTCACGCCGAGAGTCGGGTTGCTGCCGATGTAATCGAGAGCGCCTTGGGTGAGTTCGGTCAAGGTGATGGCTCGGCGAAGGGAGGGGCGTTGTCTTTTTCGTCTTCTGCCGCGATACACCAGAACCGTTGGAAGTCCAAACCGGTGCTCGGCTTTCGCGCAGGAACATGCTACTCAGCCACCACGAACCTTTGTCAACCGCTCGCCGGAGCCCGACAAAGTCATGAAAAGACACGCGAAAATCGATCCGCCGCGCGCTGCCCGCAAGCCGGTCTACTACACGGTCCATGGCGCCACCCACGAGGACCCGTATGCGTGGCTGCGCGCCTCCAACTGGCAGGAGGTGATGCGCGACCCGGCGAAGCTCGCGCCCGAAATCCGCGTTCACCTCGAGGCGGAGAATGCTTATTCGAGGGCCATCATGGCCGATACCGCGGAGCTGCAGGAGCAACTCTTCGCCGAGATGAAGGGCCGGATCAAGGAGGAGGATTCCTCGGTTCCGGCACCTGACGGTCCCTATTCCTATCTTACGAAATATGTGGCCGGCGGGCAGCAGCCAGTGCTGGCGCGCACGCCGCGCGAGGGAGGCGCGGAAACAATCCTCATCGACGGCAATGCCGAGGCTCGCGAGCGGCCGTTCTTCCGCTTCGGCGGGGCTCATCATTCGCCGGACCATCGCTATCTCGCCTGGAGCTTCGATGAGCGCGGCTCGGAGCTCTACACCATCAGGATCCGCGACCTCGCGACCGGGGTCGACCTCGATGACCGGATCGAGGGGACGAGCGGGCGCATCGTGTGGTCAGGCGACAGCCGGCGCATCTTTTATGTGCTGCTGAACGAGAACCATCGCCCCTCCAAGCTCTACCGCCATCGCCTCGGCGCGCCGGTCGAGATTGACCAGCTGGTCTATGAGGAGGCCGATCCGGGATTCTTTCTCGGCGTGGGTCTGACGCAATCACGGCGGTTCATCCTGATCGACAGCCACGACCACGAGACCTCGGAAGTGCGGGTCGTCCCGGCCGACGCGCCGGAGGTCACGCCACGGCTGGTGGCCAAGCGCGAGGCCGGCGTCGAATATGCGATCGAGGAAGCGCGGGGCACGTTTTACATCCTGACCAACGCCGACGGCGCGGAGGACTTCAAGATCGTCACGGCGCCGGTGCACAGCACCAGCGGCCGGGAGAGCTGGCAGGATCTGGTGCCGCATCAACGGGACCGTCTCATTCTTGCGACCACGGTGTTTGCCGGCCATCTCGTTCGCCTCGAGCGGCTCAACGGCCTGCCGCGCATCGTGGTGCAAAGGCTGTCCGACGGTGCCGAGCACGCGATCGCTTTCGAGGAGGAGACGTTCTCGCTCGGACTGATCGAGGGCTATGAATTCGCCACGACGACGCTGCGCTTCACCTATTCGTCGCCGACGACGCCGAGCGAGGTGTTCGACTACGACATGAACAGCCGCGAACGGGTGCTGCGCAAGGTCCAGGAGGTGCCTTCCGGGCACGACCCCGCTGCCTATGTGGCACGCCGCATCATGGCGCGGGCTCCCGATGGCGAGAGCGTGCCGGTGTCGCTCGTCCATCGCCGCGACACGCCGCTCGACGGCCGGGCACCGCTATGGCTCTATGGCTATGGCTCCTATGGGATGACGGTGCCGGCGGCGTTCAACACCAACATCCTGTCGCTGCTCGATCGCGGCTTCATCTATGCCATCGCCCATGTCCGCGGCGGCAAGGACAAGGGCTATCGCTGGTACCGCGAGGGCAAGCGGCGCCAGAAGATGAACACCTTCACCGATTTCATCGCGGTGGCGCGGCATCTGGTGTCCGAGGGAATCACCACGCCCGGAAACATCGTCGCGCAAGGCGGCAGCGCCGGCGGCATGCTGATGGGCGCCGCCGCCAATCTGGCGCCGGAGTGCTTCCGGGCGATCCTTGCCGAGGTGCCGTTCGTCGATGTCCTCAACACGATGCTCGACGACAGCCTGCCGCTGACCCCGCCGGAATGGCCGGAATGGGGCAACCCGATCGCGTCCAAGGCGGATTACGATACGATCGCCGCCTATTCGCCCTATGACAATGTCCGCGCCCAGGACTATCCCCATATATTGGCGGTGGCCGGTCTTGCCGATCCGCGCGTCACCTATTGGGAGCCGGCCAAATGGGTGGCCCGGCTCAGGGAGACCAAGACCAATGACAACCTGCTGCTGCTCGACACCAAGATGGAGGCGGGACATGCCGGCTCGCCCGGCCGGTTCGACCGGCTGAAGGAGGTGGCCTTCGTCTATGCTTTCGGGCTGAAGGTTGCCGCGATCAAGCCAGAGATAGGATAAGCCATGGCCGAACCCGTCAAGAAGCAAGAGGCTGCCCCGAGCCCGGATCTCAAGTCCTTCGACTGGCAGGACCCGCTCGATCTCGAAAGCCAGCTCAGCGAAGAGGAGCGGATGATCCGCGATAGCGCGCGGGCCTTCGCTCAGGACAAGCTCATGCCGCGGGTGCTCGAGGCCTTCCGACGCGAAGAGTTCGACCGCACGATCATGAACGAGCTTGGGGAGGTCGGCTTTCTGGGGGTGATGACCAGCGAGCAGTATGGCGGCTCGGGCCTCGGCTATGTCGCCTACGGCCTGATCGCCCGGGAGGTCGAGCGGGTCGACTCGGGCTACCGCTCGGCGATGAGCGTCCAGAACTCGCTCGTCATGCACCCGATCGAGGCCTATGGGTCGCCGGCGCAGAAGCAACGCTATCTCAGGCGGCTGGCGAGCGGCGAATGGGTCGGCTGCTTCGGGCTGACCGAGGCGGAAGCGGGCTCGGACCCGGGCAGCATGAAAACCAGGGCGGTGCGCATCAATGGCGGGTTCCGTCTCAACGGCTCGAAAATGTGGATCACCAACTCGCCGATTGCCGATGTTGCGGTGGTGTGGGCGAAGCTCGAGGACGAAGGCATCCGCGGCTTTCTCGTCGAGCGCGGGACGCCGGGTTTCTCGACGCCGAAGATCCTCGGCAAGATGTCGCTGCGCGCCTCGGTCACGGGCGAGATCCTGCTGCAGGACGTCGAGGTGCCGGAGGACAGCCTGCTGCCCAATGCCAAGGGTCTCGCCGGCCCGTTCGGCTGTCTCAACAAGGCGCGCTACGGCATTGCCTGGGGGGCCATGGGCGCAGCCGAGGATTGCTGGCACCGGGCGCGGTCCTATGTGCTCGACCGGCGGCAGTTCGGCCGGCCGCTCGCCGCCAACCAGCTCGTCCAGAAGAAGCTTGCCGACATGCAGACCGAAATCGCGCTCGGCCTGCAAGGAGCGCTGGCGCTTGGCCGCGGCCTCGAACGCGGCAGCGTCGGGGTCCCGGCGATCTCGCTGATGAAGCGCAACAATTGCGGCAAGGCGCTCGACATCGCCCGGATGGCGCGCGACATGCATGGCGGCAACGGCATCTCGGACGAATTCCATGTCATCCGCCACATGGTCAATCTCGAGACGGTCAACACCTATGAGGGAGCGCATGACGTCCACGCGCTGATCCTCGGGCGCGCCCAGACCGGCATCCAGGCCTTCACCTGACGAAGGGAGTGGCGCGATGAGCGGGATCAGGATCGCCCGGGAGGATCCGCGCGCCGGCGAGATCGTCGCGATGATCGCCGAGCTCGACCGTTATCTCACCAGCCTCTACCCGGCTGAGAGCAACCACCTGCTGGCACTCGAGGCGCTGGCGGCCGACAATGTCGCCTTCTTCGTGGCGCGGCGGGACGGCACGGCGGAGGCCTGCGGTGCCCTGGTGCGCGAGGCCCCCGATTGGGGCGAGATCAAGCGGATCTATGTCCGCCCTGCCGCGAGGGGGCTGGGGCTCGGCCGGGCGGTTCTCGCCGAGATCGAGGCGGAGGGGCGAAACATGGGCCTGCGCTGGCTCCGGCTCGAAACCGGCTCGCGGCAAGCCGAGGCGCTCGGGCTGTTCGAGCGATCCGGCTATGGGCGCTGCGCGGCATTCGGCGCCTATCCTTTGGGCGATCCATGGAGCATCTTCATGGAAAAGGCGTTGTCGTAACTTCGGCAGCCGGTACGCTCCTGGCTATTGCCCATTTTCCAGCGATTGCCTATTGCCTAAGGATCGCTGCCCTGCCCCACCCCCGATGGAGGTCCGAAATGGCGTTTTCTCTCCCCGAACTGCCCTATCCCTATGATGCGCTCGAACCCTACATGTCGAAGGAGACGCTGCAGTACCACCACGACAAGCACCACATGGCCTATGTGACCAACGGCAACAATCTCCTGAAAGATTCGGGGCTTGACGGTCTCAGCCTGACCAAGATCGTCAAGGCTTCCTATGGCAAGAACCAGGGCCTCTTCAACAATGCCGGTCAGCATTACAACCACATCCATTTCTGGAAATGGATGAAGCCGAAGGGCGGTGGCAAGAGCCTGCCGGGGAAATTGGCGCAGGCGGTCGACAGCGACCTCGGCGGCTTCGACAAGGCGCGGAACGACTTCATCCAGGCCGGCATCACGCAATTCGGCTCGGGCTGGTGCTGGATCGCGGTCAAGGACGGCAAGCTCGTGATCATGAAGACACCGAACGGCGAGAACCCGCTGGTGCACAATGCCCAGCCGATCCTCGGCTGCGACGTGTGGGAGCACTCCTATTATATCGACTATCGGAATCTCAGGCCGAAATATCTCGAGACCTGGTTCGACAATCTCGTGAACTGGGCCCATGTCGAGGAAATGTACAAGCAGGCCGTGCAGGCCTAGCGACCAGGGCCTCGGAAGGCGCCGACCATGACGTCTCTCGATAGCGTCGAGCAGGCGGTCACGGCGCTGAAGCGCGGCGAGATGATCATCGTCGTCGACGACGACGACCGCGAGAACGAAGGCGATCTGATCGCCGCCGCCTCGAAGATCACGCCGGAGCAAATGGCGTTCATGATCCGCCACACCAGCGGCATCGTGTGCGCCCCGATGACCGCCGACAACGCCCGCCGGCTCAAGCTCGATCCGATGGTGGCGGTGAACGATGCGCCGCTCGGCACCGCCTTCACCGTGTCGATCGATTATCGCGAGGGCCTGACCACCGGCATCTCGGCGCGCGAGCGGGCCGCCACCGTCCATGCATTGGCCAATGCCAATGTCCAGGCGAGCGACTTCGTCCGGCCAGGCCACGTGTTTCCGCTGATCGCCAGGTCCGGCGGCGTGCTGATGCGCTCCGGCCACACCGAAGCCGCCGTCGATCTCGTCAGGCTGGCGGGCGAGCCGCCGGTCGGCGTCATCGCCGAGCTCATCAATGACGACGGCACGGTCAAGCGCGGCGCCGAGGTATCGCAATTCGCCCTGGAGCATGGGCTCAGGATCATCTCGGTCGCCGATCTCATCGCCTGGCGGCAATCGCGCGAGCGTCTGGTCGAAGCCAGCCCCGCCTTCGCGGTGACGACGCCCGCCGGGCCGGCGCAGGTGATCCCCTACCGGACGCCGTTCGATCCGGTGCAGCACCTGGCGATCGTGTTCGGCGAAATCGGCGACGGCCGCGATGTTCCGGTTCGGCTCCATCGGGAAAATCTCGTCGAAGACCTGTTCGGCGGCGGCCAGACGCTCAAGGCCATCTACGACCGCTTCGCCAAGGAAGGCCGCGGGGTTCTCGTCTATCTGCGGGAGGGCACCGCCGGAGTCGCGTCGGCCGATGGCGGCTCGGGCTCCGCCCGCCGGCGCGAGGAAGCCTGGCGCGACGTCGGCCTCGGGGCGCAGATCCTGCGCGATCTGGGGGTGCGCTCGATCAAGCTCCTGGCATCGCGCAATCGCCACTATGTCGGGCTGTCGGGTTTCGGTATCGATATTGCCGCAACCGATATCCTGGAGGGCTGAGGCCTCCGGCCCGCGATGAAGAAACCGAAGCCACGCAAGGTCAAGAAGCGGCGGCGGAGCCGCATCGGGCCGGCCATGCTCGCCGGCTGGCGGGAATTCGTCAATCTGCCGGAGCTCCAGATCGGGCCGATCCCGGCCAAGGCCGACACCGGCGCGGTGTCGGCAGCGCTTCACGCGGAGAACATCGTGGTTCATTCGGTCGATGGCGCGCGGCGGGTGCGCTTCGATGCGTTCATCGATGAAGCGCGCCACATCACCCGCGCCTGCGATTTGCCGCTGCACGGCGTCAAGCGAGTGAGGAGCAGCACCGGCACGGTCGAGGACCGATGGGTGGTGGAAACGGAGATCGAGCTCGGGCAGACGCGCTGGCGGGCGCTGGTAACGCTGACTGACCGCAATGAAATGGGGATGCCGATGCTGCTTGGCCGAGCGACGCTGCGCGGGCGCTTCGTCGTCCATCCCGGCAGGAGCTTCCTTCTGACGCGTGCCGCCCAGCAAAGCCTGTCGCGCAGGACGGCGTCATGAAGCTGGCGTTGCTGACGCGCAATGCCAAGCTCTATTCGCATCTGCGATTGATCCAGGCTGCCAAGGATCGCGGGCACGAGATCGTGCCGATCGACTATCTGAGATGCCATGTCAGCATCACATCGATGCAGCCATCCTTGCGGTTTCGCGGCACGACGCTGACCGGCTTCGATGCGGTGATCCCACGGATTGCCGCCTCGCGGACCTTTTTCGGTCTCGCGGTCTTGAGGCAGTTCGAGATGATGGGCGTGTGGCCGCTCAATGAATCGGTGGCGATCGGGCGCTCGCGCGACAAGCTCAGATGCCTGCAGCTTTTGGCCCGCGACGGGGTTGGCCTGCCGGTCACCGCCTTTGCCCATTACACGACCAAGGCCGACGAGGTGATCGAGATCGCCGGCGGGGCGCCGGTGGTGATCAAGCTGCTCGAAGGCACGCAGGGCATCGGGGTGGTGCTCGGGGAGACCCATCAGTCGGCCAAGTCGATGATCGAGGCGTTTCGCGGCGCCAACACCAATATTCTGGTCCAGGAGTTCATACGCGAGTCGTCGGGTCGCGACATCCGTGCCTTCGTGATCGGCGGCGATGTGGTGGCCGCGATGGAGCGACGCGGGCCGGCCGGCGATTTCCGTTCCAATCTTCACCGCGGCGGCTCGGCCCGGTCGGTCGATATCAACCCCCTGGAGCGCAAGACGGCGATACGGGCGGCGCGCACCATGGGCCTCAATGTAGCCGGCGTCGACATGCTGCGGTCGGCCAAAGGCGCAGTGGTGATGGAGGTCAATTCCTCGCCGGGGCTCGAGGGAATCGAGGCGGCGACAGGAATCGACATCGCTTCGAAGATCGTGGAATTTATTGAGGAAAAGCATCGGCCGGGTCAAACTCGAACGCGCGGCCGCGGCTGATTTCGCCGTAGAGGAGAGAGCTTCGCCCATGCTGCGGGTGAAACGCGAGGATTTTATCATCGGCGAGACTGCGATCCCGCCGGGCACCCAGCGCACCGTCGATCTCAGCGTCAGCATGCTGTCGAACCACATGCCCATGACCCTGCCGGTCCGGGTGGTCAATGGCGCGGAGCCCGGGCCGGTGCTGTTCCTCGCAGGGGCCGTGCATGGCGACGAGATCACCGGGGTCGAGATCATCCGCCGCGTCCTCAAGGACGAGGCGCTGCAGACCATCGCCGGCACGCTGCTGGCGGTGCCGATCGTCAATGCGCTCGGGTTCCTCAGCCAGTCCCGCTATCTGCCCGACGGTCGCGATCTCAATCGCAGCTTTCCCGGCTCCGATCGCGGGTCGCTCGCCTCGATCCTCGCCGACCTGTTCCTGCGCGAGGTGGTGATGCGGTCGCAATATGGCATCGATCTGCACTCGGCGGGGGCGCACCGGATCAACCTGCCGCAGGTGCGCATCGCGCCGGAGCAGCCGGAGCTGATCGATCTGGCCGAGGCGTTCGGAGCGCCGGTCATCCTGATCTCGAAGCTTCGGGACGGGTCGCTCAGGCAGCATGCCCGCAATGCCGGGGTGAAGGTCCTGCTCTATGAGGGCGGCGAGGCGCTCAGGCTCGACGAGATGTCGGTGCGGGTGGGGGTGCTCGGAATCCTCAGAGTGATGAAGGCGCTGGGCATGATCTCCGATCCGTCGATCAGGTTCAGCCAGATCCAACCGGCAATCTCGCAATCCTCGGTCTGGCTCAGAGCACCGGATGGCGGCATCCTGTCGACACGTTACCTCAAGGGCGAGATGGTGCGCCGCGGCGAGACGCTGGGCGAGATCTCCGATCCGTTCGGCGAGCGGCGGACGCCGGTTGTCGCGCCAGAGGACGGGATCATCATCGGTCACACCAATCTGCCGGTGGTCAATCGCGGCGATGCCCTGTTCCATGTCGCGCGGGTGAAGGACCCGGCGACGACGCTGGCCCGGATCGGTCAGATCGGCGGCGAGGCGGAGGCGGCCGTGCTATTCGACGAGGACGAGATCCTGTGAGCTGGCGTTCCGCCGCCTGCACCATGTCGCGGCGACGATTGCTCGCTACCGCTGCGGCGGGCGGCCTCTCGGCAATCCTTGGCGCGCCTTTCGCCCGAGCGATCGGGGCCACACCCCGGCCGCCGATCGCCGAGATTCGAACCAGCATTCGAACGGTCAACGGCGTTGCCCTCATCGACCCGTATGGCTGGCTCAAGGCCGACAATTGGCGCGAGGTGCTGGACGATCCGCAAAAGCTCCCGCCAGACATCCGCCGCCATATCGAGGCCGAGAACGCCTATGCGGATGCCTGTCTCGAACCGCTGCGGCCGCTCATGGCGACGCTCAAGAGCGAGATCGAAGGGCGGGTGGAGAAGGAGGATTTCTCACCGTTCATGCGGCATGGCCGGTTCGAATATGCCACGGCCTATGTGGCGGGGGCCGAGCACTACCGGGTGGTGCGCCGCGAAATCGGGAGAGAGCGCCAGGAGGTGGTGCTCGATTTCGAGCTTCTCGGCAAGGACCTCGACTATTTCGATCCGGGCGGGTTCGAGCCCTCGCCCGATCACCGCATGATTGCCTGGAACGCCGATCGCACCGGGGCGGAGCGTTTCACCATCAAGATCCGCGATGTGGCAAGCGGGCGCGAACTCGACGATCAGATCGAGTCGGCAGGTACAAGCGTCGTGTGGTCGCGGGACGGCCGGTCGCTCCTCTATCAGCCGCTCGACAAGGAGAACCGAAGTCTCGCGGTCGCCCTGCATCGGCTGGGCACGCCGCAGCGCGACGATCGCCTGTTGCTGCGCGAGAGCGACCCGAGCTATCCGCTGGCGCTCTATTCCTCTGCGTCCGAGCGGTTCGCCATCGCCGCGGCAATGAGCGCCGATGATTCGGAGGTCACGGTCATCGATCTCGAGCAGATCGACAAGCCGCCGCGCCGCGTGATCGCGCGCGGCACCGGCGGGCTGTGCACCCTCGACCATGACGGCGAGCGATTCCTGATCTCCACCGATCTCGATGCCGAGGAGTTCCGCATCGTGGCGGCGCCCGAGGCGACGCCTGAGCCGCGCAACTGGACCGACATCGTGCCGCATGACCGCAATCGCACCATCCTGTCGTTCGATCTCTCGAAGACTCATCTGGTGCGGCTCGAACGGGTGGATGCGCTTCCGCGCATCATCGTCAGGCGGCTGAACGACGGTCGGGAGCGGACCATTGCCTTTCCGGACGAGGCCTATGCGCTGTCGCTCATCGGCATCGACGATTTCGATGGCTCCCTCGTTCGCTTCTCCATGTCCTCGCCGGCGGTGCCGGAAAGGTGGTTCGACTATGATATGGCAACGGGAGAGATGGAGCTGCTCAAGGAGCAGCGCATTCCAAGCGGTCACGATCCGGCCGCTTATGTGGTCCGCCGCCTCGAAGCACCGGCGCGCGACGGCGAGAGCGTTCCGATCACGCTGCTCTATCGCAAGGGCCAGGCCCTCGATGGCTCCTCGCCATTGCTGCTCGAAGCCTATGGTGCCTATTCGCTCGGCTCGGCGGCGGGGTTCCAGAGCGACCCGTTCTCGCTGGTCGATCGCGGCATGATCTATGGGATCGCGCATGTCCGCGGCGGCGACGACAAGGGCCGCGCCTGGTACAAGGCGGGGCGGCGCGACCGACGCAACAACACCTTCAACGACTATATCGATGTCTGCCGCCATCTGATCGAGCAGCGCTATACGGCCAAGGGCAGAATTGTCGGGCTCGGCGCCTCGGCCGGCGGCACGTTGATGGGCGTGGTGGCTAACCGGCGGCCCGATCTGTTCGCCAGCATCGTCGCCGATGTGCCATTCGTCGATGTCGTCAACACGCTGCTCGATCCCGAGCTGCCGCTCACCCC
>Ga0075421_100009026_pt1 | contig 12277 bp, 10 predicted proteins | sample SoiMetdeltSBSDD5_FD_75292 | JGI IMG/M metagenome (GOLD analysis project Ga0075421, IMG submission 75292) | Bulk soil microbial communities from a Populus tree surrounding site in Tennessee, USA - Soil MetaG P. deltoides SBSDD5 | ecosystem: Environmental > Terrestrial > Soil > Tree plantation...
CCTGGCGTTCGCGAAGCGGTAGTCGTGGCGCGCGAGGACAGCCCTGGAGACAAACGATTGGTGGCGTACTTCACATCCGCCGACAACGACCGTTCCAGCGCGCTAGAGCCGCAGGTTGGCGCGGAGATATTGCGCGCATACCTCTCGGCGAGCCTCCCCGAGTACATGATCCCGCCTGCCTATGTTCACCTCGACAGCCTTCCGCTCACCCCCAACGGAAAGGTGGACCGAAAGGCATTACCGCTACCAGGAGGAGACTCCTTCATTACTAGAGGCTATGAAGAGCCGATAGGGGAGATCGAAACGGCTTTGGCAACCGTCTGGTCCGAGGTACTCAAAGTGGAGCGGGTGGGCCGCCATGATAACTTCTTCGAGCTCGGCGGGCATTCACTCCTAATGCTGCAGGTGGTAAGCCGGCTCAAACAACGCTGTATCAACATCTCGGTGGCAGATATCTTCACCTACCCAACCATCGGGTCTCTTTCACTACATATCTCGAGCCCCAAAGGTATCTTGGGGGATCACCAAGCAATACCTGTGCGGGCAGAAGGCAGGGAAGTTCCCCTCTTCCTGGCATATGAAGGCGCGGGGTTGTTGTTCTATGCTTTTAATCTCACACCTTCTATTGATAGGGATATCCCCATCTACGGTTTGCCTTGCAGGCCAATGGGCGAAGCTCAGTTTCGAACCGTTGAAGGAATGGCGGCGTCAATGGTGCGCATGATACGCGATGTCCAGCCCGTCGGCCCTTATCGCATAGCGGGGTGGTCGTTCGGGGGAACAATCGCCTATGAGATCGCTTCCCAACTTATTGGCGAAGATCAGAGAGTTGAGTTCCTGGGTCTGTTCGACACGAAATATGAATACCGCGGGAGTAGCTTGCCCGAATATACAGTGGACAACAAGAGTTGGCTTTTTCATAGTATCCGGGTTGAACTGAGACTCGATGAGAGTTCGGAATCAAAAATTGCCGAACTAGAGCGCCGAGCGTTGTCGATGGATTTTTCGACGCTGGTGAAGGAGTGTCAAGAGGCATCGCTGTTACCCGATCGCCTCATGGGACTCACGACCGAGGAGGTCGCTCAATACTGGGCTCGTGAACACACGCTATTCCTCGCGAATTTGCAGTACATTGCGCAACCAATTCCGATTCCAATCTATTTGTTTGCGGCGCAGGGTGAGGAGCATGCCCACCCACTGCGGCGCTGGGACACGGTTTTGCCCCAGAACCAAATTCATGTCATACCCGTTCCCGGCACTCACCAGTCAATGATGCAAGACCAAAATATTGAAGTCCTCGGCAAAGCTCTCTCTTTCGCTATTCGCAAAGCCAAGGACGAAAGCTTAAGTTTGATGGAGCACAGCTACGAACCACTGGTCGCTCTTCGCACTGGGCCACGTCGCTACACACCGTTGTTCTGCGCGCCCGGCGCAGGCGGTAATGTGTTCAGCTTTGCGGAACTAGTCGATTGTCTGGAACGAGAATCGATGATTTACGGATTTGAGGCTCGCGGGTTGGACGGTTTGCTTGTTCCCCATACGACTGTTCCCGCTGCGGCAAAATCTTACGTGCAGGCGATCAATCAAATACACCCTGAAGGGCCGGTACATCTGTTGGGGCACTCGTTCGGTGGTTGGATAGTGTTGGAAATGGCCCATCGGCTGCGAGCAGCCGGACGTACTATTGAGTCTCTGACTATTATTGATAGCGAAGCGCCGGACAATGACGACTCTCATGCCCGCGAATACAACCGCGCTGAAGCGCTCACGAACTTGATCGAAGTTCTCGAACAGATTGCAGGACAACCATTGAAGATCAGCCAAAACGATCTCGACTCGCGGGATGATACGGCACAGCGGAAACTGCTACATGAGCGGCTGGTGCGAGTCGGTCTGATATCCCGGCGCTCGAACCCGGATGTCCTAAGTGGTCCAGTTCGTACTTTCGGCGCTTGCCTGCGGACCCATTACAGTCCGGAGAAAGTTTATCCAGATCTAGTGCGTTTAGCGCTCATGGATGATCCGAAACTCGACGAAGAAACGAACCTCCGGAACCAGGAACGAAGCATCGAGGCGTGGAGGCGATGGGCGCCGAACCTGTCAGTCTGGCGTGGTCCCGGCAATCACTTCACTATCCTCAAGGCGCCACATGTCCAGGCATTAGCCGCCTGGGTTAGAACGAATATTCACTCAAATGCAATGGCGGGAAACAATCGGGCGCGAGGGAGATCGGACCGTAATGGCTGAGACAATCAAAACCGCAATTCCGCAGCCGAGCGATTCGCATCTCGGCGGATGGCTAACGGTAGTGTTTCGGCTTTTGAGTTCAATCCGATATTACGCTGAAGATTAGCAGAGGTCAGCAGCCATGAGAGCTTATACAAACCGTCAACCACGATTTCATTGCAAGGCACGTGTGAAACATGAAGATACGATCCGAGTCCATCGCTATTCGCAACGTTAGTAAGACGTTCCACTCCACAACCGCCGTTGATGACGTTTCATTTGACGTGAGTCCGGGTGAGGTCTTCGGGTTACTCGGCCCAAATGGAGCAGGCAAGACGACGCTCATCCGGCTCATTATGGATATCATTCGACCGGACTCTGGAACGGTCCAAATCCTCGGTCATCAATTCAGGGAAGAAGACCGAAATCGCATCGGCTATTTGCCCGAAGAGCGTGGGATTTACACGCGACTGAAGGTCCTTCCAACGCTGATGTATTTTGCCATGCTGAAGGGGGTTCCAACTAAGAAGGCAAATGAGAATGCGAGGAACTGGCTCGCGAGGTTTGAAATGTCGGGCCTGGAGAATCGAAGGATTCAAGAGCTGTCGAAAGGCAATCAGCAGAAGATCCAAATCATAGCGAGTCTAGTTGCCGATCCGGATATCCTCATACTGGACGAACCGTTTTCTGGATTAGACCCACTCAACGCGCGCCTCCTGCGAGACATCATCCGAGACCTGGCATCGCAAGGCAAAACGGTCTTGCTCTCCACTCACCAGATGACTTTGGTGGAGACATTTTGCCAGCGGCTCTTAATGGTCGACGGCGGCCGTGTGATGCTTTACGGAACCCTGGACGAAATCAAACGGCCCTATTCCAACAACGCCGTACTGGTAAAGTCTGACGCCGACTATGGCCAGTGCGATCTGATTGATCATTATGTGCCCGATGCAAAGGCGACCAAAGTTTACCTGCGCGAGGGCATTGCGGGGAATGACTTCCTTACGTGGCTTCTTGGAAGAGCCATACATATCGAATTATTCGAGAGGGCAGAGATGTCCCTTGAAGACATCTTCATTAAGAGTTTGGGGGCTATTTGTGAATAAGACTCTAGTTATTGCGCGACATGAATTCCTCACCACTATCCTGCGCAAAGGATACCTTTTGACCGTCGTCGGAATGCCGCTGCTCTGTGCGGGCCTGGGCGTGGCTAGTTTCCTCACCCGCAGCATGATCGAGCAGAGAATGGCAGGACCGGACGCCGTTGGATTAATCGACCGAGCGCATTTCGTCGCGTTGACTCTCGGAGATGGTATAAATCAGAACACGGAGTCCGCCTACTCTGGACTAGTAGGATTGGGGAAAGAAAAGACCTATCGTTTTGTGCCCTATCAGGATCTAGGCGCGGCCCTGGAGGATCTCAGGCGCGAGCGCCTAGCCGCTTGCTACCTCATAGACGAGGACTACCTGACGACCGGTAAAGTAAGTACCTATACGCTGGAAGGCGGGTTGTCTTCACTCTTGAGCTCACCCGGCCGAAGCCAGCTTTATAACCTAATTCGAGCAAGCCTCTTGAAAGAACGGGTGGCAAGCGACATCTTCGACCGTATAGTCAATCCCGGTCATCTCAGCGAGGTGTCTGTGACCGAGGCCGGGCAGGTCAACGAAGAACGCAACAAATTTCAACGAGTAGCCCGTTTCCTCGGGCCTCTGTCGATGTTCATCCTGCTCAACATCTCAATTTTTCTCTCCTCGGGATATCTCCTTCAAGGTATTTCAGAGGAGAAGCAGAACCGAGTGATCGAGGTTTTGCTATCGTCTGTCAGAAGTGGCCAACTCCTGACGGGAAAAATCATCGGCCTGGGCGCAGCGGGTCTATTGCAAGTACTCGTCTACGTCATATTCCTTTTTGTACCGACGATGGCCGTGTTTCGAGTGATCGAGTTGAGCCTCGCAAATGTAGCGGTCTCACTCCTGTACTTCATCTTGGGTTATGTGCTGTTTGCGGCGCTGATGGCCGGCACATCTGTTCTTGGCAGCTCACCTCGGGAAAATGGCCAGTTGTCGGGAATCTGGAGCCTGATCAGCATGATCCCACTCTCCCTGATAGGTCCACTCAGCCAGAATCCTAATTCGACATTGGCTCATATCCTTTCCTACATTCCGATTACGGCTCCCGTAACCATGCTCTTGCGGATCAGTCTTTTGTCCAAGGTACCGTACTTGGACGTTCTGATCTCCGTAGTAACACTAATTGCCGGGATTTATTTTGCCGTGAAAGGCGCAACTAGAGTATTCCGAGCCGCATCCCTGATGCATGGCAAGCGCCCGACGCTCACGGAAATATTCCACTGGCTCCGCGAAGCGTGAGTGTGAACCTGTCCTTCGCTAAAACCTCATCCGCCTTTAGTTTCAATAACTTGGAAAAACCGGATATAAATAGATTTATATTCCTGCGGCCGTCCCTGATGGCCGCCTTTTTTGTTGACAGAGTTGTTCGCAAATTGCTTGGCCTTCGCGCTCTTCATCGCGTACAATTCGCCTTCACATCGGCCTTTTCCTTAAGGGGCGAATCCTTTGGCGCCCCTCGGAGAGTGTATCTCACGCGAATGAGCAGGGCGCAGTAGGGAAGTAGCCATAATGCCTATTCTGTTTACCAGCTTGCCAGCGCTGGAGCGCTTCCTGGAGCCACGCCCCAAGATCAGAGAGGTAAGAAATGTCCTCCAATAATGGAGGCGCAAAGCGGCGCAGATTCTGGCTGACCCCAACCGGCGCGGCCTCCGCCGCCATCAAAACACGGTCGTAAAAATGCGCCTGCAGGCGGACCGTGGCTTTGCCAGATTATGAAAGGGACCTGACCTGGCGCCGAATTTCTTCCCTCTGACAGGTATCAGGCTTAGGCGGTTATGGAATTAGCCCACTTCCTAAGCGCGTAAACTTTGTTTTCTGAACCTAAATAATTCACGATCTATCCGGGGATCTGCAGTTACTCCAGGTACGCATTACTATTGTGTAGACGCTGGTTTGAGCTTATTCATCGGCCGATTAATCTAAAATAGGGGAGAAAGTCTATGTCGCAAGAAGCAACAAAGAAACCCATCGACTTGTACCTATTGGAATATGACAAGCTGAAAGCGGAACAAATCCAGCGCATCGGTTTTAGAGACAATATGATTTATGTGACATTGGTCGCCGCGGGCAGTGTCGGGGCATTCGCATTGAATGATTCAAACCATCTATATGCCCTGCTAATTATCCCATGGATCTGTCTAGTTCTCGGATGGATGTACCAGGTCAACGACGAGAAAATCTCCGCAATCGGAAAATACATCCGAATCACGTTAGATAAACATATACGAGAGCAAATTGATATTCAGGATCTTTGCGCTTTTGGGTGGGAAGTCGAACACAGAGATGATGACAAACGAAAACAACGCAAGGTGATGCAGTTCGCTGTGGATCAAATCACGTTCATCGGGCCGGGAATCAGCTCTATTGCGGTCTATTGGCTGCGCGTCGCGCCAAAGTCTTTGACGACCGCCTCGGTTTGCATAATTGAACTACTATTTCTTTTCATCTTAGCATGGCAAATCTATTCCTACGCAGACCTGCAGAAAGGCCGCTAGGCAATTTTATCGTTCACGTAAATCGCTCATGCCCTCGTTTTAGGAAGGTTTGTAACACATTGTTTGCTTCCTTATCACGGCTTTATGAGTATTCCGAAAGAGCAATCAGAACCTACAGTGGGAATCATCACTGCTCTTGAAGAGGAGTATGTCGCAATGAAGACGCTGCTTAAAAGCGTCAAAAGGTATGTAGCAGAGACTAGTAATATACCTCAGGAATGTGTGCTCGGAAATGTTATATCGAATCGACGTGGTAAACATCGTGTCGTACTGATTATGGTCGGAAAGGGCACGAATGCCGCGGCGTTAGGGGCGGAGAGGATGGTCCAAAACTTTCCAAGTGTACGTCATATCATTATGACAGGTATTGCCGGCGGATGTCCAAATCCTAAAAAAGCGGACGAACATGTACGTCTAGGCGATATTGTTGTTTCGGGCGAATTTGGCGTAATTCAATACGATTTTAAAGTAGAAACTAGCGCCGGATGGGAGCCCCGGCACCCTCCACGCCCGCCTAGCCCCGCTTTACTCGAAGCGGTCAATTTGCTTGATGCGGAAGCGTTGGAAAAGAAGAAATATCCTTGGATAAACTCGATCAGACAAGGCTTAACAAAACGCAATTGGAAACGCCCATCTGCAAGAACAGATAATGACATGGAGCATCCGAAGGATGAAAAGCGAAGACCTGGGATTCCTAGAGTATTCATTGCTACAATCGCTTGCGCCAACACACTTGTAAAGAGCCCGGAACTCCGTGACAAGCTTCGCGACGTTTATAAGGTCAAGGCTGTTGAAATGGAAACCTCCGGCATTGCAGACGCCACATTGAAAAACGGGATTGGCTACTTCGCAGTGCGTGGTATTTGTGATTATTGCGATCCTAATAAGAATGATGTTTGGCATCAATACGCATCGATGGCCGCTGCGGGTTATACTGTAACGTTACTCGCTTCGATTCCTAGCGACGCAATCGATGGATTTTCCGATTCGATCGGTGACAGGGCCGACGCATTTAGCTCCGATAAGGTATTTAAAAAAATTCCCGAAATACGTAATCGCGCCTATGAGATAAAGACAATGACTGAGCGTCATGGCCCCAAAGACAGACAGCTTAATAACGCAGTGATAGAATTGATCCATAATATATCGGCCTTCCTTACGCACGTCAAGTGTTTAGATCATAGTACCTCGTCTTTCATTAAAGAGTCTGTTATTAAAATAGAGAGTCATATGATCGAGCTTAGAGATTTTATGCTGAAATCGCATAGGAGCGCCGCATTTAACACATCATTGGGGAGTTACTTGTCAGCCTTAGTTGTAGCTTTAACAGAGCTGCGCGTCAGGGTTGCGAAAAAAGAGCCGAACGGGTTCTAAATCAAACCGAGTAAGATTGGTACAGCCTATTCTCTCAGAAGCAGATGAAATCCGCCGTTTCGAAAACGTCGTGTCCCAGTCTTTGTTGTTCCGATTTAGACCAGCACAGATTGCTTTTAACTCGAGGAGCATGTTATGACAGCAACAAAAAGTGAATTCCCCGATCACACCCGTCGAAAGAGGCGTTTGTCTCAAGAGATAAGGCATGTTGAAGAGCTATTCCAGATTACCGCGACGCCGATCAGAGACCGCATTCGGGCCGTGGCTTTAGTCTTGGATAAGGTAAGCAAGCATGCGCGCAGACTGATGAAAGAGTGCGCGATCTCTGAATCCATGGCTTTATCTCCATTAGTGAACGAGTCAGTTTTTCAGGTTGATAGAGACGTTGAAAAAGCAAGGAGTGTTCTAATGGCGGCGGCGCCTGGAGGTTTACAAAGCTCAGCCAGGCTCGGTGAGGTTAGATTGGCGTTGACGTTGCTTTACGTTTCACAGGTCGCGCTTGAGAAATTAATTGATAATCAAGTTGGATGGATGCTACCTCAACAATCCAATCCGAGCAGGAGCATGCCCACATCCTCGCATGCAGATTCTGATAGCGAGGAATGGCCAACATTCATTTAGCGCCTCGCATAGAGTTTTATTGTCGGCGGCTTTAAATCAGACATAGGCGGATCAATTCATTATCAGGCTCTGCCGCCGCCGGTTGCGGGGTTTGCTAAGTGAAGCCCAACTGGCAAAGTAATCGCGGGAGGTAGTGCGGGTGATAGCGCGCTCCGAACTCCTGCTTGATCAGCGCTGCGATCCGTTCGAGCGTCCGGCGATCGGTTGGGAAGCCGGCGGCGAGCGTTCCTTTCCTTAATTGCTGCTTTAGCGTTCGTCGCTGAGCCGGTGTCAGCTTAGACGGACGACCAGTAGTTAGGCGATGTTGGAGCCGTCTGAGACCGCCACTGCGATAGCGCCCAATCCGGTGACTGACGGCCGTGCGGCTGACGCCGAGTCGCTTCGCGATTTACGATCGTGAAATTTGCCCTTCTTTGAGAAGGCGACCGGCTTCAGGCCGTCGCTCTTCTAATTGCTCACGAGTAAGTCTACTGGACTTCCATTTCACAGCCCAGAAAGTGTAAACCAACTTTGATGAAACTGTATAAGTAACCTAACAGTGCCAAAGAGGAAAAGCTTTCTACAATCAGTTCAAAATCTAGAAATTGGAAAGCATCTAGATTTGATTCTGGACCGCGATAAGATTGATTTGGCGGAGTCTTCTTTGTTAATACGAAAGTTGGGTGGGTATTTCGGAACGGGCATACCAAGTTCGAAGGATGATACAATAATTATAAGGACAGAATTATTTTTATCCATCTTATATGATCAAGCCGATCAGGGATCAGGGAATGAGGCGCTAAAGAAAGCCATCTCAAACACTCTAAGCTATAGTTCCTACCTCGCTCATATTATAAAACAAGAAAAAAATCTTGAAAAGAATATCCGCGACAATAAGTTTTTTGACAATATGAAGGAATTGGGGGACGCGCTCATCCAGCTTGATATGATGATAGAAATGATGATAGAAGCAAAATCACGCCTTAAGCCCTGAAGCCAATCAACCCGAAATAAGCGCGTCTGTGAATCGTATGGTTCCGAACATGATGTCAAATCCTGTCCTTCGCCAAAACCTCGTAACAATTAATATCGTTGACATTTTACAACCTAACGCGACACTCTATACGTCAAACACTCGCTCTGCAGCAACCTCGCAAGCCATGTGAGAGGTTATAATTGCAATGTCGACGAGTCCCTGGTCGATCAGGCTCTGAGCGATGGTCAGCAGCATCGTTGGGTGAGTAATCACCGTAGCGTTAGCAGTAAGGGTGACTGAAGCGGAGAGTGACACCCTTGCCTCAAGCTGGACGCGCCGGCAGGTCGAATCGCACTTCGGGCAGGGTTGGCGCTTGTCGACAGGGGTGTTCGCCGGCTCAGTGAGCAGTTCACCACAGGTCCCACAGGCAGTCGATTCTGCCGCCAGACTCAGAATGGCCGCTGGCTGCGCGCCGAAACTTCAGCCGCCTGATTGTGGAAGTCGAGCGCCTTCTGCTTCTCGCCCAACGAATCGTAGACATCGCCGATGTCGTTGAGCGTCTTGGCTTCTCCACTGCGGTCGCCGGCCGCGCGCCGAAGCGGCAGCTCCTGATTGTAGAAGTCGAGCGCCTTCTGTTTCTCTCCCAACGAATAATAGACAAAGCCGATGTGGTCGAGCATCTCGGCTTCTCGACGGCGGTCGCCGGCCACGCGTAGAAGCGGCAGCGCCTGATTGAGATAGTCGAGCGCCTTCTGTTTCTCGCCCAGCAAAAAGGAGACAAAGCCGATCTTGTCGAGTGTGTCGGCTTCTCCACTGCTGTCGCCGGCCGCGCGCCAAAGCGGCAGCGCCCGATTATAGAAATCGATCGCCTTCCGATTCTCGACTAGCGAACCGTAGATACCGCCGATGTAGTTGAGCGCGTCAGCTTCTCCACGGCGGTCATTGGCTTTGCGATAAAGCGTCAGCGCCTGATTGAGATAGTTGAGCGCCTTCTGTATCTCGACCAACGAATAGTAGACATCGCCGATGTTGTGGAGCGTTTCGGCTTCTTTCGCGCGGTCATTGACAGATCGCCAGAGAGGAAGAGCGTCTTCGTATTTCTTCAACGCGGAGCGCAAAGATTCGTGTCCCTTCGGCGAGCGGGCGTAATGCCTGAAGAGATCCGCTGAAGCACGTGGCTCAAGTAAAGACCCGTCACCGAAAGGACACGGGCGTCCTTTCATATTACGTGCGAATCGTTCTCATGAGTGGACTTAACGGCCATCACATTTCCATCACAAAAACACGTCGAAGCATCACGCCTACATCATTACAAAAATTCCGAATGCGCGTAAATTCACGCTGCGTCGTCGAACTTTAAAAGCGGCTCAACTGAACGAGAAGAAACAGCCATGAGTAGACGGACAAAATTCGGAAACGCTATGCACAAGCAAAAACGGCTCTCCCGCAATCTCGATGATGAAGGATGGATACTCGTCTTTGACCGGGTCAGGATGGCTGATTTTATTGGATTTTTGACCTTGAATCTCGCTCATCCAACATCATTCTGCTCCAGAATCATCGAGATTGCGGGAGAGCCATTTCAGAATGCCAAAATCAGGTGAGCGGATTTACGAAAAATCGGCGCGTAATAGATTGAGCATATCGGGGCTTGAAGAAGATCGAGCACGGCTGAAGGGAGATCCGGTTATAGTAATTCGGCCTCGAATTGCGCGTAATCAGGCGGCGGCCAGAATTCCGGCGCCGTTGAACACAAGAAATACTGATCTGGCCGGCTTTCGAAGAGCAGGTCGGTTCGTTACGGGCATAGAAAGGACAACATTATGAAATCGAAGTTACCGCATGTGAAATATAAATCGAGGCCGGTAATCGTCATAGCGGCGCTCACTCTACTTCTAACTGTTGCGGGCGTGATGTGGGCGTCGGTCGGGCTCGCCAGCAAAGGGCTTATCATAGCGCCACCGACCGAATCTGAGCCGGTCCTTTTGGGAAGCTCCGAATCAAAGGCCGAGGAAACGGCAAGTAGCGCATCCTGTTCGGATTCAGACACTCTCGATATGGAGGGTGTTTGGATGATGACGCAGGGAGCCCCTCCAGGTATCACACTCGATTCTTCCAACCATTGGGCACCGGCAGGACCCTCTTTATGGACCTATTACATCCGACTCAGGCGCGTCGGGCCCAATGAACATGGGGGCCAGAGATTCGTAGGTGAATGGAGAGATTTTCCGGCATTGGGGACTTTCTATGGCGACACGTTCTATGGCGGGCAGGGCGTACAGTTAGTGCAAATGCGGTTCGAGGAAAACACCAGTTGCGGCCGGTACTACAAGCTGCTTTCCGGGAAACACCAGCTCTACTCAAGCGACCCAACGAGAGTCGAAGTATTGGGGGGATGGGTTGATGTGGGATACCTCGGCGCCGCCAGCGGATACAACGGAAGTTTTGTAATGGTGAAGGTCGCTCCTTGATAGAACAAAGGGGCGCAGGAAATGACGCCTGCGCCCCGCCGAATTACAGTGTCCGTTCGGTAATAGGCCTTGATAATTTTCGTTAACTTCCATCTGTCAAGCCTCGTTGCCGAACGGACACCGCCATTCTGCCGAAGGGACACAAAGATTCCGCTGTTCTCTGCTTTTGTAACGCTACCCCTTCATCGAATTTACTCTGAGCGGCGACGCGGTTCTGATCCTGCGCCTGCGCTGATACGAACTTTATCACCAAAGGATTTCCGACACCTGAGAGCGCGCAGAACGCCAAACCAAATGCCAGCCAGCGCCTAATCCCACTGCTTAGATTGAGAGACAGCTTAAGAATCCATACTTTACTAGACATTGTTTTCCTCCTTGACAATCAACACATTGAAAAATCGTAAGCCTTTGGAAACAGTGTGAAACCCACGGTTAAATTCAGACCGTCGCTACGCGACGAAGAAGGCGCACATTTCGCGCGAAAGTTTGGGTAATGACAATGCGTTGAAGCGCTGGGCTAAGATCTCGCCGGGCTACGCGGCAGAGGAACCGAATTTGAACATCTCTGAAACAGTGAGTGAACCGCAAGTATAAAATCAGCGATTATTTCTTGTTCTTGGCCGCTTCTTGTTCAGCCGCCCTTTTATGGCCTGGGCTGTAGTAACCCTGGCGCGTAATCACATTCAATTTACGTCCGTCTTTAGGGCTGGCAACGACTTTCACTTTGCGCAAATTGTCATCTTGCTTATTGTTGGTTGAAACGTAGGTGATTTCATACTGGCGACGCAGGCTTCCGACGATCTTCGCGGCTATAGAGGCGGTTTCATCAACAGTATTCAGAGAAAAAGTCTGTCCACCAGACGCTTTAGCTAAACGATCCAACCGTTCCTTAGGTGTTGATTGGTTCATAGCTCCCGGAAATGGACTGGAACTCTCGGTTGGCATGCAAATGAAGTAAGCTTGCGCCTGATTTTCAATCAGCGTGGTTATCACTTTGCCCTCTT
>Ga0075421_100009027_pt1 | contig 12277 bp, 10 predicted proteins | sample SoiMetdeltSBSDD5_FD_75292 | JGI IMG/M metagenome (GOLD analysis project Ga0075421, IMG submission 75292) | Bulk soil microbial communities from a Populus tree surrounding site in Tennessee, USA - Soil MetaG P. deltoides SBSDD5 | ecosystem: Environmental > Terrestrial > Soil > Tree plantation...
CGCGGACCTTCCGGCGTGCGCGCGAGAATCCCGCCGCGCGCCGCGCCGCTCTCGGCATGGCGGTGACGAATCTCGTGCTGCTCGGCGTGCTGATCGTGCTCGGCCATCCCCTGCTGTACCTGCTCTGGGTCGGCGCCTGGCTCACGACCAACACGTTGGTCACGCGCATCCGCTCGATCGCGGAGCACGCGCTCACGCCCGACGCGCCCGAGCCGCGCGGCCGCACGCGCACGACGATCGCGCGCTGGTGGGAGCGCCTGCTGATCGCGCCGAACCGGGTGAACTTCCATCTCGAGCACCACCTCGTGATGACCGTCCCCCACTACCGCCTGCCCGCGCTGCATCGGCTGCTGCGCGAGCGCGGCGTGCTCGAGGACGCCTGCGTCGAGCGCGGCTACTGGCGCGTGCTCGCGCGCGCGGCGTCGAAGCCGATGGGTCCCGCGACGGGCGCCGGCGAGCCCGAAGAGCAGATCCCCGGCCCGCCCGTCCGCATGCCCCCCTTCTGAGTCGAATTGCCCCGACCCTGGCGTGACCCGTGTCACGCCGCGCGGGCGCCGCGCGGCCGAGGAGGTCGATGGGTGCGCGCCATGGAGAGCGCGTCCCCGTCACCACGAGAGCAAGCCAAAGGGGGACACATGGCGCTCAAGTCATTCATGACGGGTTGGGAGCAGACCAGCGAGGAGATGCCGAAGTCGATGCCGGCGGCAGCGCCCGCGCCGCGCACGGTGGCGCCGTCGACGAGTGTGGACGCGTCGTCCGAGCTCGAGGGCAGGATCCGCTGCAACCAGACCCTGCGGATCGACGGCAAGGTGAAGGGCGAGATCGAGTGCGAGCGGGCGGTCCTGATCGGCGAGGGTGCGCGCGTGTGCGCGAGCATCGACGCCGACGAGGTGCAGATCGCCGGTCTCGTGGAGGGCGACATCACCGCGCGGCGCAAGATCACGCTCGCGCGGTCGGCGGTCGTGATCGGCGACCTCACGACGCCCGGCATCGTGATCGAGGAAGGCGCGAAGCTGAAGGGCCGCATCGTGATCGGGTCGGACGCAGCGGACGCCGCCGCGGAGAGCGACAGCAAGAAGACGCAGGCGAGCAAGAAGGGGCTGGCCGCAGCGGCGAAGCCCGAGGCGACGACGTCACAGCCGGTCGCCGTCTCGGCGGCGTAGCGCGAACGGGTGCTATTCGCGCCGGGGGCCGTCTGCTAGTCTGGCCGCCACGCGCGAGTAGCTCAGTTGGTAGAGCATCAGCTTCCCAAGCTGAGGGTCGCGGGTTCGACCCCCGTCTCGCGCTCCAGTGAATCGAAGGCCCGGCGGCTTGTTAGTCGTCGGGCCTTCGTGCATCGAGCCTCCAGCCGACGGAAGTTGCAAGCGACCTCCCGCCGGATTGCAGATTCCGCCGGACGACGTCGCGTCCCACGCGTCCTCCGCGACGACCGCGTAGGTCCGGGATTTGCACCCCGCGACAACGATGACGGTCAAGCTGAACCACACGATCGTGAGCGCGCGGGATCACAAGCAGTCGGCTCGGTTCCTGAGCGAGATCCTCGGTCTCGAACCGCCGTTCCTGCTCGGCCCGTTCGCCGCGGTGACGGTCGGAGACGAGCTGACGCTCGACTTCATGGAGGCGGACGGCGAGATCACCTCGCAGCACTACGCCTTCCTCGTGAGCGAGAGCGAGTTCGACGCCATCTTCTCTCGCATTCGTGAGCGCGGGCTCTCCTACTGGGCCGATCCGTTCAAGAGCCAACGCGGCCAGATCAATTCGTGGGACGACGGTCGCGGCGTCTACTTCGAGGATCCGAATGGACATCTGCTCGAAATCCTCACCCGTCCCTACGGCAGCAAGGGCACGTCGGCCGAGCACCCGCACCCGCTGGTAGCCGAGACGCTCGAGCCGAAGAAGGCGCGGAGCGGCGCAGAGAGCAAGCCTCGCGCCGTCCGCGACGCGAGCTGAGATCCGTTACCGCTTCCCCCACCCTTCCCGCTCGATCAGTGCCTCGACGCGCGCCGCGATCTCGTCGCGGATCTCGCGCACGCGCGGCGCGGGCTGACCAGCGGGATCGGCGAGAGGCCAGTCCTCGCGGCGGGCGCCGGGCACTACGGGGCACGCGTCGCCGCAGCCCATCGTGATGAGCCAGCTCGCGCCGCGCGCGAAATCGTCCGTCAGCAGCGCGGGGCGCACGCCGGAGAGGTCGATCCCGAGCTCGCGCATCGCGTCCACCACTTCGGGGTGTACGTGTGAGGCCGGCCGCGTGCCGGCCGAGACGGCGCGCGCCTGCGAAGGCTCGACCGTCTCGTTGAAGAGCGCCGCCGCCATCTGCGACCGTCCCGCGTTCTGCACGCACGCGAAGATCACCGTCGCGCGCGGCGCCGGGCTCATGCGCTGCGACGCTCGGAGCGCCTCCGCATCGCGCTCTCGAGCTTCTTCGGAGGCAATAGCGCGTCGCACAGGTCGGAGAGCCGCTCGAGCCGCAGGCGGTAGTACATCCACGTCCCCCGGCGCTCGCGCTCGAGGAGTCCCGCTTCGGTCAGCACCTTCAGGTGGTGGCTGACGGTCGGCTGCGAGAGGCCGAGCGGCTCGGTCAGGTTGCAGACGCATGCCTCCCCGCCCGGCTGCGCGGCCAGATAGCTCAGCAGGAGGAGGCGGCCCGGGTCGCCGAGTGCCTTGAAGATGCCCGCCAGCTGCTCGGCCTGCGGCTCTCCCAGACGGCCGGCCAGGACCGGCGCACAGCACGGAACCGTCGCGGACTTGCGTATCGACATGGCTGGATATTGACATCCTTCGATGCGTGCCGCAAGATCGACGCCCATCGATATAAGGAGTTCCCCATGGCCAACGCATTCCACGTCTCCCTCAACGTCCGCAGCATTCCCGAGGCCGTCGAGCGCTACCGCAAGATCCTCGGCTTGGAGCCCGCCAAGCTGCGCGACGACTACGCGAAGTTCGAGCTGGCGGACCCGCCCCTCGTCCTCTCTCTGAACCTCGGCGGCCCGCCCGGCACGGTCGGGCACCTCGGCATCCGGCGTCCCGACTCGACCGCCATCGCCGCGGAGCTGAAGCGCGCCGCGGGCGACGCGCTCGAGCCGTACGCCCAGGAAGGCGTGACCTGCTGCTACGCAAAGGCCGACAAGTTCTGGGTGCGCGACGCGGACGGCATGGCGTGGGAGATGTATGCGTTCCTTGCGGACGCCGACGCCCACTCCGAGCCCGACCCGGCTCCCGCGCCCGCCGCGACGAAGTCGGGTTGCTGTGCCGCCTAGCGAGCCGGCGGTCCGGATCGCGCGGGCGAACGACACGCAGGCGATTCTCGAGCTGCTGGTCGCGTGCCGGCTTCCGGTCGACGGCGTGCCCGACGACGCGGCCCTCCTGCTGGTCGCAGAGCAGGACGGCCGGGTCGCCGGCAGCGCCGGTCTCGAGCTGCATGGCTCGGATGGACTGCTCCGCTCCCTCGCGGTGTCGCCCGGGCTCCGCGGCCGGCGCGTCTACCGCGCAGTGAGCGGAGCGACGCGCCGCGCGGGATCGCCGCGTCCCGCGAGTTCGCAGCCGTCTGCCCGGCCTCGGCGCTGCTGATGTGCCGCGAGCTCGAGGCGCGAAGCTAGCCGCGCCGCACCATCCAGTTCGTCGGGCCTCGCACCAGCGTGTAGGGCAAGAGCACCAGGATCAGCGCGACGGCCAGCGCCTCGCCTGGGTAGACCCAGCGCACGACCAGGATCTGGTAGACCGAGTCCACGAGAACAGCGAGCAGGAACACCCGCGCGACGTCACGCCAGGCACGGCGCCAGAGCGCGCGCCGCGCATCGTGATCCAGATGGGCGTAGAGCGGGAAGGCGGGATGTGGCACGCGTGCGTCCCGCAGGCCGGCCCGCACGCCGATGATCGTTGCCGCGAGCGGCTGGAAGATCAGGCGGAATGCGAGCGGCGCGTGGCGGCCGCCATCGAGGTCGGTCCAGACGCGCAGGAACATTTCGTCGATTGGGCCCGCCATGTGTGTCAGCCCCTTCGAGTGATGGATTCGAGAATCTCACCAAACATCGGTTGAGCGCGTCGATTCATGCCGCACCGCGTCGGAATCGTGCATGGGCCAGGTAAAAACTGTTCCGGAGGCCTCGCGCAGCGGGCGAATCCAGGCAAAATGTGCGCTGCATCACAGAAGCAGTTGCACCGATCCTTGATAGGTCTTGTGCTCACGTGGAAGGGACTGCGGCCGCTGCGAGCAGATAGCGCACCGTGCGAGAGGTTCGGTGAGCTCAGCGCATGGGCAGCGAACCGAGAATTCACGTTCTGGGGGGGGAGCCGCGATGAGCTGGTACGCATGGTCGGTCGTCTGGTGGGTAGGGCTCGGAGCCGTGCTCGCCGTCGCGACGAATGGCGGACAAGGCTGGCGGAAGTGGTGGGTGCGCGTGGCCGCGATCCTGCTGTCGATCACGACGGTCCAGCAGTTCGGCCCGCGCGTGCCCGAGGTGACGCGGGTGCTGGCGTCGTCGCCGGATTGGATGCAGGGCGTCGCGACGTCGGTAGGCCGGGGCTTAAACGTCGGGCTGGTCGCTCAGATCGCGTCCACCGATCCGGTGGTCGAGATCGAGCGCGCCGCGCAGCCGGCACCGCGACCTTAGTCGTCTGATCTGATCGGGACGGGGCTGCGCAGCTCGCGCGGCCGCGGCAGAGTGCCCGCGTGGATCGCCGCGCGCTGCCGCTCCTCCTCTGCCTGCTGGCGGCCACGACGGCCTTCGCCGCGGGCTACCTCGGCAACGAAGACTTCTGGTGGTACCTCGCCAGCGGTGACGTGATCCTCGCGCAGGGCGAGATCCCCGCCCGCGACCCGTTCCTCTACACGTCGGGCGATCGATCCACCTGGGTCACGAGCGGCGCGCTCCAGCCGACGTGGGTGACCCACTCCTGGCTCTGGACCGTGCTCCTCGCGGGCATCGACCGCATCGCGGGGCTCCCGGGCATCGCCCTCTTCTCCGCGCTCTGCGTCGCGGCCATCGCCGTGCTGATCTTCACCCGCGCTCGCCTCGACCGCTTCGGGCTCGTCAACGCGGCGTTCACGGCTTTCGCGCTCGCGGCGGCGGCTTCCCGCTTCACGCCGCGCACCGACCTCGCGAGCTGCCTGCTGGCGGTCGTCTACGTCGCCGTGCTCGACCGCAGGACGCCGTTGCGCTGGGGCACGGTGGCGATTCTCGTCGCGCTCCAGTGGCTGTGGTCGAACCTGCACGGCGGCTACCCCCTCGGCCTCTTCCTCGCGTTCGCCTTCGGCGTCGGGGACTGGCTGCAGCGCGCGCGCCCGCGGAGCGCGACCTTGCTCGCACTCGGCCCGCTGCTCTGCGCCGCCTCGCTCGCCACGCCGGGCCTCGGCCTCGAGCGGCTGCGCAGCGCGTTCGAGTTCGTCCGCACGCTCGGCGCGAGCGGCGCCGGGGCCCGCGCGAATCCGTTGATGGAGTGGCAGCCGACCTACGCCGCGGGCCTGGACGCGAGCGCGTGGACCCACCTGATCGCGTGCGCTCTCGGCGTGCTGAGCTTCGCGGTCGCGCGACACCCGTGGCGTCTCGCGCGCCTGCTCGCATTCACCGGCACGGCGCTGCTCGGCGCGTCGGCCAACCGGTTCGTTGCCGTGTTCGCACTCGTGACGATGCCGCTCGTGCTGGCGAACCTCGGCGAGCTCCGTCCTGCACTGGCCGCGCGCCTCGCAGCGCTGCGGCATCCCGTCTTGCGCGCGCTGCACGTCAGCGCGAGCGCGGCCCTGGGCCTGCTGCTCATCGCGACTGCCTTCGCGCTGTGGCGCTCGCGCGATGCGCTGGACGGCGATCCCGCGCGCTCGGGCTTCGCGGCCGTGCGTCCCGAGTTCTCCGCGCCCGGGGCAGTCGCCTACCTGCGCGAGCATCCTGTGCCGGGGCTGATCTTCAACGAGATCGGGCTCGGCGGCTATCTGATCGATGCGCTCTACCCCGACCAGCGGCTCTTCATCGACACGCGCAATCTCTCTGCGCCGCTGCTCGAGCGCTACCAGGCCGCGGTCAGCAGCCGCGAGGGCTGGGTGGAGCTCCAGCGCCACTACCCCTTCAGCAGCGCGGTCATCTCGAACCTCACCTTCACGCCGATGCGTCTGCGACGCCTGCTGATGAACGACAGCTCCTGGCGTCTCGCCTACTTCGACCCGCAGGCCAGCGTCTTCGTGCGCACCGATCTCGATGTGCACCCGCCGGAGAGGTTCGATCCGTGGGGCCGCTGGGGTAGCGGGCGTGCGCCGTTCGTGCCGCCCTCGGGCCTGCCACCGCAAGGCGCCCTGCACCGCTACGGACTCTCGCTCGTGCTCGAATACCTGCGCGCGCTCGCCGATCTCCAGCAGCCGGCGCAGATCGAGGAGATCGCGAACGCCGCGCTCGCCGAGAGCCCGGGCGATCCCGACCTTCTGGCCTTCCGCGGCTACGCACGCTTGCGTCTCGCGCGTTTCCAAGAGGCCACGGAGGACTACGCCGAGGTGGTGCGGCAGAAGCCGGACGACTTCACTGCGCAGCTCAACTACGCGCGCGCCCTCTCGCGAATCGGACGCCGCGGTCTGGCGCTCGATGCGCTCGACGCCGCCGCGGCCCTCGATCCCGGCAACCCGGGCATCGCGAAGCTGCGCGCGCGCATCGGCTCACGGGGCGCGGCAGCGCCCTGACGTCAACGTGCGTTCGCGCGCGCGGTCGCTTCCTCGGCGAGCCGGCGCGAGCGTGCGCTGCCCGCCAGGTCGCCCCGCTCGAGCTGGAGCCGCGACAGGTTCATCCACGCGTCGGCCGAGCCCGGGTCGAGCCGGGTCGCCTCCAGCAGCGCCTGACTCGCTTCGGCGTTGCGCTGCTGCCTCGCCAGCGCCACGCCCAGCACGAGGTGCGAGCGCGCCTCGTCGCCCCGCAGCTCGATCGCGCGACGGGCGTAGGTCACCGCGTCGGACAGCCGGTCGTTTTCGAAGTAGCGCCACGCGAGCGTGCGCACGACCGGCTCGTACGTCGGCGAGCTCTTCGCGGCGCTCTCCCAGAAGGCGAGATCGCTCGCGTAGTCGGGCAGGCGTCGCGCGCTCTGCCACGCGAGCAGGGCGAGCAGCGCGAGCGCAGTGGCTTGCAGCAGCGGACGCGGCAGCGGCCAGCTTCCCGGCCGCAGCGACGCCGCCGCGATCAGCAGTCCGATCAGCGGGACGTAGAGGCGGTGCTCGAGGCCCTGCATCTCCCGCGCCGGCAGCAGCGCCGGCGCAAGGAAGGCCACGTACCAGAAGCAGCCGAAGGCGAAGCGCCGGCTGAGGCGCGTGCGCAGCGCGAAGAGCGCGAGCGCCGTCGCGACGAGCGCCACCGCGCCGGGCACGAGCGAGCTGTCCGCGAGGTTCGGCTGCACCGCGAGCTGCACGGGCAGCAGGGTCTTGCCGACGTAGACGACGAAGGCCGAGAGCGTGTCGCCCGCATGTCGGAGCAGGTAGCTCGCCCCGACCGGAAACGCGCCGAGCACGTAGCGCCGCAGCAGCATCCAGGCGAGCGCCATGGCGCCGACGCACACACCGAGCACGAGCAGCGGACGCGAGCGCAGCGCCGCGGCGCCGCGCTCGCAGAGCGCGAGCGCGGGCAGCACGGCCAGCAGCGCGACGCCCGATTCCTTCGTGAAGAGCGTGAGCGCCGTGGCCGCGAGCACGACGACACCGCTCACGAGGCGCGGCCGCTCGAGGAACGAGAGCAGCGCGAGCACGGCGGCCATCACGAAGAGCGCGAGCAGGGTGTCGTTGCGGCACGGAATCCACCCGACCACCGAGGTCAGCGCCGGGTGCACGCACAGGGCGAGCGAGAGCAGCAGCGCGGTGCGCCAGCCGCTGCCGAAGCGTCGCAGCAGCACGTACGCAAGCGAGCAGGCCGTAAGGTGGAGCAGCAGGTTGGTCGCGTGGTAGACAGCCGGCTGCGTGCCGCCGATGCGCGCGTCGACCAGATACGAGAGCCAGAGCACCGGCCGGTAGTAGACGCCGCGCGACGAGGGCCCGAGCACGGCGAAGGCGTCGCGGTAGAAGCTCGCCAGGGCGTGCGCCGGATCGGCGACCCATGCAGCCTGCGCGACGAGCAGCGGCGCGTCGTCGTAGTGGGTGAAATCGAAGAAGAGCGCGCGCCCGTACAGCGCGGCGCCGACGGCGAAGATCACGGCGATCGGCAGAAGCGAGGCGGCGCCCATGGCGGGGCGGAGGCTACTCCTCCTCGATCAGCTCCGTGAAGAGCTCGTCCACCGCGTCTTCGAGCTTCGGCGGAGGGCGCGGCCCCCGCTCGCTCTGGAATGCGACGGTCGTGCGTCCGGCGGCGGCGCGCTCCGGCACCGGACGGCGCAGCGGGCGCTGCGGGGCCGGCTCGAAGGCCGCCTCGAGCTCCGTATCGAGATCGGGATTCGTGACCTCGGCCATCGCAGCGCGCGTCGGCGCCGGTGCACTGGTGCGAGCCGGCGGGGCCGCGGGCGTCTCGACGGCCGGCGCAGCGGGCTCCGACCAACCGAGCGCCGCCGCGGCGCGCTCCACCTCGCTGCGCGTCACCTGGGTGCGTCCGGCGAGATACGCCTCGAAGAGCGCGTTGTCCGCCAGGGTGTTCATGCGGCCCGGCCAGCCGCCGCCGAGCTGCTGGAGCGCGGCCACGGCCCCAGGCAGCAGCAGCTCGAGCTCGCCGCCCGCGCTGCGCAGACGGTGCGAGAGATAGGCGCCCGCCTCTTCCGGATCGTGCGGACGCATCGCCACGCGCGCGTCGAGATGGTGCGCGAGCTGCGGGTCGCCGGTGATGGCCGCGTCGAGCGCCGGCGTGCCCACCAGCACGATCGAGAGCAGCCTGCGCTCGTCGTACTCGAGCTTCACGAGCGCGGAGACCTCTTCGAGCGCGCTGCCGCGGGCGAGCGCCTGCGCCTCGTCCACGATCACCACGGCGTGACGGCCGTCCTCGCGCACGATCGCGAGCTTCTCGTAGACCTGGAGCAGCAGCGCCTCGCGCTCCGAGGCCGGCTCCTCCACGCCGAGCTCCGCGGCGATGCGGCCGAGCAGCCAACGGAAGTCTGCGTTGGCGCGCAGCACCACCATCATGCGCGCCTCGAAGGCCTCTTCCTCGAGGCTCTCGAACAGCGCGCGCGCGACGGTGGTCTTGCCGCTGCCGACGGGGCCCGTCAGCAGGGCGAAGCCGCGGCCCTGGCGCACGGCGCGCTCGAGGCGGCGCTGGGCGTCCCGTTGGGGCGGCGACTCGTGGAAGAAGCGCTCGAGGTGATCGTTGCGGAACGGATCCTCGGAAAGTCCAAAATGATGCAGGTGCTCCACGGCCGTCCTTGCTCCTTACAGGAAGGAGATCTTCTTCTTGCGCTTCGGCGCCGCCGGTGCGGCGGCGGGCGCGCGCGGGCTCTCACTGCGCGGTGTCGGTGTCGGGCGCGCCGTGGGCTGAGGCTTCGGCTCGGGCTCCGGTTCGGGCTCGGGCTCCTCTTCGAAAGCTGCCGCGGCAGACGGCTCCGGCGAGGAATCCTCGTCGTCACCGGACGCCAGGTCGTCGAAGGTCTCGCCGGCGGGATCCGGCTTCTCCTCGTCCTGCTCCTCGTCGTCCGACATCTCCGAGAGCATGTCGTCGAAGGACTCGAAGCCGGCGTCCGACGCCTGCGCGCCAGGCTGCTCCGCACCGGGCGCGTCGAGTGCGGCGAGCCGCGCTGCAACGTCCTGGAACTTCGGGTCCTGCGCCATCACGGCCTGGAAGGCGGCGCGCGCTGCGTCGACCTTGCCGAGCGCGGCCTGCGCGCGGCCGAGGTCGAAGCGCACGACGAGCGCCTGGTCCCTCACCAGGCCCGGCTTCCTCAGCAGGCGCTCGAGCTGGTCCACGGCCATCTCGGGGCGGCCCGAGTCGATGCCGCACAGGCCGATCAGGTGCACGCACTCCGTCTCGCGCGCCGCATTGCCCATGGCGATGTGGAACTCGGAGATCGCGTCGTCCCACAGACCCATTTCCTTGTAGGCGATGCCGAGGTCGTAGTGCGCCTCGTAGTCGCCCTCGTCGAGCGTCTCGGAGACGCCGCGCTTGAACGCGGCGAAGACGGTCTCGAAATCGACGTCGCCCGAGGCCGACTTCTCCGCCGGATCGTCGAAGGCGTCGGAGAGCTCGGCCGCGAGATCGAAGTCGCCCGACTCCTCGGGAGCGGCGGCGGCGATGGGCGCGGCGACCGGCCGCGCTGCGGGTGCGGGCGGCGGCGCGGGCTTCGGCTCCGCGCGCAGGGGCGGCACCGAGCCGGCGACCGGCGTGTCGCCCGCCGGATCGTGCGTCTGCGGTGGCTGCGGCAGACCCTCGGTGGTGTCGAGCGAGAATGCGGCTGCGATTTCGTCGTCCGGCACGTCGGCAGCGGCCGGCGGCGGCGGCGCGAGGTCCTCGTCGATCGAGATGTCGGCGAGGGCCGCCGGCTCCTCGATCTCGATCTCCTTCGGTGCGGCGCTGACGGCGGGTCGCGCGGGAGCAGGCTTCGCAGCCGGCTTCGGCGCCGGCTTCGCGGCCGGCGCGGGTGCGGCCTTGCGGGAGGCCGCGGGCGCGGCTTTGCCGGAGGCTGCGGCAGACGGATCGCCGCCGCGCGCCGCCGCCAGCTCGCCGAGGCGCACGAGCGCACGCGGGTGATTCGGCGCGATCGCCAGCACGCCCTGGAAGAGCTTCTCGGCCTCGTCGAGCAGGCCCTGCTCCAGGTAGAAATCAGCTTCTTCGAGGTCCTCGAGGATCTGCTGCGTGGTGGCGGTGCTGAGGCTCTGGCTCTCGATGCCGGTGTCGGCGGCGCTGCGCAGATCCGCGGGCGTCTCGTCGCTGTCGTCCGACGCAGCCGGCGCTTCGACCTGCGGCTCGACGTCCGACTCGACCTCGGAGAGGTCGACGTCGAGATCCATCTCGCCCTCGTCGAGATCGACCTCGAACTCCTCGGGCTCGGGCTCCGGCGCGGGTCGCGCCGGCTTCACCTCGATCTTCGGCGCAGCCTTCGGCTCGCTGCGCACGGGCCGCACCTCGACCTTCGTCGGCCTCGCTTCGACCTTCGGCGCAGGTTTCGGGGGTGCCGGCCCCAGGGCCGCGGCGGCCTTCGGGTCCAGCGCGGCGATGCGATCGCGCAGCAGGCTCGCCACTTCGCTGGCGCCTTCGGCCTTCGCCGCCTTCGCAGCGCGCACCCACAGTTCGACCGCGCGCTCGGGCTCGCTGCGCTCGACGAATGCTTCGCCGAGCTTCTCGAGGGCACCGCGGTGAGTCGGGTGCGCGACGAGGATCGCCTGCAAGTGCGCGATCGCCTTGTCGCTCTTGCCGTAGCGCAGGTAGACGCTCGCCTCGGCGAGCAGCTGATCGGGGTCGCCCTCCGGCTGCTCGATCACCGGCTCGGAGTCTGGATCCGACGCGCTGTCGTCGGCGACGCTCGTCAGCTCGATCTCGGGCGACGAGATGGCGAGCGACTCGTCGAGCTCGATGTCCTCGAGGTCGTCGTCTGCCTCGAACCCGTCGCTCGAGAACGGCGAGTCGTCACTCGCCTCGAGTCCGCGCGCATTCTCCGGATGCGGCGAATCGTCGAACGGGCGATCGATGTCGCCGTGCGCCATCTCGGCCGTGAATTCCCTCACCGGCACGAAGCGCTGCATCAGCTCGCGCGCGCGCTCGCTTTCGCCGCGCTTCTGGTACAGCTCGACGAGCGGCTGGTACGCGTTCGGCAGCATGTCCTCGCGGTTCTGCGCGCGATACGCGTCGGCGAGCAGCTCGTAGTGCGAGGGCTCCTCGCCGTTCACGGCGATCGCGCGCTTCGCGACACTCTCCGCCTCCGCGGCCTTGTTCTGGCGCAGCAGATTGCGGCCGAAAGCCGCGAGCGCCGTCTCGCGCTTCCCGTCGAGCTCGAGCAGGCGGCGGTAGACGTTGCTGGCGGCGTCGAAGTCGCTCTGACGCTCGAGCTCTGCGGCGACCTGCTCGTACTCGGTGGCGGCCTCCGCGTGCAGGTTCTCCTGGCGCAGCAGCTCGGCGACCTTGATCCGGCTCGTGGTGTTGCTCGGATCGATCGTCGCCATCTTGCGCAGGAGCTCGAGCGCCTCGCGCTTCTTGCCCGCCTTGTGGTAGCCGTCGGCGGCGGTCTGGAGCGCGTTGATGGCCTCCGACGTGAGGCCCATGCGCTCGTAGAGGTCGGCGAGCGGCTCGTAGGCCGCGTGGCGGTTCGGGTCGAGGGTCAGGAGCTGCTTGTAGACGGCGACCGCGCGGGCGTCGAAGCCCTCGCGCATGTACTGGTCGGCGACCTTCTGATAGGTGTCGATCGCCTCGTCGAC
>Ga0075421_100009028_pt1 | contig 12276 bp, 11 predicted proteins | sample SoiMetdeltSBSDD5_FD_75292 | JGI IMG/M metagenome (GOLD analysis project Ga0075421, IMG submission 75292) | Bulk soil microbial communities from a Populus tree surrounding site in Tennessee, USA - Soil MetaG P. deltoides SBSDD5 | ecosystem: Environmental > Terrestrial > Soil > Tree plantation...
AGCGGCTACCTGCTCTCGAGCTGGATCGAGAAGACCGGGGTCGAGGCTGCGGATCGCGTGATCGCGGTGTCGGCGAAGATGCGCGAGGACATTCTCAGCCACTTCGACGTCGATCCCGGCAAGGTCGTCGTCATCCACAACGGGATCGATCCCGAGCGCTTCCGGCGCACGGAGCGCCGCGACGCCCTCGAGCGCCGGGGCGTCAAGCCGCCGTACGTGCTCTACGTGGGACGCATCACCGATCAGAAGGGAATCTTTCATCTCCTCGAAGCGGCGCGCGCGCTGCCGCCCGGCGTCCAGGTCGTGCTGTGCGCCTCCGCGCCCGATACGCCGGAGATCGAAGAACGCCTGCGCCGCGCCGTCCCCGAGCATCCGAACGTGCTCTGGATCTCGGAGATGGTGCCGGTGGAAGAGGACACGCAGCTCTACAGCCACGCCGCCGTCTTCGCGTGTCCGTCCGTCTACGAGCCGTTCGGTCTCATCAACCTCGAAGCGATGGCGTGCGAGACGGCGGTGGTGGCGTCCGCGGTGGGTGGAATTCTCGAGGTGGTGGAAGACGGCAAGACCGGTCTGCTCGTGCCGCCCGCGCGTCCGGATGCGCTCGCGGCCGCCCTGCGCCGTCTGCTCGACAAGCCCGAGGAGGCACGCGCGATGGGACACGCGGGCCGGCGCCGCGTGGAGGAGAAGTTCAGCTGGGCGAGCGTGGCCGAGCGCACCGAAGAGGTCTATCGGGACGCCATCGCCGAGTTCAAGCGCAGCGCGCCCGACGAGTAGCGCTCCGTGGCCGAGCGCTGGATCGCCGAGCTCGAGGGCTTCGTCTTCGACCTCGACGGCTGCGTGTGGAACGGCCGCGTCCTGAACCCCGGCGCGCGGGAGACGCTGGCCGCCCTCCACGCCAAGGGGCGTCGCCTCGTCTTCCTGTCGAACAACTCGCGGGCGACCGGGGCCGAGCTGCGCGCCGATCTCCACGGACTCGGCGTCACCGTCGCCGAGCACGTGCTGACGCCGCTCGAGATCATCGGTGAGGTGATCCGGAGTCGCTTCGGCGCCGCGCGTGTGCTCGCGATCGGTGGGCCCGAGATGGGCACGGCCATCACCCGCGCCGGTCACACCCTGGTCGACGTCGATCGGTACGACGATGCCACCGTGGTCGCGGTCGGCAACGACTTCGATCTGACCTACGCACGGCTCACCGCCGCCTCTCGCGCCGCCGCCCGCACGGGCGCGCTCATCACGCCGAATCTCGATCCGCGCCTCCCCATCGAGGGCGGCGATTTCCTGCCCGGGTGCGGCGCGATCGTGGAAGCCGTGGCGCGCGCGGCGGGCATCCGTCCGATCGTCGTGGGCAAACCGGAACCGCCGCTCTTCCGCCTCGCCCTCGAACGCGTGGGACTCTCCGCCGCCGCCGCCGCCATGGTTGGTGACAGCGTTGAGTCCGACATCCGCGGCGCGCGCGCGGTCGGCATGCGCACGGTGCTCTACGCGCCGAGCGGCGACGCCGTGTCCGCCGATCCCGATGTCGTCGTGCGCTCGTTCGCCGAGCTGGCGCGCCTCGCCGGCGTGAGCACGTAGCGCGGGCGGCGACCGATTCGCGCCCGCGCTCAGCGGCGCAGGCGCAGCGCGCCCGGCCTCACGCTGATCCGCGCCGGCGTGCCCGGCACCACCTCCCCATCGACGTGCATGGGCAACGGCGACGGCGCCTCGATCACGACCGACCGCGCCTTCGCCATCGTCACCTCGGGACAGCGCACGTGCCCGCCCGTGTACACGCTCGGCAACAAGCGGACGAGGCCCACGCGGCCGAGATCCCCGACGATGACGAGATCGAGCACACCGTCGGCCGGATCGGCACCGGGCGCGATGTTCATGCCGCCTCCGTAGTAGGCGCCGTTGGCGCACACGACGAAGGCGGCGAGCCGAGAAGTCGGTGACCCGCCATCCACGGTGATGGTGACCGGCACCAGCCGGTGATCGCGGAGCGTCGCGAATATCCCGAGCAGGTACGGCACGGTGCCCCGACCTCCGCGTTGCTGCGCCCGCGCGGCCACGGCGGCGTCGAAGCCGGCGCCGGCAGCGATGAGGAAATAGCGCCGGCGGCCGTCGCTCCACTCCGTGAGGCCGAGATCCACGGCGGTTTCTCGATCGCTCTCGACCAGGCGTGGCACGGCATCGACGCCGGTGGCGAGTCCGAGGTTGCGGGAGGCGTCGCGGCCCCGTCCCGTGTTGACGATCCCCAACGCGGCGAGGCAGCGGCCGTCGCTGCCGACGAGCCCGTTCACGACCTCGTTGATGGTTCCGTCCCCGCCGACGGCGAGGACGAGCGGCCAGCCTGCGTGCGCGGCGCGCTGAGCGAGCGCGGTCGCTGCGCCCGGCGCGTCCGTCTCCGCCGCGTCGAAGGCGACACCTGCGCTGCGGAGAGCGGCGAGAATCTGGGGGGCGAGCTTCCGGGTGACGCCGTGGCCGGCGGCGGGATTGATCACGACGAACGCGCGCGTCATCGGCGGCAAGACTAGCGCGAAGGTCGCCGGCGGTGGGCGCGCGGCACCGATCCGATCGCCGATCGGATCCGGACAGTGTCGGTATCCGAACCGTCACGGTGTTCGCGGCTCCGACGCGGAGACCTCGAAGTAGAATCTTCAAACACTAAAAATCGGGCAGCTACGTCTCCGGCCAGCCGTGGCGTATCCCTTGCCATCCGCCGCCTAGGTAATTCGTTTCACAGTTCCGCCGGAAGTGTGATACGTGGGGGTGCCTCATGTGGCGACCGCAACGAACGATGCGGATCGGCGAGTGCGGAGACGCGATGGCGTCGCGGATGGTGCGGACGTGACGCTGCGATGCGGAGGCACGCTCACGCCCGCCGCTGATGCGCCGTCGCGGCCCGGCCTCGGGGTGACGCTCGACGCTGCCGTCGCTGGAGACCCGGCCGCGCTCCGCGTTCGCGTCGATGTCGCGGGCGGTCAGGGTCCAGTACGGATGTTTCTCTACGTGGACGGCGAGCTCATGGAGTCCTGGATGCTGCTCTCCGCGGCGTCACGCTTCACGGCGCCCGACCTCGCCGTCGATCTCGCCGAGGGCCGCCATCTCCTGACGGCCCGCGCCATCGACGCCACCGGGCGGTGGGGAGGCGCGTCGAGCGTGCTGACGCTCGCTCAGTGACCGGCGCCGAGCCAGCCCATGGCGTTGGCGGCGAACGCGAGGACGGCGATCAACAGCACGACGAGCACGCTCACGCCCGCGCGCCCCGCCCACACCGCGGTTTGCGGCACCAGCGCGGCGCGCGCGCGCTTCCAGGCCGGGGCCTCGCCGTCCTCGAAGTACGCGATCGCGCCTTCGACGTCATCCACGTCGATGCGCCGCTTGTTCTCGGCGAACGCGGCGAGCAGCGCGTGGTCGCACACGGTATTGATCAGGCGCGGCGTGCCGCCGCTGTAGCGCGCGATCTTGCCGATGGCGGGCTCGCTGAACGGCATGTCACGCGCGCCCGCCACTCGCAGGCGGTGGTCGATGTAGAGGCGTGTCTCCTCCGGAGAGAGCGGCCTCAGGTGGCAGCGTAGCGCGATCCGCTGCTTGAGCTGCCGCAGCTCGGGCGCGAGCACCTTCGCCCGCAACTCCGGCTGACCCACGAGCAGGATCTGCATGAGCTTCTGCTTCGTGGTCTCGAAGTTCGACAGCAGGCGCACGGCCTCCAGCGTCGAGATCGACAGGTTCTGCGCCTCGTCGATCACGAGCACCGGCGTCACCCCCGCGCGGTGGCGCTCGATCAGGAACCTGTTCAGCGCGGACAACCGCTGGGCGTGGCTCATCGCCTTCGCAGACGGCAGGCCCCACTCGAGGAACGCGTACTCCAGCACGCCGTCGATGCCGACCGTCGTGTTCGGCACGTAGGCGACCGGCGTGGTCTCGTCGAGCTGGTCGAAGAGCGCGCGCAGCAGCGTGGTCTTGCCGGTCCCGATCTCCCCCGTGAGCAGGATGAAGCCCTTCCGCTCGCGCACGCCGTAAACGAGCTGGGCCAGCGCGTCGGCGTGGCGCGCCGACTGGTAGAGGAATTTCGGATCGGGGGTCGGTCGGAAGGGCGCCTCGCGCAGCCCGTAAAAGCTCAGGTACATGCGGTCAGCTCGCCGCGGGGTCCTGCTTCAAACCCATGTCCTTGATCTTGTAGAGGAGGGCCCGGTAGCTGATCTTCAAGATCTTGGCGGTCTTCACGCGGTTCCACCGGCATTGCTCGAGCGTGCGCCGGATGACTTCGCGCTCGGCTTCGAGGACCGCACGCCGTGAGATCTCCTTCAGCGAAAGACCGCGCGTGGCCGCGAACGAATCCACGACGTCGGCACGGGTGGGGACGGCGGCGGGCGTGCTGAGAAGCGTGGGGGGCAGGGTCGTGTCCTGGAGCACGATCATGCGCTTGATCACGTTCTCGAGCTCGCGCACGTTCCCCGGCCAGCCGTACTGCTGGAACGCGTCCAGCGTCTTTGCGGGGAACGAGCGGGCGGGGACGTTCAGCTCGCGGGCGTGCCGCTGCACGAGGTACTCCACGAGGCCGGGGATTTCTTCCCGGCGCTCGCGCAGCGGAGGCACCGTGATGTTGATGACGTTCAGCCGATAGAACAGGTCCTCGCGGAAGTGGTTCGTGGCCACCTCGCGCGCGAGGTCCCGATTGGTCGCGCAGATGGTACGGACGTCCGCGGTGAGGTTGTGATGACCGCCGACGAGCGCGAACTCACCGTCCTGGAGCACGTGCAGGAGCTTCGCCTGCAGCGCGCCGTGCAGCTCGCCGATCTCGTCGAGGAAGATCGTGCCGCCATCCGCCATCTCGAAGCGTCCGGGCTTGCGCTGATAGGCGCCGGTGAAGGCACCTCGCTCGTGACCGAACAGCTCGGATTCGAGGAGCTCGCGCGGCATGGCCGCGCAGTTCACCTTGACGAAGGGCCCGCGCCGGCGGTGCGACTGCGCGTGGATCGCGCGCGCCACCAGTTCCTTCCCGACTCCGGTCTCGCCACAGATGAGAACCGTGACGTCGGCGCGCGCGGCCTGCTCGATGACCGCCATGATCTCCCGCATGGCTGGACTCACGAGGAGCGCGAGCTCGCGCTGCAGACGCTCGCCATTCTCTTCGACCGGGAGCGCGGCGGGCGCGGTCGCGCGCGGCTTGCCGACCACGCCCTTGATGGCGTTCTCCAGATCCTCGGCCGTGTACGGACGTCGGACGAAGTCGTCGGCGCCCGCCTGGATCGCTTCCACGATCTGCGAGCTGTGCGCGCTTTCCGCGACCATGATGATGGGCGCCGCCGTCGCCGTGTCCTGCACGCGACGGAGAAACTCCGTCCCCGACATTCCGGGAAGATTGATCGCGACGAGGCAGAACGCGAACCGTCCCTGGCCGAGAAGCTCGAGCGCCTGTTCCGCCGTGCTCGCCGCGATGGGACCATAGCCCCAATGTTGCAGCTGTATGACGATGCGACGGCGTTGATCGGGATCGCCCTCGACGACGAGCACGGACCGATCCGTGGCAGGCAGCGCGAGCGCGGACAGCGGATCGGCAGTTGAGAACTTCATGAAGGTCAATCTGGCAAGAGGCATGCCGATGGTTTGAATAGCCCATTTACGGGCACCGGTGCGGAAAAACCCCGGCGCCACGCTCGCTTGAGGCCGTCGGCGTGGGGAGGGGCCTGCCAGATATCAGTAAAGGTTTGTCGTGCTCAGTGGAGACGCTCCAGTGCGCGGTGATAATGCGTCAGCGCTGACGGCTTGGCGATGACGTCCACCGCGCCCAGACGCTTGACCTCCTCCACCTCGTCGGGCGTGGCGTGCCCCGTGATCACGACGACCGCGAGCGACGGCCGCATTTGCTTCACTTGCTGGAGGACGTCGAGGCCGTTCATGCCCGGCATCGAGACGTCGAGGAAGACGGCGTCCGGAGCCGACGTCTTCAGGTGATCGAGCGCTTCCACTCCCGAGTGGACGACGGTCGTTTGGTGGCCTTGGCGGTTCAGTGACTTCGCCAGAACCTCCGCCACCTCGGGCTCGTCATCCACGATCAGTATCTGCATGTGGCGATCTCCTTTCCCTTTTGTGTAACCCTTTCAAGGCCGCCATCTCTTTCTACAAAAGCGATACCACGCGACGCCGCCGGCTATTTTGCAAGTACATGTAATCATTGCGAGTCGACATGGCGAAACCTTTGGCATACAGGCTGCACATTACTGCAGACATTGAGGAAGAAAGTCCGGGAAAACAGAAAATCATGGGGGGCACCTTTGTGATGACCGACGGCCTCGAGCTTTGCATCAGTAGCAAAATGCAACCCGTCCGCGATCTGGTGGGCAAGGTCGCCGCCACCAACACCACGGTTTTGCTCCGCGGCGAGAGCGGCGTTGGTAAGGAAGTCGTGGCCCGCGCCCTCCACAAGGCCTCCCCCCGTGCCGCCAAGCAGTTCCTGAAGGTGAACTGCGCGGCCCTGCCCGGTGAGCTGCTGGAGTCCGAGCTCTTCGGTCATGAGAAGGGGGCGTTCACCGGAGCCTACCGTCAGAAGCCCGGGAAATTCGAAGCGGCGAACGGGGGAACGCTCCTCCTCGACGAGATCGGCGAGATGCCGCTCCGGCTCCAGGCCAAGCTTCTCCACGTCCTCCAGGACGGCGAGTTCTCGCGGGTCGGCGGCGAGAAGATCATCGATACGGACGTCCGTCTCATCGCTTCCACCAACCGAGATCTCGAAACCGCCATGCGGGCACATCAGTTTCGCGAGGACCTCTATTATCGGCTCAACGTGATCGAGGTCCGCATTCCGCCGTTGCGCGAACGGCGGGAAGAGATCCCCGTCCTCGTCGAGCACTTCAAGCGGAAGTTCAACGCGCAGTACGGGCGCGCCGTCGATATTCCCGCCGACACCCTGCGCGCGTTCATGGATTATCCATGGCACGGCAACATCCGCGAGCTCGAGAATGCGGTGAAGCGCATCGTCGTCCTCGGGAGCGCGCGGCCCGTGCACCAGGAGATGGTCGCCAATCTCGGTCGTACCCTCAAGAGCCCGACGCCGGGCGTGTCCACGCTCGCCGGCAGCGGCGGGACCGACACGATCAGCCTCAAGGACATCGCGCGGCAGGCGGCGCGAGACGCCGAACGCGTCGCGATCAAGGAAGTCCTCGATCGCGTCCACTGGAACCGCGCGAAGGCAGCGCGTCTTCTCCAGATCAGCTACAAGGCGCTGCTCTACAAGATCGTGCAGTGCGGCCTCGTGAGCCACGACTCCGACAAGGAAAAAGAGGTCATCGCCTCATAGCGGCCCGCGCGGTCGGTCCCGTACCCTTCCAGCGCCGCCCGGCGGTGTTACTCTAGGCCCATGTTCGACATCGGGCTGCAAGAGATGTTGCTCATCGGGGTGCTGGCGCTGCTCGTGTTCGGACCGTCGAAGCTCCCCGAGCTCGGCCGCATGTTCGGACGCGCCATGCGTGAGTTCCGGCGCGCGAGCGACGAGTTCCGATCCACGGTCGAGACCAACCTCAATATCAACGAGCCCGATCCCATCATCGCGCCTCCGACCCCGACGCCCGAGACGCCGGCCCCCGTCTCCGACATCGCGACGTTGCCGTCGGAGCAAGAGCCGGTCGGCGCCTTCGAAGACGCGGGTACGGGGATCGTCGAGGAACACGGCGAGCCATTTCTCGCACGGCGCGGCGCGCGCCTGTTCCACCGGCGCCAGTGCGTGTGGGTGGCCCGGATCGCCGAGCCGGATCGCGTCTACTTCAAGCGATTCGCGGAGGCGCGCGAGCAGGGGCTGCAGACCTGTCCCGTCTGCGAGCCGTGGGACTCTTCCTCGTAAACCGCTGATCGCCTCGTCCCGGTCGCGAGAGGCGTTTTTTTCGCTTGACGACCTCAACACGCGTTGAGTATGGTGACGCCGAGGAAAGAGCGATGCGGGAGCTGACAGGCCGGCAGCGAGAGGTCCTGAACTTCATCCGGGCGTTCACCACGCGTCACGGCGTACCGCCGACCGTGCGGGAGATCGGCCACAAGTTCCGGGTCACGCCGCGCGCCGCCTTCGATCATCTCCGCGCCCTCGAGCGCAAGGGCATGCTGCAGCGGCGCGCCAGCGCCGGCCGCACGTCTCGCGCGCTCACGCTCTCTGACTCGGCGGTGGCGGCGCCATTCCGTCCGGTTCCCGTCCTCGGTCGCATCGCGGCCGGCACCCCGCTCCTCGCAGAAGAGAACCGCGAGGGGGAGCTGCCGGTGGCGGCCTCCGCGCTGCCGGGGCGCGGCGAGGACGTCTTCGCGCTTCGTGTTCGCGGTGACAGCATGATCGATGCGCACATCTGCGACGGCGACCTCGTGCTCGTCCGTCGTCAGGACAGCGCGCAGCCCAACGACATCGTGGTGGCCGCGGTGGCGGCCGATTCGGGTGAGATCGAGGCGACCGTCAAGCGCTACCAGCGTGACGGTGCGCGCGTCGTGCTCAAGCCCGAGCACCCCACCATGGCCCCGATCGTCGTCGATCCCCGCGAGCGGGAAGTGCGCATCCTCGGCAAAGTCGTCGGTCTGCTCCGCGGCTTCTAGGCCTTCGCGAGGGAGGTTGCGCCATGGAATCCTACGCGCTCACGTATCCGCTTCTCTATCGGCGTCGCTCGCACGCGTTTTTTTTGACGCGAAAGGCTCATCAGGTGAAGAGCATTCGCGTCGTGCTGGGCGAGATCGGCCGTGCGCTGCTCGCGCTGGGCGGACTGGCGGCGTGGGGCGGCGTTCTCCTCGTGTTCGCGGGCTGAGCGGCGCCACGCCGGCGGCGGCGAGCGGCGCTACACGCGCGCGGTGGTCTCGTAGATCCGCGCGCTGACGAAGATGTCGAAGAGCGCGCCGTCGATGCGGCCGGCGCGTCGCTCCTCTGCGAGCATGTCGAGCGCGCGCTCGGGCGCCATCGCGCGCTTGTAGGGACGGTCACCGGCCGTGAGGGCATCGTAGATGTCGGCGATCGTCATCAGGCGTGACTGGAGCGGGATATCGTCGCCCTTCAAGCCATCGGGATAGCCGGAGCCGTCGAGCTTCTCGTGATGGTAGCGCGCGATGGCGGGGATCCGCTGGAACTCGCGCGTCCACGGGATGTGGGCGAGGAACTCGTACGTGTGGACCACGTGGGACTGGATCTCGCGGTACTCGTCGTCGGTGAGGCTCCCACGCGCTACCGCGAGCGCCTGCGCCTCCGCCGGGGTCAAGAGCGACTCCCGCCGGCCCTGGTGATCGAGGAAGTGCGGCACCGTGAGCGGCGTGAAGTCGAGCGCGGTGTCGGCGGCGAACAGCTCCGGCTCGTTGGCGACGGTCACGCGCGCGAGATCGGCGTCGATCTCGGCGAGGAGCCGCGCCAGCTCGGCGTCGGCGGCGCGCGCGTACTCGGCGTAGCCGCCGGCGCCGCCGGCGAGGAGCCGCTCGAGCTTCTCACCCATCACGCGGAGGGCGAGACCGCGGCGAATCAGCTCCGCGCGGAGGCGCACGCGCTCGAGCTCCCACGGGTAGAGCTTGTTCGCCTTGATCAGCACTTGCTCGCGCACGCCGACCTTGCCGAAGTCGTGGAGGAGCGCAGCGTAGCGCAGCTCGATCAGCTCGTCGTCGGTGAAGCGCACGCCGCGGTAGGGGCCGGAGCCGCACGCGCTCACCGCGCGCGCGAGCGCGGCGCAGAGGTCGGCGACGCGGAAGGAATGGCCGGAGGTCGTGGGGTCGCGTGACTCGATCGCGGTCACCGCCGCCTGCACGAAGCCCTCGAACAGGCGCTCCACGCTCTCGTAGAGCCGCCGGTTTTCCACCGCCACCGCCGCCTGGGAGGCGACGGAGCCCGCGAGCTGCTCGTGGCGCCGGTCGAAGGGCCGCACGCGCCGGCGGAAATCGGCAGGCGTGCGCAGCGCCTTGTTCGCGATGCGCTTGCTGTTGATGAGCTGAAGGACGCCGATCGTGTGGCCGGTGGGCGTTCGCATCGGCACCACCAGCATCGAGCGCGTGCGGTAGCCGAGGGCATCATCGAAGGTGCGGTTGATGCGGAACGGCGCGCCGCGCGGGGGGGCGTAGGCGTCGACGAGGTTGACGATGTCGCCGGTGAGCGCGACGTAGCCGGCGACGCTGTCGCGCGTGAGCGGCAGCGTGGTGGATTCGAACGGAACTGCGACGCTGTCGTTCTCGGCGAGCACGAAGACGAGCCGCCGCTCGCCGTCGGCGGACTCCTCGACCAGGTAGAGGCTGCCGGCGTCCGAATCGGTCATCGCGCGCGCGCGGGCGAGGATCGATTTGAGGAGGACGCCGCGGTCGCGCTCGGCGGAGAGCTGGACACCGATGGTGTTGAGGCTCACGAGCTCGCGGCCGAGCCGTGTCATCGACTCCGCGCGCTCGATCGCCGCGAACGCGTCGTGGATCGCGCGCTTGAGGATCGGCGCGCCCACGCCGGCCGGCAATACCGCGTGCCAGTGCGCCGGCCACGGACCGGCGGCGCGCGAGCTCACGATGCCGATGACGCGGACATGAGGAAGGGGAGGCGGTTCGGGCGCGACGCCGTCGGTGAGGAGGACGGTGCGAACGTGGTTGGGAACGGCGCCGGCGGAGAGCGCCGCGACGTCGAACTGCCCGCGCACGCGCCGCACCGCGTCCGCGGCGGCACGCGACGCGGCGCAGAAGAGGACGCGCCGACGCATCTTTCGAGCGTAGGGGCTGGCCGTCGGGGAAGTCAAGAAAGCCCGGGTAAGATGAGGTCATGACGCAATTCGCTGATTTCGCGGCGCTTTGCCGGCAGCTCGAAGCGAGCCGCGGCCGGCTGGAGAAGCGCCGTCTCGTCGCCGAGTTTCTTCGCAACGCGGCCGACGACGAGGTTCCCATCGCGGTCGCATTTCTGACCGGGCGGCCGTTTCCGGCCGGGGATCCCCGCGTGCTCAGCGTGCGCGGGCTTCCTCACGTCGATGGCGAGGGCGTGGCACCATCGCTGACGCTCGGAGACGTCGAGGCCGCGTTCGCCGCCGTCGCGGAGGCGACCGGCAGCGGCTCTCGGCGGGCGCGCGAGGAGCGTTTGCGCGCGCTCGCCGAGCGCGCTTCGCCGGACGAGCGGACGATCCTCGCGCGCATCATCGGCGGCGAGATGCGCACGGGTGTCTCCGACGGCGTCGTCCTGGAGGCGATCGCCGACGCCTCCGGCGCCGACCTCGCTGCCGCTCGGCGAGCGGCGCTCTTTCTCGGCGATCTCTCCGCGGTGGCGGAGCTTGGACGCCGTGGCGGAGCGGAAGGCCTGGCGGCGGTGACGCCGCGGCTGTTCGTGCCGCTGCTGCCGATGCTGGCGGAGATCGCCACCGACTTCGACGAGGTGCTGCCCGCGCACGGCGGCCGCACCGCGCTCGAGTACAAGTACGACGGCGCCCGCATCCAGCTCCATACCGACGGCACCCGCGTCGGCATCTGGACGCGGCGGCTCTCCGACGTGACGCGTAGCCTCCCCGACGTCGTCGAGATCGCGCGCGAATTGCGCAGCGCGCCGCTCATCCTCGACGGCGAGGTGGTCGGGCTCGATCGCGCGGGGCGGCCGCTGCCGTTCCAGGAGCTCATGCGACGGTTTCGGCGCGTGCATGGCGTGGAGTCGCTGCGCGGCGAGATCCCGCTCGCGCTCCACTTCTTCGACTGCCTGCTCGCCGCCGGCCGGCCGCTCATCGATGCGCCGTACGCGGAGCGCTGGGATGCGCTGGCCGCCGCCACCGGCGGCCGCTACCTCGCCGAGCGCACGATCGTGAGTGACGTGGAATCCGCGCGCACGTTCCGTGCTCAGGCCCTCGCCGCCGGCCACGAAGGCGTGATGGCGAAAGATCTCCAGTCGGTGTACGCGCCGGGGGGACGCGGCAAGCGCTGGTTCAAGCTGAAGGCGGCGCAGACGGTGGATTGCGTCATCATCGCCGCCGACCGCGGCTCGGGACGGCGCGTGGGCTGGCTCTCCAACTATCATCTCGCCGTCCGCGCCGGAGACGGTTTCGCCGACGTCGGGAAGACCTTCAAGGGTCTCACCGACGCCGAGTTCGACGCGCTCACGACACGCTTGCGCACGCTCGCGGTCGCCGACGACGGCTATACCGTGCGCGTGCGGCCGGAGATCGTGGTCGAAGTCGACTACAACGAGATCCAGAAGAGCCCGACCTACCCCTCAGGCCTCGCTCTCCGCTTCGCGCGGGTGGCCCGCATCCGGGACGACAAGGCGCCGGGGCAGGCGACCACGCTCGAGGAGCTGCGTCACCTCTACGAGCGCCAGTTCACGACGAAAGGGCGGATGCGGGA
>Ga0075421_100009029_pt1 | contig 12275 bp, 8 predicted proteins | sample SoiMetdeltSBSDD5_FD_75292 | JGI IMG/M metagenome (GOLD analysis project Ga0075421, IMG submission 75292) | Bulk soil microbial communities from a Populus tree surrounding site in Tennessee, USA - Soil MetaG P. deltoides SBSDD5 | ecosystem: Environmental > Terrestrial > Soil > Tree plantation...
TCGCGCGCGCGAGCATCACGTTCGACACGTTCGCGCAGGCGGCGATCAGAACGAGCGCGAATGCAGCAAACACCGGAGACAGGCGCGCCACCAGACCCGCGGTCAGCGGTGCTGGCGTGGCCTGCGGCAGGATTTCCGCCCGCACGGTTCCCTCGCGCTCGGAGAGGCGTGGCATATCTTGTGAGAGCGCGCTGGCCACTTGTTCCGCCGTCACACCGGCGCGAAGCCGTGCGATCACCGCCAGCTCGCGCGGCTGCCTGGCAGCGAAGAGATCCTGCTTCATCACCGCCGCATACAGCGCGACCGGAACCCACGCGTCCGGCGGTGTGTCGTTCAGTCCGAGAAACTCCTCCTGCATCACGCCAACGATCGTGACGAGCTGATCGTTCAGGCGAATCGTCCGGCCGACGATCGCCGGATCCCGCCCGTACAGTCGCACCCACGCGTTGTAACTGAGGACGGTCACGGGATCGGCGCCATCGAGACGTGCATCAAAGTCCGCCAGCGCCCGGCCGGTAAGAACGCGGCCGCCGAGCATCTGGAAGTAATTGCCCGTCACGAATGCGGCCAGCACCGGACGCGCTTCCAGCAGAACGGACTGATTTCTTTCTCCGATCACGTCCTCAAATAGATCTTTGCGTCCTTTCAAGTCCTGGTAGTCGAGCCAACGAAACGTCCGGCCGGCCGACCCGGCCGCGCCTTGCCTCGCACTCCATCGGATTTCGTAAAGGCTGTAAGGATCGCGGACCGCATACGGACGGAGGACATACGCATTGAACACGGCAAACACCACGGTGACCAGTGCCAGTCCAACGGTCAACGTGGCGACGGTCGTCAAGGTGAAGGCGCGCTCGCGCGCAAGTCCGCGTGCGCTATACACAAGGTCTTTCGTCAGCTGATCGAGCATGCCGAAACTCCAAGAGACGGCGAGGGTTTGACGGCCATGATAGACGAACGAGGCGGTCGCGTCATTCCAATCCACTGATCAGCTAATGATCGTTGACCATTCGAGGAAGGACAGCGCAGCATCATACGTTCGCACATCGCACACTGATTTGACGTCTAACAGGAGACGATATGCGTTCGCTCACGGCCGCCACGGCGGCGACCCTAATCGCTCTCTCCGGTGCAGCGGCCGGTCCTGGTGATCGTCAGGCTCCGGCCGTACGCGCGATCGACGAACAAGCTCTTCGCGAGTACACGGGTGTCTACCGCTGGGACGACAACACGCTCCTCTATTTACAGATGTGGAACGAGTTCAGTGGATTCTCCAAGCCGAGCCAGCTCGTCGCCTTTGATGAGTCTGGCGAGGTGCGAGTGATGTACCCAACGGCGCCGGACCGGTTCTTTACAGGGCCGGGCGCCGCCATTGCGGCGTCAGTCGAGTCGCGTATCGAGTTTCAGCGCGATAAGACGGCTCAGCCGTCAATGCTCACGTGGCAGCGTGGCGCAAGTCCGATCCGCACCGCACGCCGCGTAAATACTGAAATGCACGAGGACGTGCGATTCTCCAGCGGCGATGTCCGTCTCGCGGGAACGTTCATTGGTCCCTCCGGGGAAGCAAAACATCCGGCCATCGTTCTCGTGCACGGTTCCGGCGCCGAGAATCGTGAATACGTTCTCCCGTTTGCGCGTTTCCTGGTTCGCCACGGCGTGGCCGTGCTCGCATACGACAAGCGCGGCGTGGGTCAGTCAACCGGAGACTGGAACACGACGTCATACGCGGAACTGGCGGGGGACGTCGCTGCAGCGTTCGATTATCTGAAGACGCGCCAGGACGTCGACCCGGGACACATTGGGTTGCTGGGAGTGAGCCAGGCTGGATGGATCATGCAAATGGCCGCCGCTCGAATTCCAGATCTGGGATTTCTGATCAGCATTTCCGGTGCCGGCGTGTCCCCCGCCGAAACGACCCTGGATCAGACCGAGAACGAATTGACCGCGACGGGGATGAAACCGCCGATGGTCTCCGCGATTGTCGGGTTATTGAAGCTGCAGTATGAGTTCGCGCGAACGGGGCAAGGCTGGGAGGAATATGCCGCGGCGCGGCAGAAACTGGCGGTACAGATGGGACCGCCTCCTGAATCCTTTCCCGGGACGCCCGACCACCCGTACTGGCAGACGATCAAGCGTTCGTACTTTTACGATCCCGGTCCAATCATTCGTCAGTTGCGGCTTCCAGTGCTCGCGATATTTGGAGAACTGGACAACAACATCGTCGCAGAGAAGAACAAGAGTGCGTGGGAAGCGGGACTCAAAGCGGGAGGCAATCGGGACTATACGCTGGTGATTCTTCCCAAGGCGAATCATCTGCAGTTCGAGGCAACTGCCGGCAGCAACGCGGAGATGCCATCGCTGAAGCGGATCGTTCCGGCGTATTTTTCAACCGTGCAGAACTGGCTGGCCAAACGGCTTCCCGGGTTGAATGGCTCGACCGGGAAGGACTAGAGACTCGCCAGTCACATCCCGAGCCGCAGCCCGAGCCGGAACACGCGCGGCGGCTGCACGAAGGTCGTCGCGCGAAAGTTGGGCCCGGTGAGCACGTCTTCTTCGACCTCGTTCTTCGTGTTCAGGAGGTTGAACGCTTCGAGCACGGCGCCGAGCTCAAATCCCCGGACGGTCGCACGCTTCTCGATCCGCGCATCCACAGTGAGGGCATACGTGAACCGCGTTCGCCCCTCGCGATACGCGCGGATCGCCTCGGCGCCCTGATTCAGCTGTGGCACGACCACCATTCGCGCGAAGGGCTGCCCATCCTGATAGCGCGAGGTAACCCCAATGCGCACATCACGCGGAGCGTGGTAGCTGCCTGAAACCTTGATTGAGTACCCGCGTTCGAAGAACTGCCGGTTCTTCGCAAAGGTTGTGGCATTCGGATTCGTCAGCAGCTCACCGATCACGCCGTGATCGTTTTCGAACACGTGAAAACCGCGATTGCCGCCTGGCGCATCCGAACCAGTCATCGTCGCGCCGGCCAGCATCTGAAATCGCTTCGCGAACCGCCGCTCGACGATGGCCTCGAGACCATGAAAGAGGTTGTACAGCTTCGGCGGGTTCGTGAGCAGCTCGCGATCCTGACCGAACGTCGCGGGGTTGCGATTGTAGTAGGGGAGCATCTGGTCGTCGGACGGATCGAGCTCGTCGCCGCCGACATCTGGCACGTAGCCGACGGTATAGGTCGCCGGCGGAACACCGACGTTGACGCCAGCCATCAAGCGGTGGTCCTCGCGGAAGGTCAGTGCGAGGCGAAGGAAGAAAAGATCGTTCGGACGACTCTCGACGCCAATGACGAACTCGTCGGTAAATGGGCGGCGAAGACGTGGATCGATCGCCGTCTCGCCGTTTGGCGACCCGGGACCGATGCGCGCAATCAATGCGCCGCGCTCCGACGGCTGAAAGATCCTGTCGTTGTTGGCATCGAGCCAGCGGTACACCTGTCCTTGCGCCGCGGTCGGATCACCGAACGACAGATTCTGCAGCGGCAGTTGCCACTGGTATCGCGCGTAGCTCGCCACAAGCGTGGCGCGTTCGTTGCCGCGAGGCTTCCACCGGATCGAGACGCGCGGTGAAAAATTGACCCACGACACGCCGGACGGTGCCGACTCGGCGCGGCCGCGCAGGGTTTCGACTCGCACACCTCCTTCGACGGCGACCTGATCGAACGGCGTAAATCGATCGACGAGATACCCGGAGAAAATCGTTTCGTGCCAACGCGAGACTGGTCCGGCGTAGTGGAAGTCCCACACGCGGGCGGGAATTCCGGCGACGATCTCCGGCGTGAAACCACGCGGATCTGGTCGCGATGACGCCGAGGCCCCCGAGAGCGTGGCGCCCAGCCGCACGCTGTGGCGTGGTCCGAGCCTCGCCAGCAGAGGCTCGTACGCCGCGGTGGTCGTCCACCTGGCTCGCTTGCCGGCGGTGGTGGCGCTCAATTCGGGAACGTAGCCGTCGTACACACGCTCGACAGTGGCGGGGCGCAGTTCGCTGAGCTCCGGCGCGACCGTGCTTCGTTGATAGGCACCGGCGATCCGCCAGTGTGTCTCGCTTCCAGGCCGTCCCGCCCACGTCCCCTGAATCTGCAGCTGGCGGTCGCGCTCTGCCGCGTTGCCGTCGTCAAATCTCGCTCGGCCGACGTACGGACGAATGATTCGTTGACCTGCGACGATAAACCTGAACTCGTAGGGGCGCGGCGGCGTCACAACCAGGTGTGCGAATAGCGAGTTGACGGCTCCCGGCAAAATGACGGATCGGTTGCGCTCCTGACGTCCCGACCGAATCACCGATCCCGACATCAGCAGGCCGACCCGGTTCGCCACGATCGGTCCACTTGCCAGAAACTGGCCTCTGTTCCATGACGTCAGGTTTGCGATGGCGGGAATTTCGCCTGGATTGAGCGACTGTGGGCCTGCGCCGAGCGTCCAATCGCCGGCGATGTCGCCGATCCACGTATTCGTCGGCCGGCGCGGTACGAGCGTCACGGCTGGCCCGGCAGACCCGATCTCCAACGGCATCGCCGTGGAGGTAACGTTAACCGCGCTGAAGGCGTCGAGGTGCGGGTAGATGAACGGTGTTCCTCCGCGCGTCAGATCCGTCACATCGATGCCATCCATCTGATACGACGTCTGGGTCCAGGAGCTCGAGTAGCCTCCAACGAGCGCGGGATCACCTGCCGACAGGCCACCACTGTCCATCCGATCTGAAAACGTCAAAGGCTCGGCGGTTTCGATCAGCGTCCAGACGCTGTCACTGCTCGGGAGGTCGTGCAATCGCGTGTCGTCAAAGAGCGTTCCGTTGGAAAACCGATTTCGCCCGATGACCATCTCTGATCCACCAGGCTGAGATCCGTGCCTGGGCGTCAGAGTGATGAAGAGCACCTCGGCCGCGGCGATTACAACTGTCTGCTCTCTGACGGCGGCCAAACCGGGGAGGTTGACGGTGAGCCGATACGACCCAGGCGGCACGTGTGAAAACGTGGCATCCCCATTGGCGTTGCTACGACCGGCGTATTGAGCGGCGATGTTGTCACCAACCCGCTCGAGCGTAATGTCGACCCGATCGACCGAGGTATTCCGATCCACGACACGAACATGAACCGTTGAATCCGCCAGCTGCGCATGCAGCTGCTGACGGCCGAAGAAGACCAGCGCAATGATGTGGAAGGTGATCCATTTGACGCGGACGTGACAAGCCAATAGCTGATCCTCCGCCCGCATTGTGAGGATCTGGACGAAGCTGGTCAAGGTTGCGCTTGTGATAGCGGCGAAGTAGGCTAGGCGCTTCCGGAGAATCCTGATGGCCCAAATATCATTGACCGTAAACGGCAAGGCACGGAAAGCTGACGTCGAGCCTCGCCTCCTGCTTGTCCACTATCTGCGTGAACAACTACGTCTCACCGGCACGCACGTCGCGTGCGATACCAGTCAGTGCGGTGCGTGCACGGTGCTCGTCGACGGTCGCAGCGTGAAGTCCTGCACGATGTTCGCGGTTCAGGCCGATGGCTCGACAATCACGACGATTGAGGGTCTCGCGACCAACGGCCAGCTGCATCCGCTGCAGAATGCGTTCTGGGAAGAGCACGGACTCCAGTGCGGCTACTGCACGCCGGGCATGATTATGGCGGCGGTGACGCTGCTCGAACAAACACCTAAGCCGTCCGAGCGAGACATCCGCGCGGGTATCTCCGGCAATTTCTGCCGGTGCACCGGCTATCAACACATCGTCAACGCGATTCAGCGTGCCGCTGCGGAGAAGAGGTAAGCCATGCCGACGACTCCCGTATTACCGAAACTCGTCGGGCAGCGGGTGAAGCGCCGCGAGGATCCGCGTCTGATACAGGGACGCGGCACCTACGTCGACGACATCGCGCTTATCGGCATGCAGCATCTCGCGTTCAAGCGCAGCGACGGCGCGCACGCGCGGATTACGTCAATCGATACCAGTGCCGCCGAGGCGATCGAGGGAGTGGAGGCCGTGTTCACCGGCGCGCAGATCGCGAAGTTCCTCCCGCCGATGCCGATCGGGACGCCGTTCCCGTCACCGGAACATCGCGCGGTTGCCGTTGATACCGTTCGCTATTCGGGTGAGCCGGTGGCGGTCGTCGTCGCACGGGATCGTTACGTCGCGCGAGACGCTGCCGATGCGATCGTCGTGTCATACGATCCCCTACCCGCGGTCGTCGACGTCGAGCGGGCGATGACCGGACAACCAGCGGTCATCCATCCGGATTTCAAGAACAATCTGGCTGTTGCGCTCGTTCCAAGCGGGACAGGCGTGTCGGCAGACGGATCCAAGGTCGACGACTCCGCCATCGATGCCGCGTTCAAGAACGCCGAGGTCGTCATCTCCCAGCGCATGGTCAATCAGCGGCTGGCACCGAACACGATGGAGCCGCGCGGCGTCGTCGCTCACTTCGAACCCGGCAAGGGGACGATGACGATCTGGTCGTCGACCCAGAACCCGCACATTCTGCGAACGTTCATCGCCGCGCTGACGGGACTGGGTCAAGACCAGGTTCGTGCAATTGCTCCTGAAGTCGGCGGCGGCTTCGGGGCGAAGATCAATATTTACGGCGAAGAGTACGTCACCGCGGCTATTTCGAAACAGCTCGGTATTCCTCTCAAGTGGATTGAAGATCGATCGGAAGCGTTCGTCGCCACGACGCACGGGCGCGACATCATCGGTTACGTCGATATCGCGGCAAAACGTGACGGGACGCTACTGGGCCTCAAACTCCGTCTGATCGCGGACATCGGCGCCTACAACATGTTGTTGACCGCCGCGATCCCCACGCTGACGATGATGATGGCCAATGCGACGTACAACATCCCTGCCGTACGCGCAACGCTGACAGAGGTCTTTACCAATAAGACACCAACCGACGCCTATCGCGGTGCGGGGCGTCCGGAAGCAACGTACTTCGTGGAGCGGGCGATGGACATGCTCGCTCGCGAACTGAAGATGGATCCGGCGGAACTTCGGCGCAAAAACTTCATCAAACCCAGTCAATTCCCGTTTGCGACGCAGACTGGCGCCGTCTACGACTCGGGCGATTACGAGAAGGCGCTCGATCTCGCGCTGAAGCATTCGCAGTGGGATCGTTTGAAGGCCGAGCGCGACGCGGCTCGCGCGCAGGGCAGGCTCGTGGGTCTCGGGCTCTCCATGTATGTGGAGGTCTGCGGCATCGGTCCGTCCGCAGCCCTGCCGACCGGCGGCTGGGAGCATTCGCAAGTGACGGTCGAGCGGGACGGACGGATCAGCGCGACGACGGGCGCCTCACCTCACGGACAAGGGAACGAGACGACGTTCGCGCAAATGATCGCCGATCAGTTCGGCGTGCCCTTCGAACATGTCACGATTCTTCATGGTGACACGGGCGTCGTGAAGCAGGGCATCGGAACGTTCGGCAGCCGATCACAGGCGGTTGGCGGAACCGCGCTGATCATGGCGGGTGCGAAGGTGAAGAAGAAGATGGCGAAGTTCGCGGCGGCGCTGTTCGAAGCGCACGAGGACGATCTCGTCTTCGAGAACGGAACGATTTCGGTGAAGGGCTCGCCAGCATCGGCGAAGCCGTTCGCCAGCGTGGCGGCCTATGCATACGTTCCAGTACCGCTCCCGGATGGATTGGAACCCGGCTTGAGCGACGAAGCTTTCTTCGAGCCGACGAACAACACCTATCCGTTCGGCTGTCATATTTCGATGCTGGAGATCGATCGCGAAACGGGCGAACCCAACCTGCTCAAGTTGGTGGCGATCGACGACGCCGGGAATCTGATCAATCCGCTGATCGTCGAAGGACAGATTCACGGCGGGTTGGCGCAGGGTATCGGTCAAGCCATGATCGAAGAGGTCGTCTACGGAGAAGACGGTCAACTGCTGACTGGTTCCTATATGGACTACGCGCTGCCGCGGGCGATCGACTTTCCGCGTTTCGAGCTCGCCGCCACCGTCACGCCGACGCCGGTCAATCCACTCGGCGCCAAGGGCGTGGGCGAGGCCGGCACGCTCGGTTCGACGCCATGCATCGTCAACGCCGCGGTTGACGCGCTCAGCGAGTTCGGCGTGAAACACGTTGACATGATGCTGCGGCCTGAAAAGTTGTGGCGCATCATCCAGGGAGGCCGGTCGTGATCTCGACTCAATTCGAATACACGCGCGCCACGTCGCTCGACGATGCGGTGGCCAAACTTGGGGCGGCCAAGGGTGACGCGAAGTTGATTGCCGGGGGACACAGCCTCGTCCCGCTCATGAAGCTTCGGTTGAGCGAACCGAAGGTCTTGATCGACATCGCGCGCATTCCCGGTCTGTCCGGAATCAATGCCAAGGATGGCGCGATCGAGATCGGCGCCGGAACGGTTCACCAGGACGTCGCATCGTCGGCACTGCTGCAGCATGCCTGCCCGATGCTGACCGAAGCGGCTGCCGACATCGGCGATCCGCAGGTCCGCAATCGCGGAACACTTGGCGGCAGTCTCGCGCATGCGGATCCGGCGGCCGACTATCCAGCGGTGATGCTTGCACTCGACGCGACGATCCTGATCAAGGGGCCGCGCGGGACGCGGACGGTCAAGGCAGGGGACTTCTTTCAGGGCATGTTCACGGTGGATCTAGCCGGAGATGAAATCATCACGGCGGTGCAGTTCAAACCGGTCAAAGCTGGCGCGTATGCCAAGCTCCATCAGCGCGCGTCGCACTTCGCGATCGTCGGCGTCGCGGCAGCGCTGGCGGTTGAGAACAAAGTGATCCAGGGGGCGAGAGTCGGTCTCACTGGCGCGAGTCCGTACGCGGTTCGGCTGACGGAAGTGGAGCAGGCGCTGGCTGGTAAGCAGATATCTGCCGATAACATCGAAGCGGCAACTAAGCTGGCAGGCAAGGGGCTCACTGACGTCAACTCCGACCTGCACGCCAGCGAAGAATATCGACGGTCGATGATCCCGGTATTTACCAAACGAGCGCTAATACGAGCTCTGGAACGAGCCTGACGAAGTCCGTCTACACCTGTTCGATCTTCGCTTTGAGACACGCGAAGAAACGATCCATGGTCATCTTCGCGACGCCGCCAATCAGGCGCTGACCCAATCTGGCGATCGGTCCGCCGGTGTGGACGGCACCGCTGACGTCGACCGCAGTCGCCGCTCCGTCCGGGCGAAGTGCAATGATGGACGTCCCCTTCACAAACCCGGGACGTCCCTGTCCTTCCATCACCAATCGATACGATTGCAGCGGTGTCTTGTCGGTCAACTGGACGGTGCCGTTGTAGCTACCCGTGATCGCGGCAAGCGCGACGGTCAGGGTCACCTTGTAGCGATCCTCGCCGTCCGGTTCGAACCGGTCGCAACCGGGGATGCAGGACGAGATCGCGTCAGGATCCATCAGGACATCCCACACACGATCGGGAGGGGCGTTGAACGTATACGAACTGAAGATGTCCATAGGCGCCGTCGATTACGCGAGCGCGTTCAAGTGTACTGCGAGGTCAGCGAGGTTCGTCAACGTGCGTGCAGGGAGGAAATCGTCGACAAACGGCAGCGCGGCGCGAAGACCCCGCGTCAGCGGCGCGTAGTCGGCGGTGCCGAGAAGCGGGCTCAACCAGATCAACTGGTGACTGCTTCGCTGCAACCGCGCGATCTGTACGGCCAATTCGGCAGGATCGCCGCAGTCCCAGCCGTCCGAAATCAACAGCACGACCGGTCCGCCAGTCAGCGCGCGACGGCCCCACCGTTGGTGGAATTCCTTGATCGCACCACCGATCCGCGTTCCTCCGGACCAGTGCGGGACCGCGTGTGAGACAGCGCCCAGCGCCGCGTCGGCGCGATGGGTTCGCAGCTGCCTCGTGATCCGCGTCAACTCGGTCGAGAAGACGAACGCCTCGACGCGGCGATGCCGTGTCATTACCGCATGGGCAAAGTGCAGCAGCATGCGGGAATAGCGTTCCATCGATCGGCTGATGTCGCACAGCAGAACGAGCGGACGCACGCGGACGAGGCGTCTCCGCCGGCTGAGCGTCATCACGTCGCCGCCCGTTCTCAGGCTGTCGCGAATCGCGCGGCGAAGATCGATCCGCGGCCCTGTGCCTCGCACCCACCGTCGCGTGCGCCGCTCGCCCGGTGTCCACACGAGTTCAGACAGCATCGCCGTCGCCGCAGCTAATTCATCCGAGGTAAATGCCGCGAAGTCCTATGTCGCCAGGACGCCCAGATCGCTCCATGTCGGCAAGCCATCTTCTCTCGACCCCGCGTTGTTCGATTCGCCGCCGGTGAAGTCGTCGCGCAACTCCTGAAGCGCGAACGTCTCGATCTCGACCTCCCGCGTCCCGTCTCGCCTCGGGCGTCCGTCGTCACGGCCGGGTCCGCGCCAGAACGCGTCGAACGCGCGATCGAACAGTGCCAGTTGTTCGTGGCGATGGACGAGCAACGCACGGCACGTGTGATACACCTCGTCGCGCGACCCGACGTTGACGTGACCCAGAGCTTCGACGACGTCGAGGAGCCGTCCGGGATGGACATCGACGCCTGTGCGCCGCAGCGCGCGGCCGAACGTCAGCAGCTTGGAAACAATAGGGAAGGGAGCGCTTTCCATCACGCTCGCGGCGTGCTGCGGACGGTGGCGCGCTCGAGCATATCGGCTGCCTGACGTCCGCGCACCAGCGCGAGATCCTCTCTCGCTTTCAGGACGACCCCCAGGGTCTCGTCGACCGTTTCTGGATCGAGCGACTGACGGTCGAGGGCGACGAGCGCCGTGACCCAGTCAATGGTCTCCGAGACGCCCGGCACTTTGTACAAGTCTGCGCGCCGCAGCTCCTGGACCATCGCAGTGACCTGCTCGGCAAGGCGCGCCGACGCTTCCGGCGCGCGAGCACGGACGATGGCGAGCTCCTTGTCAAAGGACGGATAGTCGATCCATTGATACAGGCAGCGCCGCTTGAGCGCATCATGGATTTCGCGCGTCCGGTTCGACGTCAGGATCACCAGGGGAGGCACCGTCGCTCGCAGCGTTCCGAGCTCGGGAATCGTGATCTGGAACTCGGCGAGCAACTCGAGAAGAAACCCCTCGAACTCTTCGTCGGCGCGATCGATTTCATCGATGAGAAGAACAGCCGGCCGGGCACGCGCAGGATCGATGGCCTGAAGCAGCGGTCGCCTGATCAGGAACGGTTCACTATACAGTTCGCGATGCGCGCTCGCGCGATCGAGCGTATGCGTCGCGTCGAGGATACGAAGCTCGAGCAACTGACGCGGATAATCCCACTCGTAGACCGCGTGCCCGATATCGAGCCCTTCGTAGCACTGAAGACGGATCAAATCCGTTCCCAGCGCCGAGGCGGCCGCCGCGGCGAGCGCCGTCTTACCGACACCCGCCTCACCCTCGAGGAACAGCGGCCGTTTGAGACGAAGCGCCAGAAAGAGTGCGGTTGCAAGGCCTCGATCCGCCACATAGTGCTGGTCGGATAAGCGTTGCTGCAGGTCGGAAATGGATTCAGGAAGAATGTCGATGCCCCTGAACATTATGCATCGACTCTTCTTCGCAGCACACCGACTGGGTTACACTGCCGGTTCCTTCACAATCAGAGGAGTGTTCATGACAACGGCGACGATGCCTTCTGCGGAAATAGTGTTCGATACGATGTTTGCTTATCAGCGGTCGGCAGCGCTCAAGAGTGCCATCGACCTGGACCTGTTCACCCATATTGACACCGGGGAGAAAACATCACCGGAGATTGCGTCCCGAACTGGGGCATCCGAACGCGGGATCCGCATTTTGTGCGATTACCTGTGCACGATTGGACTGCTGGTGAAATCGGGAGCCTCGTACCGCTTGACGCCCGACAGCGCGGCGTTTCTCAGTCAGAAGTCCCCGGCATATCTCGGCACGACAGTGAAGTTCCTGCTGCTCCCTGAACTGAAGCAGAACATGGAAGTGCTGACGGAGGCCGTCCGCGACGGCGGCATCACACCGTCGGGGGCGAATACCGTCGCCGCGGAGAACCCAATTTGGGTGGAGTTCGCGCGATCGATGGGACCGATGATGGTGCCGGCGGCGCACGCGATCGCCGACCTCCTGGCCGGACAAGGACCCATTTCAGTACTGGATATCGCCGCTGGTCACGGGTTGTTTGGGATCGCTATCGCTCAGCGGAATCCGCGAGCCGAGATTCTTGCGGTGGACTGGCCGAACGTGCTCGCGGTTGCGACCGAGCACGCGCGGGCAGCCAACGTCCACGATCGCCATCGGACCTTGGCCGGCGATGCGTTCCAGGTGGATTTTCCCTCGGGATTCGA
>Ga0075421_100009030_pt1 | contig 12275 bp, 8 predicted proteins | sample SoiMetdeltSBSDD5_FD_75292 | JGI IMG/M metagenome (GOLD analysis project Ga0075421, IMG submission 75292) | Bulk soil microbial communities from a Populus tree surrounding site in Tennessee, USA - Soil MetaG P. deltoides SBSDD5 | ecosystem: Environmental > Terrestrial > Soil > Tree plantation...
TGTCCGCGTCGGCCGCCACGCAGCTGCTCGTCGTGTCGCGCGATGCCGCCCCTCGACCGGTCCCATCCGCCCGGCGCCGGTCGACCGCCCAGGATGCGCAAGCCAACGCGACGCATCTGAGTACGGAGTTCGGCCGGTCGTAGTAGCGGTGAGCTGGGCCGGGGTGCAAGGCTCTCCCGTCCCGTTCTCGAGCGACGTCGGCGGACTGGCCAGGAGTCCGAAAGGGAGCGGGAGTTGGCTAGTCGAGCATGTTTGAGCACCCGCAGGAACGTATGGGCGACGTGCGGGTCGACCGTCGTCGCCAGCATCACGCGGTCCATGTACCGGTGCAGCAGCCGGTCCGCCGGGACGGCGGCGGCCGGGTCGGGACGGTGGTGGTGCGCCACCGTTTCGGGGCTCGGCCGCGTCGGCCGGCGGCGCGCATGATCCGGGCGATGCGCTTGCGCCCGTGACGGCGGCCCCTGCCCGGCCAACTCGGCGTGCACCCGAGGCGCGCCGTAGGTGCCGTCGGACTCCTCATGTACGGCCGCGATCGCCTCGGCGAGCTTCGCGTCGACCTGCTCGCGCTGGGACGGGGCGGCGGTGCGGTCGGCGTAGAAGGCGGAGCGGGAGACCTTCAGCAGCACGCACGCCCGGGCGACGTTGCGGCGCTGGTCAACCCATCCGAGCGCACGCCGGCGTCAATGTCGGCCTGACGCACCCAGTCCCGCACCGCGGTCTCGGTCAGATCGAAGTCCTTCGCGACCTGCCCCACCGAGCGGCCCTCGGGCTGCCCGTTGGTCCCTAGCCCGTGCAAATGCCCGCCCATCGACCGCTACCCGGCGTGACTGAATTGTTATCCGCGACAACAAAAACATCGCCCCAGGGGGTTGTCGATCGCATTCGACGCCGATATGTTTCCGGCTGCAACAATCCGGCTCGCAAGATCGACGGTCTGACTGTTCCGCTCAGGGGCGAGGGGCGACATGTCGCAGGGACGCATCGGTTTCGTGGTGTTGCTGCTCATCGCGCTGCTCGCCGCGCTGCCGCTGGTCTCGCCGGGCGATGCCGCGTCCGCACACCAACTCGAGGTCTTCTCGTGGTGGACCGGCCCCGGGGAGGACGAGGGCCTCGCGGCCATGGTCGATGAGTTCAAGCGGCGCAACCCGGGCGTGGACTTCATCAACGCCACCGTCTCCGGCGGGGCGGGCTCGAACGCCAAGGCGATTCTGGCCAGCCGGCTGCTCGCCAACGACCCGCCGGACTCCTACCAGCGCCACGCCGGGCTGGAACTGCAGGACGATGTCCGGTCGGGCAAGGTCGTCGACCTGACCGACCTGTACGAGTCCGAAGGCTGGATGGAGGTCTTCCCACCCGGTCTTCTGGACAACCTCACGATCGACGGCAAGATCTACTCAGTACCGGTCAACATCCACCGGGCCAACCTCATCTGGTACGACCCTCGCGCGCTCAGTGCGCTGGGCCTGCCTGGCCCGCCACAGTCGTGGTCGGAGTTCCTGGAACAGGCCACGACGATCCAGAGCCGGGGCAAGACACCGCTGGCGGTGGGTCCGCAGTGGACACAGAAGCATCTCTTGGAGACGGTGCTCCTCGGTGAGCTGGGCGTCGACGGCTATCTCGGCCTCTGGACCGGCCGGACCGCTTGGCGGGGCCCCAAGGTCACCCAGGCCATCGACACCTTCATGAAGGTGCTGGCCGTCTCCGACGTCAAGTCGGCCGCCGCGGACTGGCAACCCCAGCTGGACCGGGTCATGAGCGGTTCGGCGGTCTATGCGGTGATGGGCGACTGGAGCTATGCGTACCTGGCGCTGACCAAGAAGCTCGGTTGGCAGTCCGAGTACGCCGTGGCCGCCTCGCCGGGCAGCGCGGGAATCTTCGACTTCCTATCGGACTCGTTCACGCTGTCGGTCGGCGCCCGGCATTCGCGGCTCGCGCGCGAGTGGTTGATCGAATGCGGGTCGCGGCTGGGCCAGGACCTGTTCAATCCGCGCAAGGGTTCGATCCCCGCCCGGACCGACCCGGACGAGTCGCTCTACCACGAGTACCTCGCCTGGGACCTGCAGCAGTGGCGCGATCCGAACACGCGGATCGTCGGCTCGCTGACCCACGGGGTCGTCGCCAACAACGCCTGGAACTCCGAGATCGACACCGCGCTCGGTCTCCTCGTGCAGGACGGCGACATCGGCAAGTTCGCCGCCACCGTCGACGACAAGCGGCTGGAGACGTCATGAGCCTGCCGGTGGATGTGCATCCGCCACCGCGGGGCGGCCGGATCCCGCGCGCCGCATCGGTGCACCGCGTTGGTCGCCGCCGCCGGCCGCAGTGGCTGGCCGGTCTCCTGCTCATCCTGCCGTCGCTGCTGGCGATCGGCCTGTTCGTCTACGGGTTCATCGGGTGGAACGTGCGGGTCTCCGTGACGAGTTGGCGGGGCCTGACGCCGACCTACGACTTCGTCGGCGTCCGCAACTACCTGGCTCTGTGGGGCGACGAGCGCTGGCGCCTCGACGTCCGCAACATCGTCATCTTCACCACCGTCTTCGTGATCGGCTCATTGGCGCTGGGCTTCGGGATGGCGACCCTGCTGGAGAAGGGGGTCCGGGGCCAGGGCTTCTACCGCAGCGTCTACCTGTTCCCCATGGCGATCTCGTTCGTCGCCACCGCCATCGTGTGGCGATGGCTACTCGACAACGGCACGGGATCGGACACCGCGGGCATCAACAAGCTGCTCAGCGACGTCGGTCTCGGTTGGCTGCGCAGCGACTGGCACCGGTCGGAGGGAGGCTGGGCGATCGCCGCCGTGGCGTTGCCGGCCGGGTGGGCGTTGTCCGGTTATGTGATGGCGCTGTTCCTCGCCGGCATGCGCAACATCCCGAACGCGGTACGGGAGGCCGCCCGTATCGACGGCGCCACCGAGGCCCAGGTGTTCTGGCACGTGACCCGTCCGATGCTGCGCCCGGTCACCGTGAGCGCCATCGTGATCCTGCTCCACATCTCGCTGAAGACCTTCGACCTTCTCTACGCGATCGACCAGCGCAGCCTCAAGATTGACACCCCTTCGCTCTACATGTGGTTCACGACCTTCGACGGTGGCTTCTACAACCGCGGCGCGACCATCGCCACCGTGCTCCTGATCGGCATCGCGCTCGTCGTCGGGCCGTACATTCGCAGCTCCCTGCGACGCGGGGGTGCGAGATGACACAGTGGGCATCGGAAGCGGTCGACGCGCCGGCCCCCGCCACCGGCCGGCGCTGGGGACCGATTGCCCGGCAGGGTGCGCTGATGGCGTTGGCTGTGCTGTTCCTGCTTCCGGTCTACGTGCTGGTGGTCACGTCGTTCAAGAGTCCGGCCGAGGCCAGCGTCACCACGATGTGGGGGCTCCCACAGTCGTTCTCGCTCGACAGCTTCGCGGCGGTCTGGCCGAAGCTGCGGTCGGGGTTTGTCAACAGCATGATGATCGCGATTCCGGCCAGCATCCTGTCGTCGCTGTTGGGCTCGGCGAACGGCTTCGTGCTCGCCCGGTCGCGCCTGCCCGGGGCCGACATCATCTTTCCGCTCATCCTGTTCGGCATCTTCGTGCCCTACCAGGCGGTGCTGATCCCCCTCGTGCAGACCATGACGGCGGCCGGACTCCGCGGTGCCGGCGACCCCACCGGCGGGCTGCGCGGCCTCATCCTCATCCACATCATCTACGGCCTGCCGATCACAACCTTGATCTTCCGCAACTTCTTCGTCGGGCTCCCGCAGTCGTTGACGGAGCTGGCGGAGGTCGACGGTGCCGGCATGCTCCGGACCTACTTCGACGTCGCGCTGCCGCTCGCCCGACCCGCCTTCGCGGTCGCGCTCATCTGGCAGTTCACCGCGGTATGGAACGACTTCCTGTGGGGCGCTGTCATGACCACCCGGGACGCGTGGCCCATCACCATCGCGTTGAACAACATCGCGGGCGGTCAGGCCGTCCCGTTCAACGAGGCGATGGCCAGCGCCCTGCTCGCCTGCCTGCCGATGCTCGCGGTCTACGTCGTGCTCAGCCGCTACTTCATGCGCGGTCTGCTGGCCGGGGCGCTCCAGCACTAGTGCTGGAACGTAGGACCCGCAGACCAGCCGCCAAAGGGTGGCCACGGCCGTTTCCGCTGCCACTCGGCTTACTTCGCCGTATTTCGATATGTTGAACTAATGGCAGCCGTGAAGGCCACGACCGAGCCGAGCCCCGACAGGACCGAGCACCGCCCCGCGAACCGTCGACAGCCGCTGGCGGCCCTGCTGGGCCTGGTGGTCGTCGCGCTCAGCATCGCGACCGTGATGCTCGCGCTCCGGCCGCCCCGACCCGTCGGTTCCGACGCGGCACCGGTGGAGTTCGCCGCCGCCCGGGCCATGCCGCACGTACGGGCTGTGTCGGCCGGCCCGCACCCGACCGGGACTCTCGCCCACCGCCAGGTCATGGACTACCTGGTGGCGAACCTGACCGGGCTCGGTTGGCAGAACCAGGTGCTGACCGGAACCGCGGCCAACCCCCGCCTGGGCCCGCCGACCCCGGTCGGGCGGGTCAGCAGCGTCGTGGCCACCTTGCCGGGCCGGTCACCGACCGGGACGGTGTACCTGGCGGCCCACTACGACAGCATCCGGGTCGGGCCGGGCGCCAGCGACGACGCGGTCGCGGTCGGGGCGCTGCTGGAGGTCGCCCGAGCGTTGGTCGACGGCGAGCGCCCCCGCAACACGATCGTTCTCCTCCTCACCGACGGCGAGGAGGACGGGCTGCTCGGGGCGCGCCACCTGCTGGCCACCGTCGACTTCGACCCCCGCGCATCGGTGCTTGTCAACTTCGAGGCTCGCGGCTCGCACGGGCCGCTGATCGCGTTCGAGACCTCCACCGCCAACTCCGACGTCCTCGCCGCGTTGGCGGGCGCACCGCGGCCACTCGGCTTCTCGCTCGGACATGAGGTGTACCGGCGCCTACCGCAGGACACCGACTTCACCGAGTTCCGTCGGGCCGGTATGCCCGGTATCAACCTGGCCTTCCTGGACGGATCGTCGCGCTACCACACGGACACCGACTCCTTTGAGCACGTCGACGCGTCGACCGTCCAGCACGCCGGCGAACTCGCGTTGCGCCTTGCGCGTACGTTCGGCGAGGCCGATCTGGCTGGAATCGGCGGCGGCGAGTCGACGTTCTTCTGGGTGCCGGGCTTCCTGGTCCGCTACCCGAACACCCTGGCCCTGCCCCTGGCGATCGCCGCCGTGGCCGCCGTCGGCGCGCTGTGTGTGCTCACCATCCGCCGGGGCCGGGCGCGGATCGGCCGCCTGGGACTCGCGAGCCTGACCCTGCTCGCCCCCATGCTGGCCGCTCCGCTGCTGGCGGTCGCCGGCTGGCTCGGCGTCCGCGCGGCGAATCCCGGCTACGCCGACCTGGTGCTCGGCGACCCGTACCGGCCCGGCTGGGCGCGGGCCGGCGTCATCGTGCTCGGGTCGACCGCCGTGCTCACGTGGTACGCCACCCTGCGCCGCCGACTCGGACCCGAGAGCCTGTTCCACGCGGCGCTGATCTGGATGTCGGGGCTCGGCCTGCTGCTGGCCATCGTGGCTCCGGGCGGCGCGTACCTGTTCAGCGCGCCGGCGCTGATGGGAGCGGGCGCCGGGATCGCGGCCACCTGGCTACGGGACCGACCCGGAGGTGCCCTGTGGCCACCGGTCGCCCACGCCGTCAGCGCCGTGGTCACGGCGCTGGTCGCGGTTCCCATCATCGCCCTGCTGCTGCCGACGCTAGGCCTGGCTGGTGCGGCGGTGCCGGTGCTGCTGGTCGTCCTGCTCGCGGGGCCCGTCCTGCCGTTGCTGGAGGCCGCGCAGCCCCTGATCGAACCCCTTCGGTCAAGGGTCGGGCCGGTGTGGGCGCGGCTGATGGTGCCGGTGGCGGGCAGCACCGCGGCGCTGCTGCTCCTTGGCGTGGCCGCGGCGGTCGACCGGTTCGACACGGCCCACCCGCGGCCGGCCAGCCTCGTGTATACATTGGACGCGGACACCGGGGTCGCCCAGTGGCTGTCGTCCGACCGCAGGCCCGACGCGTGGGTCACGGGCTACGCCGGAGGCGAACCGCGACCCGTCGCCGACCAGTGGCCGAACCTCGTGTTCCGGATCGTCCAGGAGTACCGGTCCGGCCCGGCCGCCGTGGTCGACCTGGCAGCGCCTGAACTGTCCCTTGTGGAGCAGTCGGGCAGCGACGGTGACGGGCGGACGCTGGTTCTGCGCCTGCGTTCACCGCGGGGCGCGCCGGTGGTTTCGGTCCGTCTCGCCGCGGACGGGCCCGCGTTGACCAACGCCATCGTGGACGGCGTCGAGGTGCCGGTCGCGACGGTCGCCCCGGTCGGCGGCTGGGGCTGGGGGTTCGTCGTCAACGCCTTACCGGCCGAGGGGGTCGAGGTGCGGCTGCGGTTCGCCACCGCCGCACCGGTGCGGGCACGCGTGATCGACGAGGCCGACGGCTTGGCTGGACTGCCCGGGCTGTCGCCCCGCCCACCGGGGGTTGGGCAGACGCCCCTGGCCACCGACATCACCTGCGTCGCCCGGACCGTGACACTGTGACGGCCACGGGCACCACCGTTGTCTATGAGGTCCAATCGTTGACAAAGGTCTACCCGGGCGCCGCCCGTCCCGCTAATGAGGACATCAGCCTGACAGTCCATGGTGGAGAGATCTTCGGCCTCCTCGGCCCCAACGGCGCCGGCAAGACCACTCTGGTACGACAACTCGCCGGCCTCCTCGCGCCCACTCGGGGCGCGATCCGCCTGTTCGGCGTCGACATCACCCGCGCGCCGCACGCCGTGCCCGCCCAGGTGGCGGTCCAGCCCCAGTCGGCGGCGGCACTGCTGGGCCTGTCGGTGCGGGAGTCGGTCTACCACACGGGCCGGCTGCGCGGGCTCACCCCGGTGGCGGCGCGGGCCGCCACCGATGAGACCCTGGCGCTGCTGTCGCTGGGGTCGCTGGCCGGCCGGCGGGTCCGCACACTCTCCGGCGGCGAGAAACGGCTGGTCCTGCTGGCGGTCACCCTCGTCGGCGACCGTCCGGTGCTGATCCTGGACGAGCCGACCAACGAACTGGCGCCGGAGATGCGCCGGCTGGTCTGGGATCACCTGCTCGCCCTCAACGCCGCCGGACGCACCATCGTGCTGGTGACCCACGACGTGCTGGAGGCCGAACGGGTGATCGCGCGGGTGGGCCTGGTCAACCACGGCCGGCTCATGGCGCTGGGCCCGACCAGTGAGCTGCGGTCGCGCGTCGACCAGCGGGTCCGGCTGGAACTGGCCTTCGGTGAAGCGACCGGCGAGGATGGCGGTGACCACCTGACGGACCTGCTCGGCACCGAGGCGAAGGTCCTTTACCGCACCGGCGACCGGGTGCTGATCCTGCTGCCCCGGTCGGCGGTGCGCGACGCGCTCGCCGTGCTCGCGGACCGTTTCGGCGCGACCGGCGTCACCGACCTGCGGGTCACCGGCCCCTCCCTGGAGGATGTCTACCTGCAGCTGGGTGGGGGCGAACGCCTTGGCTGAACCCGCCCGCCCCGCGATCTTCGGGACCTACCTGCGGCTGCTGCCGGTGGCCGTGGCCGACCTGCGCCGCGTCGCCGCGTTCTATGCCTTCTTCAGCATCCTCCTGCCGGCGGGCATCCTGTTCTTCGTCACGACCACAGGCGCCGCGACCGCCCCCGTCGCGCAGCGCTATCTCGCCGGTGGCGCGCTGGCCGCGTCCTTGGCGATGGGGCCGGCGCTCATGCTGTGCGTCCGGTTCGGGATCGCCAACGAGAACGACGAGTTCGACTACTGGGCGAGCCTTCCGGTCCCCCGGCTGAGCCTGATCCTCGCCCTCGTCAGCGCGCATCTGTTGTTCTCGTTGCCGGGCGTGTTGGTGCTGGGTGTGCTGGCGCTGGTGTTTCTCGGGGTAACCCTTCCCGCGCTGCTCGCCGCCCTGCTGCTGGTGCCGCTGGCGGCTCTGGCGATGACCGGGGTCGGGGCGGTGCTGGGCGCCCGCGCGCCCAACTCGATCGCCGGCAACCTGCTCGGCAACCTGCTGCTCGCGACGGCACTGTTCCTGTCGCCCCTGATGAACCGGATCGACGCGTACCCCGGCTTCCTGCGCCCGGTGGCGTTCGCCGTCCCGACCACTTACGTCGCGGACGCGTTCCGGCACGTCCTCGCGGCGGAGCCGACCTACCTGCCGCTCGCCGTCGATCTCGCCATCCTGGCGGCCATCATCGCGGTCGGGCTGACGGCCGTCCATCGGCTATTGGATTGGCGCGGCCGCTGATGGAACGCCCCACCGCAGCCCTGTCGCCGGACGGCACGCTGTTGAGCTGGTTCCGCGACGGCGCCGCGCTCCACCCGGAGGCCATCGCGATCGAGGTGGCGGGCGAGGCCGTGCGCTACCGCGAACTGCTCGACCTGGCCCAGCGGCTGGCGAGCCTGCTCATGGCCCGGGTCGGGCGGTCCCCGGCCGCGGTGGGCCTGCTCGCCGGCCGCAGCCTCGCCGCCTACGCCGGCTATCTCGCCGCGCTCCGGGTGGGCGCGGCGGTAGTGCCCCTGAGCCCGGATTCTCCGCTGGCCCGTAACGAGCTGTGGTGCCGGCTGTCCCATGTGGAGGCCATCGTGGCCGACGATGGCGGCGTGACGCAGGTGGACGCGCTGGCGGCGCGTACCGGCGCGGCGCGGCTCGCGCTCCGGTCGGGCGCGCGACCGTGGTACTGGACGCTCGATGCCGCGCCGTTCGCGGATCCCTACGTCGCGCGGCCCGACGACGTCGCCTACATCCTGTTCACCTCCGGCTCGACCGGAGAACCCAAGGGGGTGCCGATCCGCCATCGCAACCTCCGCCAGTACCTGCCCTTCTGCGTGGACCGGTACGGCCTGGGCCCGGGCGACCGGCTCGCGCAGGCGGTTGCGTTGACCTTCGACGCCTCGGTCTTCACCACCTTCGTCGCGTGGTGCTCGGGGGCGACCCTGGTGTTGCCACGCCCCGAGGAGCTGCTCGACCCGGGCCGCCTGGTCAACGGGAGCCACCTGACCCACTGGTGCTCCGTGCCGTCGCTGATCTCGATCGCGTACCGGCAGGGTCGGCTGCCGCCCGGTAGCCTGCCGGACCTGCGCGGCAGCGTCTTCGGCGGTGAGCCCCTCACCCGCGAGGCGGCGGCGGTGTGGGCGGCCGCGGCGCCGCGCAGCGTCATCGAGAACCAGTACGGACCCACCGAGCTCACCGTGTGTTGTGCCGCCTACCGGTTGCCGGCCGACCCGACCCAGTGGCCCGTAGCCGCGAACGGCACCCTGCCGATCGGCCGCGTTCACCCGCACCTGGAGCATCTGGTCCTTACCGCGGAAAGTGGCGACGACGGCGAAGGGGAGCTGTGCGTACGCGGGTCGCAGCGGTTCGACGGCTACCTCGACCCGGCGCAGAACCGTGGCCGCTTCGTCCACGGTGACCCACCGGTGCTCGTCGACGACGGCCCGGTCGTCCCCGCCGACGCCTGGTACCGCACCGGTGACCGGGTGCGCGTCGGTCCGGACGGGACGATGCTGCACCTGGGCCGCGTCGACGACCAGGTGAAGGTGCGAGGTTTCCGAGTGGAACTGGGCGAGGTCGAGTCCGTGCTGCGAGAGCACCCAGGGATCGCAGAGGTCGTCGTGTTCCCGATGTCGTCGCCAGAAACCACCCTTCATGCCGCCTACACCGGCGTACCGGTCGACGACGCCGAGCTGGCTGCCTTCGCCGCCGAACACCTACCGCACTACCTGCGGCCCGCGCACTACCGCCACATGGACGCCCTGCCGCGCAACGCCAACGGCAAGGTCGACCGTCACCGCCTGGCGGCCGACCTGACCGGCGACGGCGTCACACCGGAGTAAGAGCGGCCGTCACCGCCGTCCGGAGCGCGTCGGCGAGGCGGTGGACGTTCGGCGGCCAGACGACGCTCTCGTGCGTGCCCGGCACCTCCGCGAGCTTTAACTGTCCACTCAGGAGAATTTGCCACTGGTCGACCGCGATCGTGCTGTCGGCGGCGCGCACGAAAAGCGTCGGGCCATGGTACGGGCGGGGCCCGTAGCGCCGCGCGGCATCCAGATGCGCCGAGTACACCTCGAACAGCCGCTGGGCCCGATCGGGGTCCATCCCGGGCGGCACCACGCCTGCCCGCTCCGCCTCGGCGAGCACGTACCGGAGTCGCTGCGGGGCCGGCATCGCCTGCAGCCGCGCCAGATCGATGGTGACCAGACCGTCGAGCGAGCGGGCCAGCGTGGTCGCGTCATCGGGCACGTCCTCGATGAGATCGGGGGTTGGAGTCTCGACCAACGCGAGCAACCCCACCGGTGCGCCGTCGGCGGCGAGCTGCTGGGCCATCTCGTAGGCGACCAGCCCGCCCAGGGACCATCCGCCCAGCAGGTAGGGGCCGGATGGCTGCCGGGCCCGCACGTCGACCAGATAGCGCTCGGCCATGGCGGGCAGATCCCCGTAGGGTGGGTCGTCGCCGTCGATGCCGCGCGCCTGGAGCGCACAGAACGGCTGAGGTCCCATCAGCCGGGCCAGTTCGGCGTAGCACAGCACACCTCCGCCCGCGGGGTGCACGCAGAAGAACGGTGGCCCGTCGCCCGAGGCGAGCTCCACCAAGGGCGTCCACGAGCCTGGTTCGGCCCGTAGCGTGGCGGCCATCGCTTCGATGGTCGGCTCCTGCAGCAGCGCGGTAAGCGGGATGTCGCGTCCGAACACCCGGGCGGCGTCGTCGATGACCCGGATCGCCAGCAGGGAGTCGCCGCCGAGCTCGAAGAACGAGGTCCGCACGTCGACCGGGCTCACCCTCAGCGCCCGCTCCCAGATCCCGGCGAGCCTCAGTTCGTCGGCGGTGCGCGGGGGCACCCGATCGACACTGACCCAGGCGTCCGGATCGAACGGGACCAGCCCGGCCGCCAGGGCCGCTTCATCCACCCGCCCGTCGGCCGTGCGGGGAAGCTCGTCGACGACCAGCACGCTGCACGCCGCTGCGCGTTCGGGCAGGACCTGGCGAAGCACCTCACCGGCGAGCTGCTCGACCTCGGTGTTGATTAGTGTCCTCAGTGGAGCGTTGGCGAGCTGCCGCGGTGCCGCCCGGTCCTCCATCGTCGCCGAGACCGGGCCGGGCGTTCGGTGCGGCCCACGGCAGAAGACCGCGTCGACGCTCCCGTCGGCGTGGTCCATCGCCCAGCCGACCGCGACCGACCATCCCTTGCCCTCGCCGAGCCGGTAGAGCTCCTCCGGATCCAGGCCGGCCGCGGCTCGGCTCGCGGCCAGGCGCAGTTCGCCAGCGGTGCCGAGGCCGTCTGGTTGGACCGCCAACCGGGCGGCCTCGACGTCGACGGCCACCCGCGCGTTCGGCACGCCGGTCACCTCGACCGTGTCCACCTCGGCCGTCTCCAGCAACCACTCGATCTCGCCACGGGAGAGCACGTCGCGGCTCCAGTCATACGACGCCTGGCCGGCGTCATTGGCGGGCCCGGCCGAGGGCGACGCGGCCGGTTGGGCGGCGGGCGATCTCAGCCGCAGCACCGCGTCGTAGCGGTACCGGGTCAGCTCGGTGTCGTGGCGGCCACGCTTCGGCAGCACCTGCGCGGCGGCGATCTCGGGGTGGGCCGCCGCCAGCTCAGCGAAGTATGCCGGGTCGACGAGCAGCTCGCGCTCGTGCTCCACCGACCGGGACACTCGGGCGCGTAGGTCATCGACCGGGAGCATGTCCGCGGCGCGGTGCAGCTGCACCGAGACGTGGAACGCGTCCAGCAGACCGTGGTGGCGCAGATCGCCGACGAAGATCGCGCCGCCGGGTGCCGCGACGGTCAGGGCCACGTCGAGCACCCGCTCGGCGTAGGCCAGCCCGGGGAAGTACTGGACGATCGAGTTGAGGACGATGACATCGAAGCTGCCCGGCTCCAGGCCGGTGACGTCATCGGCGGCCCGCTGGTGCAGGGTGACCTTCGCTCGGGTCGGTCCATCGTAGGTGGCGAGATGATCACGCACCTGCGCGAGGCACACGGCGGAGAAGTCGGTGCCGACGTAGCGCTCGCAGTCGTCGAGCAGGCCGAACAGCAGCAGACCGTTGCCGCAGCCGATCTCCAGGATCCGGCCCGGTTTGAGGGCGCGAATCCGGTCGAGGATGTGCGCGCGCCACTCCTCCATCGCTTCCGCCTCGATCGGGCCGCCGGTGTAGCTGGAGTTCCATCCGACGAAGTTCGGATCGGCTAGGCCCGTGCCGGCGTAGGCCTTGTCATAGAGCGACC
>Ga0075421_100009032_pt1 | contig 12274 bp, 8 predicted proteins | sample SoiMetdeltSBSDD5_FD_75292 | JGI IMG/M metagenome (GOLD analysis project Ga0075421, IMG submission 75292) | Bulk soil microbial communities from a Populus tree surrounding site in Tennessee, USA - Soil MetaG P. deltoides SBSDD5 | ecosystem: Environmental > Terrestrial > Soil > Tree plantation...
GCGATCCTCGCAGCCTGTCACGGTCCGGCCGAAGATTCCGTAGTCAAATCCGGCGGGCCTTCGATAGCATCAGGCATGGCGCTCGTCGTCCGCTTGTCGACCGGGCACACCCTCCGCTTCACGTCTCCATTCCACATCGGCAGAGAACGCGGCTGCGACGTCGAGGTCGCCGACACACACGTCAGTCGGCGCCACGCAGAAGTGTCGCGAGTCGACGGAACGTGGATCATTCGCGACCTGCAAAGCAGCAATGGGTTGTTCGTCGATGGCAAGCGGGTCGACACCGCGCCGATCGGACACGGCGTCGAGGTGACGCTGGGCGCGGATGGGCCAACTCTGAGAATCGAACCGGAAGAATTTGCAAACGCGCGGGCCGATAGCCGCGAGGAACACAAGGACGAGTCGCTCGACTCTTACGCTGAACGCTACTTCTCGTCTGGAGACGACGAGGACGAGTCGGTGGGTGGCCGCACGCTGATGATTCGGAAAGCGTTTCAGAAGGTGCAGCAACAGCAACGGCGTCGTCAGCGACTGATCGTCGTCGCGATCGCACTGTTCGCCCTCGGCGCCGGTGGATACGCGCTGGTCGTGCATCGCGCGCTCAGCAAGCAGATGCAACAGGCGCAGGAAATCTTTTACCGGATGAAAGGCCAGGATGTCCTGTTTGCGGAACTCGAGCGCAAACTCGCAGAATCGGGCAACACGCCCGGGCAGCAGCAGATTGCGGCATACATGGCGGAGCGGCGGCGGATGGAGCAGGATTACGATCGCTACGTCGCCGGTTTGTTCGATCGAAAGCTGAACGAGAAGGAGCGACTCGTTCTGCGGGTGACGCGCTTGTTCGGCGAGTGCGACGCGGCGGTTCCGCCGGACTACATCGGCGAAGTCATGCGGTACGTACAGAAATGGCAATCGACAGGGCGCTTCGAACGGGCCGTCAAACGTGCTCAGGCCGCAGGGTATCCGCCCAGGATTGCTGCGGCGTTCATGGAGCAGAACCTGCCGCCACAATACTTCTATCTCGCGATGCAGGAGAGTGATTTCGATCCGACCCGAAGCGGCCCGCCAACGCGCTGGGGGATCGCCAAAGGCATGTGGCAATTCATCCCTGAAACGGGAACCAGGTTCGGCCTCAAAACCGGTCCGCTCTTTGCCCAAGCAGGTGTCGATCAGTTCGACGATCGACTCAACTGGGAGAAGGCGACACCGGCGGCAGCGAGATATATCAAGGAGATTTACTCGACCGACGCGCAAGCATCTGGCCTTCTCGTCATGGCCTCGTACAACTGGGGCGAGTTCCGCGTGATCGATCTTCTGCGGCAGATGCCAAAGGATCCGAGACAACGGAATTTCTGGAAGCTTCTGGCGCTGTATCGGGAGCGGCTCCCGCTTCAAACGTACGAGTACGTGTTCTACATTGTCTCCGCGGCGGTCATTGGTGAAAACCCCAGGCTGTTCGGATTCCAGTTCGATAATCCGCTCGGTTTTGCGGCACAGCGCTGACCAGCTGTGCTTCTGGTAGGATGCTGCACCCATGGGCGACGGAGCGGTGCTTGATTTCGGCGCCATCGTGCACGGGCTGCGGCTGGCGGTGTTCGTCTTTCACCGCACACGCGTTCTCTATCAGAACGAAGCAGCGTCCAACCTGCGAGCCCGGTTGCAGAAGGAATATCAAGCGGACCTGATCGTCATGCTCCGCGATCATCTGCTCCGGATTCAGGATATCGATCCTGCTGTTCCGCCACCGCCCGCGGTCACGCTCCTGACCGACGCTCGCGGTGAACCGCTCTACGTTCACGTGTTGCCGTTCGGCGACAGGAGTGATCCGCACGTCGCCGTCAGCGTTCGGGAACTGGGTATCGAACGGGAAGCATTTGCCCGTCGTTACGGACTGTCCCCTCGCGAAGCGGAGGTCGCCGAACTCGTCCTCCGGGGATATCCGAATCCCGTCATCGCGTCCACGCTCGGTATTGCCCCGACGACCACCAAGCGCCACCTAACCAGGATTTTCGACAAAATCGGGGTGGATTCCCGCACCCAGCTAGTCAGCCGTCTCGCTTAGTAAGGGTCTGACCCGAAGTACTTGGGGGCCTGACCCCTGTACAGGTACGCGGAGCTGACCCCGGGGTACGCATCTGGAGGTACCTAGGTGCTTGCCGGGACCAGTACTACCAAAGTAGCATTGGCCCATCCGAAAGCGATCGCTAGACTTCAGCCTCCACCGAGGGAGCACACGTGTTTGACGCCCATGGCCTGAGCGACCGCGGGCCTGTCCGTAAGTCCAATGAGGACAGCTTCATCAGCGAGCCGTCGCTGAAGCTGTTCGTTGTTGCCGATGGAATGGGCGGCCATTCGGCCGGCGAAGTCGCGTCGAATCTGGCAGTTGAAACCATTGAGGGGTTTATTCGTCGTACGGAGGAAGACGGGGAGTTCTCGTGGCCGTACGGCATCGAGCCCAGTCTCTCCTTCTCTGGCAATCGCCTGAGAACCGCAGTTCACCTTGCTAACCGGCGCGTTTTTCGTGCCGCCGAGCGTTATGACGAGTACACGGGGATGGGGACAACGCTGGTTGGCGCACTGATATCGGGCCGTCGGATGGCGGTCGCCAATGCTGGCGACAGTCGGCTGTATCTCTTCAACGAAGGTCAACTGACGCAGCTCACTCGCGATGACACCTGGGCGGCGACGGTGCTGGCCTCGCAGCCCGGACCCAACGGCGCCGTTCCTCACGAATCGATGCGTCGGGTCCTGACCAATGTCCTCGGGGCCCGCGAGGAGACTGACGTCCGGATGACCGAACACGATCTGTCGCCGGGTGATGCGATTCTTTTGTGCTCGGATGGACTCCACAGCGTTCTTGATGACAAGGCGATGGCATCGGTGCTGGCGGCCGGAGGAACAGCGGTAGAAATCGTCACGCAACTCATCCAGGCCGCGCTCTCACGCGGCGGCCGCGACAACGTCACCGCGGTTCTGGCTCGGTACCAGGGAAACTAGGCGTGGAACCAGAACAGCCACCCCCCCGTCGCAGGCTGCCACCAAGTATCGGCCGGTATCGCATCGTCGATCGCCTGGGTAAGGGTGCGATGGGCGTCGTGTATTGCGCCCACGACGGTCTCATGGAACGGTCGGTCGCCATCAAGGTCATGATGACCGACCTCGAGGACGATCCAGAGACCAGCACGCGGTTCTACCGCGAAGCGCGCGCCGCCGGACAACTGGTTCATCCGAACATCATCACGATCTTCGACATGGGCGAAGACGATGGCCGTCCATTCATCGTGATGGAGCTCGTGCAGGGGTGGACGCTGAACAAATATCTGGAGCGTCCAGAAGCAGCCGACATCGAGAAGAAGATCGACCTGATGCTGCAAATCTGCGCCGGCCTTCACGCCGCGCACACCCATGGCATCTTCCACCGCGACGTGAAACCGGGCAACCTGCTGGTCGGACAGCACGGCGAGTTGAAGATTGTCGACTTCGGGATCGCGCGCCTCGCCTCCTCGAACATGACCGCGAGCGGTCTGATCGTTGGAACCCCCGACTATATGTCTCCCGAACAGGCGCGCGGACCGGACGTGGATCAACGGTCCGATATCTTTTCCGCCGGCGCTGTTTTCTACTTGATGCTCACCGGGCGCAAGCCGTTCGCGGCGGCCGATCCAATTTCGGTGCTGGCGAAGGTCCAGTCGGAAGCGCCGATCCCGATTCGCGACACCGAGGCTCCATCATCTCTCACGCGCCTGGTCATGAAGGCGCTCGCGAAGGATCCGGCGGAACGCTATCAGTCATGCGCTCGAATGATCGCCGAGCTCGAGCACGTCAAGCGCGACCTCGAGGCAGAAACAAAGCAGTGGGTCGACGAATGCGGCCAACGCTTGAAGACACTCGAGTCGCTCATCGCCGAGCGGCGGACGTTGATCGGGGCGCTCGACATCGTTCCCTCGCCGGCTGATGTCGAAGGGACGCGGGCCGAGCTGGTTGCGCAGCTCGCCTCGCTCACCGAACCGCATCGCCAGCGTGCAGTCACGCCGCTCGTCGCTGAAATCAGAAAACAACACGACGAGGCGGCGAGTCAGGTGGAGCGTTGGCATCGTGCGCTAAACAGCCTCGAAGAGGGACTGCGAATTGCGTCCAGCGGCGCGATGCAGGAGGCGATCCCGCATTTCGAGGCCGCGCTGCAGATTGAGCCGACGTCGCGCCGAGCGGCGGTGGAAGCAGATAACTGCCGGGGGCTGATTGCGGCTCAGCGCCAGATCGACGATCGCGCGCGCGCATTGCTCGAGGAGGCGAAACGAGCCGCCGCAGCGAAGCAGTGGCAGGCCGTCATCGTGTTGTGCGACGACGCGTTGTTGTTGGACAACCGGGCGGAGGACGCCACGGCGCTGAAGCGTACTGCCGTCGCTGCGATCGAAGCTGAAGCGCGCGAGCGCAGGGCGGAATGCGAACGCGCGCTTGCGCGCGCCGAAACCCTCCGCACCAAAGGGCGGTTCGACGACGCCAGCCGAGAAATCGCGAGAGCAAGAGAGCTGTATCCGCTCTACCCTGCCGCCGAGATCGGCGCCGTCGAGGATCGGCTGAGAGCCTCCGTTGCCGAAGCTGAGCGCGAGGCACTCTGGAGCCGGCAGGCAGCGGACGCCATTGCGGCGGCGCGTGGCACGTTTGCCGCCGGGCGCCGTGAGGAAGCGCTCGTGGAGCTCCGATCGTTTCATACCCGGGTGCCGCACCCGAGCACGGCGGCGGAGATCACCCGCCTCGAGGCAGAAGCGAAGCGGCTTGCGATTGAAGAACGCCGCGCTGCTGAGGCAGCCGAACACGCGAAGGCTGCCGAACGGGCATTGAGCAGTGGTGAACCGGAACGCGCGTTGGAGCTGGCGGGACGGGCACTCGCAATCGATCCCGGGCATGTGGTCGCCCGCAAGATTTCGGGACTCGCCGGCGCCGAAGTCAAACAGCGGGCCGAGGCCAAAGCGCGGGAAGCCCGGGCTGCCCGGCATATCGACGATGCCAAAGAACAACTTGCACGAGGCAAGTTTCAGAAAGCGCGCGAGCTCGTCTCGGCGGCCGCCGATCTGACTCCGGGGAACGCCGAGCACAAGCTGCTGCTGTCTCGCATTCAGAAAGAAGAGACACGAGTCGCGGAGGAGGCCGAGCGGCAACGTCTTGCGAAGCAGCGAGCGAAAGCTGTCGCGCCGATGCTCGAACGCGCCCGAGCCGAAGCCGCGCGGGGCGAGTACGAGCGCGCGGCCTGGACGGCAGAAAACGCGCTTGCTGTCGATCCCGAATGTGGCGAGGCGCAGCAAATCCTGCACGACGCGCGCGCCCAGCTCCAAGCAAGACCCGTCGATGCCGACGATACCGTCGACCTCACGAAGGACACCGAGCGAAAGAGCGTCTCCGACGAGGACACCGTGTCGTTCACACGGCCCATCGGGGTTTGGGAGCGGCTGACTGACGCGGTCAAGAAGTGGACGCAAGGTGACGGACCCGCGACGCAGCCGACACAGTCGGCGACGGATCGAAAGCAAGCCAAGACCCATTTGGTGAAACAAGGGGACGGACCACGTGGCTAAGCTACTGATTTTTCGCGGTGACACGCAGCTCGACGAACGTGAACTGACCGGCAAGACCCTCCGCATTGGCCGCGCGCCGCAGAACGATCTCGTCCTGGAAGATCCAGGAAAGGGTGTATCGCGCAATCACGCCGAGATCCGGTTTGAAGGTGGTCGCTACACGCTCGTCGATCTTGGCAGCCAGAATGGGCTCTGGGTTTCAGGATCGCGTGTGCCGTCGGTTGTTCTCGAACCCGGCGTCAGTGTGGCGGTTGGCCCATATCGGCTGATGATGGAGGCTCCGGTTGCCGTCACTCCTGCCGGCGGAGTGGTGCCGATCTCGGACCTCGATACGGGACCAATCGAGCCGACGCAGTTTTCCGTGGCTGTCCCGCTCAATCTGGAAAGTCTGGGCTCCGCGCCAAAGACTCAGGACTCCGCGCCCAAGCCGATCGAGCAGCGCCCTGTGGTCAAGGAACCGCGTAAAGAAGGGACGGTCAAAAAGCCCGTCAAGCAGGTGACCGTCGTCACCCAAGGGGAGGCGGCTCCTTCGCTGAACGTCCGAATCCTTATTGGCATTTCGGCGCTGGTGTTGCTGGTTGTGCTCGGCGTTGTCGGATACAAGATGACGCGAAAGCCGGCGCCGCCTGCGTGGGATGCTAGTGTTGCGCAGGCATTGATCGCGAGCGGAAAGTGCCAGGAGGCGCTGGACACGCAAATCAATCCGGCGTTGCAGAAAGATCCGAACAACCAGCAGGCGACAACGCTGAAGGACGAATGTAATCGGACGCTGGCTCAGGTCACCTCGGTCGCGACGTCCTCAATACCTGCGACTCCGACAGCCGATGACAGATTGAACGAGGCCGAACCGCTGCTGCAGACCAACGTCGCTGCGGAATGTCAAAAAGGGCTCGACATAATCAACGCCGTCGCCGCCGAGGATGCAAATAATCAGCGGGCGAAGGACATGGCTGTGAGAGCCAACGCGTGCATCAATCCGATCGCGAAACCCGGCCCTTCCGCTATTGCATCCGCGGAGAAGCCAGCGGTGCCTGTTTCACCGTCACAGGGTGGGCTCGACGTCATCCAGGGCGAGACCGACAAGGCTTACAAAGCGCGGATAGCCGTAGCGAGGAAGAAGTACGACGACGCGGTTGCCGTGCTCAATAGCCAAAAATACCAGCAGGCAATGGCGCTCTTCAACGAATTGACGAACGAAGTGCCGAGCGGATACTTGGAGTTGCAGCAGCAACGAGAGGCAGCGCGCGCCGGCATGCGCGCCGAGGGGAAAGCTGCCCTGGAGACCGCACAAGCTGCCGACGCCAGGGACAACTACGATCAAGCCATTGCGGGATACCGGAACGCTCATCAGCTCGATCCGAGCATCCAGGTCGACGCCTTGATTCAGCGCGTGACCGATCGCAAGCTTGCGCTGGGACGGAAAAAATGCACGGACGGAACAACCGACTTCGCAATTGGGAATACCTCGGCGGCCGTCAGTGAGTTGACGGACGCCCTCCGACTGCTGCCGCAATCGGATCCGTGCTACGCGAAAGCCAAAGACGCATTGCAGAAAATCCAAAAATAGCTTCGGACCTGGAGTCGCCTATGTATCGTGCGCTCGCAGCTGTTCTTGTGTTGGGGATGGCGTGCTTATTTACCACAGCACATCCTGGTGCCCAAGCCGGATCCGATCCTTGGTATGGGCTGCAGGCCAGACCCCAGAACCTCGACGAGCCGAAAGTGTTCACCGGCGCGTTCCAGATTCAGCTCCCCAAGAACTGGCATCTTGCGCCTGGTTACACGGGCACGATTTTTTCGATCGTCGAAAACACAAAAAAATGGCAAACGGGTGGGGTGATCACACTCGAGCACCAGCGGCTCCTGGCGTCACTCGAGCCCTCAATGATGGCGACCGCCAGCGAAAGGTTCTTGAAAGATGTGCAGGATCGCGAGGCGCAAGGCAAGCAGTTCAACGTCTCCCTCAAGAACGGGGCCAATGGTCCTGTGATTCTGATTCAGTACGATCGGCCCGGTGTGTCAGGCAGCGACGATCACGTCGCCCAGTATTTGATTCCGGTGGGACTGGTCCTGTACCGAGTGGTTTGCGTTGCCCCCACCGCGACAATCGAGAAATACCGGCCGATGTTTGCTCACGTCGCCGCGTCGTTCAAGACAGCGAAAGCCGGATCGTAGCGGCCGTCGCTACTTGAGCAATGACGGCGGCTGCTGAACCTGGGTCACCGCTCCCTTTGCGTCGACAACGCGGCGTGCCAGGTAGTTGACGACTTTCGCATCCGTGCGAATAGCAGTCAGGTACGCGGAGCGAAGCAGCTGCTCCTTGCGCCCACGCAATGCCTGCGTAATTTGATCGCGAACCCCTGGCGTCGAGAGATCGCGTTGCCCCGCCGGCTCGTGTCCGACGACGAGAACGATCGTGTAAGCGCCGCCAGTATTCACGACGTTGACGGCACCGGGATTCTTGTTCAACACCGCGTCGCGAAGCGCCGGCTGTACCTGTTTGAGCTTCGAGAGTGGCACCAGCCCCATATCGCCTCCGCGCGGCGCCGACTCCGGGTCCTCTGAATAGCCTGCAGCGAGATCACGGAACGAGGCACCGGCCTTGAGTCGCTCCATCAACATGCGCACCTTCGCGACCGCCGCTTGCGGCGTCGTGGCATCGTCGCCGGTGCCGTTTGCTATCTGCGAATCGCGTACCGGTGTGACGACAATCTGCGCGATGCGGTACGACTCTTCAGGTACGTTGAACTGTGCGCGAGCGGCGCTGAAGAAATCAGTGACTTCCTTGTCGGTCACCGTGATCTTCGATCCGACTTCCTGCTCGAGAACCTTCTGTGTCACCAACTCGCGGCGCAGCCCTTCGCGCATGTCTGCTGGGGTCAGTTTGCGCTTGGTCAACTCCTGCTGGAATGCTTCCTCTGTGAGGTTTTTCTTGGCGCTCGCGTACGCGGTATCCAGCTCACTCTGCGGAACGTCGACTTTGAGCGCGGCCGCCTTGGCAAGCAGGATCTGCTGAACGATCAAGTCATTGAGCAGCGTCAGCTTCGCCGCCAACGCCTCCTCGTCAGACAACGGTTGCGACTCGTCCTGCGACCGACGATACGCCTTGTCTACATCCTCGCGCGTGATCGTCTGTCCATCGACGATCGCCCAGGTATCAGCCGTGACCTTCGGTTCGGCTGGCGTTGACGGAGACTTGGATCGGCACGCCATGACCAGGCAAACGACCAGCAACACCATTGGCAACGGACACGCGCGGCCACACCGCAGGAACCATTTCGATGACGACATAGTGGATGAGCGTACTACAAGGCTGGAAACAAGTAGTATACGCTCTACGTCTAACGCGCCGGTGGACAAGTCCTGAGTCGAAATGACTTCTCGAAAACCGCTTCGTCTCTGGCCCGGTGTCATTGCGGCGATTCTCCTATGCGTGCTGAGATTCGTCGTCCCACCGCTCGCGCCCGGCCTCGCCTTCTACGCAGCGATCGGCGCACTGGCCTGCGCGCTGGCGATTCTCGTGTGGTGGGTGTTTTTCAGCCGGGCGCTCTGGTTAGAGCGTGTGGGCGCGATCGTGCTGATGGTCGTCGCACTCCTTGTGATGTGGCCCTTCGTCCACATCTCGATTCGAACAGCGATGATGGGCAACATGCTGCCCATCTATGCCATCTTCATCCTGACACCTGCGCTTGTCGTCTGGGCAGTCGCGACGCGGAATCGTTCTGATGGCGTTCGTCGCATCGCGTTGATTGCGACGCTTCTCCTCGCCTCCGGTTCGTTCACATTTCTTCGGACCGGCGGAATCAGAGGGGGCGGTTCGGAGTTGGCGTGGCGTTGGTCGGAAACACCCGAGGAACGTCTCCTCGCTCAAACTGCGAATGAACCGGTCACCCTCCCTCAGCCGGCTTCTATCCCGTCACCGACACCGGTAGCCGAAGAGCCGACACCAGCCGCACGAGCACGTGTCGCACCGGCACCGACGCCTGAATTACCTGCACCGACCGTGTCACTCAAGTCCGAATGGCCAGGGTTCCGTGGGCCTGGTCGGGACGGTGTTGTTCATGGCGCGCCAATCAATACAGATTGGACCTCGTCGCCACCGGTTCGGATTTGGCATCGGCAAGTCGGGCCGGGGTGGTCATCGTTCGCGGTCAGCGGAGATCTTTTCTACACGCAGGAGCAGCGGGGCGAGGACGAGATCGTTGCGTGTTATCGAGTCGGCACCGGCCAACCGGTATGGATGCATCGAGACAAGGCTCGCTTCTGGGAGTCGAACGGGGGAGCTGGACCGCGAGCGACGCCGACGCTCAGCAACGGACGCGTCTACGCCTTTGGTGCAACTGGTCTCCTGAACGTCCTCAACTCGGCGAACGGCGCCGCGATATGGAAACGCGACGTGGCGTCCGACGCGAATCAGAAAATTCCGATGTGGGGATTTTCGAGTTCACCGCTGGTGATCGGCGACCTTGTCGTCGTGGCCGCCTCGGGAAAGCTCGCTGCCTACGACATCGCCAGCGGAAGGCCGCGGTGGTTTGGTCCGGATCGTCCAGGCAGTTACAGCTCGCCACATCGAGTGATGGTCGACGGCGTCGAGCAGATCCTCATGCTGACCGCGGCCGGCGCCACCAGCGTCGCTCCCGAAGACGGCACGGTGCTCTGGGAGTACACCTGGCCGGAAGGCACGACCATCGTGCAGCCGGCTCAGACGGCGGACGGCGATATTCTCATCAATGCACTGGCCGCCACCGGCGGTCTCGGCGTCCGCCGCCTCAATGTCACCCACGGATCCGCCGGATGGACCGTCACCGAGCGCTGGACATCGACGGGATTGAAGCCGTACTTCAACGACTTCGTCGTCCATAAGGGGCACGCCTACGGCTTTGACGGCAGTATCCTCTCTTGCATCGATCTTCAGGACGGCAAGCGCAAGTGGAAGGGCGGACGGTACGGAGACGGCCAGCTTGTGCTGCTCGCGGATCAGGACTTGATCTTCGTAGTATCTGAAGAAGGTGAACTTGCCCTCGTGAAGGCGATTCCCGATCAATTCAGCGAAGTCGCACGGTTCAAAGCCATCGAAGGGAAGACCTGGAACCATCCAGTCCTGGTTCGCGACACGCTGCTCGTCCGAAACGGCGAAGAGATGGCGGCGTTCAAGTTATCACTCACAGGACGCTGAAGCGGTCGGGATCGCCTTCTCACTGATTCTCTGTGTATGCGGATCGCGCAGCGTTCGCAAGGCCATTCGCGCGCGGCCAACCCGGATGTTGGGCCTGAAATTCGCTCTGAACAGTCGTCGCGACCTCATCCGCTGATTTGCCTTCAGCTTTGAGCGCGCGAACGCGCGCCTGCACCGCTTGCATGATCGACCGGTTGGTCGCGATGATCGTGCCTGGTCCCACCTCTCCATGTGCCGGCACGATGGTTTGCGGTTTCAGTGCCTCGAGCGTGTCGAACGCCGCAAGCCACGCCTTCATGCTCGAGACGGCGGTGGCCGCGAGAAACGAATTGTTCATGACGACATCGCCAGTGAACAGAACGTTGTCTCCTTCGACGAAGAACGCCGTGTCCCCTTTCGTGTGAGTCGGCCCCACGAGCAGGAAGCGCACGCGGACATCACCGAGATCGAGCGTGAAGTTGCGCTCGAACGTGATCGCGGCCGGACGACGGGCCGCATCTTTCAGGATCTCGGCCGTCGCCGGCGATCGTCCTGAGAACATCTGCACCATCTGCATGCCGCCCTGCTCGAATTCAGCTTCCTGGACTGTCGAATTGACGTACTTCGCGGAGGCAGGAAACGCGATGTAGCCGGTCGTGTGTTCGGCATGGAAGTGCGTCGATCCGATGAAGAGCTCGGAGTTCTTGCTGATCTTGCCGACCTCACGAAGTACTGTCTCCCCGTTCCGACGTCCAAGTCCCGGATCGATGACGAGCGTTCCCCGCGATCCGACAACGATGCCGACGTTCGGTACCAGACCGACGTTGTTGTCCGGGATGACGTAGGTGTGCGGGCCCAGTTTCACCGTGGCGTTTTCTTTGACGAGCGGGTCAGGGGCAGGGCCGCGTTGCGCGATCAAGATCGACGTTGCCAGCGTGCAACTGATCGTCACCAGTGCGAGAGCGAAAATACGCCGCATACGAACTCCTTCGAGATTCGCCTATCCGTGTTCTTCCGTGTTCATCCGTGGCTCAGGCCGATTTTTCGGACGAAAGCAGGCCAACGTGACGACGCGCGGAGCGCCGGCGCGTACGGGCCGCCTACGAGAACCATCATCAAAAACGGATGCCGCTGATCGACAAGAAGGTCCATGAAGTCGAACGCCCGATCCGTCTCGCCGCTCGCCAGATGATACAGCGCGTGCCCTACGGCATTGCCGTATTCCTCGGGGGCGCCAGCGTCCGCCATCAAATCTCCCGCACGAGCGGTGTCTCCCTTTCGTCGAAGCAACCCGGCAAGAAGCCCGGTGCTGGCCGCATGCCACATCAAGAGGCTATGGAAACGCTGTGCAAACGCGAGCGCCTGCTCGAGTGGCGCGTGCGCGACGTTCAATGCGAGGAGCCCATAGGTGCCGGGGTAATCAGGCGCCAGTTCCATCAGCGTGTCGACGGCCTTCGAAGCCTGCTCATCTTGACCCGCCGAGGTCAGCGACGTCGCGAGTCCCACACGGATGATCATGTTCAGCGGATCCTGATCGATCGCGCGG
>Ga0075421_100009033_pt1 | contig 12273 bp, 12 predicted proteins | sample SoiMetdeltSBSDD5_FD_75292 | JGI IMG/M metagenome (GOLD analysis project Ga0075421, IMG submission 75292) | Bulk soil microbial communities from a Populus tree surrounding site in Tennessee, USA - Soil MetaG P. deltoides SBSDD5 | ecosystem: Environmental > Terrestrial > Soil > Tree plantation...
GCTGGCTACTGCGCCGTCGCGAAGCAAGACGGCAAGCAGCCGGCGAAGGCGAAAGCCGAGCCGTAGGCCGGCCTGCCGGCTGGGCGCAGACGCTCGCTCGAGGAGTGCCGCACATCCGCCGCCCCTGCCTGCGCCAGTAGACTCGCCGCCATCCGACCCCTTCTGCTCGTATCGATCGCGGCACTCATCGTTCGTGTCGCCAGCGCCGCGATCGTGGCGCAGCCCGGGTATACCGACGCCTACTACTACTCGGTCGTGGCGAGCCGTCTCGCGCACGGCGAGGGCCTGACTGCGGACTTCATCTGGAACTTCCTCGAGGCTCCGGACTTCCAGGCGCTTCCCATCGCCAGTCATCGCTTCTGGGTGCCGCTCGTCACGACTCTGCAAGCGGGCGGCATCGCGCTGTTCGGCGGTCTTCTCGGTGAGTTCCGCGCCGGGCAGGCGGCGGTCATCGCGGTGGCTGCCTTTCTGCCAGCCATGGCGTACGCCGCGGCGCGTTCGCTCGACGTCTCGTCGCGTTACGCGCTCAGTGCGGCGGCGATCGTCGGACTCGGCGGGCTGTTCGCTCCGGGACTTGTGGCCGCCGACTCGTTCGCGCCGGCGGCGCTCATCGGCACCCTCTTCTTCCTCGCGTTCGCGCGCGCTGCGGGCGGCTCGGTCCGCGCCGGCGCGCTCGCCGGCCTCCTGGTCGGACTCCTCTATCTCGCGCGCGCGGAAGGTGCGCTCTTCGGGCTCGCCCTCCTCGCGCTGGCCGTCCGTCCGCTCTCGCGCAGCGCCGGCGTGATCGGCAGCGTCGTGGCTCTCGCGATCGGCGGCGCCTGGTTCGCGCGCGATCTCAGCCTGGGCGCGGGGGACCTTCTCGCGCGCTCCATGCTGCTCGCGGATTACCAGCAGTTCTTTCGGATCGCCCCGCCATCGACAGCGGAGTTCTTCGGCGCCCTACCGAGCGTTCTCGCGGCGAAGGTCGGCGCGCTCGGATCGAACGCGGTCACAGCCCTCATCGCGTTCTTCGTCCTGCTGGGCCCGCTCGCGGCCCTCAGCTCCTGGCGTTTACGGGTTCGCATCGACGTGCGCGCCTGGTCCGCGCTGCTGGTTGTCATCTTCCTTGCGCAGTCGCTCCTGTTCACGCTGCATTCGACGCGTGGCTCGTACTTCCATTCGCTCGCGGCTTTCTTCCCATTCGGCATCGCGCTCGCCGCGGCCGGCGCCGAGAGTGCGCTCGCGCAGCGCGACGCTGCGGTGGCGCGGCTCTCGGTCACAGGGGCGGTGGTCCTCGCGGTCGTGATCTCCGTTGCCGCGGTCGTGCAGTGGGACGCGTCGTTCAACCCAGTCGCCCGTACGCGCGCCGCGGTCCTTGACGCGATCCCCGCCGGTCCGTTCATGGCGATCGATGCCGCGGCGTGGCGATCCATCAGTGGGCGATCGGTGATCGCCACGCCGGCCGAGTCAGAGTCGGACGTCGTTAGGTCCGCGAAGGTGTGTGAGATCGCGCGCCGGTACGGCGCGCGATCTCTCGTGCTTGAGGCGACGCACTTTCGCGGCTACGCGTCGACGTATGACGGCGTTCTGCGACCGGCATGGCTTGGGCCGGCGACCGTTCGTGACACGATCAAGATCTTCCCGGTTTATGCGGAGAGCGGATGTCCGCAGGAGATCTTCAGGTGAGAGATGTGAACGGTCGCGCGCTCGCGCCGCTCTTCGTCTCGCTCGCCGCGTTCGCGCTCGCCGTAGCGACGCCGCCGGGCGATCCCGACACGTACTGGCACCTCGCGTCGGGCAAGTGGATGCTCGAGCACGGCGCATTGCTGCGCGAAGACGTGTTCACCAGCACCATCAGCGGACGGCCCTACAGCGTTGGCGAGTGGCTCGGGCAGATCGTTCTGTATCTCTCCTATCTCGCCGGCGGATGGACGGGCCTCGTGATCCTGCGCGGACTGCTCGTCGCGACGTGCGCGTTCTTCCTCACGCGCGTCGCGCTGCGCGGTGGCGCGCCGGTGATCGCCGCGGTCCCCGTCACGTGCGCTGCGCTCATCCTGTCCGAGATCGTTTGGACGGATCGTCCGCACCTCTTCACGCTCGCGCTGTTCCCGCTGATGCTCGACCTGCTCCTGCTCGCGCGCGCGGGGCGGTTCCGTCTGCTTCTCGCGGTGCCACCGCTCATCCTGCTGTGGACGAACCTGCATGGCGGCTACGCCCTCGGTCTCGCGCTCGTCGGGATCTTCACGCTCGAAGCGCTGCTCGCACGCCGGAACTTCGCGGCCTTCGCGATCACCGCGAGCACGGCGGTCGCCGCATCCCTCGTGGACCCGGGGTCGCTCGGGCTCGGCGCGGCCGCCTCGCACGCGACGGCGCCACCGCGCTTCATCGTCGAAGAGTCGCCGCCGGACGTGACGCGTCCGGCAGGACTGCTCTTTGCCGCGTTCGTCATCGCCTCGCTCGCGCTCGCGATGCGCGCCGGGGGCACGCTGCTCGATCTGTTGCTGCTCGCGTCGCTGCTCTGGCTTGGGATGTCGGCGCAGCGGCACATGCTGTACTTCGCGTTCGCTGCGGTGCCGTTCATCTCCGCCGCTCTTCCGCGCGCGTTCCCGCCGCTCGAGGCATGGCTCGCGCGCCGGCGCCCATACCCGGCCGTCGCGCTCATCGGTTTCGGCGCGGGCGTCGCTGCGATGGCGCTCGTCGGCCTCGCGTTCGTGCCGAGCGCGCCCAACGAGCGCGGCTATCCGACCGCGGCGCTCGCTTCCGTCCGCTCCTCGAGCGGCGTTCTCCTGCATGAGTACGACTGGGGCGGTTACCTGATCTGGCGCGCCCCCGAGCGGCCGGTGTTCGTCGACGGCCGGCTGTTCCCGTTCCTGCCGGAGGTCTTCGCGGACTGGCGCGAGGCGGTGGAGCTGGGGCCGCGATGGAAACAGGTCCTTGACCGATACAAGGTCGATCAGGTGCTCCTCCGACCCGATCGCGCGCTCGTTTCGGCCCTGCGGGAGCAGGGCTGGAGGGTCGTGACCGAGGACGCGCGTGCCGTTCTGCTGGAGCGACCGCGCTGAGACGCGATGGTCGCCAGAGCGGCCAGCATCCGTCCATATACTCGGCCCACGGCACCTCAACCGCGTCTTATCAAGGATCCGGACGACCTCGAAGCGCAGTTCGATGCACTGGTCGACGCGCTGCGGCGCGACGTGCGCCGAACGCGCCAACAGGTCGAGAAGTTCTCGCGCGCCTACCAGCGGATGGCCGAAGCGCAGTCGGGCCGAACCGCGCAGGGCGAGCTCGACGAAACGACGCAGCGCTCCTACCGGCGGCTGAAGCAGCTTCAGCTGGTGGTGCAACACATCGAGTCGAGCGTCTCGTATCTGCTCGGCTCCGGCATCCAGCCCGAGCCGCACGGCAGCAACGAGCAGACGCTCGACGTCGCGCAGCGGGTCCTCGAGAGCCTCGAGGCGGAGCGCGAGCGCCTGTACCGCGACGTGCACGATGGCCCGGCGCAGGTCCTCGCCAACGCGATCTTCGAGGTCGACTACCTCGAGCGCATCGCCGAGCGCGCACCCGCGGAGCTGCGGCAAACGCTTCGCAGCGAGCTCGGCACGCTGCGCGGGCAGTTCCGCAGCTCGCTCGACTCGGTGCGCGCGATGATCTACGACCTGCGTCCGCCAGAGCTCACCGAGCTCGGCCTCGCCGACGCCATGCGCAACTACGCGAGCGAGTGGGAGACGCGGTGCGGCATCAAGGTCTCGAGCAAGCTCGACACCGAGGAGACGGCGATGTCGCCGCAGCAGGAGCTGGCCGTGTATCGCGTGCTGCAGGAGGCGCTGCAGAACGTGCACAAGCACGCGCAAGCCTCATCGGTCGGCATCGTGTGGCAACGCTCGGCGGGCAACTGGGTCCTGCACGTGACCGACGACGGCATCGGCTTCGATCTCGTGAAGGCCGCGCGCCGCGCGAAGTCCGTCGGACTGCTGTCGATGCGCGAGCGAGCCTCGCTCATCGGCGGGACCCTGCAGATCCAATCGAACCCCGGCAAAGGCTCCGCCGTTACACTCCAGCTTCCGATCGAGGGCGCCGCGAACGTGACGCACGTTGAAAGAGGAAGGTCCCTTGGCCGACAAGATTGACCGTACGAAGGACCCGGATCGCAATATCCGTGTCGTTCTCGCAGACTCCAGCCGGCTCACCACCATGGGTATCAGCCAGGTGCTGCAGAAGGAAGCCGACATCGAGCTCGTGGGCACGGCAGCCGATGGTGAGGAGGCGGCCGCGAAGACGCTGGAGCTCGAGCCCGATGTGCTCGTCATCGAGGCCGATCTCCCGCGCACGTCCGGGATCAAGGTCACGCAGCGCATCCGCCGCGAGCTGCCGCACGTCGGCGTGGTCGTCCTGACCGCGAAGGACGAGGAGCAGACCCTGTTCGAAGCGATCCGCGCCGGCGCGGCCGCCTATCTCAACAAGGACTGCGATCCGGTCGAGCTGGTCGACGCGATCCGCAAGGCGCGCGCGGGCCAGTTCATCATCAACGAGAAGGTCTTCAACCGGCCCGCGGTGGCGTCGAAGGTTCTGGCCGAATTCCGCGAGCTCTCCGTGTACGGCCCGGGCTCGTCGCATGTCTTCGCGCCACTCTCTCCGCGCGAGGTCCAGATCCTCGACAACATCGCTCAGGGGATGACCAACAAAGAAGTCGCGTACGCTCTGGCCATCTCAGAACAAACGGTGAAGAATCACATGTCGAGCATCCTGCGGAAGCTGTCGGTCAACGACCGTACGCAGGCCGTCGTGTACGCGATCCGGCAGGGTTGGATAAAAGGTCCGGAGATGGGTACTTGAGCGCGGCAGCACCCGACCTCGCGACCGAGTTCATAACCGAACAGAAGAAGATCACCGCCGAGGTCCGGGAGCTGGACCTCCTTGTCGAGTCGACCCTGACCGAGGTGAGCCGTCTCAAGGCGCGCGAGGATCAGACGCGCGCCAAGGTCGAGGAAGCGCGCGCCAACCCGGGTAACTTCCAGCGCGAGCAGATCTTCACTCTCACGGACGATCACAACACCGCGCTATCGCGCCGCATGACGATGGAGGCACAGCTCGCGGGATTACAGGCGAAACGCAAGCTTCTCGAGCGCGCAAGGGCGCTCGTCACCGCGGCGCAGGACCACGTCCATACCAACAGCTCGCGCGCGCCCCTGCCGGCCGACACCGCGCCGATCATCGATGAGAGCCGCCTGCTGCAAGCGGTCGTGGATACACAGGAAGAGGAGCGGAAGCGCATCGCGCGGCAGGTCCACGACGGACCGGCGCAGGCGATGGCCAACGTGGTCCTCCAGTCGGAGATCAGCGAGCGTCTCTTCGAGGTCGACCCGCAGCGCTCGCGCACCGAGCTCGCGGCACTGCGGCAGATGGTCAACAAGACACTTCAGGAGCTGCGCGGCTTCATCTTCGAGCTGCGGCCGATGATCCTGGACGACCTCGGTCTCGTCCCGACGATGCGCCGCTACGTGCAGACGCTGATCGACAAGCACGGCATCCGCATCGACTTCTCGAGCACCGGTCGCGACCGGCGGCTTCCCTCCGACGACGAGGTCGCGATCTTCCGGCTCATCCAGGACTCGCTCGTCGAGCGCATCGAAAAGGCGGTGGCGAAGGATCTCGTCCTGGGCATGACCTGGAAGGACGACAAGCTCGAGATCCTGCTTCAGAGCGACGGCAAAGAGCTGCCACCCGACGGTGAGCTGCAGTCCGGCCTGCGGCGCAGCGAGCGTCTCGATCTGCTGCGCGGCGAATCGCAGCACGAGACGAGGCCCGACGGCACCGTCGTCCTCAACGTCCACGTCCCGATCCGGAGCGCACCACAGCTCATCTCATGAGCGTCGCGTTTACGCCGCCGCAGATCGCCGCACTGCTCGAATCCACGTGCGCCCTCATCGAAGGCGAGGTGAACGCGCTCGGCGATGAAGGGGCGCAGTGGCATCCGGAAGTGGGCGAGTGGTGCGTGAATGAGTGCGTCGGGCATCTCATCGAAGCCGAGCGCCGCGGCTTCGCGGGCCGGATCCGCGACATGATCGCCGGCAGACCGCTCGCCGCGTGGGATCAAGAGGCGGTGGCGCGCGAACGAAAGGACTGCGATCGCATGAGCCAGAGCCTGTGGATGGAGTTCATGGGGCTGCGACATGACAGCATCGCGCTGGTGCGATCGCTCACTCCCACGGACCTCGAGCGCAGCGGCGAGCACCCGAAGGTGGGCACCCTGCGCGTGAAGGATCTCCTTCAGGAGTGGGTGCATCACGACCGCAATCACACCAGGCAGCTGCTCGCCGTGGTGCAGTCGCGTGTCTACCCGCACATGGGGAACTCCCAGAAGTTCGTCGGCGAATAGGGGGTCCTCCGCCGGTATCGCCGCGCTACCGAAGGACCGCGAACGCGGCTCTGCTGCTCGTGCTCTCGCTCGTCTGCGGATTCTTCGCCGCCGGCATCAACGGGTGGTACGAGGAACGTGACTTCCACTGTTTCTACGTCGCCGGCCGCATCGTCGCGACCGGCGGGGATCCATACGACGTCGCGCAATTCCGTCCGGCGATCGTCGCCATCCCGCCCTCACCGGCGTTCGCGCTCGAGCGCTGCGGGCAGCGACTCTCGTACCCGCCGTGGACCGCCGTCGCGCTCGCTCCGTTCGGGGCACTGCCACTTCCCGCCGCCGCCACGCTGTGGGCCGCCCTGTCGGTGGTCGCGGTGGTGCTCGGGATCGGCTGGACCTGGCAGATCATCGGGCCGCGCTACATCGGCTGGCCGCTCGTCGCTGTGCTCGTGATCGGCACCGAGCCGTTCGTCCGCAACCTGCTCGAGGGCCAGTTCGCCGCGTTCTCGTTCGCGTTCACCGCGGGCGCGGTGCTGTCGTTCCGTTCGCTGCGCGATGCGCAAGCGGGGATCGCGACCGCGGCCCTCTCCGTCAAGCCGCACACGTCCGTCGGCTTCGCGGCGGCGCTTCTCGGCCTCGCCGTCATCCGGCGCCGCTGGCCGTTGCTCGGTTCCGCGGTGACGACGGGGCTCGCTTTCGCGGGGCTCATTTACCTGGTCCGCCCGGGCTGGCTGCTCGGGTTCTTCACCGCGGCGACCGACCTGAGCGGCTCGGTCGGGGACCGCGCGACGATCTGGAATCTCGCCGGCTCCGTGCCGGTCGCGATCGTGCTGATCGCGCTGATCGTCTCGGCGATGTTCGTCCTCGTCCGCGAGCGTCGTCTGACCGACAACGATGTCCTGGGTCTTGGGGTCGCGCTCAGTCTCGTCGCCGCGCCGTACGCCTGGAGCCACGACTTCGTCGTGCTCGCCATCCCATGGTCGATGACACTCGCCTATGCGATGCAGCTACGTCCGTCCCGGAGGCGCGCGCTGATGTTCTCGACCGTCAGCGTGGCCGCCCCGCTCCTTTGGATCCTGGCGGCGACGATGCAGGCGCGCCACAGTGAGTCACTGTCGGCCATCGTGCCGATCGTGAGTGCGGTGCTCCTCGCCCTCGCGATCCGCTGGGGAGGGACACGCGCTGATCCGGCGCGGAAGACTTAAGGACATGCTGACCGCCGTGCGTGTGTGGGCCGGACGCGCGGTCCTGCTGGTCACGCTGTCCTTGTTCTGCGGTGTTCTCGCGGCAGCCTCGCACAGCTGGTATCAGGGTCGGGACTTCCACTGCTTCTACGTCGCCGGACGGATCGTTGCGAACGGCGGCGATCCATACGACGGGGCGCAATTCGTGCCCGCGGTGGCTGAAGTGGGACCGACGCTCGACCGGGCCAACGAGCGCTGCTCGGTGCGTCTCGCATATCCACCGTGGACCGCGCTGATGCTCGCGCCGTTCGGTGCGCTCTCGCTGCCCGCGGCATCCTCGCTGTGGATAGCTCTCAGCGTCGTTGCCATGGTCCTCGGCATCGGGTGGACGTGGCAGCTCGTCGGACGGGAGCGGATCTCGTGGTTGCTTGTGGCGGTGCTGACGCTCCTCACCGAGCCGTTCCTGCTCAACCTCGCGGAGGGGCAGTTCGACATGTTCTCGTTCGCGCTGACTGCCGCCGCGATGCTCGGCCTGCGGTCGGACCGAGCGTCCGGAGGGATCGCGACCGCGGCTCTGTCGGTGAAGCCCCAGGTCTCGATCGGCTTCGCCGCGGTGGCGCTCGTGCTCGCCGTGTTCCAGCGACGCTGGCGCTTCGTCGGGGCGGCGGCGGCGAGCGGTCTTGCCCTCGTCGCCATCACGCAGCTCGTGCGGCCTGGCTGGATCACCGAGTTCGTGAGCGGGACGATCGAGCTGAGCGCTGCGATCCCAAATCGCGCCACGATCTGGAATCTCGTTGCGCCATACGGACCGTGGACGCTTGCGGCCGGGATCGTGGTGCTCCTCGTCGGCGCCGTCGTGCTGCTCGTACGCAGCCGGCCTTTCGACGAGGTCGGCGTCATGAGCCTCGGGACCGCGCTGTCGCTCGTGGTCGCGCCCTACGCCTGGAGCCAGGCGTACATCGTCCTGGCGATCCCGTGGTCCCTAACGTTCGCCTACGCGACGCGCGCGGACCCCCTCCGGCGCCGCGTCCTCACCTACGGAACGCTGATCGTCGCGGGGCCGGTCCTCTGGATCTGCACGCTGCTCTGGCCCTTCCGCGGCAGCGAATCGCTGTCCGTGATCGTGCCGATGTTCACGGCATTGCTGGTGGCACTGGCGATCCGCTGGCGATCGCCGTGACGGCGAGGACGCGATATGGCTTCACGCGCCGCCGATATGCGTCAAGGCGATGCCGCGGTAGTAGTGCTTCAGGATCTGCTCGTAGTTCGCGCCTTTCAGCGCCATGCCCTGCGCGCCCCACTGCGACATGCCGACCCCGTGGCCGAATCCCTTTCCCCAGAAGATGAATCGCGGCGGCAGCTTGTACACGAAGCCGGTGATGCGGATGGAGGTCAGCTCGCGGTCCTCGTTGAGCGTCCGCTCGTAGGTGGTCCCGAGCAGCTCGGATCCGAGAATGCCCATGTCGACCAAACGCGCCGTGTCACGCCATGAGACCCACTCCGCCTCGCCGCCCTCGGTGAGCTCGACGGTGAACATGCTGCTCTTCAGGCCGAAGTAATAGCGCGTGACGTCTTTGCCGATGTCGCGTGTACCCGCACTGCCGTGGACGCGGGCGAGCAGGACGCGGCCGGCGCCGGTGACGCGCACAAGCTCGACTCGCTGCGGCACGCCGACATTGATGCCGCGCGAGCGCAGGTAGTCGCCCAGCTGCGGCGCAGTGAACTCGCGGTTCCATTCCCAGCTCGTCTTGCCCCAGCCGCTGTCCTTGGCGAGCTCGTCCCCCGGTGATGGAACGCTCCGCAGGTAGGGAAGCGCGTTCGCGTACACGTTCTCGGAATCCTCGGTCACGCCGCCGGCGTTGGCGGAGTAGAGCGCTTCGATCGGCGCTCCGCGGTAGGTCGCGACGATGCCGGCGGTGCGCTCGACGGCGCGGATGGTGGAATCCGACTCGGTGCCGATCCCGCCGTACTCCTGATCGCGCACGTCACCTTCGAGGTCGTAGTTGTCGTGGCGGCCGAGGTGCGTGACCAGATACGTGCGCGCCGCGATCGCCTGCGACGCGAGCGCCTCGCCGTGCCAGCTGGCGGGTGACTCGGCGCCCGTGACGGACGCGAGGTACGGGCTCGTGGCGACTTCGTTCACGACGATCATGTCGCCGGCGTCGTCGGTCGTCACCTCGAGCACGCCGCGGAAGAGCCGGCCGTCGTAGTTCAGGTAGCCGAAGTCCGCCGCGAAGCGGATCACGCTGATCCGAGGCGCGGACAGCACCGGGGTCCCGAGAGCATCGTCGGAGCCGGCCAGGAGAGAGACCTCGAACGGGATCGTCACGAGCTTGCCGCTGACCTGGGCCTCGCGCGCAGCGCGCCGCGCTTCGCGCACCAGCTCGAGCCGGCTCGCCCTCTCGTCTCGGGTGAGACCCGCACGCGCCGGTGGGAGAGTCACCGGCTCGCCCTCGATGCGCTGTACGTTCCGTCGCGCGACCATCCGCTGTCCGCCCGTGTACAGGACACGTCCGTCCGCGGCTGTCGCCGTCATCGCTCCGGTCGAGCCGATCAGCGCGTACGACGTGCCGTAGAGGGAGATGTTCACCCGCACCGTCGCCGGCACGGCCGCGAGCGGGGCCGCGTGCGCGGGGTCGGACAGCAGGTTCGTCGAGGCCACGATGACGACGCAGGCCGCGAGGTGGCCGAGGAGCGTGCGCCGTCTCACGGCCGCACGCCTCGATACACCTCCGGCTTGAGGACGCCGATGAACGGCAGGTTGCGATAGCGCTCGGCGTAGTCAAGCCCGTATCCCACGACGAACTTGTCGGGGATCTCGAACCCTCGATAGTCGATCTGGATCGGCACGATGCGGCGCGCCGGCTTGTCCAGCAGCGTGCAGAGCCGGACCGAACGGGGTTGCTTCGCGCGGAGGTGCTCGATCACGTACGAGAGCGTGTGGCCGGTGTCGAGGATGTCTTCGATGACGACGACCTCACGGCCCTCGATCGGCTTCGCGAGATCCTTCAGGATCCGCACGTTACCGCTCGACTCGGTCGCCTCGCCGTACGACGAGACCTCGAGGAAGTCGAGCGCGAGCGGGATCGGCATCTGGCGCATGAGGTCGGCGAGGAACGGCAGCGCGCCCTTGAGGATGCTCACGAGCACGAGATCCTTGCCGCGATAGTCGTCGGCGATGGCCGTGCCGAGCTCGCGCACCTTCGCGGCGATCGCCTGCTCGTCGATGAGCACTTCGGCGATGTCGTCGGCGGGCGAAACGACGCGTAGGACGGTCATCGGTCGTTCGATTGTCTCACTCGGCATGCCCTGAGCTGCCTGCACGAGGCGCGCCGAGCGTTTGGTGCGACCAGCCGCCTTATCGCCGGCGGAGCAGCGCGCTGCCGCGAACGACCAGATAGACGGCGAGGGCACCGATACCGGCCAAGACGGCGGCGCGGCTCGCGTCGACGCTCGCGCTCGCGGCCTCTGCAGGCAGCACCGGCGCCTCGTCCGCACCTCGGACGACCACACCCGGGCTCGGGACCGGCGTTGGCGTTGGCGGCACGAATGTCGGCGCGCCGCCGACGATGACGGGGATCGGGCCGTCAGCGGGGTTCACCGTGATGCTGCCCGACATGCTCTGGCCATGCAGCGCACACAGGTACCGGTACGTGCCGACCGTGATGAAGCGTAGCGACGAGCTCTGACCCAGGCCGAAGTTCTCGGTCTGGCCCAGGCCGGTGAGGAAGACGACGTTGTGCATCGCGCTGTCGCGGTTCGTCCATGTCACGGTGTCGCCCGAGGTGATGGTCAGGCTGTCGGGAACGAACCTCGTCTGCGCCATGTCGACGTTGAACGTCGCGGCGGAGGCGCGCGACGCGAGCGCGAAGAAGAGCAGCGCACAGGCGACCGCGGCGAAGCGCGCCGCTCTCATCCTCACACTCGTACGATACCGGCGTGCCCGTCGCCTCGCCTCCGTTCGCCGCGCTCGCGGCCGAGGCGGCGCGACTCGGTCTGGTGCTGTCGTCCGAGCAGATCGCGCTCTGCGAGCGTCTTGCGAACGAGCTCACTTTGCGCAACGCGTCGGTGAATCTCACGGCGATCGTGGAGCCGGCGGACATCGCGCGAAAGCACTTCCTCGATTCGTTCACCGCGTATGCGGTCCGTCGCTGGAGCGGCCGCGAGCGCGTCGTCGACGTCGGAAGCGGCGCGGGCTTCCCGGGTCTCGCCCTGCGCATCGCACTTCCGAAGATCCGGGTGACGCTGGTCGAATCGGTGGGCAAGAAGGTCCGCTTCCTCGAGGACGTGTGCGCGCTCCTTGGCCTCACCGACGTCGAGATCCGCAACGAGCGCGCGGAGGCGCTGGCGCGCGAGCGCCGCGATCAGTTCGACGTCGGTACCGCTCGCGCCGTCGGAAGTCTTGGGCAGTGCAGTGAGTACCTCCTTCCGTTCCTGCGCGTCGGCGGCGATGCGATCGTGTGGAAAGGGCGCGTCGATGCGGAGCTGCCCGGAGCGCAGAAGGCCTGCGCGGCGCTCGGCGGGGAGATCGCATCGATCGTGCCGACGGCCTCACTTGGTGTGGGTGACGTGCTGCCCGGTCGCAACCTCGTCGTCGTGCGCAAGGTCCGCGCGACGCCGCCGCGCTACCCGCGCACATCGGCCGAAGCGCGTCGTCGTCCATGGTGATCGTCCCATCAGTCGACGTGCGTGCCGGACGCGTCGCATACCGCGGCGGCCTGGGAGCCGACATCTCGCCGAGCGAGCTCGCGGCGC
>Ga0075421_100009034_pt1 | contig 12273 bp, 6 predicted proteins | sample SoiMetdeltSBSDD5_FD_75292 | JGI IMG/M metagenome (GOLD analysis project Ga0075421, IMG submission 75292) | Bulk soil microbial communities from a Populus tree surrounding site in Tennessee, USA - Soil MetaG P. deltoides SBSDD5 | ecosystem: Environmental > Terrestrial > Soil > Tree plantation...
GAGGTGCGTTCGCGCTCGCCTTTTTGTTCGCGGGCGAGAACGATCTCATCATTGGCGCGCGCAAGGGCTCGCCGCTCGCGATCGGTTACGGCGACGGCGAAATGTATCTCGGCTCCGATGCGATCGCGCTCGCTCCCTTCACCGACGCGATCTCCTATCTCGAGGATGGCGACTCGGCAGTGCTCACGCGCCGGGGCGTGGAGGTCCGTGATGCCAAAGGCAGCAAGGTCGAACGCGCCGTGCTCAGATCCTCAGCCTCGGCCTTTCTCGTCGACAAAGGCAATTATCGCCACTTCATGGCGAAAGAGATCCACGAGCAGCCGGAGGTCGTCGGCCACACACTCGCGCATTATATCGATATGGCCGCCGAACGCGTGCGGTTGCCGGTCGAGTTGCCGTTCGACTTCGGCACGCTCGAGCGGGTCTCGATCTCGGCTTGCGGCACTGCCTATTACGCCGGACTGGTCGCAAAATACTGGTTCGAACGTTTTGCGCGCCTGCCGGTCGAGATCGATGTCGCGTCCGAATTCCGCTACCGCGAGGTCCCGATGACTGCGGGCGGGCTCGCGATTTTCGTGTCGCAGTCGGGCGAGACTGCAGACACTTTGGCGACGCTGCGCTACGCCAAAGAACACAAGCAGCATACGCTCTCGGTGATAAACGTCCCCACCTCGACAATCGCGCGGGAGAGCGAGGTTGTCATGCCCACGCTTGCCGGCCCGGAAATCGGGGTCGCCTCCACGAAGGCGTTCACCTGCCAGCTCGCAGTGCTCGCCTGTCTCGCGATCGCGGCCGGCCGTGCCCGCGGGGTGCTGTCCGAAGAGGCGGAGAGCAAGATGGCGCGCGCGCTGATCGGGACGCCGCGCCTCATGGCGGAGGCACTCGCGCTCGAGCCCCAGATCGAGCATTTGGCGCGCGACCTGGCCAAAAGCCGCAACGTCCTTTATCTCGGTCGCGGCACCAGCTTTCCGCTTGCGCTCGAGGGGGCTCTCAAGCTCAAAGAAATTTCCTATATCCACGCAGAAGGCTACGCCGCGGGCGAGCTCAAGCACGGACCTATTGCGCTGATCGATGAAACCATGCCGGTGATCATCATCGCGCCCCATGACCGGGTATTCGAGAAGAGCGTGTCCAACATGCAGGAGGTGGCGGCGCGCCAGGGTAAGGTCATCCTCCTCACCGATCCCGAAGGGGCCCATGAGGTGCGTATGGACTCGGTATCAAAGCTCACGCTGCCGGCCATGCCCGCCACGGTGACGCCGCTCGTGTATGCTATCCCGGTGCAGCTGATTGCCTATCATACCGCGGTAGTGATGGGCACCGACGTGGACCAGCCGCGCAACCTTGCAAAATCGGTCACGGTGGAGTGATCGGACGCGACTTTTGCGCATCTCGCCGGAGTGCGTGCAGGCCGGTAACCTCCTCGAGTGATGGATGTCCAATAAGATCCGCATGAACCAGTTTGACCGCAATGCCGGGATCGCGACGGCGGCCGGCCCCGACGCTCCGCCGGAGCCTGCCAAAGCCGGCCCGTTCCACCACGGCGTCATCAGCCGCGTGCGCAATTATTTCCTCACCGGGCTGATCCTCGTTGCCCCAGCCTATATCACCGTCAGCCTTACCTGGTGGTTCATCAACTGGGTCGACGATCTGGTGCGGCCCTTCATTCCGATCGTCTACCGGCCGGAGACGTATCTGCCGGTGAAAATTCCTGGGCTCGGCCTCATCATCGTGTTTGTTACGCTGACGCTGTTTGGTTTCCTGACCGCCAATTTCGTCGGCCGCAAGTTGGTCGAGGTCGGCGAGAATATTCTCAACCGCATGCCGGTCGTGCGGCCGATCTACAATAGCCTCAAACAGATCTTTCAGACGCTGTTTGCAAAAGGTGGCTCGAGCTTCCGGCGGGTTGGTCTCGTCGAGTTTCCCTCGCCAGGCATGTGGTCGCTCGTCTTCCTATCGAACTCCGCGAGCGCCGAGATCGCGGCGCGATTGCCGGACACCGAGCACATCGCCGCTTTCATGCCGTGTACGCCCAATCCGACCACCGGCTTCTTCTTTTACGTCGCTCGCCGCGACATCATCGATCTCGACATCAGCGTCGAGGCGGCGATGACGCTTTTGATGTCGGCCGGAATGGTGCAGCCGGGGGACCAACAAAGGAAGCTCGCGGCTCTGGCCGAGACCGCGCGTGCGGCGCGCGCGACACAGGCCAATCGTACCACGGCGCCGGCGAAATAAATCCGTTCTGCTCGTCAGCCTGCCCGGATGAGCCGGATCGCCTCATCACGTTCGAATAGATAGAGCAGGTGTCGTAGCGCCTGCCCGCGCGGGGACTCGAGCTTCGGGTCGCGCGAGAACACCAGCGTTGCGTCATCGCGTGCGGCGCCGATCAGCTTGCCATGGGTTTCAATGCGGGCGACGCGAAAGCCCGGCATACCCGATTGCCGCGTGCCGAGAACGTCACCTTCGCCGCGTAGCCTGAGATCTTCCTCGGCAATGCGAAAGCCATCCTCCGTCTCGCGTAAGATCTGCAGCCTGGCCTTGGCAGTTTCGCCCAACGGCGCCTTGTAGAGGAGGAGGCAAGTCGAGTGCTCGGCGCCGCGCCCAATACGGCCGCGCAGCTGATGTAGCTGCGCGAGTCCGAAGCGTTCGGCGTGCTCGATCACCATGACCGTCGCCTCCGGCACGTCGACGCCGACCTCGATCACCGTGGTGGCGACCAGGAGGCGCGTCTCGCCCGCCGCGAATCGTTCCATGGCGCGGTCCTTCTCGTCGCCCTTCATGCGCCCATGGACGAGATCGACCATGGCGCCGAAGCGCTCCTTGAGCGCGCCGAAGCGCTCTTCCGCCGCGGCCAGATCGGTATGCTCGGTGGTCTCGACCAGCGGACAGACCCAATAGACGCGCCGGCCGTCCGCGAGCGCGCGGCCGACTGCACCGACCACATCGTCGAGCCGACTGAGCGACATCGCCCGCGTGTCGATCGGCTGACGGCCGGCGGGTTTTTCCCGAAGTTCCGACACGTCCATGTCCCCGAAATAGGTGAGCACGAGCGTGCGCGGGATCGGCGTTGCGGTCATCACCAGCACGTCGACCGCCTCCCCCTTCTTGGCGAGCGCCAGGCGCTGATGCACGCCGAAGCGGTGCTGTTCGTCGACTACGGCGAGCGCGAGATCGCGAAACTCGACTTGCTCCTGGAATACGGCATGGGTGCCGATCAGCATATGGATGTCCCCGAAAGCGAGCTTCTCGAGGATCTCGTTGCGCTCGCGTCCGCGCTCGCGATTGGTGAGGATAGCGACATTGACGCCGGCCGCAGCGGCGAGCGGCGCAATGGTGTTGAAATGCTGCCGCGCCAAGACTTCGGTTGGAGCCATCAGTGCGGCCTGTCGGCCACCTTCGATGACGGCCGCGGCGGCGAGCAACGCCACCACAGTCTTGCCAGAACCCACGTCACCTTGCAGGAGCCGGAGCATGCGCTCGGGCTTGGCGAGATCGGCGACGATATCCGCGACGGCGCGCCCCTGCGAGGAGGTGAGCGAATAGGGCAAGGCCTCGATCAGCCGTTTCCTGATCTGTCCGGTCCCAGGCGTGGCTCGCCCCGCAGGCCGGCGCAGATGCGCACGCACCAGCGCAAGCGCCAACTGACCGGCCAGAAACTCGTCATACGCAAGGCGCGTCCATGCCAAGCCTTCCGGCAGCAGGTCGGCGGGCTCGGCCGGCCGGTGGAGCAGGCGGAGCGCGTCGGCGAAGGTCGGGAAGCGCTCGCGGGCGACCCAACTCGCTTCCTGCCATTCCGGCAAGGCCGGCAGGCGTGCCAGTGCGGCGTCGGCGGCTTTGCACACCTGGTAAAGCGTCAGTCCTTCGGTCAACGGATAGACCGGCTCGACCAGCGGCAGTTTCGCCAGGTCGGCTTCCGCGACGACCCGGTCGGGATGCACCATCTGCAGCATATGATCGTAGAGTTCGACCGTGCCCGACACGTAGCGCCGCTCGCCGACCGGCAGCAGCTTCTGCAGGTAATCCCTGCGCGCGTTGAAATAGGTCAGAGTGAGGTCGCCGGTCTCATCGCTCGTGTAGACCTGATACGGCGCGCGCGACCGGTGCGGGGGCGCCGGCCGATGGCGATCCACGGTGACTGCGACGGTGACAACGGTATCAGGCACCACGTCGCGAAGCTTCGGCCGTGCTCGGCGGTCGATCGCGCCGGTGGGCAGGTGAAACAGCAGGTCGATGACGCGCGCCGGCTGTTCGCGACCGAACAGGTGTCGATAGAGCTTCTCCAGCCGCGGCCCAATGCCGGGAAGGGTCGTGATCGCAGCGAATAACGGATTGAGCAGGCTCGGCCGCATTCGGATTCCAGCTTTTCTCGACGCCGATGCTGGCGCGGACGCGCGGGATAGGCAATGCAGCTGGGCGCTGACATGGCCCATGAACATCGCTATATGAGCTTCGCCCGGCCCGTCCGGGCTTTTGGCGTTGGCGACAAATGACCGGCACTGGACGTTCGAGCGACGGATTGGATGCGCGTCGGCGCAAGCTTTTGTTTCGCGCCTGGCATCGCGGCATGCGGGAAATGGATTTGATCATGGGCCGCTTCGCCGACGCGACCATCGAACGATTGGCAGCCGACGAGCTTGCCGACTTCGAGCTTTTTCTGGAGGTGCCGGACCGCGAACTCTTGGCCTGGATTACCGGGGAGTCCGATGTGCCGCCAAACTTCGATACCGCATTGTTCCGGCGGCTGCGCGATTTCAACCGCAGCGGCGAGGGTGCACGATGAGCGCGGCGCCCAATCCTGCGGAACTTCTCGTCCCGGGGCGGCCCCTCACATTGGCAGGCGTCGCCGACGGCGCTGAAGCTCTGGTCGTTGCTGATCTCGCGCGCGTCGTGGCCGGGCGCGGCGACGGGTCGGCAACCAGTCTCGCCGTCGTCTGCCGTGACGGGCCGCGCATGGCCGCGCTCGCCCGTGCGCTGCATTTTTTCGCACCCGATCTCGCCGTGCAGGAGTTTCCGGCCTGGGACTGTCTGCCCTACGACCGGATCTCGCCGCACGCAGGATTCGTCGCACAGCGCATGACGACGCTGTCCCGGCTGGTGCGCGCACAGGGGCATGACCGTCCCTCCGTGGTGCTCACGACGGTCAATGCCGCGCTTCAACGGATGCCGACGCGGGACTTTGTTGCGCGGCAATGTCTTTCCGTGGCGCCCGGCCAAGTGCTCGCCATGGAAGACATCATCCGATGGCTTGAGCTCAATGGCTTCGTGCGAGCATCGACGGTGCGCGAGCCCGGCGACTACGCGGTGCGCGGCGGCATCATCGATCTCTATGCGCCGGGCATGGCGGAGCCGGTGAGGTTCGATTTTTTCGGCAACACGCTGGAGACGATCCGCAGCTTCGATCCCGAAAGCCAGCGCACGACCGATCAGTTGCGCGCGCTCGACCTCGTACCGGTCGCTGAATTCCAGCTTACCAGCGAAACGATCCGGCGCTTCCGCCTGGGCTATGTGGCGGCATTCGGGGCGCCTAGCCCTGACGACGTGCTCTACCACGCTGTGAGCGAAGGCAGGCGCCATGCCGGCATCGAGCATTGGCTGCCGCTGTTCCATGAGCGGCTCGAGACGTTATTCGACTACCTGGCAGGTTGCCCCGTGGTGCTCGAGCCCTTGGCCGAGGACGCAGCGCGCGAGCGGTTAGATCAGACCGAGGATTACTACGAGGCCCGCCAGGAAGTGCTCACCCAGCGCGGATCAGGCCCGCCCTACAAGCCTCTGCCGCCTGAGCGCCTGTATCTGAGTGAAGCCGAGTGGCACGCGCGGCTCGAGGCTGTCGCGCTGGCGCGGCTGACCCCGTTTTCCGTGCCGGAAGGGCAGGGGCCGGCCTTTAATGCCGACACCAAACAGGGACGCAATTTCGCGGCCGAGCGCGCCGAGCCCGGTCGCAACGTATTCGAAGCGGTGACGCAGCACGTCACCGCGCTCAAGGCGGACGGCAAGCGTGTCGTCATCGCGCTCTGGAGCGAAGGCGCGCGCGAGCGCATGCGCCATGTGCTGGCCGATCACGCGCTTGCCGAGCTTGCGATGGTCGAGTCGTGGCCGCAGGCCCTCGCACTACCCGGCTCACAGGTCGCGCTCGCCGTGCTTGGGCTCGAAAGCGGCTTCGAGACCGCCGAAGTGGCGGTGATTGGCGAGCAGGACATCCTGGGTGATCGCCTCGTTCGTCCGCGGCGCGCCGCTCGCCGGGCGGAGAACTTCATCGCCGAAGTGACGAGCCTCGCCGCCGGCGATCTCGTCGTTCATGTCGACCATGGCATCGGGCGCTTCACCGGTCTGCGCGCGATCGAAGCCGCCGGCGCGCCGCACGATTGTCTAGAGATCCATTACGCCGGCGGTGACAAGCTGTTCCTGCCGGTCGAAAATGTCGAGCTCTTGTCCCGCTACGGCGCGGAAGAGACTCGGGTCGAGCTCGACCGCCTCGGCGGCGGCGCCTGGCAGGCGCGCAAGGCGCGCATGAAGCGCCGCATCCGCGATATTGCCGACACGCTGATCAAGATCGCGGCGGAACGGCAGTTGCGCGAGGCGCCACGCTTGACCGTCGAGGCCGGCCCTTATGAGGAGTTCTGCGCCGGCTTTCCTTATGAGGAGACGGAGGACCAGCAGGCTTCAATCGACGTAGTACTGGATGAGCTCGCCTCCGGACGGCCCATGGATCGGCTCATCTGCGGCGATGTCGGTTTCGGCAAGACGGAGGTGGCGCTGCGCGCGGCCTTCGTCGCGGCCATGAACGGCAGGCAGGTCGCGGTGGTGGTGCCCACGACGCTGCTTGCGCGCCAGCATGCCCACACGTTCACCGAACGACTGCGCGGATTTCCCGTGCACATCGCGCAAGCCTCGCGCTTGGTCTCCGCCTCGGAGCTGGCGCGCGTGAAGAAAGGGATTGCCGACGGCAGCGTCGACATCGTCATCGGCACCCATGTGCTACTCGGCAAGACGATCAGGTTCCGGGATCTCGGCGTGCTGATCGTCGACGAGGAACAGCATTTCGGCGTCGCGCACAAGGAAAGGCTCAAGCAGCTGCGCGCCGAAGTGCATGTGATCACGCTCACCGCAACACCGATCCCGCGCACCTTGCAACTCGCGCTGTCCGGCGTGCGCGATCTGTCGATCATTGCCTCGCCGCCGATCGATCGGCTCGCCGTGCGCACCTTCGTTGCGCCCTTTGATCCCGTGATCGTGCGCGAGGCGTTGTTGCGTGAGCGATACCGCGGCGGCCAATCCTTCTATGTCTGTCCGCGCATCGAGGACCTCGCTGGCGCGAAAGAGTTTCTCGATAAGCATGTGCCGGAAGTGCGGGTTGCGGTTGCCCACGGGCAAATGCCGGCCACTGCGCTCGACGACATCATGTCCGCCTTCTACGACGGCAAGTACGACCTGCTGCTGTCGACCACGATCATCGAATCCGGGCTCGATATTCCGACCGCCAACACGCTGATCGTGCACCGCGCTGACCGCTTCGGGCTCTCCCAACTTTACCAGCTGCGCGGACGCGTGGGACGTTCCAAGCGGCGCGCCTATTCGCTGTTCACGTTGCCAGCCGTGGGCAAGCTCACGCCGCAGGCCGAACGACGGCTGAAAGTGTTGCAGTCGCTCGATACGCTGGGTGCCGGATTTCAGCTTGCTTCGCACGATCTCGACATTCGCGGCGCCGGCAACCTGCTGGGCGAGGAGCAGTCCGGGCATATTAAGGAGGTCGGCTTCGAGCTTTATCAGCAGATGCTGGAAGAGGCGGTCACCAGTCTCAAAGCCGGCGTCAGCGCTCCGGTCGCCGACAAGTGGTCGCCGCAGATCACGATCGGAACACCGGTGATGATTCCCGAGAGCTATGTCGCCGATCTGCCGGTGCGGCTTGCGCTCTATCGACGTCTTGCGGAAATCGAGGACGAGCGCGAGATCGAGGCATTCGGCGCCGAGCTTGTCGACCGGTTCGGGCCATTGCCGGAGGAGGTAGAGCATCTCCTCCAGGTCGTCGCGATCAAATCATTGTGCCGGCAGGCCAATGTGGAAAGGATCGAGACCGGGCCCAAGGGGGCGCTAGTGACGTTCCGCGACAACACCTTCGCCAATCCCGACCGCCTCGTGGCCTTTATCGGGGATCTCGGTCCGGCCGCCCGGGTGCGGCCCGATATGAAGGTGGTCTTTTTCGACGATTGGGAAGATCCCAAGGCGCGCCTGCGCGGAACCGCGGCCATTCTCCGCAACCTGGTGACGCTGGCGCAGCCTGCCAAGGCTGCATGACCGCACGTCGCGTGTGGGGTGTGGATCAAGGCGCCGATCGGGGTAGGACGCAACAGCTCACTGTTGCGTGGCGCCGCGACCCGCCATTTGGGGTTCCGCCTTGCGGCTGAGCAGGAATGAAGGTCCGGACAGGGGCGTTTCCGCCCAAAGGTGCTAACCGGCCGCCGGCTGCTCGACTCGTTCGTTCGCGGCGCGCGCGATCGCTTGCGCGAGATATTCGGGCGCCTGCGCGCCCTGCACGGCGATGCGTCCGCCGAAGATGAAACAGGGCACGCCGTCGATTCCCGCCTCCTTGGCGGAATCAGCGTCCCGCGTGACGCGCTCCACATCGTCAGTCCCCGCGAGGTGTTCGCGCACTTGCTCGGCATCGAGGCCGCATGCGGCCGCGGCCGCAACCAGCACCTCGCGATCCGTGAGATCGCCGCCTTCGGCGAAATAGAGTTGCATCAGCCGCTGTTTCATGCCCGCGGCCTTTTCGCCGGCCCACAGAATCAGGCGGTGGCAGTCGAGCGTGTTGGGCTGGCGTTTGATCTTATCGAGGTTATAGGTCAGTCCCTCCACGGCAGCCGCCTGCGCAACGCGCTGCGCGATCGCCCGATAGCGTTCGGGCGAGCCGAACTTGGTGGTGAGATAATCTTCCCGGGCCATGCCTTCGCGCGGCACCCACGGGTTGAGGAAGTAAGGCCGAAACCGCACCTCGACCGCGATGTCGGGCCGCAACGCGACGGCTTTTTCCAACCGGCGCTTGCCGATGAAGCACCACGGGCACACGACGTCCGAAACCATGTCGATCGGCAAGGCTGAAGTCATGGCGCTCTCCTCTACGAGGCCGCCAGACTATGCCCACCATCACTCGGCGGCAACCTTGGGGTGAGCGCCGAGACGCGCCACCAATGTGCTGAGGTCATCGGTGGGCTTGAGGGCGGCGAGCGTGATCGTCGGCTTGATGGCGCGGCGATCGCGATCGGGCGCGAGCATGGTATGCCTCAGCACGGTCGCGATCCGCCGCGCGAGTAGGTGCGCGCTGCGCAGGTCGGTCTTGGTGAAGGCTGCAAGGATCGATCCGTCCTGTTCGCGGTACGCGAAATCGATGTTGCGCACGAGCCGGCTGAAAAGTCTTGCGGCGTCGACATAGGCGCGGCGGTCGGCAACACCGTCGAAGGTAAAGCGTGCAACAGCAAGCGCCGCGCTAGTCTCCTCGCTTTCTTGCACGGCGCGCTCGAGCTTGCGCCAGAATGTTTGCGCGGCGAGTAGACCGGTATCCGGATCGATCGCTTGCTCGCTCTCGAGCGATTTCAACGTGCGCGTCAGCTGACCCGCGAAGGCCTGCAGGCGCACGAATGGCAAGATACGCTCGACGAGACGCACTGCATCGGCTTCCACGCGTACCAGATTGGGCAAGCGTTCGTCGTCCGCCATCGCATTGTTCAGCACGCCAACCGGCAGGTCGCGAAAGCGCGCGTTCTCGGCGAGCATGACCAAGAGCGACTCGGCAACGCGTGGACCCAAGCCGTCGCCGATGACGACGCCCTCCACATCGCGTGCGTTGAGATAGCGTGCGGCGGTTTCGACGCTCAGCGCACCGATCAGGCCTGCACGCTGGCTGATTGCTGTGGAAAGTGCGAGATAGGAGCCGCCCCGCGCAATGCAAAGTACCGCTGCGTCTTCGAGCAGGTCAGGCGGGACAAACGTGGGTACTCTCTTCGTTGCGGCCGCGGCGCGTGAGCGCCGCAGCACGGTTGCGTGCAGGGTGCGAATCCGCAGCGCCCAGCGCAGCTGCGCAGTCAAGCGTTCGTTGGACTCGTTCATCGCGATCGGCAGCGCACCCGGAATGGCGGGCGTGCTGTTCGTGTCCACTCGCGCGATCACCGGCATGATCGGGCCGCCACGCGTTTCGATGCACTCGATCGCTGCGTCCACGTGCCGCGGCGAGGGCTTAGCTTGCGGCTCGGCGAAGGCGAGTGCGACCGGCTGGGTTTCGGCAATGGCAGCGGGCACATCGGCCCAGCGTGTTTGCGCAATCGGGAAGGCGCCAGCCTTGCCGAGCACGTCGATGAAATCGGTTGCCGAAGTCTCGGCCACCACCACCATCGGACCCAGTAACGCCATGACGAGGAGCCGTTGCGCAGGACGGGTCATCCTAGGCGAGGGCTGTTAACGGCTCGTCAACGAAATGGGGCTGCGCGGCGCCCAACGAGTATCGTGTCAGGGCGACTTCGGCTCGCGCCACCAGGTTTCGGGAAGATAACCATAGAGCGAGGTCGTCGCCGGTCGTCCGACTGTCGTCCAACGCGCGATCCATTGTGCCGGAGGATAAAACAGCGGAATGACGTAAAACCCCGAGATGAGCACTCGGTCGAGCGCGCGCACTGCGGCGACGAAATCGCCATGGTCCTCTGCCTTGAGCAGCGCGGCGATCATCGCATCGACGGCCGCGCTCTTGACGCCCATGTAATTGCGGGTGCCCGGCTGGTCGGCAGCGGCTGATCCCCAATAGAACGCCTGCTCGTTGCCGGGCGACAACGATTGGTCCCAGCGGTTCTCGATCATATCGAAATCGTAGCTGAGACGCCGCCCCTCGTATTGAACCGCGTCTACGATGCGTACGCGCGCCGCGATGCCGGCCCGCTTAAGACTCTGCGAGAACAACAGCGCGAGGCGCTCCTCGTCTCTCGCGGTGACCAGAATCTCGAACGTGAGCTGTCGGCCGCTCTTGCGCCCGACGAGTTCCGTGCCGCGGAGTTCGTAGCCGGCGGCTGCCAACAGGTCGAGCGCGCGTTTGAGCGTTGCGCGGTCGCGGCCGGAGCCGTCGCTGACCGGCGGCGACCATGTGCCATCGAGCACGTCGGCGCGAACTGCATCGGCAAAGGGCGCGAGCAGCGCTCTCTCCCGCTGATCGGCCGGTCGCCCATGCGACGACAGTTCCGAGTCGTCGAAGAAGCTCGCGCTGCGCCGATAGAGATCAAAGAAATACCCGTGATTGATCCACTCGAAGTCGAACAACAACGAGATCGCCTCGCGCACGCGGATATCGGAGAAGACCGCACGCCGGGTGTTGAACACGTAATAGCTGCTCGCCTTCGGCACTCCGGTGGGCAGTGCCTCCTTGACTACGCGGCCCTCGCGCACGGCGGCAAAATCGTACGCCGTCTGCCAGCGGCCCGGATCGTGCTCGATGCGCATGTCGTAGAGACCGCGTTTGAACGCCTCCAGATGCGAATTGGCCTCGCGGTAGTAGTCGAAACGAACCTCGTCGAAGTTCCACAGGCCGCGGCTGATGGGAAGATCGCGCCCCCAGTAATTGGGATTGCGTTTGAGAGTGACGCTCTTGCCGGGGTCGACCTCGCTGACGATGTAGGGGCCACTTCCAAGCGGCGCCTGGAACGACGTCTCCTCGAACAGCTCGGGTTTGACCGCGTGCTTTGCCAGCACCGGCATCAATCCAAGGATCAGCGCAAGCTCGCGGTCATTGCTGCCGGAGAGGTCGAAGCGCACGGCCTGCTCGCCGAGCGCTTCGGCCTTGGCGACCTTGGCGTAGTAGGTGCGATGGTTCGGTCGGCCCTTCTCGCGCAGCAGCTGCCACGAGAAAATTACGTCCTCGGGTGTGACAGGTTTGCCGTCGGAGAATTTTGCAGCCGGGTCGAGGTGGAAGGTGACGTAGCTGCGCTGCGCGTCGGTCTCGACCTTGCGTGCGATCAATCCGTAAAGGGTGAACGGCTCGTCATAGCCGCGCGCCATGAGGCTTTCGACCACGTAGCCGCGGATCGATGGCGGGGCGATTCCTTTGACGATTAATGGGTTGAGGCTGTCGAAGGTGCCGAGCACGCCCTGGACGATGCGGCCGCCCTTGGGCGCGGTGGGATTGGCGTAGGGCACGCGGCTGAAGCCCTCGGGCCACGCCGGAGCGCCGTGCATGGCAATGGCGTGCTGGGCCTCGTCGGCGGGCGCCTCGGTCGGCATGGCCCAACCGCTGGAAAT
>Ga0075421_100009035_pt1 | contig 12273 bp, 7 predicted proteins | sample SoiMetdeltSBSDD5_FD_75292 | JGI IMG/M metagenome (GOLD analysis project Ga0075421, IMG submission 75292) | Bulk soil microbial communities from a Populus tree surrounding site in Tennessee, USA - Soil MetaG P. deltoides SBSDD5 | ecosystem: Environmental > Terrestrial > Soil > Tree plantation...
TGTGACGACGAGGTTGGGCAGGTCGCCGCCGTGCCACCCCTCCGGGTTCAGCCGCCCGTGCTGCTTGCCGTTCGGGTTGAAGTGGCCTCCCGCAGACGAGAACGCAGTCGCGGTGGAACCGTCGCATGCGCCGACGGCGTGAACGTGAATCCCGTGGCTGCCCGGAGGGAGCCCGGTTACCTGGACGCGGAACCGGACGCCGCCTTCCGGCGCCTCGGTGATCGTGGCCGTTCCTACCGTGCGGCCTGATGCGTCGCGCAGGGTGGATACTCCGGTGGTCGGCGCCGGGGCGGTCGTGGTCGCGCGCGCGCAGTTCGTTGTGAAGAGCGCGGCGGCGAGCAGCACCGAGTGAGCAATGCGGAACATGGAAGACCTCTCGGGTCGTGTCAGTCGTGTCGATAAGTTGTCAGTAACGCGAGCGTACGCTATGAGGGTCCTCAGCGTCGCGCGCCGCTCATGCGTTGGAGACTCCGTATCGTGCGACGAAAGCGTCAGGACGGTCGCCAGAAATTCGACGCACGACTCGACGACCTCATCGCGCTCGTTTCGCCGCCAAAACCTTCCCTATGCACAGATCGTTCGCCTTCGCGTTCGCGCTCGCCGTTTCCGCCTCCGTTGCGTGCTCGAGCCGCGTGTCGCCCGACGGCAGGGCCGCTCCGTCAGGCTCGACGGTTGTGTCGCCGGAGTGGGGCTCGCTGGTCGTCGTGGGTGGAGGGCGGGTCGGCCCCGAAATCGTGAGCGAGTTCCTGAGGTTGGCCGGCGGGAAGCAGGTGCCGATCGTCGTGATACCGACGGCCGGTGGCGATTCGGTCTATGGCCAGGCGTGCGCGTGCGCGCGGTTGCTGCGCGATGCCGGCGCGACCGACGTCACCGTGCTGCACACGTACGATCCCAAGGTCGCGGACACCGAGTCCTTCATCGCCCCGCTCCGCCGTGCGAGCGCGGTCTGGTTTCCTGGCGGGCGGCAGTGGCGCCTTGCCGACGCCTACCTCGGCACCCGTACGGAACGCGAGCTCCACGCCCTGCTCGAGCGCGGTGGCGTGATCGGAGGCACGTCGGCCGGCGCATCCATCCAGGCGAGCTACCTCGTGCGCGGCGCGCCGGAAGGCAACACCATCATGATGTCGCCCGGCCACGAAGAGGGATTCGGCTTCCTGCAGAACGTGGCCGTAGATCAGCACGTGCTCGCGCGCAGCCGGCTCAACGACCTGCCGCTCGTGCTCGCAAAGTACCCGCAGTTGTTAGGCATCGGGATCGACGAGGGCACGGCGATCGTCGTGCAGCGCGACACGTTTACCGTGGTCGGCGTGAGCAAGGTGTTTGTCTACGGCGGCCGCGATGCTCCCGACTCCGGGCAGGTCTATCGCACGCTTCGCTCGGGCGATCGCTACGCGCTCCGAGACCGGCGAACCCTTCCGTAGCCCGGCGACGAGACGTCGCCCCAATTCAAGTGGAAGAGTGCGCCGCACCCTCCGTCGCGCCATCGGACGGAACGCTGAGGACGCTGCAACGGCAAACGCTGAAGACACAGAGAACCGCTTCTCAGTGTCTTCAGCGTTCGGTTCTTCAGCGCCCTCAGCGTTCCGTCCGATGGCGAGATGAAGCCCGCTACCCTCGGCCTAACGACCCGAACGTATCACACACGTTAGGGTCGCCGCTCTCGAGCCCGCGACGGAACCACTGCACGCGCTGCGCCGCCGAGCCGTGGGTGAACTTGTCGGGGCGGATCTGACCCGTCGTCTGCGCCTGGATCCGGTCGTCGCCTACGGCGGACGCCGCGGCGAGGCCTTCTTCGACGTCACCCTGCTCGAGCAGACGCCGCTGCGACGTGCTGTTGCCCCACACACCCGCGAAGCAATCCGCCTGCAGTTCCATCGCAACGGAGAGCTGATTTGCCGCGCCAGGTCGAGAGTCCTGCATCTGCCGCACGCGTTGCTCGATACCGATCACGTGCTGCACGTGGTGGCCGAGCTCGTGGGCGATCACGTACGCCTGCGCGAAGTCCCCTGGCGCGCCGAACCGCCGCGCCAGCTCGTCGAAGAAACTCAGGTCGAGATAGACACGCTCGTCCGCCGGACAATAGAAGGGACCCACCGCCGCCGGCGCGTCACCGCACGCCGTGCGTACCCCGTCGCGGAACACCGCCAGCCGCGCTTCGCGGTACTGATCGCCAACCTTCGGCAGCAGTTGGGCCCAGGTCTGCTGGACATCGTCGAGAACGAACGACACGAACTGTACGCGCTGCTCCTCCTCGGGAGTGGTGCTCACCGGTTGTTGAACATCTCCCGGCGCCGTCTGCGGAACCGTCCCGCCGCCGCTATCGAAGATGTTCACCCCGAAGACCAGACTCAGCACGAGCGCGAGGATCGCTCCGCCGATCCCCATCCCCCGCCCCCCGATCATTCGCCCGCCGGTCTGCCCGCGCAGATCGTCGAGATTCCGGCTCCGTCCACCTGGTGTCCAACGCATGGTCGTTCCTCGAGTCGCTCACGGTGAACCGTGCATCAGTGCAGAAGCCGAGCCGCGCCGTAGCGGAAGCCGTCAGTCGGCAGTCGCGAGTCGAGAGCGGCTCTTTGGCGAAGTGCGTGCGCCGGCTTCTGTTCCCGATCGCCGAGCCCTGCTGTTCGTTCAGTGTGCTCTGGCCAGGCGGGCGTGGCAAGTCACGATTGACAGCGCCCACTGGCGGCGCGCCGGCTGATCCGGCGACCTACATCGCGGCCTGCGTACTGTTGGGGATGGTTGCGCTGGGCTGCGTACGTTCCGGTTCATCGGGCGACGCGTATCGAGCCGACGGTTGCTGTGCGCGCTGATTAGTCCGGACTAATCGCCTGGTCCGACCGGTGGCGGTTTCAGCGCGCCCGGACACGCGACAAATACGGTCTGCCCCTCCGCCGCCACGGATTGCGTCGGACAATGTCGTCCCCTCCCGCGACCGTCGCGGGATGAGTGTTGACGCCCCACAGTACAGCCACTTACGATAGCGATTCGACGCGAGTGGGGCGGTATTTGCTGCCTCATTTCGGTGACGGATCGTCGGCTCGCTCGCGCGCTGCCACGGTCGGCAGCGCGCGACGGTTCCTGTACCTCGGCGGAGGCGTCGCCATGGGACTCAGCGCACGTCGGATAGTACCGTTCTTCGCGTTCGCGGTTGCGATGTCATTCGCAGCCACTCCACTCCACAGTCAACAACTCGGCACGATTCGCGGGCGCGTCGTGGTCGAGGGCGCGAACCGGCCGCTCGGCGCGGCGACGGTGAGCGTGGTCGGCACGCAGATCGGCGCCCAGACGAATGACAACGGCGAATTTCGTCTGAACAATGTGCCGGCGGGCCCGCGTCAGGTGCGGGTGCAGCGGCTCGGCTTCGCGGCCCTAACGAGCCCGGTCACGGTCGTCGCGGGCGAGATCGCGACGATCGACTTCACGATTCGCGAGGCGCCCGTCTCCCTCGAGCAGGTCGTCGTCACGGCCACGGGAGACGTTCGGCGCAAAGAGATCTCCAACAGCATGGCGACGATCTCGGCCGAGACGCTCCAGGAAGCGCCGATCACCAACACGCAACAAGCGATCGCAGCGCAAACGCCCGGTGTGACCGTGCTCGGGAACTCGGGGCAGCCTGGCGCCGGTGGCGCGATTCGGCTGCGCGGGAACAACAGCATCTCGCAGTCGAACAACCCGATCATTTACGTCGACGGGGTCCGCATCTACGCGGGCGATACACCGACGGTGCCTAACGCGCGCCAGGTCATGAATCCGTTCAACGACATCCGCGCCGAGGACATCGAGCGGGTGGAGGTGCTGAAGGGTGCCTCGGCGACGACGCTCTACGGGACGGAGGCGTCAGGCGGCGTGATCCAGGTTTTCACGAAGCGGGGTCGCGTCGGTCGGCCGCAGTGGACCGCCGAGGTCGTTGGTGGGACGAACGACATGAACTACCTCGACCTCCCCGGCGACCCGACGGCCCTGTACCTGAAGAATTGTCGTGGTCCCGAGCTCTTCGGCCTCGACATCGTGTCGACGAGTCCAACCTTCGGCCAGGAACTGAAGTTCGAGGACTCCACCTGCCCCTCGAGCGGTAAATGGGCGCGTACGGGCGCGGTCCAGCGCTACTCGCTGTCGGTCGGAGGCGGCGGCGATCTCATGCAGTATTTCATGGCCGGGAATTACTCCGGCGAGCAGGGCGCCATCGATCCGGGCGAGTACAAGACCGGCGGGTTCCGCGGGAACTTTTCGTTCAGGCCGTTGCGGCAACTCGACCTTGCGCTCAACACGTCCTACCAGCGCGGTGACCAGACGTGGGTTCCGGACGGGAACCTCGCGAACGGATTCCTGCTCAACGTCGCCCGCGGGACCGCCGGGAACTACCGCGGCTCAGGGTGCAGCAGCGCCGTGACGATCTGCATGAACAACGGAGCGGCGCTCCAGATCGGGACCAACTCGCGGACGGATCATTTCATCTCGGGCTTCACCATCAACTATGCGCCAGTCGAGGCGTGGACCAACCGGCTGTCCATCGGCTACGACTATAACGGAGCGGAGAATCGTTCGCTGATCCCGTTCGGCCACGTTCGTCTTCCTACCGGGCAGCTCAGCGAGCAAGACTGGACGCGGAAGTTCCTCTCGATCGACCTCGCTTCGTCCTACCGCAAGGAATTCGGCAGCGCCTGGGTTTCGACCACGTCGCTCGGCGGGCAGTTGTTCCAAGACAACCTGTTCCAGACGAACGTGACGGCGACCGAATTCTCGTCACCCGGCGAGCCCGTGCTGACCAGCGGCGCCATTCGCACCGTCGGTACCGACACGCGACGGCGGGTCGTGAATGCGGGGCTGTTCTTTCAGGAACAGCTCGGCTGGCGCGACCTGGCCTTCCTGACGCTCGGCCTGCGGGTGGATGGCAACAGTGCGTTCGGTGAAGATTTTGGCCTGCAGCCGTACCCGAAGGTCGGCATCTCGTATGTGCTCTCCGAACACGCGTTCTGGCCGAGCGACAGGTGGGAGACGTTCAAGCTCCGTGCGGCGGTAGGTGAGGCCGGGAAGGCGCCCGGCGCTTTCGATGCGACGCGCACCTGGGACCCGATCGCAGGTGATGAGGCAAAGCCTGGCTTTTCGCCGAACGAGATCGGCAACCCGGAGCTGGGGCCCGAGACGACGCGTGAGTTCGAGGTCGGCTTCGAGACGAGCGCTTTCGCCGGGCGCTACTCGCTCGACTTCACCTACTTCAACACGCGGACGACCGACGCATTGATCGAGGTGCTGTATCCGCCCTCTATCGGTTTCCTGAACGAGCAGCTGGAGAACGTCGGCGAGGTGAAGAATCAGGGGTTCGAGGCGCGGTTGGAGGTTGGTCTCCTTCGTCGGCAAGGCGCCGATTGGCGAGCACGGCTGAATTACACGAAGCTCGATGGTGAAGCCGTAGACCTCGGAGATGCGGAGTTGGTCGACGTCGACGGGACGTTCACCGAAGTGCGCGAGGGCTATCCGGTTCCTTCGGTGTTCGCGCTGAAGGTTCTCAACCCTAACGAATTCGCCGTGCCACAGCTCAGCACCGAACCTTTGTTCTACGGGCCGACGTTCCCGGATCAGATCATCGGGCTCGGCACGACGCTCACGCTGTGGGACCGCCTGTCGATCGACATGCTCGGCGAGTTCCAGAGCGGCGGCTACAACATCAATTTCATCGGCTATCAGAACGCGCTCCGGGGTAACTGGCGGCCGTGTTACGACACGCAGAAGAAGTTGATCGCCGCGCAGCGAGGCGACGCCTCGGCGTTGAACGACGTGACCGCGCTCGATCGTGTGCGCTGCGCGATCGATCGTACGCAGCAGCTATCCGACACTTGGGTCGAGGCGATCGACTTCTTCCGGATGCGCTACTTGACCGTGTCGTACCGGATCCCGTCTCGCTTCCTGCGTGGCATGCAGAACGCCACGGTGACGCTTGCCGGCCGGAATCTGTTCTACAACTCGGATTACACGGGGCTCGATCCGGAGTCGTCGGACCAATCCGACAGCCAGGTGGGGCGGCGCGAGTATTACCAGCTGCCGCAGTTACGCTCGTTCACGCTCGCGCTCCGTCTAGGCTGGTAACCGTCTCCCGAGGATCAACGCAATGCCTGTGATGCAACTGGTGCGGCGCGCCTCGATGGCGACGAGCCTCCTGGCGCTTGCCGCGTGCAACTTCTTCGATGTGGAAAACCCTGGGCCCATCGCTGACGAGGACCTCAACAACACCACGGCGATGCCTGGCCTCGTGACGGGGATGGCATTCGACCTCTCGCAGGCCATTGACGCGACGGCGCAAAACCTCGCGATCATGGCGGACGAGCTCTATCACGGCGGCAGCTACGCCGAGCAGGGGCTGTTCAACCGTGGCATCGTCCTCGACGAAGACGTGGATGGGATTTGGGGCTCGATGCAGCAAGCGCGATGGGTCGCCGAGTCAGGGATCGAGCGAATGAAGGACGTGCTCGGGGACGGATTTGACACGAGCCCGCTTGCCGCCCGTGCCAATATCTATGCCGGGCTTGCCAACCGCCTGTTAGGCGAGAACGTCTGCGAAGCGGTCATCGACGGAGGACCCGCCGAAGACCACAAGGTTCACTTCTCGCGCGCAGAGGCGCAGTTCACCGAGGCGCTTCGCATCGCGGCGAGCGTCTCACCGGCCGCCCTTCGCGATTCACTCACTCGCGTCGCGTACGGCGGGCGAGCGTCGGTGCTCGCCTGGCAAGGGAAGTGGACGGAGGCGGCGGCTGATGCCGCACGGGTGCCGACGAGCTTCGTGTTCGTCGCGCCGTTCTCGACGAACACGACACCCGAGAACAACGACCTCGTGTTCGAGACGAACAATCGGCTGGAGTATACGGTCTTCAACACGCAGTGGGCCCAGAACCCCAAGACGGACCCGCGCGTACCATGGGACACGGTGCGAACATCGTCTGGCGCGATTCAGGTCGGGCAAGATGGTCGCACGCCGTTCTTCCGCCAGCGGAAGCTCATCGGTCTCGGCGCCGACATCCCGCTCGTGAAGGGCACCGAGATGCTGCTCCTTCGGGCCGAAGCGGCGCTGCGCAACAACGATGTTCCCGGAGCGATGGTGCTCATCAACGCGGCGCGCACGGCCTATAGCGCGACGGCGCTTCCTCCGCTCACGGCGACGACCGCTGCGCAAGCCTGGCCGATTCTGCAGAAGGAGCGCGGAGCGGTGGTCTGGCTCGAGTCACGGCGGTTCTGGGACCTGCGCCGCTGGAACGCAGAACCACCACCGATCAAGAACACGTTCCTCGACAACCGAGACAAGTGCATCCCGATCAGCCTGGAAGAGCAGCAGTCGAACCCGAACGTGCCGTGACGGGGGAGCTGACGTGATGTGGCGTCGTCCGGTGGCGATTGTGGTCGGCGTGCTTCACCTGTGCACGGCATGCTACTCGTACGTGCCGGTACGGAGCACGCCGACACCGGGCGCGCAGGTGGCGCTCGAGGTGACCGACGAGGGCCGCGTCGCACTGAACGACAAGATCGGCCCCGGCGTCGTTAGGCTCGAAGGCACGCTCGCCGGGGTCGAGGGGGACGAGATCCTCGTCGACGCGAGCGCGGCAAAGCAGATCCAGGGCTACATCTCCGAGCTCGGTGGCGTGCGCGTGCGGCTGCCGCAGCGATACGTCACGCGCATGGACCAGCGACAGCTCTCGCGCAGCAAGACGCTGCTGGTCGTGGGCGGTATCGTAGCGGTCGTTGCAACGTTCTTTGCCGTGAAGATCAGCGGGAAGAGCACGCCGAGCGGTGAGGAGCCCGGCGGAGGTCCTGACCAGTGACCGCCCGCGCGAGTGCGCGGGCGGTTCGTCCTTATAGAAGGATGTCGTTGCGCAGGCGTTGACGAACGTTCCACCACAGCGCTGCCAACGCGTTCGAGCGGCGGAGCTCCACACTCGCCTCGCCCGTCGCACCGGCGCGCCACGGGCCATCGTTTTGTAGAAGGACACGCGCCTCGATCACGCCCGGAGCGTCGGGTCCGCCCCCCGCCGACGCGACCGTCGTCACGCGCGCATCGGTCGGGCGTGTGGGATCACCGTGCGCGATGAGGTGCGTCAGCTGCCCGACCTTCACGGCGGCGGCTCCGCCACTCGCGAGCGCCACTCGGGCCTCGAGCTGGTCGAGCGACGCGATGCGCATCAGGCGGTCACCAGCGTTCACGTGTCGCCCCACCAGCTCTTCCACTCGCGGCGTCGTGACGACGCCACCCCAACGCGCTCGAAGCGTCAACGCCTCATGGCGCGACTGGAGTCCCGCGAGGCGAGCAATCGCTCCCCCACGCTCCGACTCGAGACGCTCCGCAACAGCACTTCCCGCGGCTCGCGCCCGCGACGCCGCGACACTCAGCGAATCCGCCGTGCGTAGCGTCTCGAGCAACTCGCGCTCGAGCCCCCGATCGATCAAGCGCGCGAGCGGCGCACCGGCGCTTACCCGCGCACCTTCGCGCGCGAACACCGCCGCCACGAGCCCGCTGTCCGGCGCCGTGAGGTCCAGCGTTCGCACCGGCGCGACGACGAAGGACCCGGACGTCGTGAGCGTCCATGGGATGATGGCGAGGACCACGATCAAGCCCAACGTCACGCCAACCGGCCAGCGCCAGGCACGGGCGCCCGAGTGCTTCGCACGCCAGCTGCGAAGCGCGAGCGTCGCGGCCCGGCCCCATTCCGTGATCGGGCGCCGCGCAAGCACGAGAATGAGTCCGGCCACGAGCACGGCGCCAATCGCGCCGAGGGCCTTTTGCGCGTGGCCCATGAGCCACAGGGCGATGAAGCCGAAGATCGCGCTGATGTAACAGACGGCGAGCGCGCCGTAGATGAGGAACACGCGCCGTTCGCGTTCGGTCGCCGGCGGTTCGGGCAGGTCGAGACGAAGCACGTGACGGCGCACCCACCACCCGAAGTACCCGAGCGCGCGCACGCGAAGGTTCGGGATCTCCAGCCAGTCGGTGAGCGCGAAGTACCCGTCCAGCGGGATGAGCGGGTTCATGTTCGTGATCACCGTCGTCGCGCCGCCCACGAGCATCGCGGCCACGGCGATCTCCGACGCCAGCGTGCCCGGCCGAGCGACATACCACACGACCGCGGCAATACTCGCGACGATGACTTGGATCCACGACCCGGCAGCGGTCACCCAAAGTCGCGCGCGCAATGCCGGGAAGCTCCAGGCGTCGTTCACGTTGCAGTAGAACGCCGGCTGAAAGTAGATGAGCATGAAGCCCATCTCGTGAACCTCTCCACCGAAGTATTTGCAGGTGAACGCGTGGCCGAGCTCGTGAATGAGGATCACAACGAGCGCCGTGAACCACACCACGACGACCGTCTCGAGGGAGAGGTTGGGAAGCGAGTACAGCTCGCCCAGCGTCCGCGAGAAGTCATTCCACGTGAGCGCGAGGATGACGAAGTACACGGCGAACGCGAGCACCGACCCCGCAATGAACCCGGGCGTGAAGCACCATCGGAGCGCCGGCATCATGCGGTTGAAGAGCTGATCCGGATCGCCTAACGACCATCGCATGCGCATTAGCTCGCCCCGGAACAGCGCCGGACGCCGGCGTTTGCGACGTTCCGCGCGGATACGCTCGAGCTCCAGCGTCGTTCGTTCCGCGAGCGTCCGCTCGAGCAGCCCGATCGACGCGAGCTTCCGCGCAAATCCCTCCACCGTACGCGCCGTGAGCTTGAGTCCCTGCTCAGCGAGCGCAGCCACCACCTGATCGGGTGTATGGTGTCCGTCGAAGCAGCGCATCACGCTCATCTCGACGGGCCGGAAGCGAAAGTACTTCTGCGTCGTCGGGTCCTTCACGACGAAGTTCGCCTCGCCGCGAAACACCTGCTCGATGATGGAGAGGTCGGCACGGAGCCGAGGCGCTACAGCGCCGCCGGCCGACAGCGCGATCGAGCTCACCGCGTGGCTACCGCCGTGCGAGCGACGCGCTCACCGGGTGTCAGCCCACTCACGATCTCGACGCGACCATCGCCAACCTCCGCCCCCACGGTCACGGGCCGAACGGCCGTACCTCCATTCTCGACGACGAGGACGAAGCCCTCCGGCGAGACCAGCTCCCGCGGGAGCGTAACGACCTGTCGTCTCTCGGCGCCAAGGCGGACGGTCACGTTGGCGCCGGGCAGGAAGGTCGCGCCACTCACGACGCGCAACACGACCTCTCGCGTTCCGCTCGCCGGATCGAACGCCGGCGAGGTGTGCACCACGGTCGCCTTCGCCGTTGCACCCGATACGCCCGCGATCGTCGCCTGGTCACCGACCTTCACCCCCGATGCGCTGCTCTCGGGTACGCGCACGCGCGCGAGCAATGGCCCTGCCTCCGTCACCCGGAACAGCGTATCGCCGGGCGACACGTACCGCCCCGTCCGCGCGTACCGTGCGGTGACCACACCGGCAAAGGGCGCCGTGATGCGAGTCAACTCGAGATCGCGCTTTGCCTTGCGTCGTGAGATCTCTGCCTGCTGGTACTGGAACTCGACCTGCTCGGAGTCGGCCACGGTAGTGCCGCCGAATTTCGTCATAGCGCGCGCACGATTCACGAGACGACCGGCGTTCTCATACGTGGCTTCGGTCTGCGCAACCGCGAGCTCCTGGTCCACGCTCTCCAGATGCGCGAGCAACGCGCCGTCGCCGACGCGAGAGCCAAGCTCGGCAAGCACCGTATCAATGACGCCCGCGGACCGCGCCACGACGGCGGCATCGTGCTCGACGTAGAGCTGCGCCGGAAGCTGGAGTGGGGCGTTTATTGTCGCGGCCGCGACGAGGACGCCTGCGGTGTCAACCTGTGCCGGGCTGCGCGGGTCGGGCGTCGCGCGTGGACTGCACGCCGACGCGAGGATCGCGCCGACCGCACCTGCACAGACCGCGAGAGGCGCAAGAGTGCGCCCCGCGGCGGAACGAACGAAGGTCATGACCACATTCTCCACCAGAAGAGCCGCAGACGGCGGGCGGGTTCCCGCACCGCGCGGCCGAGCACGGATGCCGGCTCGGTCAACACGCGGGCATAGGCGACCATGCCCGGGCGCAACGGAGACTCATCGTTAGGTACGAGCGCCCGCACGGGGAAGATGACCGCGCCGGCGCTATCCAGCGCCACGTTCGACATCGCCGACACACGACCGCGGAACGTGCGCTGCGGATAGGCGTCGACGCGCAATCGCACCTCATCGCCGACGTGCACGCGCCCGATGTCCCGCTGGTCCACGCCGAACTCCAGCTCCAGCGTGTCGATCCGACCAACGACGAGCACCGGCCAGCCGGCGTCGGCCCACGATCCGACACGCTCCTCGGGGCGCGGCGTGAGCACGACTCCGGTCACCGGTGATCGCACCGTCGCCGCTCGCAGATGCTCCTCACGAACCGACGCCTCGCGGCGCAGCACATCGGCGCGCAGTCGCTGCAGGCGCTCCTCGGCCGCATCGCCGCGGCTGGCGGCGGCCGTCGCGGAACGCTCCGCCGCCACAGCTGAGGCCAGGGCAGCGTCGTACGCGGCGCGGAGCTCGACGTCGCGGAGTTGAAGGATGGGTGTACCACGGGTGACCAGCGCTCCTTCACGTGCCAGCACGCGCTCGATGATCCCGTCGGTCAGCGGCCGTATCTCTGCGCGCGCTGTCGGTCGAAAGGCCGGCGCGCGTCCGTCCACGCGCAGTGGCCAGCGAATGAGCGTGAGCGAGCCGACGGCGACGAGCACGGCGGCGGCGATGAGCATCCGGCGCCGGCGTGGCATCGCGAGCAGCGCCTGCTTGCGGGCCTGCAGCGCGCCTAACGCGTCCGCGAGTGGGACCTGGTTGTAGAGCTGCGCGTTACGGAGCGCGACGGTCGCCTGATGGGCCAGGATCGTCGCCAGCTCCTGCTGCCGCGGCGTGGCGAAGTCTGGCTTTGCTGACTCCAGCGCCAGGATCCCGACGACTCCTTCATCATCCTTGAGAGGGATGAACAGCCCGCTCATCACGCCGTCGGCGGCAAGGTCGTCGCCGAAGATCTGCAGGAACGTCCGCTCGGCGTCGGACGCCGGGTCGGTGCGATCCGAGAGGTAGAAGCTCTGGCCGACGCCCGCAGCCCATGCCGCGCGGACGGCGAGGTCCTGGAGCTCCGGGTCGTCCGGGTCGACCGTCTCCGCGCCGGCGACCGCGCGGATGTCGCAGGCGCCTCGCTCGTAGAGCGCGATCGCGCCGCGGTCGAACGGGACGGCGCGCATCGCGAGGTTCACCACGGAGCGCATCACGCGATCGAGATCGAGCGTCGAGG
>Ga0075421_100009041_pt1 | contig 12269 bp, 10 predicted proteins | sample SoiMetdeltSBSDD5_FD_75292 | JGI IMG/M metagenome (GOLD analysis project Ga0075421, IMG submission 75292) | Bulk soil microbial communities from a Populus tree surrounding site in Tennessee, USA - Soil MetaG P. deltoides SBSDD5 | ecosystem: Environmental > Terrestrial > Soil > Tree plantation...
GACTCCGCCTCCGCCACCAGCGCCCGGCCCGGCTCGCACATGACCTGGCAGCGCTCGCCGATCGGCAGCCGCTCGACGCCCTCGTCGATGGCACGCACGAACGCCGACAGCGGCACCGGACGGCCGTCCGCGTACACCGACGGGAAGCCGCCGCCCACGTCGAGGCGGTCGAGCACCACGCCGGCCTTGGCGATCAGCTGGCCGACCTCGCGCAGGGCATTGGTATAGGCTTCCGGCGTCACGGTCTGCGAGCCGACGTGGAAGGTGATGCCGAGCTCCCTGGCAGCCTGGCGCGCCTTGACCAGCAGGCGCGCGGCCTTGGCACCCGTCGCGCCGTACTTGCGCTCGAGCGGCACGCGGCTGTTCTTGGCCGCCACGGCCACACGCACCCACAGGATGAGATCGCGGCAACCGCCGGTCTCTTCCTGGATCTTCTTCAGCTCATCCTCGCTGTCGAGGGCGAAGCTGCGCACGCCGAACTCGGCGAACGCACGCCGGATGGCCACCCGGGACTTCACCGGATGCATAAAGTGCAGGTGAGCGCCGGGGATCGTCGCCGCGTCCTCGATCTCAGGCAGCGACGCGACGTCGAAATGGCGGATGCCCGCGCCGTACAGCGCGCCCAGCAGGAATACGGAGCTGTTCGCCTTGTAGGCGTACGCTACGTCTCCGGGGAAGTTTTGGAGGAACCATCGGGCGGCCCTGCCGGCTGCCTGTGGGCGAACGCCGATAACGGGCCGATCGGGCTTCTGCGCGCCAATCAGTGCGCTTGCGGAAGGGAACCTGCGCATTTCATGGGACCTCCACCAGTCGGGTTAAGACCAGGCGCTGCTCGAACCAGCAGAAGCCGCCGTTCAGAAGGGGGGAGATAAGATCAGCGGGGGGTGGTGTAAAGTCCTTTTTCCGTCACAGAGTGAAAATTCCCGCGCACGACATCGTCGCAGGCCGCCAAATCGGCAGGACGGTTTCGTTTTCAGCCGATCGACGCCGGATTGGCCTCCACCAGCACCCCGTTCTGCAGCCTGAGCACGCGATGCATGCGGCTGGCGAGATCAAGGTTGTGCGTGGCGATCAACGCGGCAACGCCGGTATGCTGGATCAGCTCCAGCAGCTCGTGGAATACGTGCGCCGACGTCTCTGGATCGAGGTTGCCGGTTGGCTCATCGGCCAGCAACAGCCGCGGCTGGTTGGCGAGTGCGCGCGCGATGGCGGTGCGTTGCTGCTCGCCGCCCGACAGCTGCGCCGGCCGGTGGTCGAGGCGCTGGCCCAGACCCATCAGCTCGAGCAGCTCTTTGGCGCGCCGCTGCGCCGCCCGCTTGCCCGTCCCGGCGATCATCTGCGGGATGACGACGTTCTCGAGCGCTGAGAACTCGGGCAGCAGCTGGTGGAATTGGTAAACGAAGCCCATGGTCCCGCGTCGCATGCGCGTGCGATCGCCGTCTCCCAGCTGCGCGCAGTCGTATCCGTTGACGACCACCTGGCCGCCGTCCGGTGTCTCCAGCAATCCGGCGATGTGCAGCAGCGTCGACTTGCCGGCTCCCGACGGACCGACCAGCGCCACCGCCTCCCCTGGGTACAGCTCTGCCGACGCCCCGTGCAGCACCGGGATCTCGCGGTCGCCTTGCTTGAAGGTGCGGCGCAGTTCGATGAGTTGCAGCACCGGATGCACGGTCGCCAGATGCGCGGCATGCTGGAGGGTGTAGTTCACCAGGCAGCTCCTCACTCGTAGCGAAGCGCGTCGACAGGATCGAGCCGCGAGGCGCGCCACGACGGATAGAGCGTAGCCAGCACCGACAGTACCAGCGCCATTAGGATGATTGCGCCGGTGGTGTGCACGTTAATGTCGGCCGGCAAGCGGGTCAGGTAGTAGATCTCGGGATTGAACAGCTGCGTGTTGGTCAGCCACGCCACGAAATGGCGGATCTCATCGATGCGCCAGCAGAACAGGATGCCGAGGATGGCCCCGGCGATGGTGCCGACCACACCTATGCTGGCGCCTGTGATCAGGAACACCCGCATGATCGCGCCCTGGCTCGCGCCCATCGTGCGCAGGATGCCGATGTCGCGGCCCTTGTCCTTCACCAGCATCATCAGGCCGGAGATGATGTTGAACGCCGCCACCAGCACGATCACCGACAGGATGATGAACATCATGTTGCGCTCTACCTCGAGCACGGTAAAGAAGCTCTCGTTGCGCTGTCGCCAGTCGGAGAAGTGCAGCGCCGGATCGCTCACCTGACGCATGGCGGGTACCTGCTCGGCGACCGTCTCCGGGTCCGTCACAAGAACTTCCAGCACGTCGACTGTATCGCCCTTGTTGAAGAAGCGCTGAGCGTGCAGCAGCGGCATGAAGATCATGCTGCGATCGTACTCGGCCATGCCCATTTCGAAGATCGCCAGCACCTTGTAGGGCTTGATGCGCGGCGCTGTACCAAATGGCGTCGTCGAGCCCCTTGGCGACACCAGCGTAATGGAATCGCCGACCGTGACGCGCAGCGAGTTGGCGAGCCGCGTGCCAATAGCGATGCCTTCCTCGGTCCCGAAGTTGTCGAGCGTACCCATGCGGACGTTGTCAGCCACCTGGGGCAGCGCCTTGACGCCTTCCTCGCTGATGCCCCGCACGACGCAGCCCAGCGCCTGCACGGGCGTCGAGGCCATCACCTGTCCCTCGATCAGGGGGATGGCCTTCCTGACGGTCGGCACCTTGCTCAGGCGCTGGATGGCATCGGCATAGCTGTCGAAATCGCCGCCGACCTTGCTCACCACCACGTGGCCATTGACGCCCAGGATCTTGGCAAACAGCTCCTTGCGGAAGCCGTTCATCACGGCCATCACCGTGATCAGGGTAAACACGCCGAGCAGGATGCCGAGGAACGAGAAGCCGGCCAGCACCGAGATGAAGCCTTCATTGCGCCGGGCTTTCAGGTAGCGCAGCGCCAGCATCCATTCGTACGCAGAGAATGGCCGGGTGTCGGCTGCCAGTTTTGTCACGGGTGTCGCAACCTTCGCTCGATCCTGCATGGCAATGGTCCGCCCGAGCCCGCCGTCCGTCTCGCCCCTACCTACGTGCACGCCGCACCTGCAGCGTGCCCCGAACTAGGCCAGCACGCGCCGCGCGCTGATCAGCTCGGTCAGCCGCTTCACGGCCGCTTCCGGCGACATATTCATGCGCTCGCCAGACTTGCGCTCCTTAAGCTCGACCTCGCCGCTCTTCAGCCCCTTCGGTCCGATGATGAGCTGGAACGGCAAGCCGATCAGATCCATGGTCGCGAACTTGCCGCCGGCGCGCTCGTTGGTGTCGTCGTAAAGCACCGAGATGCCGGCCCGCGTCAGCTTGCCGTAGATATCGGCGCAAGCCTTGTCCGTCTCCTTGTCGCCGGTCTTCAGGTTGATGAGGCCCACTTCGAACGGCGCCACCGGCAGCGGCCAGACGATGCCCGATGCGTCGTGGCTGGCTTCGATGATGGCACCGACCAGTCGCGACACACCCACCCCGTAGGAGCCCATCTGCACGTTCACCATGCTGCCGTCCGGGCCCTGCACCCGGCAACCCATCGGTTCCGAATACTTGCTGCCGAAGAAGAAAATATGGCCGACTTCGATGCCGCGCGCGGAAACCCGTTTCGCCTCCGGCACTTCCGTCGCGAAGCGGGCGCGATCGTGCTTCTCGTCGGTAGCAGCGTAAAGGCTGGTCCAGGTGGCGATCAGCGGTGACAGATCGGCGGTGAAGTCGAGGTCCGCCGCCGGGGTGCGCGTCTCGATCAGGTCGGCATGGCAGTAGACTTGGCTCTCGCCCGTGTCGGCCAGAATGATGAACTCGTGGCTCAGGTCTCCACCGATCGGCCCGGTATCGGCGGCCATCGGGATCGATTTCAGGCCCATGCGCGCAAAGGTGCGCAGGTAGGCGACAAACATCTTGTTGTAGGAGTGGCGCGCCGCCTCCCCGCTCAGGTCGAACGAATAGGCATCCTTCATGAGGAACTCGCGGCCGCGCATCACGCCGAAGCGGGGCCGCACCTCGTCCCGGAACTTCCATTGGATATGGTAAAGGTTCTTCGGTAGGTCCCGGTAGGACTTCACGCCGTCACGGAAGATGGTGGTGATCAGTTCCTCGTTGGTGGGTCCATACAGCATCTCGCGGCCATGCCGATCCTCGAAGCGCAGCATCTCCGGCCCGTACGCCTGGTAGCGTCCGCTTTGGTGCCACAGGTCGGCCGACTGAACGGTGGGCATCAGCAGCTCGATGGCACCGGTGCGGTCCTGCTCCTCGCGCACGATCTGCTCAATCTTCTTGAGAACGCGAAAGCCGAGCGGCAGCCACGAATAAATGCCCGCACTTGCCTGGCGCACCATGCCGGCTCGCAGCATGAGCTGATGCGACACGATTTCCGCCTCTTTGGGCGTTTCGCGCAGGACGGGCAGGAAGAACTGGGACAGGCGCATCGGTTCTTCTGATTAATAGTTAGGCAGGCGCCATGGCCTGCGCGCAGCTTCGGCACTGCGATCGGCTCCACGCCACCCCTTGCATCGCAGGCCGGACGGATCAGCGCCTATAACCGTTTCCCGGTAGCGTGGCAATCGCGGCAAGGCCCATTCGTTGCGCCTTTCGCCAGTTGCAATGTGCGTAGAATGCATGCCTCACGCGCGATGTTTTCCGAAAAGGAAAAAATCATTCGGCATCTCTTTTTAGCATTCGAGGGGGTGACAGAAGGCCGCGGTTTGGCTAGTGTGTGCGCAATAAAAAGGGTTACAGCCCGCTGCTTGTGCAGGGCTTTGGAGCCCAAGTCTGGGGATGGAATTGCGCTATCAGCGCCTGGCGTAGTGTGCGCGTTAGCGTCGACGAGAAGACCGAACTGAACCCTTAGGGCAAGGCCGATGGCCTTGCTCTTTTCGTTTCTGCACCTACCTGGGAAGATTGCGTCCCACCCACGCCGACAGGTCGACGAGCTCGTAGCGTGTCACCGCCCACGGCAGCGCAAACAAAAACGTTGTGATGGCCGTGGTGAGCAGAACGACACGCAACAGGCGCGGCGCCGAAGGCGCACTTTCCGGAGTGCCCGGCACGATTGCTCCGTCCTCGCCCTGTGTGCGCACGCCGATCGGCAGAACGGCGAACAGCACGGTCCACCAGATCACGATGTAGATGGCAATGGCGAGTGTGACGCTCATGCCTGCTCCAGCTCAACCAGGGTGCCGTTGAAATCCTTCGGATGCAGGAACAGCACCGGCTTGCCGTGCGCTCCAATCTTTGGCTTGCCGTCACCCAGCACGCGCACGCCTGCAGCCTTGAGCTTGTCGCGAGCCGTCAGGATGTCGTCCACCTCATAGCAGATGTGATGGATGCCGCCCGCCGGGTTGCGCTCCAGGAAGGCGGCGATGGGCGAGCCTTCGCCCAACGGTTCGAGCAGTTCGATCTTGGTGTTTGGCAGCGTGATGAACACCACCGTCACGCCGTGCTCTGGCTGGGCGAATGGCGCGCCTACGTCTACTCCCAGTGCACCACGATATTGGTCCGACGCCGCTTTAATGTCCGGCACGGCGATGGCCACGTGATTGAGGCGTCCGATCATGCGCTGCTACCTAGCCGCTCCTTCCCTCGTCATACGCGCGCAGGCGGGGCCCGCGCCACGTTCCACACCTGCAGGGGATGCGGGCGTGGACGCCCGCAGTCGCGCCGGTGTCGCAACTTCGACACGGCGCAGGCGTCAGCCGCAAGTCTACACCCGGCAGCTTGCAGCGGCCATGCCTGCTTGCCGCAGCGGCAGATCAACCGCGCAGGCGCACCCGCCACCTGTGCAAGGCCACGGCGGCCCAGATCGCCTCCACCACGCCAAACGGCCAGGCGCCCTGCAGGAAGCCGTACAGCGCGGCGAGCGCACAGGCGCCGGCGAACGCCAGGATGTACCAGGGGCTGCGATCTTCCAGCGCGTAGAAGACCAGCATGGCCGACACCGCCAGCAGCCCGAACAGCGTGAGGCTATCCATGCGCCGGCCTCAGCGGTCGCGCGTCACCTGCGTGAGCAGGATCTTGGCGATCGGCCGCTTGCCCCAGGCATCCTCGACGGCCGAGCGCACTGCCCGGCGCACCGCCTCGCGCACCGCGCCGGCGTCTTTGCGACGGTTGGGCGGAATGCTGCGCAGCGTGCCGTCCACGGCGTCGCGCACGATGTCCTGCATCGACCGTCCCGTGACGTCGGCGGACGGGACGCCGTCCAACGCCACCTCGGGCTCGGCCAGCAGCTCGCCCCGTCCCGATACTGCCAGGCCGACCGCGACGATGCCGGCGAACGCGAGCGCGCGCCGCTCGCGCACCGGCCCGTCTTCGGCGGGCACCAGCAGGCGCCCGTCGCGGAACAGCCGCCCGACGGGCGCCTCGTCGATGACCTGCGCGGGACCAGGCGCAAGCCGCACCATGTCCCCATTCCGGATCGATAGCACGTCCTTGACACCCGCCGCGCGCGCCAGCTTCGCGTGCTCGGCGAGGTGGCGCGGTTCTCCGTGCATGGGAATGGCCGCGCGCGGTCGCACCCAGGCATACATTTCCTTTAGCTCCTCGCGCCGCGGATGCCCCGTGACGTGCACCAGCGCATCCCCGTCGGTGATCAGCTCGCAGCCGAGATCGATCAGCTTGTTCTGGATGCGCCCCACCACCCGTTCGTTGCCGGGGATGGTGCGCGAGGAAAAGATCACGAGGTCGCCCTTGTCGAGCCCGATGTCGGGATGCTCATCCTCGGCAATGCGGGCGAGTGCCGCGCGCGGCTCGCCTTGGCTGCCTGTGCACAGCAGCACCGCCTCGTGCGGCTCCAGATACGAGAAGTGCTCCTGGTCGTGATACTTGAACGTTTGCGGCAGGTAGCCGGTGGCGATCGCCACCTCGATCATGCGGTGCATGGCGCGACCCGCTACCACCAGGTGCCGGCCGGCACTGCGGGCTGCATCGGCGACGGCTTTGATGCGCGAGACGTTGGAAGCAAATATGGTCACCGCCACGCGCCGCTTGGCAGCTTTGATGATGGTTGCCAGCGAGCGCGCCACATCGAGTTCCGACGGCGAGCGCCCCTCGCGCAGCGCATTGGTGGAATCGCAGATCATGGCCACCACGCCCTCGCTGCCAAGAGCGCTCAGCCGGCCGCTGTTGGTCGGCGGTCCGATGACCGGCGTCGGGTCGATCTTCCAGTCGCCGCTGTGCAGCGCCACTCCCAGCGCCGTGCGCACCGCCAGCGCATTCGACTCCGGAATGGAGTGCGCCACCGAGATCAGCTCCAGCGAGAATGGCCCGACATCGAAGCGGGCATTGAGCTGCACCTCCCTGATCGGCAGCTTCAGCCCGCGTCCGTACTCGGCAAGCTTGCTGCGCAGTAAGGCGGCCGTGAAAGGCGTGGCATAGATCGGCACCTGCAGACGCGGCCAGTGCTCGATCACCGCGCCGATATGATCTTCGTGGCCGTGCGTGAGCACAAGGCCGGCAAGACCCGCCCTTTCCTCCTCGGCAAAGCGGATATCGGGCAGGATGACGTCGACACCCGGATCGTTCTCACCCTCAGGGAAGGTGATGCCGAGATCGACCATCAGCCACTGCCGGCCGCTCTCAGGACCGAGCCCATAGAGGTAGCAGTTCATGCCGATCTCGCCGATGCCGCCGAGCGCCATGAACACGAACTCGTCGTCGCCGGTGTCGCGCCCGCGTGGCTGCTCCTTGGTCATTACCCGCGCCCCTCTCGCGCCGGTTTTACCAGCGTCACGTCACCGTAGCTGACTTTGCGCTGGCGCCCATGCGTATCGCGCAGCAACAACGCCCCGTCGGCATCGAGACCGAGGAAGGTGCCGCCGATCCGCTCCGTCCCGGTGTCGACAGTCGTCGCCTCGCCGATCGGCCCCGCCCGCTCCAGCCAGGCCGCCCGCACTTGCGCAAAGCCGGTGCCGCCTTGCCATGCATCGATCCACCGCTGCATCGAAACCGCCAGGGCCTGCAGCATTGCGTCCGGCTCCACCTCGAGCCCGTGCGCCGCCAGATGCGTCGCCGGTCGGCCAAGATCGACTGGATGCCAGGCGGTGTTGATGCCAATGCCGATCACCGCCGTCACGGTCCCGCCCTCTGGGCTCGACACGCATTCCGCCAGGATGCCGACGCATTTGGCCTGATCGATCAGCACATCGTTCGGCCACTTCAAGCGCAGCCCCTCGAGGTGCACACCCGCGGCGGCCGTGCGTATCGCATCGAACACCGCCACGCCGGCCAGCAGCGCGATCTGGTGCACGGCCGATGCAGGACAGGCGATGGTCTGCAGCAGGCTGGTGTACAGGTTGCCGGGCTCCGAGCCCCAGCTGCGGCCCGAGCGGCCGCGCCCCTGCGTTTGGCGCCGCGCCACGATCCACAGCGGGCCGCGCTCGCCCGCCTCGGCGCGCCTGAACGCCTCGGTGTTGGTCGAGCCCACCTCTTCCAGGACGATAGTGCGTGCGGGCTGCGCCACGTGCATTCCGATCTGACGCCGGACGGACAAATCCACGGCCGAAGCACGCAACCTGCCCTACTCATCCATCTGCAACAAGCGGGCTTGACGCTGCGTCATCGAAGCAACGGCTTCGATCAAACGATCGTCTTGCCCAGGGTTAGAACAGGCTTTTCGCCGCCGCGTCGGCCGCATTGACCAACGGCGCCGGCCACACCACGTAGAGAAGCACGAACAGGCCCGACACCGCCATGATCGCCCCGACCTTGGGCGGCACGTCGAGGAAGCGCGCCTTGGGCTCGTCGAAGAACATCACCTTGACGATGCGCACGTAGTAGTAGGCACCAACTACGCTGGCCAGCACGCCGAACACCGCGAGCGGCCACAGGCCCTCCTTAACCGCGGCGGCGAACACGTAGAACTTGGCGAAGAAGCCGGCCAGCGGCGGGATGCCGGCCATCGAGAACATCACGATGGCCAGCATGGTGGCCATGCCGAGGTTGTTCTGCGCGAGGCCCGCCAGCTCGTCGATCTCCTCGACCATACCGCCCTGCCGGCGCATGCTGAGCACGCAGGCGAACGCGCCAAGCGTCATGGCCACGTAGATGACGAGGTAGATGATCACGCCGCGCACGCCCTCGGGCGTTGCGGCGGCGAGGCCGATCAGCATGTAGCCGATGTTGCCGATTGCCGAATAGGCCAGCAGTCGCTTGATATTGGTTTGGCCGATGGCCGCGAAGGCGCCAAGGCCCATCGAGGCGATGGCAAGGGCCGTCACCACCTGCTGCCATTGCGGCTCGATACCGGGGAAGGCGCTGAACGTGACGCGCAGCAGCAAGGCGACGGCCGCCACCTTGGGTGCGGACGCAAAGAATGTCGTGACCGGCGTTGGCGCGCCCTCGTAGACGTCGGGCGTCCACATATGGAACGGCACTGCCGAAATCTTGAAGGCGATGCCGACCATCAGGAACACCAGGCCGATGATGAGGCCGATGTCCTGGCCGGCGCCGGCGACCTGGGCAGCCGCGGCGATCTTGGTGAAGCTGGTCGAGCCGGTGAAACCATAGATCAGCGATGCGCCGTACAGCAGCATGCCGGACGACAATGCACCGAGCACGAAGTACTTCAGGCCAGCCTCGCTGGAGCGTATGTCGTCGCGGCGCAGGGCCGCCACCACGTAGAGCGCCAAGCTTTGCAGCTCGAGGCCGAGATAGAGCGAGATAAGGTCGTTGGCGGAGATCATCATCAGCATGCCGGCCGTAGCCAGCAGCACGAGCACCGCGTACTCGAATTTGAGGATCTTGGCCTGGCGCATGTAGTCGAACGACAGGATCAGCGCGGCGGCCGAGGAAATGAGGGTGAGCACCTTCAGGAAGCGCCCGAACCCGTCGACCACGAAGGCGCCGTTGAACAGCGCAGCCTTTTCCGAGGGCTGTTGGACGACGAGCCAGGCAGCCAGCGCCAGCACGATGACGGCCAGCCAGCCGATCACCTCGGCCTCGCGCTCCGTCTCGGGGCGGAACACGCCCAGCATCAGCAGCGCCATGGCTCCGACCACCAGAACGATCTCGGGGGCCAGCAGCCAATATGCGGACACGAGTTGATCCATGGCTTGCCGCCTCTAGCGCACGTTCAGGGCGGAGGCCGCCTTGAGCGCCGCCTGGTAGTTGTTGACGAGGTGGTTGACCGACACCGCCGTGACGTCGAGCAGCGGCGCCGGGTAGAAGCCGAACAGAATGGTCAGGATCACCAACGGCGCCATCACCAGCACCTCGCGGTAGCCAAGGTCGGTTATGCCCTTGAGCGAGGGCTTCTCCAGCGGCCCGAACATCATGCGCCGGTAGAGCCACAGCGCATAGGCCGCCGACAGGATCACGCCAAAGGTAGCGAAGAAAGCAACCCAGGTATTGGCCTTGAAGGCGCCGAGCAGTGTCAGGAACTCGCCGATGAAGCCTGAGGTGCCCGGCAGGCCGACGTTGGCCAGGGTGAACACCATGAAGCAGACCGCATACAGCGGCATGCGGTTCACCAGACCGCCGTAGGCAGCGATATCGCGCGTGTGCATGCGGTCGTAGACCACGCCGACGCACAAGAACAGCGCGGCCGAAACGATGCCGTGCGACAGCATCTGGAAGATTGCCCCGTCCACGCCTTGCACCGTGAAGGTGAAGATGCCCATCGTCACGAAGCCCATGTGCGCTACCGACGAATAGGCGATCAGCTTCTTCACATCCTCCTGCGCCAGTGCCACCAGCGAGGTGTAGATGATGGCCACCACCGACAGCACAAACACCAGCGGCGTGAATTCCTGGCTCGCTAGCGGGAACATCGGCACCGAGAAGCGCAGGAAGCCGTAGCCGCCCATCTTCAGCAGGATGCCCGCCAGGATCACCGAGCCCGCCGTCGGCGCCTCGACGTGCGCGTCGGGAAGCCAGGTGTGCACCGGCCACATCGGCATCTTGACCGCAAACGAGGCGAAGAAGGCGAGCCACAGCCACCACTGCATGTCGTAGGGGAACTTGTGGGTCAAGAGGGTCGGGATGTCCGTCGTGCCGGCGTGCCAGTACATGGCCATCATGGCCAACAGCATCAGCACGGAGCCCAGCAGCGTGTAGAGGAAGAACTTGAAGCTGGCATAGACGCGCCGCTTGCCGCCCCACACGCCGATGATCAGGAACATGGGGATGAGGCCGCCCTCGAAGAACAGGTAGAACAGCACCAGGTCGAGTGCACAGAACACGCCGATCATCAGCGTCTCGAGCACCAGGAAGGCGATCATATATTCCTTGACCCGGCTCTCGACCGACTCCCAGCTCGCCAGGATGCATAGCGGCATTAGGAAGGCCGTCAGCACCACGAACAGGATCGAGATACCGTCGACGCCCATCTTGTAGTTGATGGATCCGCCCAGCCAGCCCATCTCCTCGACGAACTGGAAGCCCGGATTGTTGGGATCGAAGTGCACCCACAGATAAATCGAGGCGCCGAAGGCGGCGAGCGTGAAGTAGAACGCGATCCAGCGCGCGTTGCCTTTCGCGTCCTTGTTGAGCGTGGCGATGGCCAGCGCGCCAAGCAGCGGCAGGAAGGTGACGAACGAGAGGATGCCGAAGCCGGTGTTCATCGCACCGCTCCGCTGTAGAACATGAACCAGGTGACGAGCAGCGCCACGCCGATCAGCATGGCGAAGGCGTAGTGGTAAACGTAGCCGGTCTGCAGCTTGACGATGCGGCCGGTGGTCCACAGCACGCGCGAGGCGATGCCGTCAGGCCCCAGCCCGTCGATGATCTTGCCGTCGCCTCCCTTCCAGAGCACGCGACCGAGCCAGAACGTGGGCCGCACGAAGATGTAGTCGTACAGCTCGTCGAAATACCACTTGTTGAGCAGGAACAGGTAGAGCGGTTTGAACAGCCTGGCCGTCAGCGCAGGCAGCGACGGCACCAGGATGTAGTACAGATACGACAGCAAGAAACCGCACAGCATGGCGATGAACGGCGCCCAGCCTACCCAGCCTGGGATCTCGTGCATGGCGTGCATGATGTGATTGCTCGGCCCCTCGACCAGTGCCGGGCCCCAGAACTCCTTGTAGGCGTGGCCGATGAAGTAGCCCTTGAAAATGAAGCCTGCCACCACCGCGCCGAATGCCAGCACCAACAGCGGCACCATCATCACCCACGGGCTTTCGTGGGCGTGCTCGTAGGTCGCATGATCGGCGCGCGTGGTGCCGTGGAAGGTCATGAACATCAATCGCCATGAGTAGAACGCGGTCATCAAGGCGGCCACCACCAGCAGCCAGAACGCGTAGTTGTGCGGCGTGTGCGC